>Ga0105044_10003475_pt1 | contig 21656 bp, 16 predicted proteins | sample MAT01_FD_78092 | JGI IMG/M metagenome (GOLD analysis project Ga0105044, IMG submission 78092) | Freshwater microbial communities from Lake Fryxell liftoff mats and glacier meltwater in Antarctica - MAT-01 | ecosystem: Environmental > Aquatic > Freshwater > Ice > Liftoff microbial mat | place...
CGTCGCGATGGAGCACGAGAAGGGCGAGAAGCGCTTCAAGGGCGTGATCGTCGTGCAGAAGGACAGCCCGATCCAGACGATCGAGGACCTGCGCGGGAAGCGGTTCGCCTTCGGTGACAAGAATTCGACGATCGGGCGCTACCTCGTGCAGGCGCGGCTCGTCGAGAACGGCCTCTATGCGAAGGACTTCGCGTCGTTCAAGTACCTGGAACGCCACGATCAAGTCGCGGGAGCGGTCGAGATGGGCGACTTCGAAGCGGGCTCGGTCAAGTTCAGCACCTACAAGAAGTACGGGGACAAGGGCACGCTGCGAAAGCTGGCCGAGTTCGAGAACGTGACGAAGCCGGTCGTGGCGCGCGCGGGCTTCGACGCCAGCGCGTTCAGCGCGGCGCAAGAGGCGTTCTACGGTTTGAAGGACGAAGCGGTCCTGAAGGAGCTGAAGATCTCGGGTTTCATGCCGAGCCTGGACGCGGACTACGACTTCGTGCGCGATGGCATGAAGAAGAGTGCGGCCTTCGAGTCGGCGGTCGGGAACTGAGCCGAACTTCGTGACCGAGCCTCAGCGAAGGGGGCCGCGCCGTTTCGGACGGCTGCGCGCCCAGCTCATCGGTGCGACTTTGCTCGTGCTGTCGCTCGGGCTCGTCATCACCAGCTCGCACACGCTGCGGAGCGAGGAGCAGGTCCTCTCGGATCAACTCGACGCGCGCGGGAATTCGCTGGCCCAGTTGTGCGCCGTCTCGTGCGGGGAACTGATCCTCGGGACGGACTACCCGCGCGTGCGCACGATTCTGCGCGCCTTGCCCAAGCGCGACGGGGACGTCGTCCACGTCCGCGCGGAAAAGCCGGACGGCACGACGATCTTCGAAGTCTTCGGGAATGCCGCGGATTCAGGCTCTGGGATAGAGACCGCGCGTAGTTTCGTCGCCGAGTCGTTCGCCGCGATCGAAACCGAGCCCGGCGAGCCAGCGATCGAACCGATCCACGTGGGCCGCATCCAACTCGGCCTCTCGATCCGCAGTCTCGCCGACCTCAAGGCGGAGCGGACGCGCGTGCTGGCGCTCGAAGCGGGCGTTTCGTTCCTCGTCATCGGCCTCGTGCTCGCCTACCTGCTGCGCAGCCGCGTCGCGCACCCGCTCGAGTTGCTCGACGCTCAGGCGTCGTCTCTCGGACGCGGCGACCTCGACACGCCCATCGTCGCGGCCTCGAACAACGAGATCGGACGGCTCGCGAACACGCTCGACGGGATGCGTGCAAACCTGCGCGCCTCCTACCTGGAGATCCGCGCGAACAATTCCGAACTCGAGCGGATGGCGTTGATCAAGGACCGGGCGATGGACGACCTGGCCAAGGCCCTCGCCGCGGCCAACGCCGCGAACACGGCCAAGGACGAGTTCCTGGCCACGATGAGCCACGAACTGCGCACGCCGATGAACGGGATCATCGGCATGACGCACCTCTTGATGCAGACGCCCCTCGACGAGGAGCAGCGCGATGCGGCCGAGACGGTCCGCGGTTCGGCCGAGACGCTGCTCGTGATCGTCAACGACGTGCTCGATTTCTCGAAGCTCAACGCGGGCAAGATGGATCTCTCGCCGGTTTCGCTGGATCCGCGCAACTTGGTCCGAGAGGTTCAGAACCTGTTCCGCCACGCCGCGGCGCAGAAGGGTCTCGCGCTCTCGTACCAATTCGATCCCGACGTGCCTCAGCGGGTGATGGCCGACCCGACGCGGTTGCGGCAGATCCTCGTGAACCTTCTGGGCAACGCGGTCAAGTTCACGCCGAGCGGCGGGGTGGACGTGCACGTCGGAGTCGTCGGATCGCAGGGAGGCAAGGTCGAGTTGCGCTTCGCGGTCACCGACACGGGGATCGGCATCTCGACCGCGAATCGCACGCGTCTCTTCCAGCCCTTCTCGCAAGCGGACGGCACGATCACACGCGGATTCGGCGGCACGGGGCTCGGTCTCGTCATCGCGCGCAGGCTCACGGAGATGATGGGCGGCAGCATCGATTTCGAGAGCGAACCCGGGCGCGGCAGCGTGTTCTGGTTCACCGTGGTCCTCGAGCGCGCGCCGAAGTCCGCGCTTGTCGCCGACGGACAGCGTCCGGTTCCGAGCGCGGTCGTCGCGCGCCAGTCGAACATGCCCGCGCGCGAGTTGCCGTGCGACGCTCGTGCCGACGATTCCGCCGAGAGCTCGGACCATCCGCCGGCTCCGCTGCCCTTGCCCCAGACCTGGAGCGCCTTGCCGCCCGTCCAGGACAAGGAGATCGTCCCGACGCGTCGCCTCGTTCGCGTCCTCCTCGTGGAGGACAACCCGGTCAACCAGAAGGTCGCGGCGAAGATGCTCGGCAGGCTCGGTTGCGCCGTCGACTTGGCCGAGAACGGAGTGATCGCGCTCGAGCGTTACGACAGCGGCCGCTATGCCCTCGTGCTGATGGACTTGTCGATGCCGGTCATGGATGGCCTCGAGGCGACGCGCTTGATCCGTCAGCGCGAAGCGCACACGGGTCTGCGCGTGCCGATCGTCGCGCTCACCGCGAACGCGATGGAGGGCGACCGCGAGCGTTGCCTCGGCGCCGGCATGGACGAGTACTTGACCAAGCCCGTCCGCGCGGAGGGCCTGGCCGAGGTCATCTGCCGCTACGCGAAGGACGACGCGGCGTTGCCGCCTGCACCGTGATCGCGCCCGGCGGACCGCCGCGGTAGCTGATCACCCAGCGCGACAGAGCCTCGCCCGGGCAGCGCGTGCTGCGTAGATCGCGGTGGCCGTACACGAGGTTGCGCGCTATGCCGTAGCGCGTGCGCAGGTCGTCGAGCAGGCGCCGCAACGCCGTGAGCGCGGCCTCGGTCGGCTTCTCCTCGTCGAAGTTCCCGATGAGGCAGATCCCCACGTTGCGCACGTTGTTGTCGCCCTTCGCGTGCGCGCCTTGGTACAGGAGCTCGCGGCCTTCCAGCACGCGGCCGTACGGGTCGATGACGTAGTGGTAGCCGATGTCGCCGTAGTGTGTGTCGCGGCCGTTCATGTGCGCGCGCTGGATGTCGCGCATCGCCGCGTACGTGCGCGACGTCGTGCCGTCGAGGACGACAGGATCGTTGTCGGCCGAGTGGTGGACGGTGAGCCGCGAGTAGGCGCCGGCCGTGCGGTCCATCAGCGCGGGCTTCGCCCTCAGCGCGCCCCACGTCGCGCGCGCGATGACCGGCAGACCGGTGGCCTTCGCCGCCGCCGGACCGCGCGCGAGGAGTTGTTCGGCGAGAGCGACTCCGTCATCGGCCCGCTTGCGCTGCCCGGCGTTGAGGTCGTCGCGCAGGACGAGGCGCTCCAAGCCGCCCTTCGCCACGCGCAGGCGCGCCGTGATCTCGGTCGGCGCGGGGGCGGCCGCGCCCTTCTTCCGGGTCGGCGCGGGACCGCGCTCGAGCTCGCGCCGCGCGAACGTGAGCCGACCCGAGTTGAGGGTCAGCTCGGCCTCGTTGCGCCACTGCGGGGTGGCTGAGCGCCCCTCGTTGGCGAGCCAGGCCTCGATGCGGCCGAGCTTCTCCCACGAGAGCGGCTCGCCGAGCCATCCGGGCACGGCGTCGTCCAGCGTGCGCGCGTAGGGGCCGGGCTCGTTCGACGTCGCTTCGACGGGGGGCCGCGCCGTGCTGCGGCAGCCGGCGACGAGGAGGAGGAGCAGGCCGGCGATCGCCGCTCCAAGCGCACGCGGCCGCCCCCCGACGACGCGCGCGCTGGAACCAGATCCGTGGCTGAAAGACATGGAATAGGGGCATACAGAAGGCGTGAGAGCGAAGCAAGAAGTGCCCGAGGTCCCCGGCGCACCACTTGGCTCGCGGCGATCGCCGTGTTCGACTGCCTCGCCTTTCGCGGATCCAACTCGGGGCAGCCTCACCGCTGGACGACCACCACTCGTGCGCCTTCAACTCGTCGCCTGCTTCGCTATCGCCGTCTTCGCCTCCACATCCAGCGCTGCACGCGGGCTGGCTCCCCTTCAGTCGCCCTCGGCCGAGGACGCCGCCGTGCTCTTGGAGGAGAGGCTCGCGTGCGACCTCCTCGTACGCCGTGGTCAGGCCGCGAGCGCGATCCGGCGGCTCGACGAGCTCTTGGACGAACACCCGGCGGATCTGGACGCGCTGGTGATCCGCGCGCGCGCACGGCTCGACGTCGGCGAACCGCAGCGCGCGCTCGCGGATGCGCGCGCCGCGCTGGAGGCCGAACAACCCGCGGAGACCGCGCCGGGTAAGCGCGCCGCCGCGCTGCGCGTGATCGCGCACGCTTCGACGACCCTGGGCGAGGCCGCCGCCGCGGTGGCGCTGCTCGCCGCCGAGAGCGACGTCTTGGCGCCAGCGCGCGACGCCCGCGATGCCTGGGCACTGGGGGCCGCGCAGTGGGAGGCCGGCCAGCGCGACGCGGCGCGCGCCACGCTCGAACTGGGCGCGGCGACGGGCACCGACCAGCCCTGGGACGGCCTCGTCGCGCGCGCGGAATGCCAGCGTCGGCTCGGGCGCCTCGAAGCGGCCTCGCAGAGCCTGCTCGCGGCGCTGGAGGCCGCGGCGGAACAGGATGGCGAGGAGCCGGATGCGCTGGCCGCGCTGGGTGACCTCTACTTCGAGGCCGACAAGGAGGTCGAACGCGCCAAGCGCCGATCGGCGGCCCAGCTCTACGACGCGGCGCTCGCGCTGCACGCGACGCACGAAGGAGCGCTGCTTGGTCTCTTCGAACTGCACCGCACGAACTGGCAGCGGCAGCGGCGCTCGGCGGGACAGTTCCTCGACGCTCTGTTGCGCGCGCGTCCGCGCTCGGTCGAGACCTTGCTCGCGGCCGCGTCGGCCGACATCGACGACGGCCTGGCCAAGTCGGCGCGCGAGCGCCTCGCGATCCTCGAGGAGATCGCGCCAGGCCGCCGCGCCGTGCGGACGCTGCGCGCCTCGATGGCGTTCGTCGAACGCGAGACGGAAGACGGCGAGCGCATCCTCGCGGAGCTCGCGGCCCAGGATCCGCGCGACGGGACGCCGGAGCGTGAAGTCGGGCGCCACCTGCTCGAGCTGTACCGCTTCGCGGAAGGTCTGCCGTTCCTGAAGCGCGCGGTCGAGCGCGATCCGCTCGACTGGGAAGCGCTGACCGAACTCGGCCGCGCGCTGGCCAACACCGGCGACGAGAAAGCCGCGCGCGAGGCGCTGGAACGTGCCCACGAAGCCGCGGCCGGTCGGCAAGACGCGTGGCGCGACAACATGCGCCTCGTGCTGCAGCGCACGGCCGAGCGGCACGGCGTGCGCACGCAAGGCGATCTGACCTTCTCGTGGGAGTCGCAGGGCGACGAAGTGATGGCCGAGTACCTCGTGCCGTTCTACTCCGATGCGCGCGCGGAGCTCGCGCGGCGCTACGGTTTCACCCCGACGCCGACGGTGATCCAGGTCTTCCGGCGTCACCGCGACTTCAGCGTGCGCTCCACGGGATTCGAGGGTTTTCCGGCGCTGGGCGTGTGTTTCGGCCCCGTCGTGACCGCCGTGTCGCCGCTGGCGGAGATGCGCGGCAGCCAATCTTGGGCGCGCACTTCGTTCCACGAGTTCACGCACGTCGTGCACCTCGGGCTTTCGCACAACCGTTGCCCGCGCTGGATCACCGAGGGTCTCGCGACCTGGGAAGAAGTGAATCGGAATCCGTCGTGGACGCGCAACATGCGGCGCGAGCTCATCGACGCGATCGCCGCCGACGACGTGATCCGGACGCGCGAGATGAACCGCGCGTTCCGGGGGTCGCGCATCCTGTTCGGGTACTACCAGGCCGGGCTCATGTGCACGCTGCTCATCGAGCAGTACGGATTCGCGTCGATGGTGCGGCTGCTCGAGGCCTTCGACCGCGGGCTCGACCTCGACACGGCGCTGAAGGAGACCTTCGCGACCACGCCCGAGCAGCTCGACGTCGATTTCCTGGCCTGGGCCAAGGCGCACGTGGCGGGCTTGCGCGTCGAACCGCGCTGGGCTCCGAGCGCGCTGCGCAGCGCTGCAGTCGGGCTGACCAAGAAGCTGCCCAACGATGTGGGCTCGCGCGACGCCTGGCAGGATCGCTGGATCACGCAGGCCTTCGGTGCGTGGCAGCAACGACGCAAGGTCGATGCGCAGGAAGCGCTGCGCGTCGCGCGCGAGCACGCCCTGAAGAATCCGCGCGCGCTCCTGCTCCAGGGCGAGATGGCGATCTCCGACGGCGACATGGAGAAGGCCACGCTCTACTACCGCGAGGCGATCGACGGCGGTCGCGACGACTACCGCGCGCGGATGGCGCTCGCATCGTTGGCGCGCGCGGCGGGCGACGAGGACGCGACCGAGCGCGAGCTGCTCGCGGCCGAGGCGGCATTCCCGGGCTGGGACGACGTCGATCTCTCGGCCGAACTCGCGCTGGCCGATTTCTACGCCGAGGAGGATCGCGTCGACGACTCGATGGCGGCGCGTGAGCGCTGGCTGGCTTGGAACGCGGGCGATGCGGCGCGGCGCCGACAGGTCGCGGCTTGGCACGTCGAGAATGGCCGGCTCGAGCCCGCGCTGAAGCTCCTCGCCGAGGCCAACGAGGTCGATCCGTTCCTGCGCGCGCTGCACCGCGAGTGGGGCGACGCGCTGCGCGCCGCCGGACGTCACGCCGAGGCCTTGCGCGAATTCCGCATGGTGCTGGCGGTGCCGCCCGAGCTCGACCTCGAGGACAGCCTGCCGTGGAGCGACGCGGCGCGCGCCGAACTGCTGGCGCTCCAGGCCGCGAGCCTCGAAGCCCTGGATCGACGCGCCGAAGCGCTCGCGCGCGCGCAGGCAGCGCTCGCGCTCGATCCCGACGCGAAGCTCGCGCGCGAAGTAGTCGATCGGATCCAATAGAACGATGCCGACGGAATCGCGCCCGCTCTTCGTCGTGCTCGACGGGATCGACGGCTGTGGGAAGAGCACGCAGGCCGACCGTCTCGCGGAACGGATCGGACGCGAAACCGGTCAACGCGTGCACCATCTGCGCGAGCCGGGCAGCACGCGTCTGGGCGAGGCGCTGCGCTCGCTCGTGCTGGGCCGCGGCTTCGCGCCGACCGCGAGCGTCGAGACGCTGCTCTTCGCGGCCGCGCGCGCGCAGATGCTCTTCGAACTCGTCGCGCCCGCCCTGGCGCGCGGCGAGCACGTCGTGTGCGAGCGCTTCCACCCCTCGACGTTCGCTTACCAGGCGGTGGCCGGCCGATTGCCCGAGGCCGACGTGCTGGCGTTGCTGCAGCGCTGGGCCGGCGATCCGCGCCCGAGCCACGTGCTCTTGCTCGAGCTCCCGGCCGAGGTCGCCGCGGTGCGCCGCGGTCAGGCGACGGACCGCATCGAGGATCGCGGCGTCGCGTTCCAGCGCGAGGTGGCCCGCGGGTTCGCGCGCTACGCGGCGCTCGTCCCGGGCGTTGCGCGCATCGACGCGGCCCGCAGCCCCGAGGTCGTCGCGCAGGACGTGTGGTGGGAGGTCGCGCGTGCGCTCCACTGAACCGGTCGGTCACGGCGTGCTGCTCGAAGGGCTGTGGAACGCGGCGCGCACGCAGCGCCTCGCGCACGCGTTCGGATTCTTCGGTCCGCCCGGCATCGGCAAATTCCTGGCGGCGGAACGGCTCGTGCTCGGGCTCGTGTGCGCGAGCGGCCCGGGCGTGCCGTGCCTCGCGTGCGGAGCTTGCAAGCGCGCGCTCTCCGGCACACACCCCGACATCCTGGTGCTCGATCCGGTCGAGCAGGAGGTCGAAGAGATCTACATGGCCTGGATCACGCCGCGCGACGAGCCGGACAAGGACAAGCGCCCGGTCGGCGGCGTCGCGCTGGAGGAGTTCCTGGCGTTGCGACCGCTCGAAGGCGGCTGGCGCGCCGTGCTCGTGCGCGAGTCCGACCGCATGCCCGTCGAAGCGCAGAACGCGCTCTTGAAGACGCTCGAGGAACCGGGCGCCGACGTGTTGATCGTGCTCGAGAGCTCGCGCCCGGAGAAGCTGCTCACGACCGTGAAGAGCCGCCTCGTGCCGGCGCGCTTCGCCCCGCTCGAGCGCGACGACGTGGTCGCGATCCTGCGCCGCGAGGGCGTCGAGGCGGGGGACGTCCTGGAACTCGCGCGCTGGAGCCGCGGAGCGCCCGGCCGCGCGCTGTCCCTGTCGAGCCAGTCGGCCGGGGCGATCTGGAACACGTTCCAGCGCGTGCTCGCGCGCGAGCTCGATCCGCTCGAGGCGGCCACCGTGCTGGCCGAGATCGAGGGTGAGTTCCCCGGACGCACGCCGACGGCGAAAGCGCGATCGCGAGCCCGCGCCGTGCTGGACCTCGCCATCGAGGCGCTGGGGGACATCCAACGCGCGCGCGCCGGCGCGTCGCCAGAGCGGACGGCGCATCCCGCTCTCCACCGCGCCGCGGAATCGGCGCCGGACGCGCGGCTCGAGTCGGCGCTGGAACGCGCGCTGGAGGCGCGGCAGGATGTCGACTTGAACCTCGATCCAGCGCTGGCGGTCGAGCGGGCGCTGCTCGCGCTCGCGCCGCCGCAGTCGACATCGCGTCGCACCGCTTAGAACCCGTGAGCGATCCCCTGCGCAAATTGGCACTGAAGGACGGGCGCTATGCTCCCGAAGCGTTCGCGTTCCTGTACGAGTCGCTGGACCAGGCGGTCAAGCTCGCCGGGCGCGAGGCGGCCGAGGGTCTCGATCGACACGTGACCGGTCAGGAACTCCTGGCCGGCATGCGCGCGCAAGCGCTCGAGGTCTTCGGGCCCCTGGCCGGACACGTCTGGCGCGCGTGGGGCGTGCGCGAGACGCTCGATTGGGGCCGCATCGTGTTCCTGCTCGTCGAAGAGGGCCTCCTCAACCGGCAGGAGACCGACTCGCTGGAGGACTTCCGCGACGGCTTCGATTTCGACGCGGCATTCCAGGGCGAGTACCGGACGGTGCTCGCGCCCGACTTGTTCGGCCCGGCGGGCTCCGAGGACGATCGATGATCGACCGCTTGTCGCCGCGCGCGCGGAACGTCGCGCTGGCGGTGCTCGTCGTCCTGGTCGGATGGTTCCTGTGGTCGGTGCGGTCGGTCCTGAACCCGCTCATCCTGGGCTACCTCCTGGCCTTCGTCCTGCACCCGCTCGTCCTCGTGCTCGAAAAGCGCGGTTGGCGCCGTTCGCGTGCGGTGAACGTCATCTTCTTCGGCTTCGCGGTGGCGTTCACGCTGCTCGTGATGATCGTGTGGTGGCAGGGACGTGGTCTCGCGCTGGAGCTCTTGAGCGAGGACGGCCTCGGCTCCAAGGTGCGGGTACGCGTCGAGCAGGCGCTGCACGACCATCGCGAACAGATCGATTGGGTCATGCAGGTCGTGCCCACCCAGCAACCCGCCGAGCCGGGAGCCGAGGGGACCGCGTCGGGAGCGAGCCAGGACCTCAGCGCCGATCGGTTGATGCAGATGGTGCGCGACTGGTGGGCTTCGTGGCTCACCGAGGAACAGCAGCAGCAGGCCGCGAGCTTCGGGATGCGCGCGGCGAACGGCGCCTACCAGCTCGTGCAGAACGTCTTCGGGTCGGTGTTCGCGTTCCTGGGCCTCCTCCTCCTGTTGCCGATCTACACGTACTTCCTGCTCTTCGAGCTGGAGCGCATCCATCGCTTCGTGCAGCGCTACATGCCGAACCGGGATCGCGAGCGGTTGTCGCGCATCGGCGGGCAGATCGGCGAGGTGCTCGCGAACTTCTTCCGCGGCCGGTTGCTGGTGTGCCTGGTGAAGGGCTTGTTCCTGACAGTGGGCTTGTTCGCGGCCGGTGTCGACTACGCGCTCTTGATCGGGATGGGCACGGGCTTCTTGACGTTGATTCCCTTCGTGGGATCCGTGGCCGGGTTCGCGCTGGCGCTCGTCGTGTCGATGATCGAGCACAGCGTGTTGTCGAGTCTCCTGCGCGTCGGAATCGTGTTCGCGGCGGGGGAAGCGCTCGAGAACTACGTGCTCCTGCCGAAGATCCTCGGGAACAGCCTGGGCCTGCATCTTATCGTCGTGCTGTTCTCGTTGATGGCCGGCGCGGCCTCGATGGGAATGTTCGGGCTGATCCTGGCGCTGCCGTTGACGGCGACGATCGTGATCCTCGCGCGCGAGTTCGTGCTGCCGGTGCTCGCGCAACTCGCGGACTCGCAGAGAGCGGAGCCGCCGATCGCGGTGGTCGACGCCCAGCGCGTCGGCGACGAAGTTCACGGGCGCGAACTTTAGGCGCTCGTTCTTCGTCGATCTCGTCACGCTGTGCGGAGCGCCAGGAGAGCCGCCTCTGCCGTCGTTCCGTCGGCCTCCTCACAGCGCTTGGGCACGCAGCGTCGGGCGACCCGCCTTGTTCAACCGATCGAAGAGTCCGCGGTGACTACCGAATGGCCGGACTGCCTACTTGTCCAGCACGGCCTTCAACGCGCGCTCGATCTCCGCCAGCCGATCCGCGCTGAGGTTCGATCCGCCTTGCGCCTTGCCGAGCAGAGTCAGCGCATGCCGCAGGTCCGTGCGCTGCGTGTCCGTCAAATGAGCCGCGAGAATCGGCCGATCCTCGGGCTTCGCGCGCTCCTGGAACGTCGCCGCGTACTCGGGGATGTCCTGCGGGGAGAGGTTCAGCTTCTCGAGCGCGGCCTCGATGCCCGCCTGGAGAATCGGATCGTCCTGGAAGTCGCCGTCCGGGAAGGCCGCGCTGCGCACGTCCTGCGCGCGGCCGCGCACTTCGCGGCGCACCAGTTCGCGCACCTGTTGCGGCGTGAGCGTCGTCTCGAGCGAGCTGTAGAGCGGGTCGAAGCCCGGGTAGCGCGTCGGGTCGTCGAAGTCGCACACGGCGAGCTGCGCGAGTTCCGCGCTGTCCGTGGCCCAAGCCTTGTCGAGCCAATCGCGGATCTTCTTCGTGCCCAGCACGCGGCGCATCTCCGTGATCACCGCCGGCTCGAGTCGTTCGGGGTCCGCGCGCACCTGCGGCTCGACGCCGCCCTCCGAGAGCACGCGTCCGTCTTCGCCGCGCTCGCGGTGGATCGAGCGGCCCGAAGGCAGGCGGTAGCGCGCGACCGTCATCCGCGCGCGCGGCGCGAAGTCGAACTCGCCGTTGTCGTTCCAGTCCTTCGTGATCGGTTCCCACGAGTCGTGACGGCCGTTGTTGTTCTCGTCCTCGAACACGTCGTCGCGTTCGCCCGGGATGGGTAGCAGTTCCTGCACGGACCCCTTGCCGTACGAACGCTGCCCCACGACGACGGCGCGCTGGTGGTCCTGGAGCGCGCCCGCGACGATCTCCGACGCCGACGCGCTGAACCGGCTCGTCAACACGACGACCGGCATGTCCTCGGGGAGCAGCGCGTCATTCGTCGTGAAGAGCTTGCGCGGTTCGCCGGCGCGGCTCTCGGTCGAGACGACGAGCTTGCGCTTCGGCAGGAAGAGGTTCGAAACGTCGCGCGCCTGCGTCAGCAGTCCGCCGGTGTTCTGACGCAGATCGAGGATGAAGGCCTTCATCCCGCGCGACTTCATGTCCACGATCGCCTTGCCGACTTCCTCGGCCGCGACGCCGCTGAACGTGTCGAGTTGGACGAGCCCGACGCCGCCCGGCAGCAAGTCGGTCTTCATCGGCGGGATCGTGACCTTCTCGCGCGTGATCTCGACGGCCATCTCTTCCGTGGGCCGATCGATCAACCCTGAGTCCATGCCGCGGCGCCAGATGTAGAGCTTGACGGTCGTGCCCGGCTTGCCCTTCAAGCGCTTGATGATCTCGTCGAGGGGCTTGGAGCCCTGCGCCGTGTAGGTCGGCCAGTCGTCGATGCGGACGACCTTGTCCTCCGAGTGCAGGCCCTTTTTGTAAGCAGGCCCGGAGTAAATCGGCTGGCGGATCGTGAACAGGCCGTCCTCGGGATCCTCGCCGACGTACGCGCCGATGCCGCCGTACTCGGGATCGAGCAAGTCCTCCGCGAAGTTGTCCTGGAACGATTTCGACGTCAGGAAGCTCGAGTGCTCGTCGATGCTGCGCAGCATGCCGTCCATCGCGGCGTCGAGGAGCTTCTCACGCGTCTGCTTGTCGCCTTCGAGCGCGGTCGTCTCGATCAAGCGCATCGTCTGCTCGAGCAGGCGCGCCTCGCGCGTGCCCTTGAGCTCGGCGCCTTCGGACTTCTCCTTGGCGTAATCGAGCAGGTTCTTCTGGCGGCGGTCGTAGAAGCGCCGCAGTTCCTCCTGCTTCAGGAACGACTGTGCCAGCCGTCCTTCGGTGCCGGGGGTGGACGCGAGCCGCTCGAGCTCCGCGCGTCCCGTCTCGATGTCGCCGACGCGGGCCAAGGCGATCGCCCCGTAGCCGCGCAGGCGTGGATCCGACGACGACAGGAAGGCGACGAGCTCCGCGCGCGCTTCGCGCTGTGCCGTGGCGCGACCCAGCGAGTGCAGCGCGACGGCGCTCTCGATCCGGACTTCGGGTTCACGGTCGCCGTCCTTCGCGACGCGGGCGAGTGCAGCGCAGGCCGATTCGAGCTCGCTTTCCTTGAGCGCGCGGAAAACAGGGTCGCCCAGGAGTCCGGCGGCGGAGCGCACGATTTCGCTCGATGCGTCGTCGAGCAGCGCACCGAGGCGCTGCGCGAGCGCGGTGATGTCGGGTTCCTCGCCGCGCAAGCGCGCGGCGACGAGGAGCAGGGTCCCGCGCGGGGAGAGGGCCTCGCCCGACGCGAGCTGCCGATCCAGCGCCTGGTCGAGCGCGCTCCGATCCTCTCCCGCGGCGGAGGTGAGCGCGTCGAGCGCGACCCAGACTTCTTCGATCGACTCGGCTCCGGCGGCCGCGGCGGCGTGCTCGCGTACCAGCGCATCGAGGTCGGCGTACGCGGGAGCGAACACGAGAGGCAACGCCAGGGCGATCGAGATCAGCATGTGGGGCGCTTCGCGACGATTCGGGTCTGGGAAGGCAATTCTACCTCCCTGGTCGGACTGGACGGGCACTCTACGATTCGGAGCGCGGGCTGCGGGGGCATGAACGCAAAAGAAACCCGCTGCGCCAAAGTCGTCTGCGTGCATCCTCGTGCGCATTGCAGGGCCTTCCAAGGGCGCGCGCTTCGAGATCCGCACTTCGCCTCAGGTCTTTCGAACCGTTACTCTGCGCCGATGTCGATGCGGCGTGTACGCGACCCGATGCGCGGGAAGTCGGCTCCGCGCCTCGCGCGGGCGTCCTCCGCGCCTCGGAAAACTCCGCGCGCCCGAGCCGGTCTCGAGACGGCCTCCGACGGAGTTGACGCTCGACCGCGGCGTGACGCGGCTCTCCCGAGCTCCTCACGACCCGCGCGTCGGCCGTCGCATCAAGCCGCCGGACCGGACGGTCCCGAGTCGCGCATGGTCGACGTCGGCGAGAAGCCGGTCACGCGCCGCGAGGCGGAAGCGCGCGCGCTCGTCGTGTTCCCGCGCGGCGCGCGCACGATCGTCCTCGGCCAGCGCAATCCGAAGGGACCCGTCCTCGAGGTCGCGCGCACGGCGGCGGTGCTGGCGGCGAAGCGGACGGATCAGTTGGTGCCGCTGTGCCATTCGATCCCGCTCGATTCCGTGCGCGTCGCGTTCGCGAAGCGCGGTGCGAACGAGCTCGAGATCCGCGTGCGCGCGGCCTGCACCGGACGCACGGGAGTCGAGATGGAGGCGCTCGTCGGCGCGAGCATCGCGGCGCTCACCGTGTACGACATGGCCAAGGCGGTCGATCACGGCATACGGATCGAACGCATCGAGCTGATCGAGAAGACCGGCGGTCGGTCGGGGACGTGGCGGGCAGGGAAGGGACGCGGATGAACGTGGCGGATTGGACGTGGGGACCGGGGCATCACGCGCGCACGGTGGCGATCGTCGGCGCGACGGGAGCGACGGGTGTCGAGCTGGCGGCGATCCTGCTCGACGCCGAGCATCCGCCGACGCACCTCGCCTGCTTCGCGCGCGGTGACGGAGCCCTGAACGTGCAGGGTCGCCGTCTGCCGGTGTCGGCGACGCCGGCCGATCCGCGTGCGCTCGCGGCGTACGACGTGGTCTTCCTGTGCACGCCGACGGAGGTCTCGCAGGAGCTCGCACCGCGCCTCGCCGAACTGGGCACGCGCGTCGTCGATCTGTCGAGCGCGTTTCGCGAGGATCCAGGGACGCCCTTGGTCATCCCCGAGATCAACGCTCACGAGCTCGAGCGCGGCCCGCGTCTCGTGGCGAACCCGAATTGCACGACGGCGGTCGCGTGCCTGCCGCTGGCGGTGATCGAGAAGCTCGCCGGGCTCGAGGAGGTCCTCGTCGCGAGCTACCAGGCCGCGTCGGGCGCGGGTGCCGCGGGGCTCGAGACGTTGCACGGCGAGATGCGCGAGGCGGTCGGCCTGACGCGCGCGCACGGTCGGCCGACGCCGTTCCCGGCGACGATCGCGCTCAACGTGATCCCGGCCGTCGCGACCGTCGGAGCGGACGGGACCAGCGGGGAAGAGCGCAAGATCGCGTCGGAGACGCGCAAGATCCTGGGCCTGCCGCAACTCCTGGTCGAGTCGACGACGGTGCGCGTCCCGGTCGAACGTTGCCACTCCGTGGCCGTCCATCTCAAGACGCGCACGCCGCTCGCGCCCCAGGCTCTCGTCGAGGCCCTCGGCGCCGCTCCGGGCATCGAATGGGTGTCCGATCCGCATGGTCCGCGGCCCAAGGAGTGCGCCGGCCGCGACGAGGTCTTCGTCGGTCGCGTCCGCGCCGGGGCGCGCGGGCCGACCTCGCTGGCGTACTTCGCGGTGGGGGACCAACTGCGCAAGGGCGCATCCCTGAACGCCGTCCAGATCGCGGCGGCACTCTTCCGCGCGCGCTGAAGACGTGTGAGCGGGCAGCGAGCCCACGCGCTCTCGATCCAGGTGGCGCCGTTCCCCGCCGCGCGTCGTCGGCGCATTCCTCACGGGAGCTCTGCGCGCGAGAGAAGGGGCGGCTGCGCGCTTCCACGACCTGGTGGCGCCGCTGCCCGCGGCGCAGGGCCCGCGAATTCTTCGCGAGCGCTCACCCGCGATTCTCCGCGGCCGGATCGCTATCCTGCGCCGCGCACGGACGCAGCCCGACGGCGCTCCGGCCCCAGCCCGCTGAGCCCGAATCTCGCTGCCCCCTGCACGCCATGGACCTGAAGCTGATCCAACGCCTGATCGCGATGATGAAGCGCGCCGGCGTCGCCGAACTCGACGTCGAAGACCCCGCGACGGGGCTCAAGGTGCGCGTCGTCCGCGAGGGCGCGCCGGGCCCGTCTTCGGCGCCCGTCGTGCATCTGCTCCAAGGTGGAGGCGGAGCTCCGCCGATGCACCCGGGGTACGCAGCGGCGCCGGGTGCGCCTCTCGCCGCGCCGGTGAACGAGCCCGCGCAGCAGGGCACTCCGTTCCAGAGCCCGATGGTGGGCACGTTCTATCGCGCCAACGGTCCCGATGCGGAACCTTTCGCGAGCGTGGGCACGCGCGTCGGTCCGGACACGACGCTGTGCATCATCGAAGCGATGAAGGTGATGAACGAGATCAAGGCCGAGACCTCGGGCGAAGTCGTCGCCGTGCTCGTCGAGAACGGCGAGCCGGTCGAGTTCGGTCAGCCCCTCTTCCTGATCAAGTCCTGATGTTCCGCCGTGTTCTGATCGCGAACCGCGGCGAGATCGCGCAGCGCATCATCCGTGCCTGCCGCGAGCTGGGCATCGAGACCGTCGCCGTCTACTCCACCGCCGACGCCGACGCGGTGTACCTGCGCCAGGCCGACGAGACGATCTGCATCGGTCCCGGCCCGAGCGCTAAGAGCTACCTGTCGATCCCCGCGATCATCGCGGCGGCCGAGATCGCCGACGCCGACGCGATCCATCCGGGATACGGATTCCTCTCGGAGAACGAGCACTTCGCCGAGGTCTGCCGCTCGTGCAAGATCGCGTTCATCGGGCCCGAGCCCGAGACGATCGCGAAGCTCGGCGACAAAGTCGCGGCGCGCGAGCTGGCGAAGTCAGCCGGCGTGCCGATCGTGCCCGGCTCCGACGGTCCCGTTGAGGACGAGCAGAAGGCCAGCCAGATCGCGCAGCAGCTGGGCTACCCGATCATGATCAAGGCCGCGGCCGGCGGTGGCGGGCGCGGCATGCGCGTCGCGCGCAACGAGCCGAGCCTCGTCACGGGCTACCACGCCGCGAAGAGCGAAGCGCTGGCGGCGTTCGGCGACGGCACGGTCTACCTCGAGAAGTTCGTCGAGAACCCGCGTCACATCGAAGTGCAGATCCTGGCCGACAAGCACGGCCACATCGTGCACCTGGGCGAGCGCGACTGCTCGATCCAGCGGCGCCACCAGAAGCTGATCGAGGAATCGCCCTCGCCGTCGCTGACGCCCGAGCTGCGCGCGCGCATCTGCGAATCGGCGGTCAAGGTCGCGCGCCAGGCGAACTACAGCAACGCCGGCACGGTGGAGTTCCTGCTCGCGCGCGACGGCAACTATTACTTCATCGAGGTCAACGCGCGCATCCAGGTCGAGCACCCGGTGACCGAGCTCGTGACTGGCATCGACTTGATCCAGCAGCAGCTCTTGATCGCGTCGGGCGAGAAGCTCGCGTTCGAGCAGAAGGACATCCAGTTCCGCGGGCACGCGATCGAGTGCCGCATCAACGCCGAGGACCCCGACAAGGACTTCATGCCTTCGCCGGGCAAGATCGATCTGTTCGTCCCGCCGGGCGGGCCCGGTGTGCGTCTCGACAGCCACTGCTACAGCGGCTACCGGATCCCGCCGAACTACGATTCGATGATCGGCAAGCTCCTCGTCCATCGTCCGCGGCGCGACCAGGCGATCCGCACGATGCTGCGCGCGCTGGACGAGTTCGTCATCGAAGGTCCCAAAACGACGATCCCGCTTCAGCGCAACATCCTCTCGCACTCCGACTTCCGCGCCGGTGATCACGACACGGGCTTCGTCGAGCGCTACTACGGCCACCATCCGGGCATCCCCGTGGCGAGCGGAGAGACGCGATGAACGCTCTCTCGCACGGGCTGCTGGCTCTCGCGATCGCGGCGACGTGCGCCTCGTGCACGACGTACGGCCGCTGGCCGTTCTGGAGCACGCAGGAACACCCCGGGCCGATGACCGACGCGGTCGATCCCTTGCCCGCCGGCGCGCAGGCTCTCTTTCCCGAGGGGCCCGAGGAAGTGCTCGTCGTGCGCCACGCCGACCCGGTGAAGGTGCGCCACGCGGGGCGTACCGGCGGATTTCCGCTGACGTTCTACGAGAAGAACGTGCGCGTGCACGCCGGCTCGTCGGTCTCGGTCGCGCCCGGCGGCCGGGTCGAGATCATGTGGACGGACGGCTCGTCGATCCTGATGTCCGATCGGGGCTTCGGTCTCGTCGGATCGCCCTCGCGTGGCGAGAGCATGTTCACGTTCCTCGACGTGTCGACGGCCTCGATCGAGCTCGCGGGCGAGGAGCAGATCGATCTCGTGGGCGGTGCGCGACTCTCGGCCTCCTCCGGTCCGATCGTCCTCGAGCGCGTGCGCGCCGACGTCGTGCGCGTGAAGAACCAGTCCAAGACCGCCAGTCGCATCGCGTTCCGCGAGGACGTGATCGAGCTCGACCCGGGCCAGTCCGTCGACTTGCCGTTGCTCACGGCCGGCGGGCGTCCGACGCGCAGCGCGACCAGCGTCGAGCTCGTGGCGGGCCCCGGATTCGGCGTGCGCGCGAGCGGCGCGGTCGAGGCCGACGCCGATGCCGCGCGCATCCGCGTGCAGGCCGTCGGCGAGCACGAGATCCACGGGCTGGGGCAGCGCGTGCGCCTCGACCGCGGCGAAGAAGCTGATTTCCAAGGCCTCGGGCCGCGTTGAGTTCGGAGGCACATCCATGGCACGTTCGCGGGTCCTGATCACCGGCGGGGCCGGATTCCTCGGCAGCCATCTGTGCGAGCGCTTCCTGGCCGAGGGATTCGAGGTCGTCTGCATGGACAACCTCATCACCGGCGACATCCGCAACGTGGAGCACCTGTTCCGCGACGCGTCGTTCCACTTCGAGAAGCGCGACGTCACGGAGCACATCCACGTCGCCGGCGACGTCGACGCCGTGCTGCACTTCGCTTCGCCCGCGTCGCCTATCGATTACCTCGAGCTGCCGATCCAGACGCTCAAGGTGGGATCGCTGGGCACGCACAAGGCGCTCGGCCTGGCGCACGCCAAGAAGGCGCGCTTCCTGCTCGCGAGCACCAGCGAGTGCTACGGCGATCCGCTCGTGCACCCGCAGTCCGAGGATTACTGGGGCAACGTGAACCCGGTCGGTCCGCGCGGCGTCTACGACGAGGCCAAGCGCTTCGCCGAGGCGATGACGATGGCCTACCACCGCTTCCACGGCCTCGACACGCGCATCATCCGCATCTTCAACACGTACGGACCGCGCATGCGCTTGCGCGACGGCCGCGCGCTGCCGGCGTTCATGAGCCAGGCGCTGCGGGGCGAGCCGCTCACGGTATTCGGCGACGGCTCGCAGACGCGCTCGTTCTGCTACGTCGACGACCTGGTCGAGGGGATCTGGCGCCTCCTGAACTCGAAGGAGCACCTGCCAGTGAACATCGGCAACCCGGCCGAGATGACGATCCTCCAGTTCGCGCACGCGGTGATCGAAGCGACGGGATCGAAGTCGGGCATCGAGTTCCGTCCGCTGCCGGTCGACGATCCGAAAGTGCGCCAGCCCGACATCTCGAAAGCGCGGCGCTTGCTGGGTTGGGAGCCGAAGGTGTCGCTGAAGGACGGACTCCCGCGCACGCTCGACCACTTCCGCTCGCGCGTCGCTCTCGATCCCCGGCCGACGCGCGCGCAGGGAGCCTGATCCATGTGCGGAATCGTCGGCGCGATCCAGAAGGCGGGCGGCGTCGTCGAGACGCTGCTGCAGGGCCTGCGGCTGCTCGAATACCGCGGCTACGACTCGGCCGGCGTCGCCGTGCTCGATGCCGGCACGATCACGATCCGGCGCAAGGCCGGGCGCCTGGAGCGGCTCGAGCACGCGCTGTCCGACGGCTCGCTCGACGCGGCGCGGGCCGGGATCGGACACACGCGCTGGGCCACGCACGGTCCGCCGTCCGACGAGAACGCGCACCCGCACACCGACCAGGAGAGCCGCGTCGCGCTCGTGCACAACGGCGTCGTCGAGAACTGGGCCGAGCTGCGCGCCGAGCTGCTGTCCTCCGGCGTGAAGTTCCTCTCCGACACGGACACCGAAGTGCTCGCGCACCTCGTGGGGCGCGAGGTCGCGCGCGGAAAAGACCTGGCCGACGCCGTGCGCGCGAGCCTGGCGCGCGTGCGCGGCTACTACGCGATCGCGGCGATCGCGCAGGGCGCGAACGGTCCGCGCATCGTGTGCGCGCGCTCGGGCCCGCCGCTGGCCGTCGCCGCCGGTCCCGAAGGCGTGTACCTCGCGTCGGACGTCCTGGCGCTCATCGCGCACACGCGCGACGTCGTGTTCCTCGAGGACGGCGACGTGTGCGAGCTCGAGCTCGGCCGCCCGCTGCGCGTGACGCGCATCGACGGCACGGTCGTCGAACGACCCACGCGGCGCGTCGAGTGGGATCCGGAAGCCGCGGGCAAGGGCTCGTTTCCGCACTTCATGCTCAAGGAGATCCACGAGCAGCCCGACGTGCTCGCGCGCACGGCGTTCGATCGCTTGCGGCCCGAGCAGGGCGACGTGGACTTCGGCGTGCCGGGCTTCGGCGACCACGAGCTGCGCGCGATCGACCGCGTGCAGATCGTCGCTTGCGGAACCGCGCTCCACGCCGGCTGGATCGCGCGCTATCTGATCGAGGGCCTCGCGCGCATCCCGGTCGACGTCGACTACGCCTCGGAGTTCCGCTACCGCGATCCGGTGCTGACGCAGAACACGCTGGCGCTGGCGATCTCGCAGTCGGGCGAGACGGCCGACACGCTGGCCGCCCTGCGTCTCGCGAAGACGCTCGGCGCGCGCACAGCGGCGATCTGCAACGTGATCGGCAGCACGCTGGTGCGCGAGTCGCAGGCCACGATCCTCACGCACGCCGGCCCGGAGATCGGCGTGGCGAGCACGAAGGCCTTCGTGGCGCAGGTCGTCGCCGCGTTCCTCTTCGCGGTCCGGCTCGGCCGCGCGCGCGGCGTCCTGTCGCTCGAGAAGGGGCAGGAACTGGTCTCCGAGCTGCGCCTCCTGCGTCCGAAGATGGAGAGCCTGCTGGGCGAGCGCGTCGTTTCCGAAGTGCGCGAGATCGCGCGTAAGAACAGCGCGCAACGCGGCTTCCTGTTCCTCGGCCGCGGGATCAACTACCCGATCGCGCTCGAAGGCGCGCTCAAGCTCAAGGAGATCTCGTACGTGCACGCCGAGGGCTATCCCGCGGGCGAGATGAAGCACGGGCCGATCGCGCTGATCGACAGCGACATGTCGATCCTGGTCGTGAACAGCGCCGGTCCGCTGGCCGAGAAGGTGCGCTCGAACCTCGAGCAGGTGCGCGCGCGCGGCGGCCACGTCATCGCCATCGGCTCCGACGCCGAGAGCATCGCGCAGTCGGACGAGCACGTGCGCGTGCCCGAATGCTCCGAGTGGCTGTCGCCGATCCTGAACGTGATCCCGCTGCAGCTCGTCGCGTACCACATGGCCGACCTGAAGGGCCTCGACATCGACAAGCCGCGCAACCTGGCGAAGTCGGTGACGGTGGAGTGACGCAGATGCCGCAGAACGTACTCATCACCGGCGGCGCGGGCTTCATCGGCAGCCACGTCGGCGAGGCGCTCCTCGCGCGCGGCGACCGCGTGACCGTCCTCGACAACTTCAACGACTACTACGACCCGGCGATCAAGCGCGCGAACTTGCGCGCGCTGCCCGGCGCGGTCGTCGTCACGGGTGACATCCGCGACCGCGCGCTCGTCACGCGGCTCTTCGCCGATGGCCGTTTCGACGCCGTGATCCACCTGGCCGCGATGGCCGGCGTGCGTCCGTCGATCCTCGACCCGCTCCACTACGAGGACGTGAACGTGCGCGGCACGCTGCACTTCCTGGAAGAGCTGAAGGCCCGGCCCAAGACGCGCTTCGTGTTCGCGTCGAGCTCGAGCGTGTACGGCGACCGCGCGAACACGCCGTTCCGCGAGATCGACGACATCCACAACCCGGTCTCGCCCTACGCCGCGACGAAGCGCGCGGGCGAGCTCATCTCTTGGACGTACCACCACCTCTACGGGATCCCGACGAGCTGTCTGCGCTTCTTCACGGTGTACGGCCCGCGCCAACGCCCCGAGATGGCGATCCACAAGTTCGTGAAGGCGATGCTCGATGGGAAGCCGATCCCGTTCTACGGCGACGGCTCGACGCGGCGTGATTACACGTACGTCGACGACATCGTGGACGGCGTGGTGCGCGCGCTCGATCGCTGCGCGGGCTACGAGATCTACAACCTCGGTGAATCCGCGACGACGTCACTGCAAGAGCTGGTCGGCATCATCGGCGAAGCCTGCGGCAAGACGCCCATCCTCGATCGACAACCGATGCAGCCGGGCGACGTGCTCGTCACGTACGCCGACGTGTCGAAGGCACGCGAGAAGCTCGGCTACGACCCGCACACGAGCGTGCGCGAGGGCGTCGAGCGCTTTGTGCGCTGGTACCGCGCCGAGACGCGCTGACCGCGGAGTCGAGCGATCAGGAGCGTCAGCCGGGCATCCACGCCGGCCGCGACCTCAACTTCATCCGCGCGCCTGACGCGGGATGCACGAAG
>Ga0105044_10003478_pt1 | contig 21645 bp, 18 predicted proteins | sample MAT01_FD_78092 | JGI IMG/M metagenome (GOLD analysis project Ga0105044, IMG submission 78092) | Freshwater microbial communities from Lake Fryxell liftoff mats and glacier meltwater in Antarctica - MAT-01 | ecosystem: Environmental > Aquatic > Freshwater > Ice > Liftoff microbial mat | place...
CGAAATCCCCATCCGCGGCGGTTTGGCAACCGACTCCACCAACGCGCTTGAATGGCGCGTCCGAGTGGAAGACCTCCGCGCAAGCATGGACTTGCTCGTCCCCGCTCCGGAGAAAGACAAGATGACTGAAATGGACTGGACCGTGTCGGTGCCCGATCTCCCGGACGGATTTATACTGGCAGGTGTCATCAAATTCAAGCGGGCCTGGGAGAAGCCGGTTGAAACGCCAGCTGCGGCCGATCCTGCTCCCGGACCGTGATTCCACTCCCCATGCTGGCTCGCGTTGAATGCACGGCCGTTCACGCTCGACCCACGGTTCGGGTGCGGGTGCTCGCGCACAAGCCTTTTGCGGTCGCGGCGTTCTCTGATGACCCTGATATTGCCCTGTAACGCATTGGTTTCAACGCCGAAAAATCCCATCGTTTCGGCACGCAGGCCGCAGGGCGAAAGCGCCCGAAATGTTCCGCGGCTGCGCGATCCCAATCCGGACTTCCGTCCCGCGCGGCGGTTCACGAAATCCCCCCGCGCCGCCCGCATGGATTCCATTGCCTCCCGAAATCGCCCATCGATGCGCCCCATTTCGGTCGATCGCTCCGATTCCCGCCCTCACCCCTTGCACTCCCGCGCCAATCCGATACCTTCAACCCTCCCCCTCTTTCACAAGTGCATAACCACCACCCAAGGCCCTTTCAGGCCGCGCCTCCTTCCTCAATCTCAGTCTCCAGCACCCCCCACCAACACGTCCAATAACTCTACAACGAACCCACACTCAGTTTCCCAAAAGTTTGAGCACCTGCCCCATTTCCAAGCAGAAAACACCCAAAACCAGGTGCGCAAAGGTTTTTACCTAAGTTGCGCACCTGCGCACCTTCCCGCCCGCCTCGGCACCAAGTCCCACCGCCCCTTCAGCCCCGTGCCGCCCAAGGCCAGCATGGCACGCCGTTCGCGTTCGGCGTCTGTCTATGAACCTTCGCGCACTGTTCGTGCTGGTGTGGGCCGTTTTTGCGGTCGGGGCGTTATCGTGCTCAGAGGCCCAAGCCACGACCGTCAAGGAACTGGCGCGGCTGAGCGGTCAGGGCCAATCCATATTGCGGGGGGTTGGGCTGGTGGTGGGCCTGCCCGGGACGGGCGATTCCGGCAAAGAACTTGTCGTGGCCCGCCCGTTGGCGAAACTCATCGATAACGGCGGGATCGAACTCGGAAGCCCCCTGGAACTCAAGAACAGCCGGTCGGTGGCGCTGGTCTCGGTGACGTGCATCATTTCATCGAGCGGGGCGATGGCCGATGACACCTTTGACGTGACGGTCTCGGTGCTGAACAGCGCTTCGAGCCTGCGGGGCGGCGAACTTTACTTGACGGTCTTGCGGGGTCCGTTCCCAGACAGCCCGCCGTATGCGATCGCGCAGGGCCAGATCGACCTTGAGGATGCGCTGACACCGACTTCCGGCCGCGTGCGGTCGGGGGCGAGGATGATCCGCGACATTTTGATGCCGGAGGTGGGGGACGAGTTTGAGATCATCGTGGATTCGGCGTTCGCGGGGTGGGGGGCGGTCAGCCAGATCGCCACGGCCATCAACGCGAAAGCCCAGCCCCAAGGGCCCGAGGTTGCATTCGCCATCACCGAGCGGGTGATCCGGGTTTCGATCCCCGAGTCGGAGCGCAAGGACCGTGCGGGGTTTCTGTCGGACGTGTTGTCGGCCGATGTGAACGTGGCCCTGCTTGACCTTCCGGCCCAGGTGATCATCAACCAGCGAACAGGGGCGATCATTCTGCCGGTTGACGTTTCCATCAGCCCGGTGGCCATTACGCACCGGGGCCTCACGATCACCACGGTGACGCCGCCGCCGATTGCCACTCAGCAAAACCCGCTGATTGCGCGGGCGGATTGGGCGAGCATCAAGATGGGGGCGCGGCCGAGCGAAGCGGCGAAACTTTCGGACCTGGTCGCGGCGTTCGAGCAACTGGATGTCCCGGTGGAGGACCAGATCGGGATCATCCAGATGCTGCACAAATCAGGGCAACTGAAGGCGAAACTGCTGATTGACTGAGGCGGGAGCCAAGAGGAATATTTGAAAGGTTCAGGATGACCATCGATCCCCTTTCCACATCGAGCCGCGGCGGGGCGGGTTCCAACCTGTCCGGTTCCAACTTGCCTGGTTCCAATCTGGCTGAGGCTCAGCGTTCGTTCTCGCAGGTCTTGTCGCGTTCCACCGGGCGGAGGTCCACCGACACTCCTGAGGACAAGGCCCGGGAGGCGGCGTCGCAACTGGTGTCGACCGCCCTTGTCCAGCCCATATTGGAGCGGCTGCGGGCATCGAATCAAGCCGCGGCACCCTTCGCGCCGAATCAGGCGGAGCGCACCTTTGGCGCGATGCTGGATACGGAACTTGCGCAAAGACTGACGCAATCGGGCCAGTGGCCGCTGGTGGATGCGGTGGCAAGCCGCTTGCTACGAAAGCCCATGTCCACAGGGCAGCCTAAAGGAGACGTTGCGGCGTGAGCCAGACTTTCCCACAACCTTCGCGCAGCGGCAAGGCACCGGTTGCTCCGGTTCCGTTCGAGACACGCACGCTTGCGCCGCGGCTGATTTCGCTGGTGGATGCGCTGGGCGAGGTGCACCGCCGGCTGATCGTGATCTGCGAGGAGCACCGCCGGGCTCTGCGGCGGGCCGATACGGCGATGCTGTCGGATATCAATACCCGCCATGCCGCCGCGCTCGCGGATCTGAGGGCGATTGATTCGGACCGTCGGAAACTTGCGGCGTCGGCGGCTTCGGCGTTCGGGCCGGCGCTCAAGCGATCTCGGACGGGTGAGCCGACGCTTTCTGACCTTGTCTCGATGCTGCCCGAACATCAACGACCGACACTGATGGCCCGCATCGACGAGGTGCGGCTGTTGGTGAAGGGTGTTGAGCGATCGACGGGGACGTTGCGGATGGCGTCGCGTCAACTTGCGTCGCACATGGAGGGGTTGCTGCGAGTGGTCGCCACGAAACTGAATCACAGTGGTGTGTATGGGCGGGCCGGCGTGGTGTCGGCCGGTGCCGCGGTTGTCAGCGGGTTGGATCTCCGAACGTAAACCATGGGACTTACTTCCGCCATTCACATCGGTCGCTCGGCCCTGCAGGCGAGCCAACTGGGCATCCAGGTGGCCGGCAACAACATGGCGAACGCGGCGACGCCGGGGTACTCGCGTCAGTCGCTAGCGCTCACGCCGATGCGGGGTGACGGGACGTCGATCGGCGGCTCGGTGGGCCTTGGGGTGCAGGTGCTGGATGTGCGGCGCAAGATCGATCAGGCCCTCGAAGGCCGATTGAACGCCAGCCTCGGCGATCGCGAGCGAACGACGGCTCTTGCGAACATCATGTCGCAGGTCGAATCGGCGTTGGGTGAGTTGGGCGACAACGACCTTTCGTCGGAACTTTCTTCGTTTTTCACGGCGTGGTCGGAACGGGCCAACCAGAGCCAGAGCGCTTCGGTGGTGGTGCAGCAGGGTCGGAAACTGGCGGACTTCATGCAGTCTTTGCGGTCGCGGCTGAGCGACCAGACGGCGCAGATCGATCGTGAACTGGGTGCCGCCACGGCCGAGGCCAACGCCCTGACCGGGCAGATCGCGGACTTGAACGGCTCGATCTTTGATGCGGAAGGCTCGGGCAACACGGCCAACACGCTGCGGGACCAACGCGACCAACTGGTGGCGCAACTTTCGGGGCTTGTCGATGTCTCGGTTGTTGATCGGGGGCAGCAGGGGATCGATGTGCTCATCGGATCGTCGCCGGTGGTGTTGGGGGCACGATCACGCGGGATTGAACTGCGGCGTGACATCGAGGGCGATGCCACCGTGTTTTCGCTGCAGACTATCACGGACCAATCGCAACTCTCGGTTGAATCGGGCCGGATTGGGGGATTGATCACAGCCCGTGTGGATTCGACGGGCGGGACGATTGAATCGCTGGACGACTTGGCGGCGGGTGTGATCTTTCAGGTGAATCGGCTGCATTCGACCGGTCGGACGCGGGCGGGTGTGACGGGCGCCAACGCGACGCTGGGCATTCGGGCGGCGGATCGTGGGTTGGCGATCAACGATGGAGCGAATGCATCGTTTAATGGGCTTCCGTTCGCGGCGAACAACGGTGGATTCTCGTTGACGGTGCGGGACCAGGCGGGTGGGCAATCTCGGACGGCGCGGATCGATGTGGACCTGGACGGGCTGACGGCGGCGGGTGCCGCGGGGACGGCGGATGACACTTCGGCGCAGGACATTGCGGATTCGATCAACGCGATCAACGGTCTTTCGGCTTCGTTTAGCGCGGATGGCAAACTGGGGATTACGGCGGATCCTGGGTTCTCGTTTAACTTTGCCGACGATTCATCTGGTGTGCTGGCGGTCATGGGCGTCAACTCTTATTTCACCGGGAATGATGCCTCGAGCATCGCGGTGAACGAGGAACTGATTGCGAACCCTACGCGGTTGTCGGCGGGGCGTGACGAGAACGGTGTGTTTGTCGAGAACGGGACCGCGCTTGCGATTTCGGCGTTGCAGACGACCGGGATTGATTCTTTGGGGGGTCGGTCGGTCACAGAATATTGGCGTGACACGGTGCAGGCCACGGGGACGCGGACGGCATCGACGACTAGTTTGGCGGAAGCCGCGGCGGTGGTGCACGAGAGCCTTGAGGCGCAGCGGGCGGCCGTGAGCGGTGTGAACATCGATGAGGAATCGATCGACCTGATGAACTATCAGCGGCAGTACCAAGGTGCGGCCCGATTGATCTCGATTGCGAATGAACTGACGCAGACGTTGATGGGTTTGTTGTAGAAAAAGAGGCGCTTGCAAGGACGCTCGAACTCCGGAACTTTTAGCCCGAATTACCCATGACCCTTCCCGCCAGCATCAACCGAACCACCAGTTTGCTTTCTTCGCGGCTTTCGCTCGGCCATATTGGTCGGTCGAGCACGGCGTTGCTGCGGGTGCAGGAGCAGATCTCGACGGGGCGGGCGATTTTGCGGCCGAGCGATGATTCGGTGAAATCCGCGACCATCGGGGCGTTGGATGACCGGATCGAGCGTTCGTCGCAGATTACGCGGAACCTTTCGCACGCCGAGGCCTCGCTGGGGGTTTTGGATTCGGCCCTTGAGGAGGCGAGCACCCTCGCGCTGGAGGCCCGGTCGATCGCATCTGACCAGGTGAACCTGACGGCTTCATCGAGCGAGCGGGCTCAGCAGGCGACGGTCATCGATCAGATGCTGCGGTCGCTGTTTGACGTGGCCAATCGAACGAGCGTGGCCGGACACATTTTTGGGGGCAGCGTCACGACCCAATCTCCGGTGGTGGCGTTCAATGGCGGCTATCGGTTCCGCGCGGAGGGGAGAGGCCTTACGACAGATCTTGGGGTTGCGACCAACGTGCCGATCACGCTGGGCCAGGGCAACCCGATTGTGTCATCCTCGACGCGGGTGAGGGGCACCGTGGACCTCAACCCGAACCTCACGGGGGAGACCCGGCTGCAGGACGTTCGCGGCGGGCGCGGCCTTGGCGTTCGGACGGGATCCATCGAGTTTTCGTTTAATGCGGGCGGGCGGGTTGCGGTGGATCTCACGACCTCGGACACCGTTCAGGATGTGGCGGATCAGATCGAGGGCGCAATCCGAGCTTATGAGGCTGATGAGGGCGTCAGCGTCTTGGGTGCGGGCGGCGTCTCGGTGGGTGCTGATGGACTGTCGATTGATGTTGGCTCGGGTTCGCTGGCGTTTTTCGAGGTTGCCTCGGGCGTGACGGCTTCGGACCTTGGGCTGACCGGCGGGTCGTTCAGGCCTGGGAATGCTTCGGCCGGCGGACTCGATGCGCGGCTTTCGTGGACGGCTCCGGTGTCGTCTCTCACGGGGGTGACGGGGGCTTTGGGTTCATTGTCGATCAGCAATCTGGGGCGGGCGGCGACCATTGATCTTTCGACGGCGTCCACGCTGCAGGATGTTCGGAACGCAATTGAGGCGGCGGGTGTGGGTGTGCGGGTGGTGATCAACGATGCGGGGACGGGCATCGACATTTTGAATGACGCTTCGGGTCCGAGTTCGGGTGCCCTTTCGATCGCGGAGACGGCCTCGGGCAATCTCACGGCGACGCGCCTAGGGATCCGCTCGATGATCGCCGATACACGGATCGATGACTTCAACTTCGGGCGTGGGGTTTCTGTGGTGGACGGGGTCACGAACCCGGTGACGGGGGCGATTGACCGTTCGCTCAACACCGATCTGCGGATCCGCCTGGGGGATTCGGCCAACAGCGTGATTGATATCGACCTGCGTCCGCAGGACATGATCACGGTGCAGACGGTGGTGGATCGGATCAATTCGGAGGCGGCCTCGCAATTGGCCGCTTTGGGACTGCCGCCCTCGGCTCTTTCGGCCTCGTTGTCTTCGACGTCGAACGGGTTGGCGTTGACGCAGGATCCATCGTTCGTGGCGGCTATTCGGGTTGAGTCTCGGAACAACTCTGGCGCGGTGGAGCAACTGGGGCTTTCGGAGGGCGTGTTTGATTCGGCGAGCGCAACCTTCACCGGTTCGGATCGGGCGAAAGTGCGCATCGAGAGTCTGTTTACGCACCTGATGGACCTTCGGGACGCTCTTCGGGGCAACGACGTCGTTGGCATCGGGCTTGCTGGGTCTGCCCTTGAGACTTCCATTTCCTCGGTGACGGAGAGCCGCGGATTGGTGGGGAGTTACGCGCAGCGCATCGAATCCGCGACCGAAAGCGAGGAAGACCGCCGCACGCTCGACGTTACCGTCCGCAGTTCGCTCCGCGACACCGACTATTCGGAGGCCGCGACCCGGTTCTCACTGTTGCAGACTCAGCTTGAGGCATCGATCCGGGTCACCAGCCTTTCTTCAACGCTTTCGCTTCTGGATTTCATCAGGTAGCACGATCGACCACCGTCCCTACCACCCTGTTGGGAACGGGTTTCAAGGAGTTTTCTTCACCCCGCAGCGCGATTCGGCCGGCGTTCGCGGGGAGGGCACCACGGGTTGTCTGGCGGTCTACCGAAGACCACCTGGCGATCGAACCGGCCGATGCAAGCGGAGGCTGCAGTCATGGAAGTCAGGACGACACGTTTTGGTACGCTTCAGATCGCCGATGACCGCATTATCGAGTTCCCGAAGGGGCTACTCGGTTTCGCGGCCTGCACCCGTTTCTGCCTTCTTGAGCCCGGCGATCAGGCCGCGTTCTTCTGGCTGCAATCGCTGGAGGACCCGGGGCTGGCGTTTGTGGTGACGGATCCGAGTTTGTTTGTTCCTGAGTTCTCGGTGCCGATCCGGCCGGAACAGATGGTGGAACTCAAACTTGGCCGACTGGATGATGCTCAGGTCTTTGTGATCGTCAACAAGATCGATCAGCAACTGACCGGGAACCTTCAGGGGCCCCTGGTTGTGAACACGCTTACGCGGACGGGGGAGCAGATGGTGCTGGCCGAGAAGCGCTGGACGACGCGGCACCCGCTGGTGAATGTGGGGTCGATGACGCGTGACACGGTCCGCGCCATTTCGGCCTGAACCCAATTTTCGACAGATGTTCAACTTCCCCGAGCGGTCGATCGACCAGGCCGCTCGTAAACAGCCACCGGGATCGGTCGCCCGCCCAAGACACGGGCCGCGATCGGTCTGCCCCTTTCAGATTTTCAGAGGGGCGAGAGGAGCCACACCATGTTGGTGCTTTCCCGGCAGCGCGACGAGACGATCATGATCGGAGACGAGATCGAAATCACCGTGGTAGATATCCGCGGCGACAAGGTCCGGCTTGGGATCAACGCTCCGACGCGCATTGCCGTTCATCGCAAAGAGGTTTACGAAGCCATCCGTAAAGAGAACGAACACGCCGCGAAAGTCAGCGGGTCGGACTTGGCGGCGATTGCCGCGGTCGCCCCGGGCCCAGCGCGGACCCGATCGAGGACGGCCGCGACACCTGCACCCCCTCATTCACTGGTGGGGACGCGGATATCCGGTCCTGGCGGACCCCGGCTGGGGCTGGTGCCGGAGAGTGCGGAGCGTCCGCCTCGGCGGGCCGAAACTGCCTGAAGAATCGCCAAGCCACGGCCCACTCACCGGTCATGGTTTCGTTTGGCACGCCGTTTGAGGTGAGAAGAGTCGGCCCTGTTGGTTTGGGCCGCCAGAGTTCGGTCACCCGCAATCACGGAGGATTGCATGTCCCGTATCAATACGAATATCGCGAGCGTCGTTGCCCAGTCCAATCTGAACCGTTCGTCGAAGGAACTGAACCTTCGTCTCGAGCGACTCTCAACCGGTCTCCGGATCAATCGCGGCAGGGACGACCCGGCCGGGCTGATCATCTCGGAGCGGATCCGCTCAGACGTTCAGGGGGTGGACCAGGGGATCAAGAACGCGGAACGAGCCAGTTCTGTGATCTCGACGACTGAGTCATCGCTGGCGGAGATCAATGATCTGCTCAATTCGATCCGCGGGCTGACGATCGAGGCGGCCAATACGGGCGCCAACTCGGCGGCGGAGCGGGCGGCGAACCAGTTGCAGATCGATTCAGCGATTGAATCGATCACGCGGATTTCGAACACCACGAGTTTCGGCGGGCTGAAACTGTTGAACGGGTCACTGGATTACACACTCTCTGGTTTGTCAACCGGTCAGATCACCACGGCCCGGATCAATAACGCGAGTTTCGTGAACCAGACGAGCCTCCAGGTGGACGTAGATGTCGTGGCCTCGGCCCAGACCGCTGCGCTCTTCTACAACGGGAGCACGACGCCGTCGGGGGTGTTGCTCTCGGCCATGACGCTCGAGATCGCTGGCCCGGATGGCGTGCAGGTCATCACGTTGGCGTCGGGCCGTCCGCTGGCCCAGGTGGTGCAGGCCGTCAACAACCTCACTGCCTTGACGGGGGTTGAGGCCTCGCTCATCAACGGTTCTGCGAACTCGGGCATGGTCTTCCAGTCGGCGGAGTATGGCTCGGATGCGTTCGTCTCGGTGAGGCGGATCGGCGGTCCGACCTCGGGCGACTCGTTCGATGTGTACAAGTTCGCCAACAACGATCCGGTTGTCAACACGCCCTTCGGCTGGGCGGCCCTCATCACGGCCAATACCCTGGTGACCGGCGAGCGGGATAACGGGCAGAATGTCTCGGCGCTGGTGAACGGGAACCTGGCGAACGGCAAGGGCCTGAGGATTTCTGTAAACTCGCCGTCGCTGGGGATTGAACTGTTGCTCGATGAATCGTTCGCGATCGACCCGAGTTCGAGCGCTTCCACCTTCTATGTGACAGGCGGCGGTGCCCTCTTCCAACTCGGACCCAACGTCAACGCGCAGCAGCAGGCTCAGATCGGACTGCCGAGCGTGGCCGCTTCGCGCCTGGGCGCCACGCTGGTGGGCGGGGCCATTCAGTATCTGTCTTCACTGAAGACCGGTCAGGGCAACTCTATCGAGGAGAATGTGACGGTCAGCGACTTCACGACGGCGGAAGCCGTGCTCGCCTCGGCGATTGATGAGATCACGATGCTCCGCGGCCGGCTGGGCGCCTTCGAGCGGAACGTGCTTTCGACGAACGTCCGGTCTTTGCAGGCCCAGTTTGAGAACTTGACGGCGAGCGGGAGTCAGATCCGAGATGCGGACTTCGCCGCGGAAACCTCGGCCCTGACGCGGGCCCAGATTCTGTCATCGGCGGGTACCTCAACGCTGACGCTGGCGAACCAGCAGTCCCAGCAGGTGCTGCAGTTGCTCGGATAACGGGTTAGGTAGGATTTCGGACACTAGAGACCGTTTGAAGACCCTCACCGCTTGGTGAGGGTTTTTTTTGCTTATTCGCGACCCCGAAAGCGGGGTTTTATGCACTTTCCTGCCATTTTCGGCGGCAACTCCTGAACTTGCACTGAATCGACCCCTCTGGGATTCCGATCTCACCAGTGCCGGGCGGCTCTTCGTCGTTCGGTGGGACGGTCGGGATGGATCCCACACCGTCCGCGAGCCACGGGCCTTTCGGCACCGGGCGCAAGCGAAGGGATGTTGTACTCCCATCGCAAGACGTTTGTCTGCGGCGCCGAAATACGGTGACTCGCACCCCGCACGGAGGACCACATGGGTCGGATTAATACTAACGTTTCTTCTCTGCTCGCTCAGCGTGTGCTCGGACAGAACAACAACGCGCTGAATGTCTCTCTTGAACGCCTCTCGACGGGCATCAAGATCAACCGGGGTAAGGACGATCCCGCTGGGCTCATCGCCAGCGAGAACCTCCGCTCGGAGCAGAAGGCCCTGGGTGCCGCCATCACCAACTCCGACCGTGCCGATCAGGTCGTGAACATTGCGGAAGGCGGGCTGCAGGAAGTCTCCAGCCTTCTGACGGAACTCCAGGGGCTGCTCACCAACTCGGCTTCGTCGGCCGGTCTTTCTGCTGAGGAGAAGAACGCAAACCAGCTCCAGATCGACTCGATCATCCAGACGATCGACCGCGTGGCCGCTGCAACCACGTTCCAGGGCATCAAACTGCTGAACGGTAACTTTGACTTCAAGGTTTCGGGCCTGGGGTCGGGCGTCACTGACTACCGCGTGAATAGCGCCAAGTTCAACGGGGCTTCGCTGAACGTGGACGTGCAGGTGACGAACTCGGCGCAACAGGCCGGTATCTTCCTGTCGCTCGGCGGCTCGAGCCTGGCACTGGCCACGGGCAGCTCGCTCGTTCTTGAGATCGTTGGCAGCAAGGGCAGCCGCGAACTCACCTTCAGTTCGACCCAGACGCTCGCGACGATCCGCAGCACCATCAATACCTTCAAGGACATCACGGGTGTTGAGGCCAGCACGTCGGGCACGGGCATCAAACTCTTCAGCAGCGACTTCGGCTCGGCGGAGTTTGTGACCGTTCGCGTCGCCGCGGGCTCTGGCACGCTGACGGCCGGTAGCTCGGGCATCCGCACGCTTGCCAATCAGAACTTCAACAACGCTGCGACCGGCACGGGCACGAGCGAAACTGAATTCTCGGCGGCCTCGAACGGTGTGACCGACCGTGGTCAGGATATCGGGGCGACTATCAACGGTGTTCGCGCTACGGCGGCCGGCAAGACCCTCCGCGTGAACTCTGACTTCCTCGATGTGGAACTTACACTCTCGCAGGCCGAATCCCAGGCGCTGGGCGGGGTCGATGGTGTGGGCGGCTCGGGAACGTCTGCCTTCGCCATCACCGGCGGCGGCGCGACCTTCCAGCTGGCGGGCAGGGTCGATATTGGCGGCAAGGTTTCCATGGGTATCCAAGACATCGCGGTCCGCAAACTTGGCAACTCGAACATCGGGTTCCTTGATCGCCTCGGCTCGGGCAAGGCCAACAACGTGGCGAGCGGTGACGTGGCCGGTGGCCAAAAGATTGTCTCCGAAGCGATCAAGCAGGTATCGAGCCTTCGCGGCCGCCTCGGTGCCTTCCAGCGGAACACGGTGGGTGCCACCATCCGCAGCCTCGGCGTCGCCGTCGAGAACACTGCCGCGGCCCAGAGCCTCATCCGTGATGCTGACTTCGCGGCCGAAACCGCGGCCCTCACCCGGTCGCAGATTCTGGTCTCTGCCTCGACGAACATTCTCTCGCTGGCGAACCAGCAGCCGAACGCGGCCCTTCAGCTCCTGGGCTAAAGCCCAGCGGACTGAATGAATAGCCTTAAACGCCCCGGCCGCCTTCGGCCGGGGTTTTTCTTGCGCGGCTACGCCTGCGGGTTGCCGATAACGTTCGGCGTGGCACCATCGATCGAAATCAAACCGAGGGGGCGGGTACATCCTCCGTTGCCGGGGGCGCTTGAAGCGGTGCGGGCGGCGTTTCTGGCGTTCATTCGGATTGAGTGCGGGCTCTCGATCAACACGCTGAAGGCGTACCGGGGCGACATTACCGATCTCTTTGAGGACTTGTCGGCGAGTGGGGTGACTGCCCTTGGCGAGGTGAGGCCGCGGCAGGTGGTGCGGCATGTGACGGATCTCAAGAACCGCAACGGGCTGGATGCCATTTCGATCGTGCGTCATCAGGCGACGATCCGGGTGCTGTTTCGCTGGGCTCATGCGAACCGAATGATCGAGACCAACCCCGCGGACCTGCTGGAGCGGCCGACGCGGTGGAAGAAACTTCCGCATGTGCTTTCGCCGAAGCAGATGGAGAAGATACTTGAACGCTCGGGGTTGGTTGAAGATTCCGGGTATTTGAAGGAGCCGTGGCTGGCCCTGCGCGATCGGGCGTTGCTGGAGTTGCTGTACGCGAGCGGGCTGCGGGCGTCGGAAGTTTCGGGGTTGGGAATCTCGGACTATCACCCGACGATCGGCGTGGTGCGGGTGACGGGGAAGGGCAATAAGCAGCGGCTGGTGCCGGTGCACGAACATGCGCGTGCGGCGGTTGCGAAATACTTGGATGAGTGCCGGCCCAAACTTGCCGGCGATGGCACGTTGCACATGGGACGGTTGCTGCTCTCGCGGCACGGCAAGCCGCTGGAACGCGTGGCGGTCTGGCAGATTGTGAAGCGGCGGGCGCTGGCGGCGGGGTTTGCGGATATTCACCCCCACATGCTGCGGCACAGTTTTGCGACGCACCTGCTGATCGGCGGGGCCGACCTGCGTGCCGTGCAGGAATTGCTGGGCCACGCGGATATCGCGACGACGCAGATTTACACGCATGTGGACCGGTCGCGGCTGAAGAGCGTGCACAAGCAGTTTCACCCGAGGGGGTAGGGCCGGCCGTACAACTGCGGACTACTTTAGATCGCGGCCGCGGACGCCTTCGTCGGTGTATTGGCCGATGAAATGCCGCCATGTGGACATGTACCTGGGCGGAGCGCCATCTACCCGGCTCGCCGCGGGAACCGCATCACGCCACCGAATGTTCACGCCGTGGCCGTCGACCGCTGCGACGACCGCCGATGACATGGGGTCCCAAAGTTGCGAGCCCGAGGGGGAGAACTCCGGGAACGCGTGCGAAGTCACCAAGACTTTCGCGGATGGGTATAGCACTTCGTCCTGGCGCGTGCCCGCGAACTGGGCTGGCGCTTCCGTGCGACGGTCCGGCGTCCACCACTCCGGGCGGGTGACGAACGACGCCGGATAGACATACCCGATGTTGCCGACCGCGCTGCGAAAGCGCGGGTTCCAGAAGGTCGGATGGTCGGGCCGCCCGTCGTAATACCCATCGGCGAGCGCGAAGTTCCACAATCCCTGTGAGTCAAAGTACCGACCTTCCGAATCCAATCCCGAGACGGTGCTCCGCACGATCGTGAACTCGGTGTCCAAACGCATGAACCACGGAAACCAGTTCTGGTAGTCGTCGCAATACGTCGTGAGCAGAGTCGCGTGGCCACGCGCGTTTGCCAGGCTTCTCGCGGTTCGCCCTGCATCGCGGCTCCGCCACAGTTGGGGGACGGTGAGGGCAGCAACCAGCGAGATGATGGCGACGACAACGAGGAGTTCCACGACGGAATAACCCGCGTTGCGCCGGGCAATGTGCGAGCGGGGACGGACGGAGGCCGGATGGGCGCGGTGCATGCCTATATAGAATATCGCTGCGATGACACCCGCAGTTTGCAGAATGATCATCTGAGGCAAAGCATCCTTCAACGATCGCTCGGCGGCCAGACGGCCCATGCAGGTGCAGGTCGCGGAAGAGTCTTGGTTGTGCTGCATTATCGTTGCCACGAGGAAGCACGTGAACAAAGCAAGGATCACAAAGGCACCGGTTCGCCTGTAGTTTGGCGAGATCGCCGCGGCGGCGGCGACAACCTCAACAATCGGTACGACTACGGCGACAACGTCCTGAAATGTTGGCGACAGAAGACTCCATGAGGCGAGCGACCTTCGGAACTCGCTCAGGTCGTAGAGTTTCGCAGCGCCGGAAACAAGGAGTACCATCCCCACAATAATTATGGCGAAAGGCGTCATAAATTTTAGAATACGAGCCATTGTCTCTGCATTACGGACATGCCACCAACGGCGAAACCATTTGGGTCGGAATGCAAGCAACCTTCCACTCAGGGCCCCCGTTATTAGTGTCTTGCACACATGAAGGAGACGCGCCGATAGCCACATTGCATCGGTACTTAAAATAGTGACAGTTCTGGGAAGCGAGAGCCTGGATGCTCGCCGGTTTCCAGCCGCTTGGCGGCGTCGTAACGTGTGCAATAATGGGATCCGAGAAAATCACATCTTGACAGTTAACGCAAGGCGGATAGCCGGATCCATACGGAGTTCCATTGGGCTGCTGGCTGACGATCGAGCAGCACTTCACTGAATTATCCTGTTTGCACTGTGCATACACCACCGTGGCCATGCCCAAACTGATGAGAGCGAAGGCGAAAGTGGACCACATGAAAACGCGCATATAAACTCGTTCCTTTCAAGTGCGTGAAACGGATTTTGACCTGGCTCGGATACGGAATCCAATCGCCAAGGCGGTAAGGCCGGCCGCGATGAGCCAGCCGACCGTGCGAAACGACATCATGCCTGCTTTCGGAGCATCTACGACCGCAGACATGATGAATTCTTCCTCCGTCCGGCGGCCCGCAGCGCGTGAGGCTGGGCGAAAATCCTCGAAGCCGTTGAGCGTGAGCTTCCCCCGAATCGGGTCGGTCCCTCGAGGGCTGGGTGGTGACGTGATGCTCGTGAACTCCTCCATCGAGATCGGTTCAACCAACGTGACGATGTAACGCCGGAAATCACCCCCGTTCGGATCCTGCATCAGGACCTCGTGGGCGACATTCCGACCGACCGACTCGACCCATCTCCAATCCCGCGGGTAGTAACTCCTCCCACCATACAAGACCCCCGCCTCCCTCACTTCGGTCGCCACCACTGTTGCCCCGTGCGGCGTAAAGGCGCCTCGTGCATGAAGGATGACCCCCGGTTGCGGAGCAAACGGCGCCTCCCAACGCCATTCACGGTCATCCATCTCAAGCGTGCCACCGCTTCGATCAGCAGGAATGAAGTTCGCTAGACACCCCGAGAAAAACATCTCAAACTCCTGGGCATGCTCGGGTGCCATGGTCCAGTACTGCCGGCCGCCCTCCGCCGGTGGGTGATCCCGGTCGGCGATATTGAGTGTTGTGGTGGTCAGTGCCCACGCCACCGGACCGGAAATTGCAAAGTCGATATATCCGCCACTGGTCAGTTCCTGAGTGCGCCGTAGCGAGTCATTGTGAAGGCTGATGGACTGAGCGAACGGACGGAACTGATCCCAGTCGGTCTTCGGGACTTGGGCGACATTCAGCCGGCCGTCCTTCAGTTTCGCGACGACCGGTGAATCTGAGGGAACGTATTGCGTCGTGTAGGTTATTCGAACCGGGACGGCCAGCGATGCTCCGGCGGGCACCAGCGGCAGCCGATCAAAGTCGCTCTGTGCCGAGACCGCGCCGCACACAAGTGCCGAAGCGAACATGGCCGCCACTACATTCTGAAATGCATCCATGAATTAGAGTGTACCCCCCCCCTAAAACACTGTCAATCGAAAATCAAACGTCGCTGAAAAAATTCATCGCTTTGAATTGCATGTTTCTCTGCAACCCGACTCCGTTGGCACGGACTCGGAGTCGGACTCTGGCACCACGGAGTTGCACGTGGGGGCGTGGTACGTTCACATCGGGTGTGCCGCGTCGAGGCTGCTCACCGCAACTCGACGTCCCAATAGGCATGGTCGAGGAACGTCTTCCAGGAGCGGTACTTCTCGTGCCCCAGGCGCAGGGTGATGAGGGGGTTGCGTTTGGGTTTTTCGGGCTTGCGGATCAACTTCATGTTGGCCTGCTCGGGCGTGCGGCCGCCCTTGCGGGCGTTGCACTTGATGCACGCGCACACAAGGTTCACCCATGAATCACCGCCGTTCATGGAGCGCGGGCGGACGTGGTCGATCGAGAGGTCGGCGGTAGGGAAGTTTCGTCCGCAGTATTGGCATTGGTTGCGGTCGCGGGCGAAGAGGTTGCGGCGGTTGAGTTTGACGGATTGTTCGGGGATGCGGTCGTAGCCCAGGAGCCGGATGATGCGCGGGACGGCGAGGGCCATGCGAACGGTGCGGACCCAATCGAAGTGCTCGCGCTCAAACTCGTGCTGCAGGTTGGAGAGTTCGGCCCAGGAAGCGAAATCGTAATTGATGAACTGGCCGCTGCCGTTCGGGGCGGGATCAACGTAAATGACTTCGGCGATGTTGCGGGCCAGCAGGCAAAAAGCTCGGCGGGCGGAGACCACTCGCATGGCGAGATAACCCTGATTGAGGACGAGGACTTTCGCGTTGAGACCTTCGGGGAGGCCTGCCGCGAACTGGCCGCCCAGAGGAAGGCCCACGGGTGTGAAGCCGCGCGCAGGCAGTCTATGACCATCGACGTCATCGCCGACGGTGCCACCATCCTCGGAATCAAGGTCGCCGAAACAGCCGGGAAAGTCACCGCCGTTGGGATGCATGGTGCATCGCTCCTTCGGAAAGGATGATACGGGGTGGGTGCGGTTGAGATCAAGCGGGTGACGGGTTTGGGGTCTGGGGGCGTCCGGGGGACGCGACGTCGCCCCACGGGGCGACTAGTGCCGGAAGTGGCGCACGCCGGTGGTGAGGCAGGTGACGCCGTTCGCGTTGCAGACCGCAAAGGTTTCGGGGTCGCGTTTGCTGCCACCCGGGTGCACGATGATGCGCACGCCGGCTTCGATCAGGCGTTCCGGGCCGTCGGGGAAGGGGAAGAAGGCGTCGCTGAAGGCGACCGAACCCTTCGCGAGCGGGCCTGCCTTGCGGATGGCCAGTTCGCACGATGCGACGCGATCCATCTGGCCTGCTCCGCCGCCGAACATGCGGATGATGTTGTCGCCCTCGGGTGCAGCGCCCCCCAAGACGATGGCGTTACTGAACAAGCCGCGGCAGATGCCTTCCAAGAATCGGGCGGTTTCTACATCGGTGTCGGAAGGCTTTGGGCCCGCGGCGTGGACAAACCCGCCGGCCGGAACCAGCGTGTGGTCGCGGTCCTGCACCAAGAGGCCACCGGGGATCGATCGGAACTCGGTCTCGTGGGTTGCAGCGCCCAAGGGTTCGCCCACCGCCAGCAGGCGGATGTTGGCCCAGCGGGAACGCAGACGGTCGAGCACGCTGGCGTGAAACCGGGGAGCCACGACGACTTCGAGGAAGACGTCCTTGTCGCACAGCCGGGCCGCGGCGTCGTCGTCGAGTGGTGCGTTGGTGGCGAGGATTCCGCCGTAGGCTGCGAGGGGGTCACCGGCGAGGGCCGAGACGACGGCGTCGAGTGAGTTGGAGGCTACGGAAGCGCCGCAGGGGTTGGTGTGCTTGATGACGCAGCACCCGACGCGGTTGGGGAAGGCGCGTCCGAGGGTGAGGGCGAGTTCGAGGGCCGCCGCGGCATCGTTGATGTTGTTGTAACTGAGGTCTTTGCCGTGCAACTGTTCGGCCTGCGCGATGGACGGGCCGGCCGGAAGCCCGGTGGCGTGGCCGGTGTTGCGGCGGTAAAGAGCGGCGGATTGATGGGGGTTTTCGCCGTAGCGGAGGTCGTCGGCCTTGACGAAGGACATGGAGAGGAGGTGGGGGAATGCAACGGGAGCGGCCGATCCGCTGAGATAGGAGGTGATGGCGGCGTCGTAGCGGGCGGTGAGGGTGAACGCTTCGCACGCCAACTCACGTCGGAGGTTTCGGCTCACACCGCCGGTGGCGGATACTTCGGCCAAGACCCGCTCGTATTGATGGGGGGTGGTGATGACGGTCACCCATTCGAAGTTTTTGGCCGCTGACCGCAGCATGGAAGGGCCGCCGATGTCGATGTTTTCGATCGCGGCGGCCTCGGTGCAGCCGGGTTTGGCGACTGTGGCTTCGAAGGGGTAGAGATTCACGCACACGAGGTCGATCGGGCGGATGTCGTGCTTTCGCATGGCCGCGGCGTGGTCGGCATCGTCGCGGACGCCGAGCAAGCCACCGTGCACCTTGGGGTGGAGGGTTTTAACGCGTCCCGACATGATTTCGGGGAAGCCGGTCACGTCTTCAATCCCGATGACTGGGATGCCATCGGCTCGAAGGGCGGCGGCGGTTCCGCCGGTGGAGATGATCTCGACGCCCTTGGCAACGAGGCCACGGATGAAGGGGAGCAGTCCGGCTTTCTCGCTGACCGAGATCAAGGCCCGGCGGATGGGGACGATCTCAGGCATGTTCGACGTTCCCGAATGCAGGCACCCCGTCTGTCCGGACCCGCTCGCCGAAATTCAGGACTGATGCCCGCGGGGCGACGGCGATCACTTTTTCACGAACCTCGCTACCACGCCCTTGTCCGAAACTGCGTACATCGGGGCGTTTGCGGTGTCGTCTGTGAAGATCTGCCGGACGCCGGGCATCGCGACGGTGTGGATGACCTCGCCCCGTTCTGCTTCCAGCAGCGTCATGGTCGATGTCTCGGCGTTCCATGCGAGTACCTCGCGTTCTCGTGAAGCGATGACTGTGCCGCTGGCGTCTTTGCTGCTCCATACGACGGTTCCGTCCGCCGCGGTCAGGGCGGTGAGGCCTTGGTTGCGAACTTCGACGTAGACGCGGTCGCCGAAGGCGGCCGGCTGTGTCCGCAAGGGGCCGGGGGTGCGGTACCGCCATGCGAGGGAGGCGATTTCATCGAAGGCCCAGAGCGATTGATCGAGCCCGGCGATGAAGACCAGGGTTCCGTTGGTGACGGGGTCGGTGGAGGTGCCGCCGAAGATGCGATTCCGGCCTTGCAGGTTCCCTTCGCTCGTGAGGGCCGTTACTTCGCCCGCTTGATTCACTGTGAGGATGGAGGAGCCCACGACGATGGGGGCCGCGTCGATCGGGTTGTTGGTGCCAAAACCCCAGGCCTTGACGCCCAGACCGAGGCGGTGGGCCAGAATTTCACCCTTGCTGGTGCCATAAATCGCGATCGGTCCGGCCATCACGGCCCGGGTGTTGACCACGCGGTCGAAGCGTTCGCGACCCAACATGTTGCCGTTGGGGATGGAGAGCACGAAGGCCTCGGACTCGCTGGAGAGAACCACGCGAGACGGGTCGAGCGCATCGCGATCAAGACTCACGAAGCGAGTGAGGGGCCCGGTGAGATCGGTGGACCAGCGACGCTGCCCGGTCGCGGTTTCGAGGACGGTGACCGTGGTGTCGCCCTCTTGGGCCAGCACGACGTCATCGAAGCCCTTGAGCGCTACGACCTTGGGGGCCCGTCCCTGTCTTGGGAAGGGGAATCCCACCCAATCTAGCCGATAGCCGAACTTGGCCCATGCCTCGTGGTTCACTGGAAAGGCGGATGGATTGGCCACCGCCTTCGTGGGTTGGGCGGCGCCCTCGATGGCGGGCTCGGCCGCTGGCGCACTCTTGCACGCGCAGAGAGCCATTGGGCTGAAGACAGCGGCAAGAACTACGGTGCCGGCGCGGCGGGCAAACGTCATATCGGCGGGCTCCAAGGCGAGATCGGACGGACCAGAACGCGGACGGCCCCAAGTGGGGAAGTAGGGTATCGCGGTCGGACCGACGGTGCAAAGGCGGACGGGATGGTTCGGGCGTGAGCGTGCGGCACCCGTTCTACGGTCCCTTCCATGTTTACTGGTCTTGTTCAAACTGTCGGCACGCTCCGGGCTCTTTTGACGCGGGATGCCAATGTGCGGCTGGTGGTTGAGGCGGCGGATTGGGGCTACGAAGCGCTGGCGGGGGACTCGATAGCCGTCAACGGGTGTTGCCTGACGGCCGTTCGGAGCCGGGCGGAGGCGGGGGGGTGTTTTGAGTTTGATGCGGTGCCCGAAACGCTGGCTCGGACGAGTTTGGGGATACTTGTGCCGGGGTCGAACGTCAACCTTGGGCACGCCGTGACGGCTTCGACGCTGATGGGGGGCCATGTTGTTCAGGGGCACATTGACGCGGTGGGTGTGGTGGAGCGGGTGGAAACGGGGGAGGGCTGGCGGGTGCGGGTGGGCCTGCCGCGGGAAGCGATGATGTGCGTTGTGCCGAAGGGTTCGGTGACGGTGGAGGGGGTGTCGCTCACGGTGGCGGCGGTGGATGCCGAAGAGGATTGGTTTGAGGTTGCGTTGATTCCGACCACGCTTGGGAAGACGACCTTAAGTGGGTTGCGGGTGGGGCAACGCTGCAATGTCGAGACCGACATCATGGCGAGAACGATCGTGCACTGGTTGAAGGTGTATGGACGATGATTGGGTAAGGAAGACGCGGACGGACGGAGCGGCAGAGGGTCGGAAAGACGGGGAAGGGAGCAGGCGTGCGAATTTTGGGGATCGATCCGGGCTTGCGGATTACCGGCTACGGATGCCTCGCGGCTGCCGAGGGAGGTGAGACGCTGGTGGAGGCGGGGGCGATCCGGCTGGGCAAGCGGTCAGCGGATGGGGCTGTGGAAGGCGGGCTTGCGGGTGGGTCGGCGGCGAGCGTGTCCGAGCGGTTGGTGGAACTCGATCGTGATTTTCGGGGCTTGTTGGACCGATTGCGGCCGGAAGCCGTGGCGATTGAGTCGGTGTTTGCCCATTACAAGCATCCTGCAACGGCGATCGTGATGGGGCATGCGCGTGGAGTGCTGCTGTTGGCGGTGCGGCAGGCGGGGCTCGGGCTTTTTGAACTGCGGCCCAATGAGATCAAGAAATCCATGACCGGCTTCGGGCACGCATCGAAGGAACAAATGCAGGAGGCTGTGCGGATGCGGTTCGGGCTGGCTGAAGCGCCCAGCCCGCCGGACGTTGCGGATGCGATCGCGATTGCATCGTGCGGCCTCGACCGGTTTCGGTTGGGGGCGGCTGGCGTCACGCCCTCGCGGGGCGGCGGTGGTGCAGCGCGGAGTGTTGCGCGCCTGCCCGAGCATGTGCGCATCCAGATTGGGAACGCGTGAGTGGTGGGTGATTGAGCGTTTGTGATCGACTTTGGCGGCGTGGGGAAGGCCCCGCCCGGCCTCAGTCGCACCCGCCGTTGTCCCAGGGCGCGAAGAACGCGGCCACATCGTCGGCGTCGGTGTCGCCGTCGCGGTCAACATCGGCGCAAATGAAGCCTTGATCCCAGTCGCCGAAGAACGCCACGACGTCGTCGCTGTCGGTGTCGAGGTCGCCGTCGTAATCGGCCGGGCATCCGATGGTCTGCCAGAAGCAGGGTCGCTGGCAGGTGAGTGAGAGGACGGTCCCGTTCTGCACGGTGTTGGGGACGTTGAAGCCGACGTTTACGCTGTTGTTCTGACCGAGTTCACCATCTTGATAACCAATGGAGAAGATGGCACCGCCGTTCACGGTCGGGTTCTCGACGTTGGTGTAGATGAAGCGTGCATACACACCGCACAGGAGTGAACTGCCGAAAGGCACCTGTACTTGAAAGGTCGTTTTGTCGCCGACGTTGCCGACGGGCAGTTGGTTCCACTGAACGATGAGCATGTTGTTGACGGGATCGATCAGGAAAAAGACGTCTTCGGTCGGATCGAGCGAATCTCCCTCGTCGTCCCAACCGGGTAGCAGGGCTTGCTGGATGCCACCGAAGGTGGGGCCGAGTTGCCCTGCGCCGCTGGGGATAAGCGCGTTGCCAGCGGGTAACGCCTGATTGTTCGGGGGGATGTTGAACCCCATGCCGCCGTTGTTGCCGACTGTCCACACGCCGGGGCCAGGGAAGAGATCGTTGCCCTGCGCGGGGCCCACGGCCACCTGTGCCACACCATCG
>Ga0105044_10003479_pt1 | contig 21643 bp, 20 predicted proteins | sample MAT01_FD_78092 | JGI IMG/M metagenome (GOLD analysis project Ga0105044, IMG submission 78092) | Freshwater microbial communities from Lake Fryxell liftoff mats and glacier meltwater in Antarctica - MAT-01 | ecosystem: Environmental > Aquatic > Freshwater > Ice > Liftoff microbial mat | place...
TCCTCTGGGGGCAATCATTGGTTACGCCCCCTGACAGTAGTTTACACACCAGAGATGCTTCATCCTACACGCGGCATTGCTCCGTCAGGCTTTCGCCCATTGCGGAAGATTCGTTACTGCAGCCTCCCGTAGGAGTCCGGACAGTGTCTCAGTTCCGATGTTGCGGGCCGTGCTCTCACACCCGCTACCCGTCTTAGGCTTGGTGAGCCTTTACCTCACCAACTACCTGATAGGACGATCGCCGCTCCCAAGGCCCTAAAGGTTTGCTCCGGAGAGATCATCGCGTATTACCGGCAGTTTCCCGCCGCTATCCGCAACCTCAGGGTACGTTCGATCGCATTACTAACCCTTTCGCCACTTACCCTTGCGGGTACGTTCGACTTGCATGTTTTAGCCATGCCGCCAGCGTTCAGTCTGAGCCATGATCAAACTCTTCAATTGATTTCCGTTGCTCAGCCACCCTTGCGGGTAGGCCAAGTGATTTCAAGGGAAGATGACCATGTATACCCCAAGCGGTTACACCTTTCGGCGACCCGCTCGGGGCGGTCTTCGGGGACGCAGTCACTAGGACCACGCCCCCGCCATCGATAGGCATCGATGGTTTGGGTTCTCACTCGTCTTTTCGTCCCGCTGGCTGTGACACCAACGGGATCGTGCACGCAGAGTGACCCGCCCGGCGCTGTGAGCCGGGCCGACCCACGTGTATACCTCGCCTTGTACGGGGCGAGGCCACGCTTCATTTAGTTTCCCCACCTGACTTGCCCTGGTCGAAGGCTGGACGTGCGTCCGTGTCAGATGGGCACACTCTCGTGCGGCATCCCATTCCTGTTTACTTTTCAAAGATCAGGCCGTTCAGTTCCACGACGTCCAGCATTTCGGCCGGATGTCGTTTCTTCAAGCGGCGGGTGGGAGAATAGGCCCAACCCCACTACCGAGTCAAGCCCTCTTCGTCAAAGGTTTTTGAACCCGTGACCCAAACTCTAGATCCCCCAAGCACTTGAACCGCTTTTCAACCTCGTCGCCAATCCGTTCTCAAGCCCCCAAATGGCCCCTCCTAGCCCCACCCACGCCCGATCCATCACCTCGGGACCTGGTTCTGTCTCTCCCGCGGCCTTGCAGCCCCGCTCTTCACCATCGTACGGCCTCGCCGCGTCTGGAATAGGGCCAGAACGTGCTTGACGCTCCACCGCCGCTCAAGCTTCGGCGAGCGATTCTGGTCGTGGCTCATGGCCTCGCGGCTTTAACATAAAGATCTTTGAATGCTTGGCTTAAGACACAGGAATCACGCCAGGGAGCGGCGTTCCACCCAAAGACATGCTTCCCACGGCCGTGCGATGCGCGTGCGTCAGTGATCCTCGATTTGCGTTGCCGCGTCGCTTTGGGCTCTGCCGTCTCGCCGCCCTTCAGCCACTGGGCCTGCGACGACCGCCGCCCAGACCTTTGGGGTCGCTTTGCGGCCGATGCTGCCTCCCTCTCCGCCGCGGCCACCTGAAGGCGTGGCGAGCCACTGACGGACCGCGCGGCACGCCTCCCGCATCGTCGCCCCCGTTGTCATCACATCGTCCACGACGATGATGACCTCGATGTTCGCCGCGGGTTCGGCAGCGCGTGGCCTGGCGGCCATGGACTTGGCCACGTTGGCGCGGCGTTGGCTCTGCGGAACATCGAGCTGCGAGGGCCTGTGGCGGCGTGAGATGGGACGAACAATGCTCGCGCCCGGAAGCCGCTCGCGGACGCCGCGCGTCAGGACCAGCGTGTGATCAACGCCGCGGAACATGCGCCGCCAGAGCGTCGTCGGCATCGGCACGAGCGCGACACGCTCCGGCGGCACGCCCGCCTGCGTGAGCCGCTCTGCGAGCAGCTGCCCCAGCTCGCGCCCGATGGCGCGGCCGAGCGATCGCCACGCCGTAAACTTCACTTCGGCCACGGCGTCGCGAAGCAGACCGTCGTAGTCGCCCAGTCGCACGCACGCGTCCCACGGCAGGCGCAAGCCCCGGCACTCGGGACAGGAGAAGCGTCCCTTCGCATCGACCTCGACCTCGAAGGCCCCCACCGGCGTGGCGCAGCGCGGGCAGGAATCTGCCAGCGGCTGCGGCCGCCAAGCAGCCTCGCGAGTGCGGACCAACCACGGCGGCGTTGTGAGGCCAAGCCATGCTCGCTCGAACTCGATCCACTGGGCAGCGAGACGCGAGGCGAGATTGGTAGCGGATCGATCGGCCACGGAAGTAGCATACCGAGGCCGTTCAGAGCCCGTCCTTCCGAGCCCGAGGTCGCAAGCCCCAAGGTCTTTGAACTTTCCTGCCTTGCCGCGTTTGTTCACCGATGCGGAAGAGTGCCGCGGACCAGCACACCACCCAAGCACACCACCCCACAACCGCCCTGCTGCTCACATCGTCCGCTTGATCGCGTCGACGATGCGCTGCGCGGTCCGCACGTTGGCGAATCCTGCCTCGGCATCGATCGCTGGCCGGCGGCCCGTGCGCACCGCGTCGAGGAACTCTTCGATCTCCGCGACGATTGGCTCGGCGTCGTCCACGATCAGCGGCTCGACGTTCACGAGCTGGTCCCACTTCAGCGTCGTGAGATCAACGCCCGCGGCGATCTGCTCGCGCACCTCGCGCATCTGGATCTCGTTGGCGATGCGCCGGATCATGTTGCCCTTCTTGGCGCCGTAGTCGATCTTGATGTAGGCGTTCTCGCCCGTGATGCGCGTCACGCGTTCGGTCTTGAGCGCGAGACGACTTGCCGAGACATTCGCAACGCAGCGCCCGTTCTGTGTGTCGAACTCGAGCCACGCGTTGCACGTGTCCTCGTGGGGCGTGATGACGCTGACACCCGCAGCCCGGATGAACTCAGGCTCGCGCCCGCCCATCATCATCAGCACCACGTCGATGTCGTGGATCATCATGTCCATGACGACGCCCACGTCCACCGAGCGGAAGGTCATGGGCGAGACGCGTACGACCTGCATGAAGCGCGGGATGATGGGCTGGCCCGCCGCGGCGGCCCGCTGCATTGCCCGCATCACCGGGTTGAACCGCTCTATGTGCCCCACCATCAGGCAAGAGCCGGTCTTCTCCGCAAGATCCTTGATCTCTCGCGCCGCATCGACGTCGCCCGCCAGGGGCTTCTCGATGAGGCACGCCACGCCCGCCTTCAGCAACGGCTCGGCGGCCTCCTTGTGGAACGTTGTCGGCACCGCGATCGAGACGGCATCGACACCCGCCTCCAGAAGCTGCTCGACAGACTCCATCGGCGTCGTAGCCCACTTCTCGGCGATCTGCTCGCGCCGTTCCTTGCCAGCATCCACCACGCCCACGAGAGAGCAACCCGGGAGCGTCGCGTATACACGCGCGTGGTGCTGGCCCATCCGCCCGACGCCCACGACGCCGCAGCGCAGCGGACGCCCCTCGAACCGGTCGGGAAGGTCGGCGTTGGCCATGCGACGAGGACTCCGGGTAGGACTGCGACCAAGTCGGCTTCAGAACCGACGGTTCGAGCGATGTTGGTCGCGACTGTTCAATCGCTGAACCGAGCATGAGCGGTCCGAAAGAGGATCGTCGGCCCAGGACGCCGACAGGCTCGAACTACGCCGCGCCAGCCTCGACGAGTGCCGCGATGAGCTCTTCCTTCTTCTTGAGGCCGACGAACTTCTTGACGACCTGGCCGCCCTTGAAGATCAAGATGGTCGGAATGGCGTTGATGTTGAACTGGCCCGAAACCCCGCGCTGACTGTCGACGTCCATCTTGCCGACCTTGGCCTTGCCAGCCATCTCGGTCGCGACGGAATCAACAACAGGTCCGAGGGCGCGGCAGGGCATGCACCACTCGGCCCAGAAGTCCACGAGCACGGGCTGGGTCGAGCCCAGCACATCGGCTTGGAAGTTCGCATCTGTAAACGTCAGGACATTCTCGCTGGCCATGGTCGCTCCACTTTCTGGGGCTTTGAAAATTCTCGCCCCATGCAATCTGATGCCGTCGTTGGTCGGAGGATTCTCCGGATGCTCGGCCTGATGGTACCCGCCGCCGCCAACTCTGGAATACCCATCACCCGGGGTTTGTCGGAAGCCAGTCTCGCAGCGCAAGGACATGGGCGGCCACATCATGCACGCGCAGGATGCTCGCTCCAAGGGCGGCATGCCTTCGCGAGAAGTGCAGCGTCGCTTCGAGCCGCTCCGACGGCTCGCTGTCGCGCCCGAGCGCGGCCCGCCCCACGAAGCTCTTGCGAGAGAGCCCGCTCAGGATCGGGAAGCCCAGCTCCAGCAGCCGCGGCGTCGCCTCAATCAGCGCGAGGTTCTGCTCGACCGTCTTGCCGAAGCCAAGGCCGGGGTCGAGCACGATCGATTCCGGAGCGATGCCAGCGCCAATCGCGGCACGTGCTCGCGCGAGCAGGTACTCGCCGACGATCCCGACCAGCGAGGCCGCGTCGTTCTTATGCGGCGCGGTGCCTGGTTCGTAGCGGTCGGAGTACCGGTCCTTGTCGGGCGGCGCGCCCCGGTGCATCAGCACGATCCCCGCCCCAAGGGCGGCGCAGAAATCAAGCATCTCGGGCTCTGCTGTGCCAGCGGAGACGTCGTTCACGGCGTCGGCGCCACACTCGACGGCCATCTGCGCCACCAGCACGCTCGTCGTATCGACCGTGATGGGCACGTCGCGCACACGCGGATCGGCATCGGCGCGGATCGCGCGGATGACGGGCACAACACGCTGGCACTGCTCGCGCCACGCAACAGCAGTGGCCCCCGGCCGTGTCGACTCGCCGCCGATGTCGAGAATGTCGGCCCCCTCGGCGATCAATCGTCGCGCCGCGTCGAGGGCTCGCTGCGGGTCATTGTGCAGCCCACCATCGGCGAAGCTGTCGGGCGTCACGTTCAGGATCGCCATGAGTCGCGGGCGATCAAGCGCGAGGCCGACGCGCGTCGAGAGTCGCCAGCGTGGCGGAGCATTCGAGAGTGTCGGTGCAGGATCGGTCATCACCAGCATTAAAGCAGGCCGCGGGAAAAGAAAAAGGGGCGAGCCTGAGCTCGCCCCTTGGATTCGTTATGGATCATGCGGATTCGCGGCGCGTGAGCAGGGTTAGAAGGTCGGGGCTTCGCCGTCGCCGCCGTCCATCCCGTCACCCTCGGGCTGCATGGCCTTGGCAACTTCGGCGAACGTCTTGAGGACGTCGTGGGGGAAGTAGATTCGGGTCGAGACGCCGCCGCCATCGGTGGTGCCGCCCATGGCGATCGGGGGAAGGTTGACGGGGATCTCGAACTCAGCGGCGCCGCCCATCATGGCGAGGAAGCCGCCGACAGTGTCCATCACGCTCTTGGAGCCGACGAAGAGCTCGAACGTGCGTCCCTCGGGCAGCAAGGCCTGGGAGGCCTTGATCTGCTCGTCGGTGGTGAGGCCCTTCTCGCCCTTGGCCGCGGCGAGGGCCCGGGTCATCAGGGGCGTGTTCTGGCTCAAGGTCATCACGAGGCCGTTGTCGACCGCGGCGGAGAACCCGCCAGCGGGGCCCTGGCCGTACATGAAGGCCTGCATCATCGCGATGCTGCCAGCGTTGGGATCGTCGGGGTCGGACTGGATCTCCATGGTCCACTTGTCGACCTTAACGCCCGAGATCTCGGCGGCGGCTGGCACGTAGGTGGTCTTCATGGTCATGCCGCCGACGGCCTGAACGTTGGACTTCAGCATGGCCTCCTTGGCGGAGGCGAGAGACTTGGCGGGATCCTTGGACTGGAAGAACATGGTGGTGTTGATGAGCAGGCCGCCCATGAGCCCGCCAGGGCTCGCGCCCATGACGAATGAGCCACCGTCAAACTGATCGACGTTGCTAGCGAAATTGGCGAAGGCACCTACCGCGTCGGCACCAGCCTCGCCACCTAGCATCTCGCCTGCCTCCTTGGCATCGGCGGCGACAGTCTTGGCGTTCATCTCGTTCACGTTTCGGATGATGGTCTTGATGCCGGGTGCGGAGAGGTCGAACGCGCCAGCCAGCAGGAACGTCATGGCGGGCACGCGCGACAGGAGCGAGGCGCTCTTGCCGGTGTCGGTGAAGAAGCTGGCGAGCTCGGAGCCCTCCTTGAACTGGGCACCGATGTCGAGCCACACGCCCTTCTCACCGAGTCCAACGCCGATGACGCCCACCTGGCCATCGCGGGCGAAGGTGTTCATCACGATCTCGCCGAAGTCAGCGACGGGGCCGATGTCGGCGCCGCCCATCTGCCCCATCATCTCGGCCCGCTCCTTGAAGGCATCGCCGCGCTCTTTGATCTGCTCCTGTATCGCAGGGATGCTGGCGATCATCAGGATGTCGGCGATGTCCGCGGTGCGGCGCCCCTGAGCGCCCATGGCCTTCATGTGCGCGGCGCTCTGGCCAGCCTCACTCTTGAAAGCTTCTACCGCGTCGCGAGTCTTGCCAAGCACTGCATAGCCGCCGCCAGCGTCGCGAACGAAGTTCTCTTCATCATCGACCATGACGGTCTGGATGCCATCGGAGCCGGGAGCGCCCAAAGCGGTGACAAAGGCCGCGTAGTCACTGACGGGGACGAGCGCGACTGCCACAGACTCGGGAGCGTCTTCACCATCGGCGCCGCCCCTGGGCAGCTTGCCATGGGCCCCGGGCATCACGATCAGCGCGGCAGAGCCAGACTTGTTGAGGCCCGGAGTGCCAAGGAGCTGCTGGATGTCCGAGAGTGCGTTCCCTTCCAGCTCGCGCTGGCCCGTCAGCGTTGAGAGGGCGGACATCCGCTGAGCGAGCTGCTCCATGTTGCGGATCGACATCGCCATCGCCGCGTTGGCGGGAATGCGGTCAAGGGACGCGGGCGCGTCGGCCATCGCGAGCGTGGAGCCGCAGACCAGCGTGAGCAAAACGCCCGTGGCCCACGAGCGCGAGAAACAAGCCGCGTTGCGAGACCTGAAATTAATCGCCGTCGTCATTCCTGGAGTCCTTATGTGTGAAACTGCCTGAGGGCCATGTCTGATTCGTGTGAGGCAAGCGGGTTGAGGGGGCCGGTGCCTACGTCCGACCTTCGCTCGCCGGGCTTGTCCAGTGATAGGGAGGACCGGCCACTGCCTTTCACTATCGCGAGCCTGGACCGAGCCACTGCTGATACGCGGTTAATCGCCGTTTCGTTACAACCACCCGACTGCCATCCATCGCGGCATCAGCGATGATCGCAACGCTGAGGTGCCATCAGCGGACGGTCAACCGGAAGACGCCGCGCGGCCTGGGGGTCGTCGCCTGGACGACCGCTGGCGGCCTTGGCGATGTCACGACGGGCGTTATAGGCGTCGGAGCCGGGGGCCGGATCGATCCGATGTACGGTGTTGCACGATTGGAGATCGCGAACGAAGCCCTGCCAGGGAAGAAGGAACTGTCGCGCTTGAGCTGTGCGATGCTCACCCCGCCGGACCGGCGTGTCACGATGCCAACCAGCCGCAGCTTCCCTGCGGAGAAGATGAAGAGGCCCGCACCCGAGTCCGAGTCGACCACGTTCGCGAGGTTGCGGGCAGAAGTCGAGGTATCGATCTCAAGCTGACGACGATCCCAAGCGCCGAGGACAATCTCGCCCTGGCGAAGGCGCGCGGGCTGGGCGCGGCTGTCGCTGGGGGTCTGGATGCCTGCCTGCTGCTGGCCCCAGCTCACGACCTGAACGCGTGTGTTGGGATTGATCCGCCGGTCAGAGTCGATCGTGATCGGCTGGATGTGGCGCACGGGCGTTGAGAGAATGGCCACGACCGCGTCCGCGCCGGCGTCGCGATCCTTCAGGAACCCAAAGCCCCTGATGCCGACCGTGAAGTACGTCGAGGGATCCTCGGGGTTTGCGAGCGTGCCGTCGGGTCGGCGACGGAACCGAACGAAGAAGAGCTCCGCCGGCGCATCCACGGACCCGAAGAAGTTGAACTGGTTGTTGATCAGGTGACGCGGGATGAGCACGCGGTCGGGAGCGATCAGGATCGCGTTGCCGAGCGCGCCCGGCAGGTCGATCCACTGCGCTCGCGAGAACTGACCGACGGCCTCGAGCGCTCGCTCGCTGCTTGGCACTTCACTGCCGCCCTGGATGGCCTCGGCCCGCGGCGAAGTCGCCATGAGCGCAGCCAGGACCGTCACAAGAAGCACCGCCGCGCCGAGCACGCCCGAGGTCGTGCGATGCGAGGGAGAGAAAGAGAAGTTTCGACGTGCGTTCATATTCATGCGCCTTCCCATTCGGGCCATCGCCCGAGATTGCTTCAATGATCGGTCCCCTCGCGGCTCAATCAATCGGGCTGAACCAACCCCAAGAGTTGTCTGGTAACTCTATGGCCCGCGATTTCTTACCGTGAGCAGAGGGGTCAAGGCACCCTCGGGCGTGCCAAAACCTACGCCCGTGGTTCGAGCCGAGATCTCCCCAAATGCGAAACGCTCGTGCCGCGAGCCAACGCCAAGCCGCTTGGGTCACAATCCACTAGACTGCGGCGGTCAACTGGAGATTCGCCATGGCCGACATGCCCGACATGACCGACTTCGACGCGCTCTGCACCGCCGCTCAGAACATCCAGAACAAGCTGGGGGAGCAGGAGTTGTGGAAGACGGCTGTGGCACTGCCCACCTGGTATTTCGTGGCCCGCGAAACTGGCGACGAGGCCGAGCCAGTCATCGGCACGCTGGACAGGGCCTCGCACTTGCTGATCTTCACGGACGAGGAGCGGGCCGCGAACTTCGCGCGGATGCGGGCGATGCGTGCCAGTGATGCCCGCGGCAGCGACCGCTCGACCGACGCGATTCGTGATGGCACGGCTGGCACGCTTGAGATGGACGTGCCCGACGCCATCGAATACTGCCGCGACCTCGCGAAGGCTGGCGTCGAGAGCGCACTCTTCAACTCCGGCGAGTTCCAGTTCCATTGCAGCCTGATTCAACTTGTGGATCGGTACAAGCGGTATGGCGACGCCCGATAACTTGTTCGAACAGACGAAATAGGTCTTTGTTTGGCTCTTGCCCAATCAAATCAGTCTTTGCGAGTAACCGAACCGTCGCGAGCCAGTATAGATAAAAGTCGCGGCGTGGCCGCGACCGGAGGACTGCCGTGCTCGGAAGAGTGTTGGGAGTGGTGCGAGGTGGGCTTTCGCGGCGATTGCCGCGGAGTGGCCAGTCTGGACTAACCCGAGCACTCTCTATTCATGCCGGTGGCGCGCGCTGGGGGCCGCCGCTCCGCTCGATGGTGGTTGGCGGTGCGGCACTCGGCGGGCTGGTGGTGGTGACGCCGCTGGTGCTGGCGGGGCCGCTGGATCGTGCGGTGATTGATGTCGACGCGCGCTGGGTAGTCCATGTTGATGTGGATTTGGCACTTGGGACGGCGGTTGGCCGGTCGGTGCTGAGCGACCACCGCTCACCCGCAGCGGATGCGCTGGAGTCTCTGCGCTGGCGGTTTGGCGTGAGCGCGGTAAACGATGTGCATGGAATCACGGTGTATGGACGGAGCAAGTGCTCGGACCCGGGAACGCTTGTTGTGGACATGACAGCGGCGGCCGATGGGCTGCACACGTCGCTGGCCGCGGCTGGACTGCCGGGGTACGAGCGAGCCGACGCGCCCTCGCCGACCGGCGCCATGATGGTGCACAGCTGGAAGACCGACGGCGAGCGCGTTTTCGCAGTGGTGTTGCCGGACGCGAGCGGTTCGCGAGAGTTGCGGCGCGTGGTGGTCGCGCCGTCGCGCGAGCGGCTGGAGCAGGCGATGGGCGTCATCGCGGGATCGCGAGAGTCCGCCGCGGATGGGCCGGGCGAGTTGTCGCTGCAACCCGAGCAGGGCGCGATCATCTTCGTCTCGGCGATGGACCTTGGCTCGTTTGAGCCCAGCGCCGCCGTGACACGCAAGATCCAGACTCTCACGATCAACATCGGCGAGCGCGAGCACCTGGCGGCGGCGCGGCTGGCTCAAGAGGCGACTGCTCGTACATCGCTGGCCTCGGTCGCCAGTCCCGCGGCGTTGACGTGCCCAATGACTTCCGGCGGCGTGGCGGATCGGGCCCTGCCAGCGCTCAGGACGTCGGCCTCGATCAGGGCGGGATCGGCCCTTCCCAATGCCAGCGTTGATGAGCCCTGGTTTTATGCCAACGCCCATCTGACGACGCAGGACGAGGGGGCGGCCACGCAGGCCGCGACGCTGATTCGAGGCGTGCTCGGCGTGCTTATGCACGCGACCGAGGCCGAGCCGGAGGCCAATCACCTTCGGGCAGGCCTGAGCCGCATCCGAGTCGAGTCGCTCGGGACCAGCGTGCGACTCACGCTCTCCGAGCCGGTTGGGGAGATTACAAGCCTGATCCGCGAGTCCGGAAGGTGGATTCCCGAGCGCACCCGCCGGGGCGAGGATCTGGCTGAGGGTGCAACGCGCGACAGTGGTTCCCCGAATACCCTTCCGGCAAGCGCTCCCGCGAGCAGGACCCCTTCGCGTGGCGCAGACCGGGCCGAGCACAGGCCATGAATGAGGTGAAGCTCATGAGTCATGCATCTCAAGCCAGCCCGCAGGCCAGGGATTCCGGCGCCGAGTGCCGCACGCCCGAGGCGCTGGCGATCGCGGCCCAGCGTGGCTCGGTCACTTCGTACGCCACGCTTGTTGAGCTCTTTCAGATCCGTCTCTTCAACTTCCTGCTGCGTCGCACTGGCTCTCGCCACGACGCGGAGGAGCTGACGCAAGAGGCGTTCGTGCGGGCCTGGGAGCGGATCGGAACATACGACCCGCGCTGGCGCTTCTCGACCTGGCTCTTCACGATCGGGGCGCGACTCGCCATCAGCGAGCAGCGAAAGCGCTCGCGATCTCGCTGCACGGGCATCATGGAGCATCACGCGTCGAGTCCGCCAGAAGATCCGGTAGACTCCGTCTCGCAGCGCCGGCTGGGTGCCAAGCTCTGGGCGCTCGCGGCCGAGCACCTGACGGACGATCAGCAGACGGCGCTGTGGCTGCGATACGCGGAGGGGATGGAGATCATCGAGATCGCGGCGGTGCTTGGCAAGAGCCGCGTCGGAGTGCGCGTGTGCCTCTTCCGGGCGCGCCAGTCTCTGCTGACACTCGCGAAGCAGCGTTCGCTCGCGCCCGAATCTGCCGAGGCCGCGCTGGCCGGGGGTGCGGCGTGAATCAACAACTCAACAGCACGCAGGGCTCGCGCCCACTGAACGGCGCACTGATCGAGGATGCGCTCGCGACGCGCGAGGGGCAAGGCTGGAGCGCGCCCTCGCACGACTTGTCGGCTTCGGTTGTGTCGCGCATCCGCGCGAGCCATGGCCGCAAGCCCCTGACGGAGCGCGAGCCAGCGGACAGATTCGTTTTGAAGGCGCGATTGATGCCGCTGCCGATGCTTGCGGGCGGCGCATTGGCCGCCGCGGCGGTGCTGGCATTGGCCGCGTTTGTCCAGGTCGCGTACAGCCCCGCGGGACGAGGATTGGGACGCCAACTGACTCACGGTTTGACCATGCGCGCGCCACTGGTGGACGCATCGCCGACTCACGCCACTCGAACGATGGACGACGTGGCCTCGAACGCCGCAGCGCCGGGCAGTTCGCTCGGCCGCGTGTCCGCGCCACTGGCTCGCAATGAGCCGCTGGCGGAAGAGGTGCGTCGCTTGGGCGACGACACACGCCGCGCGGCGGACGCGGTGCTTTCGACCCTGCAGGTGGGCGCCAAAGAGCCCGCGCCTCGTTGAGTGCCACCCGAGGCATGGAAGTCACGGGCCACAGCTGCCTGGAAACGAATCGGCGTGATCTTGGTGTGCTGCGGCGCGCCACGAGCTGGCCCGCCCCCTGAATCGCATTCCTTCATGGCGAACGTTGACAACGCGTGCGTTGGTCGGTACCGTCGAGATGCCATCGGTGCCTCTCGCGGCGTTGTGCCGCGCGAGGTGAAAAGGGAAGCGTGGTGAAGCTCCGGAAGCCCAAGCGGGCCAAGCCCGGATCTGATTCCACCGCGGACGCGCCGCCGTAACGGGTGAAGACGCGGGGCAGGATGGGCCGAGGTTCGTGCCGCAAGCGCGAATCGAAAGCCCGGCCACTGATCGCTCGCAAGAGCGATCGGGAAGGCAGCCCCGAAGAGCCCCGAGCCGGAAGACCTGCCGAAGGCTGAGTGTCGGCGAGCCCTCGCGGCTTGTTGCTCGGTTTCGTCGCGCCCCGCGATGAAGTGGCCGGGAACAAGCAAGGGTGCTGGCGGAGCGATCCCGGTTTCGCGGCCTGTTTAGCCCGCGTTCCGTCGCGCTCCACCATCACACCACGCGAAGGTTTGGCGGCGTGTCCCTCGGGGCCGTCCCGCGCGAATCGGGACGCAGCGCGGCCCTTGCGTTTCACTCGTGAGGCCGCGAGAAGGGTGTGCGTCATGCGCACTGCTATTGGTTTGGCTGCTGGTCTGGCCCTTGGTCTGATCGTGCCTGCGTTTGCGGGCGTTCTTGTTCCTTCTCTGTCGCCTGTCGCGCTCGCGGCGGACCCCTGGGCCGACCGCGTTGTCGGCTATGTCCAGGGCCTGAATCCAGCCGCAGGGCGCACAAATCCTGCGACGGCGCTGGGCGAACCCACGCGCTTCACGGGCGTTGCGTCCGGATTTCCCGGCGCGGTCACGCCCTTCTCGCCAGCCTTTGAAGCCAGCGAGATCGTGAGCATCGGCGCGGGAGGCTCGCTCACGCTCGCGTTCGACGAGCCGATCACCGACGACGCCGACAATCCCTTCGGCATTGACCTGCTGGTCTTCGGCAACAGCTTCGTCTTTGACGATGTGAACTTCACCGACCTCGCGGGGGTGTTCAGCAGCGACGGCGGGCGGATCGAGGTCTCGGCGGATGGTGTTGATTGGCGGCTGAAATCTGGCGTCGAGGCCGATGGGCTCTTCCCGACGCTGGGGTACGTTGATACCGCTTCGTTCTTCGGCGCTCCGGCCGGAGTAATGCCCACGGACTTCACGCGGCCTGTTGATCCCGCGCTCGACCTCATCGGGCTGAACTTCGCGCAGATCATCGCGGCGTATGGCGGCGCGGGCGGCGGCGCGGGCGTTGATCTCGCGAGCGTCGGGCTTTCGAGCGCTTCGTTCGTGCGCTTCAGCCTGCCAGCGGGCGTTTCTGGCAACATCGAGATCGATGGAGTCTCGGACGTGCGCGCAATCCCCGCGCCGGCGAGCCTCCTGGTGCTGGTTGGTGGGCTGGTGGCGACGCGCCGGCGGCGGTCCTGAATTTTCACGCGGCCAGCGTGGGAATGCGCTGGCCGCGCTTGTGATCAGCGGTGTTAACATCATGATGGCCAGCAGTGCGATGGGGCCGTGCTTCGCACGCGCGACCCTATGCGCGTTGGGTGCGCTCGGGCTCTGTGCGATGCCGTGCTTGGCGCAGGTTGACCATCGGTGGCCGCCGATGCCGCGGGAGATTCTGTCGCGTGGTCCGGTGGGCCTCTTCACGGCTGGCGCCGATTCGTGGTCGAGCAACACAACGCTTGCGCCGGGAGACACGCTTGCGAGTCCCGCGCGTTGGACCTGCACAAATGATGCGCAGGGGCGCACGATCACGTTTGTGCCGCACGCGCCGATGGCAGTGACCGAAACTCTGGTGCTCGCGCTTGGTGAGACGGCGGTGCTGCCCTCGGGCGTTGAGCTTCGGTTGCATGCGGTCTGCCGCGCAAGTGGCGCTGTTGCGTGGTCGGCGCTGCTTCCGGCGCGCGCGCTGGAGTCGCAGTCGGGTGTCACGCTTGATCTCGCGCGCGGGCAGGCGCTGGTGGCAACGGGGCGCGTGATATCGGCGATTGCGCTGGCTGATGGACAGGTGCGATGGCAGGCGACGCTGGTTCGGAACGTGGTGAACGCGAACGTCTGCATCGCGGACGAGGGCGACGGCCGCGCACGGGCCTTCATCACCGACTACAGCGGGTTCAGCTCCGGCGCGAGCTTGTCGTGCATCAATCTTGATGCGTTCGATGCGACCTTCAATCCGTTCGAGCCGGGCGAAAGACTCTGGCGCGTTCCGATCGGCGCGGCGTCTGGGAACACGCCCGCGTATCTGCCGCGGCGGCTCGGGGGCGTCGGGCTGATCTACGCCGCGAGCAGCGGGCAGTTTGGCGCACTTCCCGGACGCGTGTGGGGCTTTAGCGCGAGCGCGACGGTTGCGCTCGCGCCGGTCTTCTCGGTGCTCAATCCGATTGTGGAAGGGTTCTACGGCGGCGTTGCCATCCGCCCACCGTCGCGCGCGGGCGAGCCGCCTCTGGTGGCCGCGGCGTCGTACGCGTTCTTTGGCGGGCTTGATTCTGCCAACGTGCTCATCGTTGATGGCGTGACGGGCAACGTTCTGTCGAGCACGCCAAGCAACCGGACCCAGGCGAGCGCGATCGTCTCGCTTCCGGGTGTCGCGCTGCTCTCGACGGGGATCGGCGGGTACGGAAGCGTGCCATCACTCCAGCGCTTCGAGGGTGTGGGGAGTGCCCTCGCGGCGATGGTGTGGGACTCTGCGACTGCGACGTGGATCGATGGAAATCAGGATGGGCTCATCGATGTGAACGAGTTCACGCCGCTGGCGGGATGGGTGCATCAGCCGGTGCTCTCAATCTTCGGCGGCGCTGCAACGCTGACGATCGGAACAGTCGGGGGCGAGTCGCTGAGCGATGGCGCGGCGAGACTTCGGCGTGTTGATCCTTCGCAGCTGCCGGGATCCGCCTCGTTCTGGCTCGGGAGCGACATCGCGGCTGCGGGCGCAAGTCCGGCGATTGCGGGGAGCAGCGTGTACAGCGTTGGCTCCGCGGGATTGAGCGCGTTTGGCCCGGTGCCGCTTGAGCTTGATCGAAGTGGTGACGGCCTCGTTGGAGTTGATGATCTCTGCGCGTGGGAATCGGGCGGCGTCATTGACCTTGATGGGGACGGCGCGGTTGACGCGCGCGATGCGGCGGCGATGCGGCGCGGCGCGCGCTGGAGCGAAGCCGCGGCGATGATCGGGGGGCGGCGATGATGCGTCGCGGCTTCACGCTGATTGAGCTGCTCGTCACCATCGCGATCATCGCGGTGCTGATTGCGATTCTGTTTCCTTCGCTCGGCGGGGCGCGTGCACTCTCGCGCGCGGCTCGGTGCCTCTCGAACCAGCGTCAGTTGGGCCTTGCGTGGGCGGCGTACAGCGTGGATGCGCGCGATCGTGTGATGCCGCTGGCGTACTGGCGGCAGCGCGAGATCGGCACGGGGCCGCAGGTCTTCTGGTGGGGGACGCACGGGACCGCCGCGATAGGCCCGGACTTCTCACGCGGCTTTGTTGCGCCATATCTGGACGCGGCGCTCGCGGCGGGGAGTGTGCTTGAGTGTCCCAATCAGCCGTTGGGTTCGTACACGGCGCAGGGGCCGGCGCAGCTTCCCACGAGCACGTATGGATACAACGGGTACTACTTGTCGCCGCTGATGACGCCGGGATGGGGAAGCGAGATCGGCTTCCGGCCGTGGCGGCGGGCGTTTGAGATTTCGCGGCCGAGCGAGCTCTTGGTCTTCGCCGATGCGCTGCTGCCTGTGGGTGACGAAGCAATTGAGGAGCGCGCGCCGCCGCGGAACACGGCGCTGCTGGATCCGCCACTGCTCTTTACTCGATCGGGTGGATGGCGCGTCAATGAGTATCCGACGACGGCGTTCCGGCACGGCGCTTCGGGGCGCGGCTCGGCGGGGAGCACAACCGCGGTGCGAGCGGACGGCAGTTCCGGACAGATTCATGCAGAAATGAGCGACCTGCGAGTGCTTGAGATTCGTGTTGGATCGGTTGGATCTTCGCTCGGACCGTGGTATGTTCCAGACGCGGAAGAGTGGCGATGATCAGTCAGTTCATCAGTCAGTTGATCACGCCGGGAGTGTCGGGCCCGCATCGAGCACGTCCGCAAGGAACGCGACCATCACATGGCCGTCACGCGCTGCATCTGCCATGACGTTTCGTTCCAGCGACTGAAGTCGCTGGCATCGAGCATCGGGCCCGATCTGGAGTCGCTCTCGCGCGAGACAGGCTGCGGCACCGGATGCGGCATGTGCGTGCCGTACATCCTCTACATGCTGCAAACCGGCGTTACCAGCGTCCCGATCCTGAGCAATGCTCAGGTCAAGGACCTCATGGAACGCCGACACGAGATCGCCTCACGCGGCGCGACGCGAGAGGGCGGTTGAGAGGCGCGCAGTAAGGCGCTCGCGATCGCTGGGCTGAGCGAAGCGGGTGAAGGCGATGGCCATGCGAGCCGGGCCGGGCTCGGACTCATCAAGCCAGACGACGTTACCGATCACGAGGACCGCGCTCGAATCGGCCTGCTCTTCATTTGAGATTGAGACCGGCAGCTCGATCTGCATCATGATCGCGGTGCCGGGTGCGATGGCGCGATCGAGCTCGAACTGGCAACCACCCTCGGAGAGGTCGTAGGCGTGACCGTCCAGCAGCGGCGCGTTGGCGTTGAGAAGGCTCACGCGCACGGACGTGTAGGCCACGGGAAGAGAGAGGCGTTCGAAGCGGCGGCGGTTGCTGTTGGCGTCGAGCATGATGGCCTCTTGTCTGGTTTGCGGGTTTGGTTCGAGCGGGCGCACGAGTATGCGAACGCGGAACGTCCGGCCTGCTCACGTAGTATCGGACAGATTGTTCCCAAAGTTGAGCTGGATCGGGCACGTACGCTTGCGTGTGGGGTATCTGGGCGGTCACACTCAACTTCGAGGGCAGGCCAAGGACGCGAGGGTCCTTGATGTCGCCATAGTCGGGTGCGCTGACGGGCGGCCCGACGCGAGCGCTGTTGAGCGCCCTTGAGTCATCAGAACAGTTCATTCTTGCGACGTACCACGATGTGATGATGCCGCGGATGTTCGAGGGACCGGTGGTCTTCATCGGCGACGCGGCCCATGCCACGAGCCCGCAGCTTGGGCAGGGCGCGAACCTTGCACTTGTGGATGCGTGGGTGCTCGCGTCGATGCTGGAGGGCGCGCTTGGGGGCGAAACTGCCAGCGAGTCAACGCAGGGTCGGATCCAGCGCGCGCTGCGATCGTTTGACGTGCAGTGCCGCCCGCGGCATCGGTACTACCAGGACGTTTCGCGCTGGCTCACACCCTGGTACCAATCGGACCACGAGGCTCTTGGACCGGTGCAAGACCTGATCTTCGGGCCGATGTGCCGCGTGCCGTACACGCGGCGCGAGATGCTGCCGGGGCTGGCGGGAGTCAAGTCCGGACTCTTCAGCGCAGACGCGTTGCCTTAGGCATCTCCGGGCGAGATCAGTCCAGCCAGTCCTTGTCCTTGAGGCGCTGCGGGACGTACTCCTCAGTCACGTACGAGATGTCCTTGGTGATGAGCGACTCGACCTCCATCTTGAAGCCGTTCTTGAGCATGCCGTCGATCTCGCGCTGCCAGCCCTTGTGGCCCTCGAACCACGGGTAGCTCTTGATCTCGTTGGCGCGCTTGGTGTCGTTGTCGTTCATCTCGATGATGACGTCGTCGGTCAGCTCACACTCGACAAAGTCCTTGGAGCGAATCCCGATGAACTTGGCGTCGGGGATCGCCAGGCGATTGCTCTCAAAGGCGAGCGAGATCGAGCCCTGCTTTATGACGCTGAAGATGTAATGTCCCCAGGGGTCGCAGTCGAGCAGGCAGTAGATGGGGAGGCCGAGTTCGTTGTTGAGGCGCTGGAGGAGGCGGCGCACGCCGCGGCTGGGCTGGCCGCCGCCCTCGGTCAGGATGCAGTTGTGCTCCTGCCAGAATTTGTCCTCGTTGAAGCGGCCCCAGACGGTGTCCTTCTCGACGTGGAGGACGAACTTCGCATCGCACTTCTTGAACTCGATGACGTCGGGCTCCACGATCGAGGGAATCGCGTACCCGCCGCTGCCCATGCGCCGGCAGTCGATCTCGTCGCCGCTGTCGATGATCGTGATGTTGCCGATCATCGTCCCCTTCTTCTTGGCGAAGATGTGGAGCTCCTCGCGAAGCGCGCCGAGCGAGACCTCGAGGTCTTCGAGCACGCCATCGGACTCGTCCTGATCCGCGAAGGTCTTCTCCTTCGTGCCCGCGACGGTGTGGAGGCCGCGATAGAACATGCCTCGCAGAGACAGGCTCTTCTCGGCGTCGATCAGGCTCTTGATGGAGTTGGCGTGGAGGCAGGTCTGCATGAACTGCTTGGCCTGGTTCAGATTGAACAGCTCGCGCTCGAGGGAGGCCTTACCCATCTCAAGGATGCCGCGCTTCTTGTTCCAGATCGTGTTGCTCTTGGTGCGAAGCGGGATCTCGATCTTGGGCTCGCGCATGGCGAGGGCCGTGCTCGAGACGCTGTCGGCGAGATCAACGATGCGCGACTGGGTCTTGGCGTCGCGGTCCTTGACCTTCTTCGACACGCCCGATGACTTGGCGGCGGGTGCTGCTGGTGCTGGTTTCTTTGCCATGGGTTGATCTCAACGCTGCGGCTGCTGCTGCGAATCTCACACGCTTCAGGATCTGTACGTCCACGAACGATGGGGCAGTTGTGCGGGCCGGTGGCGCCGGCCCGGTGGTCAGAACAGTCCCGGCTCGTCGGCTGGCACCATCTTCCCGTTCACGAGCCGCATCTTGGGCTTTCCTGCCTTCGCTGCCGGTCTAGCGAGGGTTTCGCCGGTCCGCTGTGCCGCATTCACGGCGAGCGCGGCGGCCTCGGCCTTGGACTGCTTGCCGCGTGCGCCCGAGGGGATGTCGGAGAGGTCCTCGCCCAGCGTTCGCTGCTTCTTGGCCGCGTTCTCCTTTGGCGCAGCTTCGCGCGATGAGGCACGCTTCGAGGCTGCTGGGGCCGCTGGGCCTGCCTGAACGCCAGCTGTTGCGGGAGCGAGAGCCTTCGCGACGGACTCGATCACGATCACGCCCTCCTGGTCGGCGAGATCTTCCTTGACGGCGCGGCCTTCGTCATCGAGCTGCGCATCGGCGATGGCGGTGCGTTTGCGGGCCTGGATCAGCAGCTTGTCGTAGAGCTCCTTGGGGTCGGTGCCGTTGATGGCGTTGATGGCCTTGCTGATCTCGCCGATGTAGCGCTCGAAGACGTCGCGGCGCTGGCACTCGCGCTTCATCTTCGCACGCTTGCGAAGGTACGCGCCGAGCTTGCGGCCGCACTCCATCAGCGCAAGCTTCATCTCCTTGCGGATCTCGTCGTAGTCCGCGATGGCTTCCTTGCTCTCGCTCGTGAAGGGCACCCACACGCTGGCCATGTGGATCATGATGACCAGCGCGCCCACCGGCACGGCCCCGCGCGGATGCTGGAGGTCGTAGTTGCGCCAGTTGGTCTCTGTCACGGCCTTGAACGAGCTGCACGCGCTCTGCTGGAAGAGAAGCGGCACGCGATTGGCAAAGCGGATGACGCGGGCGGTCTCGTCGCCGGGGAGTTCGCCGCCGAAAGCGATGGCGGTCTCGATCAGGAACGGCCGCCCGCGATAGACGTTGGCCTCGCGCGAGCTGGCGGCGTAGAACTCCGCCCGCACGCCCTTGAACATGCCCTTCAGCAACTGCTGCACGCCGATCGGCGCGAGACAGTCCGTCGGTGGCGGCGGAAGCTTGGCCTCTTGGAACTCCTTGAAGAGCTTCTCGACCTGCGATGGCTCAATGCCCGAAACCTTCGTCCGGCTCGTCGCGCCGATCTTCTGACAGAACTCGCTCGCCGTAGAAGGCGACACGCGGCAGAACTGCTCCTGCAAAAATCCGTGGAGCGTCGTTCCCCTGCCCGCGGCCTCGTAGTCCTTCATCATCTGGATGAGGATGCCAAGCTCAACGCCGCGAGGATGAGGCTGGATCTCCTGCGTCTCTGGCGGTAGCTCGGAGACGCCCCGCGGGAAGACCACCAGCGAGCCAAGATCGGTGGTCACTTCCGGCACAGCCAAGGCGATCTCCGCCGCAGGCTCGGGCGCTGCAACGCCAAACGCCAGCGTCGCGCCCGCCTTCTTCGCAACCGGCGTGTCTTCGTCTTCCGCCGCGCTCTCGCGCGTGGGACGCACGAGCGTAATGCGGGCGTGCGGGTTGGCGATGGCGGTGAGCTCGAGAAACTCATCGACGCTGCCGCGTCCGCGCTGGTACTTGCCCTCAAGCTCGATCGTGACGCTGGTGCCGGTGGGGTAGGCCTCGTGCGCGAGGAACTCGCCCTTCTCCGCGATCTCCCTCACGGCGGGGCCGAGCTCGCGCAGGCGGCGCAAAGGGAAGTCGTCGGTCTCCTCATCCACCGTGACCTCGGCGCGATTAGTCTTGGTGTTCATCGCCAGTTCGATGTGATGCGCCTGCTTGCTGGCGTTGGGACGCGTCTGGATCAGCATGGGCTTGCCGGTGGTGATCAGCCCGTACATGCCCGCGGCGGAGATGCCAATCCCCTGCTGCCCGCGGCTCATCTTGAGACGATGGAACTTGCTGCCGTAGAGGAGGCGACCAAAGACGTTCTCAACCTGCTTGCGCACGATGCCCGGGCCGTTGTCCACGACCGTGATGCGGTATCGCGACTGCTTGACCTCGCGCCCGCGCTCCGGCTGCAGGTCCTCGATCACGACCGTGATGTCAGGCAGGATGCCAGCCTCCTCGCAGGCGTCGAGGCTGTTGTCGACAGCCTCCTTCACGGTCGTGAGAAGGGCCTTACGCGGATTGTCAAAGCCAAGAAGGTGCCGGTTCTTCGCGAAGAACTCCGAGACAGCAATGTCCTTCTGCTTCGCCGCCATGGTCTCGGCGGTCGCACGCGGTGAGGTGGTCTTCTTCGTCACAGGTGTCTGGGGATTAGAGCGTGGGGCCGGGGTGGCAAGTGCGGACATGCGCGCCCTCCGATGGCGGCTGCGGCGAAACAAAGAGGCGGATCCGTCCGCCCAACCCCGCCAGCATACGCACTTTGGGGCCCCGCGTGCCCGGAACATCGTTCCCCCAACCCCTCCGGGCGAATCGTCCCAGCCCCAGCGGCATCGCTCTAATCTGATCGCGCCGCTCCCGATGAACCAATCCGTCACGCCTCATCACGCCTCATCACGCCTCGTCACGCTCCGTCACGTTCCGTCACGGTCCATCACGCCTCACTCTCCCTCTCCCGCTCTCCAAATGCCAAACCTTCCCCTCTCCACGCTCATCTTCTTCGTCACCATGGCCGTCCTCGCCAGCATCGCCACCGCCTTCCAGCCCGGCGTCAACGCGCGGTTCGCGCAGCATGCCAGCCACCCGATCCACGGCGGCGTGATCAACTTCGCCGTCGGTTGCGTCACGATGCTCTTGGTCTGGTTCATCGCGTCGCGCTTCGTGAACGCGCCCGCCCCAGCGATGGCTAACCTCGCCAAAGGTCCCTCATGGATGTGGGTCGGCGGCGTGCTCGGTGCCTTCTTCGTCACCACCGCCGTCTTCCTCGCGCCCAAACTCGGCACCACCAGCTACCTCACGGCCATGATCTATAAGGCCAGCTGATCGCGTCCCTCGCCATCGACCGCTTCGGCCGCATGGACATGCGCCAGATCCCCGTCTCGGCGGGGCGAATCTTGGGCGTGGTGCTGGTCGTAGCAGGGGTTGTGGTGGTAAAGGTGAGTTCGTGATGAACGCTCCAGATGCCTTGCGTACCCCGACACTCCGTGGCGGGTGAAGTCCCTCCGAATCCTCCCACCAGTGCCCGATCCTCAATCCCCAGTGCCTTTCTTCACTCTTCACCCGCCGCTGTGCGCAAAATCATGGTGCATGATCGGTTTTTGTTTGATATATCCCAACCACA
>Ga0105044_10003487_pt1 | contig 21623 bp, 22 predicted proteins | sample MAT01_FD_78092 | JGI IMG/M metagenome (GOLD analysis project Ga0105044, IMG submission 78092) | Freshwater microbial communities from Lake Fryxell liftoff mats and glacier meltwater in Antarctica - MAT-01 | ecosystem: Environmental > Aquatic > Freshwater > Ice > Liftoff microbial mat | place...
CCACCGCGGCGAGCACGCCGGTGATGACCAGGACTGCGGCCACGAAGCGCCAGACCGGTCCGCCTCGTGACGGTGGGCCGGGTTGAGGCGCGGTTGGCTCCTCGATCATGGGCGTGGTGGCAGTCATGTGAGTCTCCTGTGATCGTCGAGGCCACCAAAGGCCGCTCGCACGGCATCGAGCGCCTGCTCGAGGTCGAGGCCGCGGTGCGATGCTTCAAGGGCGAAGGCCGAGGCGGCGCCGAGCAGGTCGTCGCCTGACGCGCCGGACGTGGGTTGTTGCACCACGGTGCCGTGGCGACCATGGCTCGCCACGAGACCCGCGGCCTCAAGTTCCCGATAGGCGCGAGCGATGGTGTTGGGTGCGACGCCGAGGTCATTGGCGAGGTGACGGATGGCGGGCAGCCGGGTGTCGGGCCGCAGCACCCGGCTGTGCACCATGGTGGCGATCTGCTCGCGGACCTGCGCATAGGGCGGCACTGCGCTGGCCGGGTCGATCCGGATGATCATGTGGCGCCCACCGCATCGCCACGGCCCGCTCGACGGACCCGCCAGGGTCGGTAGGCCAGGTACCGGCCAAACACCAGGGCGCCGACCAGAAGCAGCATCGGGATCCATCCCCTCATCCCGAAGGGCAACTGGCGTGGCCCGAAGACGAACGTGAACGTCTGCAGCGCCAGGAGGAGGATGGCGGCGGTCGTGCCCGCGCCGAGGAGGTGAGCAGTGGACGCGCGCATGGCATCGTCGACATGCAGGAGATCGGGGTCGTCGGCCGCCTGGCTACGGTCGACCACCCATCTCGTGGCCGATGTTGCTGCTGCCGCGAGGACGACTGCGCCGAGCGCGAGCGCCAAGAGTGTGGTCGTCGACGCCACCGCGAAGCCGTTGGGATCAGTCGGCTTGCCCAGTGTGAGCCCGAGGGCGGCCAGCGCAACCGTGAGTGCGGCCGCAAGGACGGGCCCCCAACGAACGGCGGGAGGTACGTAGTCGCGCGCCGACCGGGGCGTGAGCGACGCGACGGGTGCCGGACCGGCCGACGCAAGCTCACAGGTGATTGTTCTATGGGCCCAGACGCCGCCGGCGATCCAGCCCAATATCAGCCATATCCAGAACCCGTTGCCGGTCGAGGTGGAGAGACCGAATGCTCGGTCGAACGCGAAGCCGATGACCCACCCGGAGATGGACCCGACCACTCTGAGGGTGCCCGACAGGCCCACGTAGCGTTGGGCGATGGGCCCACTGGTGGAGCTGAGCGCGATACCGGCGCTGCGCACCCAACCCGTGAGGCGATGGGGATCACCGGCGTTGCGCCCGGACCAGCCGGCGATGGTGAGCACCACGAGCACCGCCAGCACCGTGCCGGCGCTGGCAACAAGTAGGGCTTCGAGGACATCCACGGCTTCTCCTTTGTCTCAATGCATTGATACAATGATACAAAGGCGCCGTCAAGCCCCTCGGCCACCGCAGCGTCGGATGCCCCGTCGACCAGGTCCAGCTCGAGGTGGTGGCGCGAGCGTGTCCCTCCGGACAGGTGGAGGTCGGGGCCGTGCCGACGGGCGTGGGGTACCCCCGCGCGTACACTTGGCGACCTCATGGCTGTTCTCGACAAGCTCCTCCGCGTCGGCGAAGGCAAGAAGGTCAAAGCCCTTCAAGGCCTCGTTCCCGACATCAACGCTCGCGAATCCGAGTACCAGAAGCTCTCCGACGCGGAGCTGCAGGGCAAGACGGCGGAGTTCCGCCAGCAGCTCGACAACGGCGCCGACCTGACCGACATCCTCGTCGATGCCTTCGCCACGGTGCGCGAGGCATCGCTGCGCACCATTGGCCAGCGCCACTACGACGTGCAGCTGATGGGCGGCGCCGCGCTCCACTACGGCTGGGTGGCAGAGATGAAGACCGGCGAGGGCAAGACCCTGGTGTCCACCCTTCCGGTCTACCTGAACGGCCTCACTGGCAAGGGCCTGCACGTCATCACGGTCAACGACTACCTCGCCACGCGCGATGCCGAATGGATGGGCCAGATCCACGGCTGGCTGGGCCTGTCCATCGGTCTGATCCTGCCCGATGGCGGCAACAGCGACTTCAAGCGCAGCCAGTACGCCTGCGACATCACCTACGGAACCAACAACGAGTTCGGCTTCGACTACCTCCGCGACAACATGGCCACCAGCGCCCAGAACAAGGTGCAGCGGGGCCACGTCTACGCCATCGTCGACGAGGTCGATTCGATCCTCGTCGACGAAGCGCGCACGCCGCTCATCATCTCGGGCCGCGCTGCCGATGCTGCGAAGCTGTACTACAAGTTCGCCACCATCGTCCGCGGCCTCACCAAAGACGTCGACTACGACCTCGATGAGGAAAAGCGCATCGTCGCACCCACCGAGGAAGGTGTCACCAAGGTCGAGGCCGCGCTCGGACTCGAGAACCTCTACGACGCCGTGCAGCAGAACCTGGTGCACCAGTTCCAGGCGGCGCTCAAGGCCAAGGAGCTCTACAAGCGCGACAAGGACTACATCATCCAGCACGGCGAGGTGAAGATCGTCGATGAGTTCACCGGCCGCATCCTCGAAGGGCGCCGTTGGTCCGAGGGCCTCCACCAAGCCGTAGAGGCCAAGGAAGGGGTGAAGATCAAAGAGGAGAACCAGACCCTCGCCACGGTCACCCTCCAGAACTACTTCCGCATGTACGACAAGCTCGCGGGCATGACGGGCACGGCGGTCACCGAGGCCGCCGAGTTCGCCTCCACCTACAACCTCCAGGTGGTGCCGATCCCCACGCACCGCGAGATGCTGCGCATCGATCAGCCCGATCTCATCTACAAGTCCGAGGACTTCAAGTTCGAGGCCGTGGTCGACGATATTGCCGAGCGCTACGAGAAGGGCCAGCCAGTCCTCGTGGGCACCATCTCGGTGGCCAAATCCGAGAAGCTGTCTCGGCTGCTCGACAAGCGCGGCGTCACCCACGAGGTCCTCAACGCCAAGCAGCACACCCGAGAAGCGGAGATCATCACGCAGGCCGGGCGCCTCCACAGCGTCACGGTCGCCACCAACATGGCCGGCCGTGGCGTCGACATCTTGCTCGGCGGCAACCCCGAAGGCCTTGCGCTCCAACAGGTGCGCGGCGAGGGGCTCGAGCCCGACAGCGAAGAGGGTTCGGCCCGGCTCGAGAAGCTGCTCGTCGACTCCAAGGTGCAGACCGAGGCCGAAGGCGACAAGGTGCGCGAGCTGGGCGGGCTTTACGTGCTCGGTACCGAACGTCACGATTCCCGCCGTATCGACAATCAGCTGCGCGGCCGCGCCGGCCGCCAAGGCGATCCGGGCGAGAGCCGCTTCTACCTGTCGCTCGAAGATGAGCTCATGCGCCTGTTCGCAACCGGTGCCATGAACTGGGTGATGGGCAAGGCCCTTCCCGACGACGTGCCGATCGAAGCCCGCATGGTCACCAAGGCGATCGAGCGGGCGCAGAACACCGTCGAGCAGCGCAACGCGGAAATTCGCAAGAACGTGCTCAAGTACGACGAGGTCATGAACGAGCAGCGCAAGGTGGTCTACAAGCGCCGCGATCAGATCCTCGACGAGGCCGACTTGCGCGACGAGACCATCGATTACCTCCACGAGGCCATCGATGCCACCGTGGCCACGTTCTGCGTCGCTGAAGTCGATGACGAGTGGGATCTCGAAGGCCTCCACAACGAGACCTCGGGCTTCTGGCCCACATCGCTGTCCGAGGAGCAACTCGGAGACGTCGCCAACACTGATGAGCTGCGTGAGGCTCTGAAGTACGACGCCTTGTCGCACTACGAGCTCCGTGAAGCCGAGCTGGGCGAGGAGACCATGCGTCAGATCGAGCGGCAGGTGATGCTCAACATCATCGACCAGCACTGGCGAGAGCACCTGCTCGAGATGGACTACCTCCAAGAGGGCATCAACCTTCGGGCCATGGGCCAGCGCGATCCATTGGTCGAGTGGCAGCGTGAGGGCTACCAGATGTTCGGCACGATGATGACCTCCATCGCCCAGGACTTCGTGAAGTACGTGATGCACGTTCAGGTCGTGGTCGAAGACAAGCCCGGAGCCAACGACGTGATCGACGTCGCCACTTCGGGCCCGGCCGATCCATCCCAAACCGACGGCGGCATGGCGGCGGCGGCTGCGGCGCAGGCCGCCGCCGACGGGGCCGGCGGCGACGCGCCCGTCGTCGACGAGCCGGTCTCCAACACCCCGTTGGTGAAGTCTGACTGGGACAAGACCCCGCGCAACGCTCCGTGCCCCTGTGGCAGCGGCAAGAAGTTCAAGCAGTGCCACGGCTCCTGAGCCACCTCTGACCCGGCGTTCGCGCCCGCAGCAACCGCGTCAGACGAGCGACAGCCAGCGGCAACGTGCTTCACACGATGCAGAAACCGCTGGGACCTGCGCCATCCGTACGTTCAGGTCCATGACCGAGCCGAAGAACATGTACGCGTGGAAGTGGATCGATGGCCACGGTGCCAATCGTCCGATGATGCCGTCGGAGGCACGGGTTACGGTCGACGGGACCAAGCGCTATCTCCCCTGGGCGCGTGCGGACATGGGGTCACCCCGACCGCTGCTGCCCTGGGAGCACCGCACCGGCAACGACTGGCGGGGCGTCAAGGCGTCGTAGCCCGACGAGCGCTCACACTCGGCGATCAGGGCGTTCGTTCGGCCTGGGGAAGCGAGCACTGCGCGGTGCCGCCGGGCAACCGGTGGCGGTTTCGAGCAACAAGTCGGTAGACGGGCCACGCCATCGCGTTGACCGGGCGCGTGGCGAGGAGGCGTCCGGCGGCGCGCCAGCCCCCCGCAGTGCTCGAACGGAGTAGGTCGGCAATCGCGTCGGGTCCACTGCGGTGGCAGAGGTCGACGCCGACCATCACCACGGCGGCGTCGACCTCGTCGACCGACACGCCGAGCGGTTGGAGCGCCGTCTGCTGCCAGGCGGCCACGGTGGCGGGGGTTGGGACGTGGCGTTCGATCCAGCGAGCAGACGAGGAGCAGAACGAGCAGTCCCCATCGAAAAGGAACACCGGGGGAGAGACGGGTCGTTCCATGGCCCTCAGTCTGCCGTGACGGGCCGGGTGATCCGCCCGTTGCCGATCGGGTTCCCTGCTCCGGCCTGTCGTGCGGCAGGATCAAGGGATCATGCGAGACGTCAGCGACGACATCAGCGCCCTGCGCAAGCGCCACCACGAAGCGGCCACCTACCTCAAGATCGATGAGCTGCGTGCCCGTCACCCCCAGCTCGAGGCCGAGGCGTCACGCCCGGATCTCTGGGACGACGCGGATCGGGCTCGGCAGGTTACGGGCGAGCTTTCGTCGATCAGTGATGACCTCGAGCGCTACGACGCCCTAGGCGAACGCATCGATGACACCGAGACGCTGGCTGAACTCGCTCGTGAGGAGGCCGATGATTCGGTGGCTGCCGAGATCGACGTGGCGCTCGGTGCCCTTGGCGTGGACTTCGGCGAACTCGAGCTCCGGAGTCTGTTCACCGGCGAGCACGACGAGCTCGACGTGATCGCTGAGATCCAGGCCGGCGAAGGCGGCGCCGACTCCCAGGACTGGGCCAACATGCTCCTGCGCATGTACCTCCGCTGGGCCGAGCGCAAGGGGCTCGACACCGAGATCGAAAACGTGTCGGCTGGGTCTGAGGCGGGTATCTCATCGGCCACCTTCTTGGTGAAGGGCCGTCACGCGTACGGGTTGCTGCGCTCCGAGCATGGCGTCCATCGCCTCGTACGCATGAGCCCCTTCAACGCCCAGGGAAAGCGCCAGACGGCGTTCGCGGCGCTCAAGGTCACGCCGTTTCTCGAGGACGTGCCGGACATCGTCATCGAGGACAAGGATCTGCGGGTCGATACCTACCGCTCGTCGGGCGCCGGTGGTCAGCACGTCAACGTCACCGACTCCGCGGTGCGGCTCACCCACATCCCCACCGGGGTGGTCACCACCTGCCAGAACCAGCGCAGCCAGCACCAGAACAAAGACAAGGCAATGCAGTACCTCAAGGCCAAGCTGGCCGAGTTGGCGCGCCAAGAGCGTGAGGCCGAGCTCGACTCCATCCGGGGCACGCAGCACTCCGTCGGGTTCGGATCGCAGATCCGTTCCTACGTCTTGCAGCCGTACCAGATGGTCAAGGACCTCCGGACCGAGCACGAGACCGGCAACATCGATGGGGTCCTCGACGGCGACCTCGATGACTTCATGGAGGCCTACCTCCGTTGGCAGCGCAGCCAGGCGCTCGATGACTGAACGGGTCGCTCCGGCGTCCTCCGCGTACTTGGGGTGCCGCGGGCGGGCGCGACCCCTGCGGTAACGTCGATTGGCGTTCTGGCCGACGGCTGCATCGAACGCTCCACCGACCTCGGGGTCCCCCACGAATGATCAAGCTCGAAAACGTGTCGAAGGTCTTCAAGGGCGACGTCGTCGCCCTCCGCGAGGCCGAGTGTGAGATCAACAAGGGTGAGTTCGTCTTCCTCGTCGGACCATCGGGCTCGGGCAAGAGCACGATGATCCGCCTGTTCAACAAGCAAGAGGAGCCCTCGAGCGGCCACATCTTCGTGGCCGGCAAGGACATCGGCCAGCTGAGCGCATGGAAGGTCCCGTTCCTGCGCCGCAACATCGGGTGCGTCTTCCAGGACTACAAGCTCCTCAGCAACAAAACGGTCTACGAGAACGTGGCCTTCGCACTCGAAGTCATCGGTCGGCCCCGCCACGTCGTCAAGACCCAGGTCCCGGCCATCTTGGAGCTGGTCGGCCTGTCGAAGAAGCACAAGAACTACCCCGACGAGCTTTCTGGCGGTGAGCAGCAGCGGGTGTCGATCGCCCGGGCCTTCGTCAACCGCCCGCTGATCTTGTTGGCCGACGAGCCCACCGGCAACCTCGACCCCGCAACCTCGGTGGGCATCATGAGGCTGCTCGATCGCATCAATCGCACCGGCACCACGGTCGTAATGGCCACGCACGACCGCAGCATCGTCGACACCATGCGGCGCCGGGTCATCGAGCTCGATCGCGGCTCGATCATCCGTGACCAAGCCCGCGGCGTCTACGAGTAAGGCACCAACACCATGGCCATCAACGCCAACTATGTGATCCGCGAGACCACCGCCAACCTGACCCGCAACATCACGCTCACCGTTGCGTCGGTCCTCACGGTCTTCGTCACGCTGGCCATCGTCGGCACCATCGTCTTGGTGCGCCAAGGCGCCCAGAACCTGACCGAGCGCTATCAGGATGGCGTCGAGTTCATCGTCTACGTGGACCCTGATATCAGCGACGAGCAACTTGTCGAGGTGCGCGGTTCGCTCGAAGACAACCCCGGCGTCCGCGAGATCGAGTACATCGACCGAGACGCCACCTATGCCGATTTCCGCGAGCTCTTCAAGGGCCAGGACACGATGATCGAGAACGTGAGGGCGTCAGATCTCCCCACGAGCTTCCGGGTCAAGCCCATCGATTCCGACGTCAACACGGTCCAGGGTCTCGTGAACCTCTACCGGCAGCAACCCGGGGTGTTCGAGGTCAGTGCGGCAACCGAGGTGATCCGCCAGCTCAAGGGCATGAGCGACTTCTTGAATCAGGGCCTGACGGTCTTTGGCGTGCTGCTGCTCGCTGCTTCGGCGCTGCTGATCCTCAACACCGTGCGCACGGCCATGTTCGCCCGTCGCCGCGAGATCGAGGTGATGAAGCTCGTGGGGGCCACCAACTGGTTCATTCGCGTGCCGTTCATGCTCGAAGGCCTGGTCCAAGGGTTGATCGGTGGTCTCCTCGCCATTGGATTCGTGTTTTTGGCGCGCGGGTGGATCGACGACCTCATCGATCGCGGCCAGGCACTCGACTTGTTGCAACCCTTCCGGGTCGACAGCAGCGACGTGATGCTCGCGTGCCTTGCCGTGGGAGGCATCGCCGTGGTGCTGAGCGTGTTCAGTTCGCTGGTCGCCACCCGACGCTTCCTCGACGTCTGAGTCGGGGGCTGGGCACCGCTCAGCGCAGGGTGACCGGCAACAGGTCGTAGCCGCGCAGCACGATCCGCTCGTTGTGGGTCGGCTCGCCCGCCCGTTCGATGTTCGGGAAGCGTCGCACGAGGCGTCCGATGGCCTCTTGACCCTCGAGGCGTGCGAGCGCTGCGCCCAGGCAGTGGTGGACGCCGGAGCCGAACGACACGTGCTCGCGTGCGTCGGCACGGCCGAGGTCGAGCTGCTCGGCCGTGGGACCGAACTTGGCGGGGTCGCGGTTGGCGGCTCCGAGGCACGTCATCACCAGTTCGCCGGGCGCCACGTGCATCCCTTCGATGTCGATGGGCTCGAGCGCGATGCGGCGTGAGAACTGGACGGGGCTGTCGTAGCGGAGCAGTTCCTCGACTGCGTTGACATCGAGCGATGCATCAGAGACCAGTCGCTCCAGTTGATCGCGGTTGGCGAGGAGCGCGTTGACGCCATTGCCGATCAGGTTCACGGTGGTCTCGTGTCCGGCGAGGAACAGCAGCATCACGTTCTCGAGCAGCTCGGCGTCGCTCAAGACATCGCCGCTGTCTTCGGCCTCGATCATGGCGGTCAACAGGTCGTCGTCGTTGCGTGCCCGCTTCCAGGTGATGGCCTCGGCGATCACCCCGCGCATGTGGCCTGCCGCCTTCACGATCTCGTCGCCGTGCTCCATGGCCAGGAGTGGGTCGAGCACCTGGGTGATGGTGTGCGACCAGTCTCTGAGCTGCCCTCGGTCGCCCTCGGGCATCCCCAGCATCTCGCTGATGACGGTGAACGGGAGGGGGAAGGCAAGCTCGCTGATGAGGTCGATCGGCTCGTCATGGTCTGCGAGGTCATCGAGGATGTCATCGACCAGTTCCCCGGCCCGCTCGCGGACGCGCTCAACCGCTCGGGGCGTGAAGGCCTTGGAAACCAGGCGACGGATCCTGGTGTGATCGGGCGGATCGATGTTCAAGATGGCCAGGCTGCGTTCGAGCAATGGCTGCCCGGCCTGAGCTCGAGCTTCGTTCAGCTGCTCGCGGCGGCTCGGGCCATCCATCTCGATGTTGCGTTCCTCGACGCTGGTGCCGGGCTTGCGCAACAGGGTGTGGACGTCGGCCCATCGGGTGATGAGCCACGGGCCGAGCGTGCTGCGATGGATCGGGTCGCTGCTGCGGATGGCCGCGTACTGTGCGTACGGGTTGGCGTAGAACCCCGGCTCGAAGGGGTTCAGTCCGATCACTTCGGAGGGGGCCTCTGCGGTCATGGCCGAAGGCTACTGTCCGCTGGCTGGAACTTGCAGTAGGAGTGCAGATTGTGAAGGAGCGCAGCATGCGAGCCAAGGCAGCCATCGTCGGAGTGGCCGACGCGGTGTCGCCCACGGGTGAGCTCGAAGGCTCAGTGCGCGCCCTCGAGGTCCAGGTGATCCGCGAAGCGCTCGATGACGCTGGGCTCACCATTGCCGATGTCGACGGGATCTGCTGTGCAACCTCCGCGGGGTGGGCGCCGTCGATGGAGTTGGCCGAATACCTGGGTGTAGCCCCGCGCTGGACGGACTCCACCGTGACCGGGGGGTCGAGCTTCGAGATCCACGTCGAGCACGCCGCCGCCGCCATCGCCCTCGGGCTGTGCGATGTGGCGGTGGTGGTGTACGCCGCCACGCCGAAGTCGTCGTTCAAGCGCGGCGGAGCGGGCTACACGAGCCGCCAGGGTCTGCCCGGCGTCACGGCATCGGCGGAGTGGGAGTTGCCCTACGGCATGCGAACCCCCATGGGGGCCTACGCACTGGCCGCCAGTCGCCACATGGCCCAGTACGGCACCACATCCGAGCAACTGGCGCAGATCGCCGTAGACACCCGGCGATGGGCCGTGGACAACCCGAAGGCTCGGCTTCAGGACCCCATCACCATCGACGACGTGCTGGCATCGCCCGTCCAGGCGTCGCCCCTCCACAAGCTCGACTGCTGCTTGGTCACCGACGGCGCCGGTGCCGTGGTGCTTGCCAGTGCCGAACGGGCGCGGAGCCTGCGCTCCGCGCCCGCCCTGGTACTGGGCACCGGCACCTGCCACACGCACGCCATGATCAGTCAGATGCCCGATCTCACGGTGACTGGGGCCGCCGTCTCGGGGCCGCTGGCCTTTGCCACTGCGGGGCTGACCCCCGTGGACATCGATGTGGCGCAGATCTACGACTCGTTCACCATCACGGTCCTCCTGCTGCTCGAAGACCTGGGCTTTTGCCCGAAGGGCGAGGGAGGGCCGTTCGTCGCCGAGGGCGTCCTCGGTCCTGGCGGCGCCCTGCCGTCCAACACCTCCGGCGGAGGACTGGCCTACACCCACCCGGGGATGTTCGGCATCTTCTTGCTGGTCGAGGCCGTGCGCCAACTTCGGGGCGAGTGCGGCCCCCGACAGGTCAAGGGGGCCGAGGTGGCGCTCGCTCACGGCAGTGGCGGCGTCTTGTCGGCCATGTCCACGATCATCTTGGGAACGGAGGCGACGGCATGACCGAGCCCGATGAGGCGGGCGGGCCTGGGGTGGTCATCGAGGCGCCCGAGGGGGCACCCGATCGCATCCAACCCCCGATCTCCGCTGCCGCTCGACCCTTTTGGGACGCCACTCGTGACCGGCGACTGGTCCTCCAGTGGTGCCGGGCCTGCGAACGCCCGATCCACTTCCCGCGCGAAGCATGCCCAAGGTGCCTCGGCGCCGATCTCGTGTTCCGCCCGGCGGCAGGAGTCGGAACGATCTATGCGTGCAGCACCATGGCGTTGCCGGGCAACGCAGGCATGGCCGGGCGGGCGCCCTACGTGGTGGCCCTCGTCGATCTCCCCGAAGGCGTGCGCGTGCTTGCCAACATCGTGGGCGACGGCGCCCCGGCGGTGGCGGTGGGCGATGGCGTGGCGGCCGCATGGGAGCCATTGGTCGACGGCCGCCACCTGCTGGTGTTCGTCCCGGGGTGATCGCTCGCCCGTGGGTTGTCGGCCTGGGGTCAACCTCTGGCACAATGGAACGTCCCCATCGGTCGCCCCGACCCCTGGAACTGGAGTCTGATGTCGTTCAAGGTCAACGATCGTGTGGTCTACCCCCACCACGGCGCCGCCATCATCAAGAAGAAGGTGAAGCGGGAGCTGAACGGTGAGACCAAGGAGTACTTCGTGCTCGAGATGGTCCACGGCGACCTCATGCTGTCTGTTCCTGTCGACATGGCCGACGAGGTCGGCATGCGACCCCCCATCTCCAAGTCCGACGTCGACGACCTTTTCCGCCTCATTGCCAAGCGCGACGTGCGCGAGCCAGCCAACTGGAGTCGGCGGTTCAAGAACCACCAGGAGAAGATGAAGTCCGGCGACGTTTACCAGGTGGCCGAGGTCGTGCGGAACCTGGCCCTGCGTGAAAAGGGCAAGGGCCTCTCCACTGCGGAGAAGTCGATGCTCGAGCGGGCCCGCGGCATCTTGGTGTCGGAGCTCAGCTTTGCCCTCAACGTCACCGAAGACGACGCCCTGGTCAAGCTCGAAAAGGGTCTCGACTAGGCCCGTCGGCCTGACGCGGGCGAGGTCTCCACGAGCCACCGATCTCTGCCATCATGAGCAGCTGAGTTCGGCTTATCGGAGAAGACTCGGCCATGGCACGTTGGTTTCCAAGGCGACCGGTGGTGGGCCATGGTGCGAGCGCATCAGCGGCCCCCCCTGTGCCGAGCATCGACGAACTCCTCGAACGGGCGCGCGTGCTCGTCAGCGATGGCCGTCCAATAGATGCTGTCCGCTCTCTCACCGAAGCGAATCGGCGGCAACGTGACGCGCGCATCGAACATGCGCTCGTAGGGCTTCGCGCCGAGGCATTCCGGGACACGGCGTGGTCGCAGGATCGGCCCCCGTGGCCCAGCGAGGTCGACGATCTCTTCCCTGGGGAGCTGATCCCGTCGATTTCCGCCGACGACCTGACGGAGGAGCGACTGCGGAGCGCTATCGAGCACCACGGATCGCTGCATGTCCGAGCGATGATCGAACACGACGACGTCGATCGGCTCGTGGCCAACATCGATCGAGCGCTCGCCGCTTATGACGCCCAACTCGCCGGACTCAGCGACGGCTCGCTCACTGCGTGGTACGAGCGGTTCGAAGGCGACCGCGTCAGTAACCGCGAGCTCAAGCGCAAGCGAGGGTCGATCATGACCGTCGAATCGCCGCCGGTGATGTTCGATCTCATGGAGGTGTTCGACCGGCGCGGGATCACCTCGATCGTCAACGACTACTTCGGCGAGCAGCCGACCCTGCTGGCTCGTAAGTGCACGTTGCGGCGCATCTCCCACGAGGGGAAGAATGGGGGCTGGCACCAAGACGGGGCGTTCATGGGCGCAGGGATCCGATCGCTGAATCTTTGGCTGGCCCTCACCGACTGCGGGGTCGACGCCCCGGGCCTTGATGTGGTGGGTCGCCGCCTCGACGAGATCGTCCAGACTGGCACGGGTGCGTTCGCGGCGTGGGCCACCAGTCCACAGGCAGCCGAAGAGGTCGCGGCGGGTGCCATCGTTCGACCCGAATTCGCTGCGGGCGACGCGTTGATCTTCGACCACATGAACTTGCATCGCACAGCAATCGGCCCGGCGATGCACCGCGATCGCTACGCGATCGAAACCTGGTGGTTGAGCCCGTCGACCTACGAAGCAATGGTCTCGGGAGAAGCCGGGGGCGATGGTGAGTACACCCCAAGGGACCAGTTGCCCCTCGTCTTTTGACGAGGGAAAATCAGTCGATCGTGCCGGTCTGGCGCTCCTGGCGGCGGGTTAGCCGGCCCAGTTCCTCGGCGGCGGCGAGCGCGTGGGCTACGTGTTCGGCCAGCGCGTTGCGGTTCTGGTCGATCAGCTCATCGAGCTGCTTGCGGCGGGTGGCCAACTCCGGATCTGCTTCGAGCTGATACGGGTCGGTCTCGCCCGTCTTGTGCAGCCTGACGTTGTGGAGCGCGGCGCCGGCCTTGCCCCAGTAGGCCTTGAACATGCCCATGTCGAACTGGCCGTCGCGCACCCGGGCGGCCGTCTTCACCCGCGCCGGAGGTTGCTTGAGGTCCTTGACCAGGCCCACGTAGCTGAGGCCCTTGAGGATCGTGTAGCTGGCGTCGAACTCCCACCAGAAGAAGCCCTGACGAGCAGACGACTGGTAGTGGTGGTGGTTGTTGTGCCAGCCCTCGCCCATGGCGAGGAAGGCAATAAGCGCGGAGTTACGGCTGGTGTCGCTCGTGGCGTATCGGCGACGCCCCATCACGTGGGCGAGGGAGTTGACCAAGAAGGTCGAGTGCCACAGCACCACGGTGGAGCCGAGGAAGCCAAAAACCAGCCCGCTCCAGCCGCCGACGAGGTAGCAGCTCACCCCGGCGACCCAAGGCGGGATCCAATCGTGCTTGTTGATGAACCGCAGCTCGGGGAACTTGTTGAAATCGCGGATGCCGTCGGCGTCCCAGTTGTTGTTCTTGTCGCAGAGGATCCAGCCCACGTGGCTCCACCAGAACCCCTTCTGGGGCGAGTGGACGTCGAGTTCAGTGTCGGAGTAGCGGTGGTGGTTGCGGTGGTGGCTCGCCCACCACAGGACGCCCTTTTGGGCCGACATGCCACCACCGAAGGCCATGACGAACTGCATGCCGCGACCGAGCTTGTAGGCCCGATGAGCGAAGTAGCGGTGGTAGCCGGCGGTGATGAAGAACATCCGTCCCCAGTACATGACCAGGAAGATTGCGATCGCCGTCGTGGTGACCCCGGTGACGAAGCTGAGCAGCACGAGAGCGTGCACCAAGAAGAACGGGAAGGACGTCTTCCAGTTGACCCGCTCATCGGGCGCTCGTTCTATGCCGTGCAGCTTCATTCGTACTCGCTTGTGCAGGTGGGAGGGGTGGATCCCCAGCCTACCTACCAGTAGGTAGGCTGGAAAGGGGAGGCGGTGTTGCATCGGTCACGTGCCGACCGGGGAGAGAGGAATCTCCGGGCAAGCGTCATGAAACGCGTGGCCTGGGGTTCTCTATCTACGGATCCGCCTGGGAATCCGGGTGACTGCTCCGATCGGCGAGACCAGGGGTGGCTCTGCAGGTCAGGTGCGAACGATCCACGCGAGGGACCCGGGCCACCGCCCGGGTCCCTCGATCATGCGGCGCCCTCGATAGACGGGACCTTCGGCGGTGGCCAACCGCACACTGCCTGGCAGGATAGAGGCCTGCCTTGGCTCTGTTGGAGGTCCCGTGTCCATCTTCGAAGCCCCGCCCGCGTCCCCGGCATCTCCCGGTGGGTCCGATCAGCCGGCGGCGCCGTCCGAGGAGCGTCGCGGACTCTCGGTCGTGCAGATCGGCGTATTGGTGGCGGCGGTTGCCTTCCTGGCGGGCGCGATCGGGTTCGTTGTGGGCGAGCGCGCGAATGGCGATCCGCTCAACCGCGTCGACGTGGGTTTCATGCAGGACATGGGCTTCCACCACGATCAGGCGGTCGAGATGAGCCTGATGCTGCTATCGAAAGACGAGGTCGATCCGGCGCTCCGGGCGTTTGCTCAGGAGATCATCTTGGGCCAGCGCTACGAGCAAGGGCTCTTCTCGGCGCTGCTCGACCGTTGGGGGCACTCGTCTGATCCCGGCAAGACGGTCATGGACTGGATGGGCCAGCCCATGCCCGCCGAGGAGATGGAAGGCCTCGCGACCGAAGCGCAGATGAAAGATCTGCGCGAGGCGTCGGGCACCGACGCCGAGGCGCTCTGGATCGCGCTCATGTCCGATCATCACCTCGCGGGACTCCACATGGCCGACCACGGCGCCCGCTACGGCGCCGATCGCACGGTGGTGAACCTGGCCGAGGCGATGGTGCGCTACCAGCGATCCGAGGTGCTCGACATCCAGCGGTACCGCGCTCGGCGCGAGGTTCCGATTCCCGCAGGGTTCACGGACCCGCTCCGAGACCAGCGGCTCAACCCCATCACCTTCACCGACCCGCCCGACTGATCCACCGCCGATCAGCTCGAGAGAGCTTCCGCCACCGTTCGCATGCCCTCAGCGCGTATGCGGGGTGGGCACGCGGGCCACCTGTCCGCTCCTACGTTCGCCACTGCAGCCCACGGGTTCTGGTGATCGGTACCTCTACACGGCATACCGGAACGTAACTGAGCGCGCCCAGCCAGCAGGGATGCTGATGTGATTTCTGCAACGAGTTGAGTGAGTTGGGTGAGTGGAGCTGGGGAGAATCGAACTCCCGTCCGCGAGGCGGTTGACGACCGCGCTACGACCATTCCCGAGACGAGCCGTAACGGCTGGCTCACTGCCGGGTCAGGTGGGCTTGCGCCCTCCGCCTCGTCTTTCCGAGATGTCAGTGGTCTTTCTCACCGTCAGCGTTCTTTCCTGCCGTCAACCTCTACTTCTGTTGCCGGGCTGTAGTGGTCAGGCCCCGTGCGCCATTGCTGGTCACGATGTCTCTCTTCGCTAGATCAGATGATCAGGCGGCGAGAGCGAAGTCGCCATCGGCGCTTCTATTGGTTCCCCGTTTAACGAGTCTGAGAAACTCGGGTCGCACGTCCGGCTTCCGGTCCCCACGTCGAAACCGGTCAGCCCCTTGTCAAGCAACCGCCCACGGGCACGTGGTGGTGAGCAGCGATGCAATGGTACCGGGCGACGCCGTCCAGCCCACCAGGGGTTGCAGAGCCGGGTGCGCTACTCGCTGCGACGACGAGCCGCCATGGCCCGTTTGGCATCCATGTCGGAGTCGCGCTTGGCGATGGCCTGGCGCTTGTCGTAGTGCTTGCGGCCGCGGCCCATGCCGAGCTCGAGCTTGGCTCGGCCGCCCTTGAAATAGAGCGACAGCGGCACGAGGGTCAGGTGCTCTTGGTCCACGCGCTGCTTGATCTCGGCGATCTCGTGCTGATGGAGGAGCAGCTTGCGGGTGCGTTCGAGTTCGTGGCCACCCTGGGCCGACGCGCTGGAGTACGACGCTATATGCAGGCCGAGCAGGTAGATCTCGCGTCCGGTGAAGCGGGCATAGGCGTCGCGCAACTGCACCTTGGCCTCGCGCAGCGACTTGACCTCGCTGCCCTTCAGCATGATCCCGGCTTCCCACGTGTCGAGGATCTCGTAGTCGCGGTGCGCCTGCCGGTTGGTGGCGACCACGATGTCGCCGCTGCGCTTGGGTGCCATGAGAAGAATGAGGCTACTGGCCGAGGCCATGGAGGCACCCGGCCGTTGCGGTGTGACGGGGCCGGTACGGTGACGACGTGTTGCGCATCGCCCGTTCTGCTCACCTCGAGATGGTTCGCCATGCTGTTGCCGGGCTGCCCAACGAGGCATGCGGATTGCTCGGCGGTCGTCCCGGTGCGGACCACATCGAGGTCTTTGTGCCCACGCGCAATGTCGATGCCTCGGCCAAGACCTATTCCGTCGGCGCTGACGGGTTTCTTGCCGCCGATCGCTCGCTCGGCCCGCTCGGGCTCGACGTCGTGGGGGTCATGCACTCGCACACCCACACCGACCCGTACCCGTCGACCACCGACGTGGACCAAGCCGACAACCCGCTGCTCATCGGCTGGCATTACGTCATCGTCTCGCTGCGCGACCGCGAGCCGATGCTGCGTTCCTGGCTGCTCGATGACCGCACCATCGTCGAGGTTCCGGTGGCGATCGTCGAAGGCTGAGCCTCCTCGGGTGTGGGGGAACGAGCAACCCGCTCCTAGAATCCCGATCGACCGAGTCAACATTCGAGGAGCCCGTCGTGGCGGTCTACGCCAAAATCACCGACCTCATCGGAGACACCCCGATGGTCGACGTCAGCGAGTTGAGCCCCAACCCGCGCGTCCGCATCCTCGCCAAACTCGAGGGCCAGAATCCCGGTGGCTCGGTCAAGGATCGTGCCGCCAAGTACATGATCGAAGACGCCGAGCGCAACGGCCTGCTCACGCCCGGCACCATCGTGCTCGAATCATCATCGGGCAACACCGGTATTGCCCTCGCCATGATCTGCAAGACCAAGGGATATTCCTTCAAGGTGGTTTTGCCCGAGAACGTCTCCATCGAGCGGCGCCAAGCCCTCGAGGTGTGGGGTGCCGAGATCATCTCGTCACCCGCGTCGGAGGGGTCCAACGGTGCCATGCGTCGCGCTCAGGAGATGGCCAAGGAGCACCCGGATTGGTTCTTCCCGTTCCAGTACGGCAATGGCGCCAACCCCACCGCGCATTACGAGGGCACCGGTCCCGAGATCTACAAGGACGTGCCCGAGATCACCCACTTCATCGCCGGGCTCGGCACGGCCGGCACGTTGATGGGGGTCGGCACCTACCTCAAGGAGCAAGACCCGGCCATCCAGGTGTGGGCCATCGAGCCTCCCCTCGGGGAGATGGTCGACGGGCTCAAGAACATCGAGGAGGGGTTCGTTCCGCCGGTCTTCACGGATTGGGATGGGTACGAGCTGCTCGACCGCAAGATGATCGTGCATCCTCGTGAGTCCATCGAGTGGACCCGACGGATGACCGACGTGGGCCTCTTCGTGGGGATCTCGTCGGGCGCCATCATGGCGGGGGCCATCAAGTGCGCAGAGGCCATCGATGAGGGCACCATCGTGGTGATCGCGTGCGACGGTGGCTGGAAGTACCTCAGCACCGGAGCGTGGACCCTCCCGATCGACGAGGTCGTCGACCGGGCCAAGAAGATCATCTACTTCTAGCGCCGAAGGGCTCTGATCCCCTCTCGCCCACGACGCGCCGGCGCCCGGACCATGGGGTGGCCCGTGCGTCGGAATGCTCGGTGAGTGGTCCGAGCAGATGGGGGATTGCGTGTGGGTCAGTTGCCCTCGGGGCGCTCGCCCGGGCCACCGCGTCCGCCCGGCTCACCGCGGCCTCCGTGCCCTCCCTCGCCTCGGGCGGGCAGGGTCGAATCGACCAGCTCGGCGATGCGGTCGGGCAGCTCGGCCTTGGCCTCATCCAGGCGGGTCTCGCCCGCAGCCACGAGAGCATCAATGAGGTCCTGCTTGTCGACGCCCTGCGCCTCGGCCACCTCGGCCAAGGTCTTGCCCGCCTTGAGCTCTGTTCGGAGTTCCTTGGTGGTCAAGCCGAGGGCCTCGGCGGCCGCACCACCGTCGAAGCGGCCGGGGCCCCGGCCATGGCGGGGGCCCTCGGTGCGCGACGGGGTGTCGGTGGTGGCCTCGGCGGGTTGCTCGGTGGTGGTCGTGCCGTCCTGGGCGCCCGATGCGAGGGGGTTGCCCAGCGTGGCGCCGGCGAGGCCTCCCCCAGCCAGCGCTGCGGTCATTCCAACAGCGGCGATGATCTTGCGGTTCTTCATGGTGGTGTCCCTTTGGTGTGGTGGAGGGGTGGTCGGTGATGGCATCCAACCAACCCAACCTGGGAGCTCCCTGAGAGCAGCCGGCGATCTTGCGCAGAGTCCTTGGTCCTCGTTGGCGAACGTCAGGAGGGTGGGGCGGCGCGGTGGGGCAGCGTGACCCGGACGGTGGTGCCCTGGCCGGGTGCGGTCTCGAGCGCCACAGAGCCATGGTGGGCGGCGACGGCGCTGGTGACGATCGATAGCCCGAGGCCCGAGCCCCCCGTCTGGCGGGTCCGGGCCGGGTCCGCCCGGTAGAAGCGCTCGAAGGCGTGGGCGGCGATCTCTGGGGCCATGCCTGGGCCGTCGTCTTGGACTTCGAGGATCACCGTCTCCTCCACTTTTCTCACGCGCACGCTGATCGGCGTCCCCGGAGGGGTGTGCACCCTGGCGTTGGTCACGAGGTTGGCGACGATCTGGCGGAGGTGGGCCTCGTCGCCGAGCACGAAAGCCGGCGCGGGTGCGTCGACGTCGATAGGTCGTTCCGGTTCGACGGCGCGGGCATCTGCGGCCGCGTCGGCGCCCAGTTGGGCGAGGTCGACAAGGACGAGGTGCAGTGGTCGACCTTGGTCGAGGCGGGCCAGATCCAGCAGGTCGGCCACGAGCTGGCCCATCCGGGCAGCTTCTTGCTCGGTGCGTCGCATGGCCTCCTGGAGCGCCTTCTCCTCCCTCAGGCCACCCATCCGGTACAACTCTGCGTAGCCGCGGATGGTGGTCACGGGTGTCCGCAGCTCGTGGGACGCATCGGCTACGAACTGGCGGAGTCGACCTTCGGATCGTGACTGCTCGTCGAAGGCGTGCTCGATGCGGCTGAGCATCTGGTTGAGCGCCAGGCCCAGATCGCCGGCCTCGGTCCCCGGCGCGGATTCAGGGATGCGTTGGGACAGGTCGCCCTGGCCGATTGCCTTCGCTCTCGCAGTCATCTGCTGGACGGGACGCACGCCGAGGCGCAGCACCCAGAAGGTCACCAGTCCCAACGTCGCCAAGATGGCGGCGGCCGCAAGGGCCTGGATGGCGATGAGACGGCGGATCGATTGGTCCACGTCTTGGAGCGGGAGGGCGAACACCAGGGTCTGCGACGATCGCGCCGGGGTGCGCACGATGGCTCGGTAGCGGAGGTCGCCGTCGTTCGCGCCGACCGTGAATGGGCCATCGCCCAGCCGGGCCGCCACCCCGACGACGGTGAGGTCTGGCGACGCAGGGAGGTTCGCGGTGGTGTTGGGCACGAAGACCGGGATCAGCTCTCCGGAAGGCTCGTCGACGATCGCCACGTAGAGGGCGCTGGGCGGCGCCTGGAACCCCGTACCGGTTCCCTCGTTGGGGCCTGGTGCCGGCGGTCGGCGGCTACCTCGGAGCTGGGGTACTGCCCGCTCGAGTTGCTGATCGACCTGGCGGATGAGGTTGCGTTCGGTCGATCGGTTGATGGCCACCGATGCAGCGATCAGTACGACGGCCACCACGGCTATGCCGGCAAGGAGTCGGGTGCGCAGCGACATGGTCGAGGTCAGGGCCGGGGCTCGCGCACGGTGTAGCCGACCCCACGGATGGTGTGGATGAGGCGAGGGTCCACGCGGTCGACCTTCTTGCGCAGGTAGCCGATGTAGGTCTCGACGACCCCGCCGTCGCCGCCGAAGTCGTACTGCCAGACGTGATCGAGGATCTGCGCCTTCGACAGCACCCGACCTTGGTTGATCAGCATGTAGCGCAACAGGTTGTACTCGGTGGGCGAGAGCGCCACCTCGGTGCCCGCACGCGTCACCAGGTGGGCCTCGTCGTCGAGCTCCAGGTCGGCACACCTGAGCTGACCGTCATCTTTGGCGTTGCCCGTTCGGCGCAGCACGGCGTGGATGCGAGCGACCAGCTCATCGAGGCTGAATGGCTTCACCAGGTAGTCGTCGCCGCCCATGGTCAGGCCGCGGACCTTGTCCTCGGTGCCATCTCGTGCGGTCAGGAACAGCACGGGGGTGCGGTCTCCGGTGCTGCGCAGCCGCTGGCAGACGTCGAACCCATCGAGGTCCGGGAGCATGACGTCGAGCACGATCAGGTCAGGCTTGATGTCGGGCACAGCGTGGAGCGCGTCGCGCCCGTTGGAGGCTGGATGCACGTCGAACCCGCTGTGGCGCAGGGCCGCCTCGAGCATCGACCGCAGGTTGTCCTCGTCGTCCACGAGCAGGAGTCGTTCACCGGTCACCGCCGCCATCGTCGCAGGTGTTCCTGCGAGTTTCCTGGGAAGTTCCTGGCAACGCGCGCCGGATGCCGACCAGACCCATGGGTGCGCACCTGGACGGCACGTAGCCTTGGCGAGTGACTGCACCCGCCCACGACGACCGTCCCATCGGGATGTTCGACAGCGGGTTCGGTGGGCTCACCGTGGCCCGGGCCTTCATCGACCTGCTTCCCGACGAGGACCTCGTGTACGTGGGCGACACCGGGCGCTACCCGTACGGGCCCCGGCCGCTGCACGAGGTAGCCGGCTTCGCCCACGAGATCGGGCGCTACCTCGTCGCCGAGCACGACGTGAAACTGCTCGTGGTGGCGTGCAACACGGCTGCTGCCGCGGCGCTGGGGTCACTGCGCGAAGAGCTCGACGTACCGGTCATGGGCGTGATCGACCCCGGCGTCCGATCGCTGGTGCGGGCTTCGGAGACCGGGCGGGTCGGCATCGTCGGCACCGTGGGCACCGTCGGGTCAGGGGCATACCAGAGGGCGGTGGCCGACGTTGGCGTTCCCGTCGACCTGACCGTGGCGGCCTGCCCCGGTTTCGTGGAGTTCGTGGAGCGGGGCGAGACCGACAGCGACCAGGTCCACGTGCTTGCCGAGCGGCTTCTTGCGCCCGTGGTCGAGGCGCAGGTCGATGCCCTGCTCCTCGGGTGCACGCACTATCCGTACCTCGCTCGGACCATCACCGATGTGGTGGGCCGCCAGGTGGTGCTGGTTTCGTCGGCCGACGAGACCGCGTTCGAGGCGTTGGCCCTCCTGCGTGGTGATGGTTCCGTTCGCCCGGCCACGACGGGGCGGTCTGGCTCGCAGTCGTTCCTGTCCTCGGGAGACGTCGGCCGCTTTCAAGACCTGGGCGCCCGCCTGCTCGGTCCCGAACTGGCCCATGCCGCCCGCACCCCCTGGACCGGCTGAACCCGCGGCCCGTTCCCCCCACCACCCCCCGTTCTCGGCACCACCCCCCGTTCTCGGCACCACCCCCCGTTCTCGGCACGGATCCCGGACACGGGTGTCCTGGTTCCGTGCTGGGTTCACTCGATCTGGCCGCGAGGTGGGCCCGGGTCGGTTCCGATCTGCGACGATGGACGGCCGATCGCCCACCCAGGAGCCC
>Ga0105044_10003488_pt1 | contig 21621 bp, 13 predicted proteins | sample MAT01_FD_78092 | JGI IMG/M metagenome (GOLD analysis project Ga0105044, IMG submission 78092) | Freshwater microbial communities from Lake Fryxell liftoff mats and glacier meltwater in Antarctica - MAT-01 | ecosystem: Environmental > Aquatic > Freshwater > Ice > Liftoff microbial mat | place...
CAGCGACAACATCTCCATTCTGCTGGGCAACGCCAACGGCTCGTTCCAGACGAGGGTCAACTACGCCGCGGGCGACCGCCCCGCCTCCGTCGCGGTGGGCGACTTCAATGCCGACTGCAGGCTCGACCTCGCCGTGGCGAACGGCGGCGGCGGCAACGTCTCCATCCTGCTGGGCAACGCCAATGGCACGTTCCAAGCGGCGGTCAACTACACCGTGGATGTCTGCATGTTGGGTGAGAGCCCAAATTCCGTCGCGGTGGGCGACTTCAACGCCGACGGCAGGCCCGATCTGGCTGTGACGAGCCTTAACGGCTCCAACGTCTCCATCCTGCCGAACACATGCCTCCCGACGCTCGCCATCCTCCAGCAGCCCGTCAGCAAGCTTGTTGCGGCCGGGCAGAGCGCCGTTATCGCCATCACCGCCATCGGCTTGGGTAACACGCTTACCTACCAATGGCACAAGAACGGGACGCCCGTCGCCAATGGCGGCAACATCTCGGGTGCCACCACGCCCACGCTTTCCTTCACACCTACGCTCGTCGGCGACACCGCGTCCTACGACGTGGTGGTCAGCGCCACCGCCTGCGGCGAAACGCGGATGACTACCAGCGCGGCGGCCATCCTGAGCGTCAGCGATCTGTGCGCCGGTCTGGCGCCGAGCATTACTCAGCAGCCCGCAAGTCAGGCGGTGATGAGCGGGAACGCGGCCGTGTTCACCATCGCGGCGACCTCGCCCGCGGGTGGGGGTACGCTCGCCTATCAGTGGCGGTTGAACGGCGTCAATCTTTCCAACGGTGGTACAGTCTCGGGCGTCTTTACGCCAACGCTGACCATCGCGGCCGCAACGTTCGCTGATAACGCGGCCACGTTCGACTGCATCGTCAGTAACGCGTGCGGTTCAACGCGCAGCGACCCCGCAGGCTTAGGCGTGCCGCCCGACTGTCCCGCCGACTTCAACGCCGATGGCGGTGTTGACGGCTCAGATGTGGACGCGTTCTTTGACCGCTGGGTAACCGGGTGCTAAAGAACTGGTGAGGTAGGGCCGGCCTGACTCACTTACGTTCAGGATTCGCTACAACCAACGAGCCTCGGGTGCCTCGCGCGGCTTCGGCAAGGCAAAGGCAGGCAGCCCCGACTCCGCGGCGGCGATGCGCAGCACAGTCGCGGATGCGGGCAAGACGCTACCGCGTGCGTCAGGAACCTAAGTTTAATGCCCGGAAATCACCTTCAAGGGTGATAGTTTTCCGTTCTTTCCGCCGACTCTCTTCGCTTTCAAGCAGGGTGTTAAAAAAACCTCCACATCGCGCAATGAGGATAATGTTAGCTCGAACAAGCCGGCGTGAAAGATGCCGCCGACGACCGCATAGCCCACCTGTTGGGTGCCAGATGTACCAGTTACGTGCGAAGACGTCGTGCCGGCGGGTTTGAGATCCACCCACGAGGCCGCTGTACCGCTCCACAAGCCGGCGTGATCTTGACCGCCGATCGTGGCATAGCCCACCTGCTGCGTGCCGGAGGTGTTGAGGGCGATTGAATAGGTGGAACCGGCGGGGTGGAGGTCGACCCGCGAAGACGTTGTGCCTCGCCACAGGCATGCGCGAGGTACATCATTGAAGACGGCAATGCCCACCTGCTGCGTGTCGAATGCGCCGATCGCGCCCGATGACGTCGAACCGAAAGGATGGAGGTTCGTGACGGCCCACTGGGCGTGGACCGGGGCGGTCAGTGCCGCGAGCGTGGGGACAATCGCTAGGGTCAAGCGATTCATAGGTCATTCTCACTTAGGAAGTTGTGGAGTCATGCAGTCGGCGAAGGCGGAAGCCTACCAAACTGATACTGCTGATTCTATGAAATGGGGGAGCGCAATTCAGTAAGCAAAGTTCCCTGATCTGGCCACCCGGTCACCGGTGTCACCAAGGCACCACCAAAGTGCGCCGGTTGCCCGCCGTCGCATCCCCACGAAAAAACGGGCTACGCCCGAGTCGTCGGCAAACGCTGATCTGGGGGACGGACATTTAATTACACTTCTGGCTGGTGGGTTAGCAGCCGCTTTCCCAACGGACAAAGAACACCTCGACATCTTCGCCATCGATTCCGCCGTTAGCGTTGAGGTCCGCGGCGGGGGAAGCACTCTCCCAATCGCTGAGGAACGCCTGTACATCGCTTCCATCAACGCCGCCATCGCAGTTGTAGTCGCCGATGCACACTGTCAGAATCGCGGCGTCACTGGTGATATTGCCGCATTCGCTGGCGAGGATGACCCGGTAGCTCAAGGCGGCGGCGATGTCGGCCTCGCCAATGGTGAGTGTGTCGGTGGTGGTGCCGGTGACCGAGGCAGAACTGCCGGTGGCTGGCGGCAACGTGCCATCGGATAGGTCAGTCCAGACACCGCTGCCTTGCGGAGCGATTTCAACTTGCCAAGCAAACGAAAGTGGCTGGGCCGACACACCAACCGAGAACGACGCGGAGCCAGCATGGCATGTTGCCGTGGGCGCGGGTTGCTGTGTAATGTCGGCTGGTGAACCAAAGGCATACTGGGCGATATGCAGGGCGTCATTACCGCCCGCGCGGGTGAAACGTCCACCCGCGACAAGATCGCCGTTGGGCAGAACCGTCAGAGCAAGCACCGAGGCATTCGTTCCCGAGCCGAGTGCAGACCAAGTTACGCCATCCCAGCGGGCGATGAAGCGGGTGCTGACGCCACCCGCAGTTCGGAAGGTACCTCCGGCTACGAGGCTGCCATCGGGCAGAGCCACGAGCGAATACACAAGCGGAGAAGAACTGCCGCCGCCGAATCCCGTGCCGAGAGCGGACCATGCTGTGCCGTCCCAGCGAGCGATGCCGCTTGTGCTCACGCCGCCGACGTTGAACAACAACCCGCCTGCCACGAGGTCGCCATCTGGCAGCACGGCCAACGACTTTACATAGCCGAAGGTGTCGATTCCGGTTGCGAGCGGGGACCAAGCAGTGCCGTTCCAACTAGCGACGGCAAAGCCATTGGGTGAGCGGCCACCAGCCACGAGATCGCCGTTAGGCAGCAGCGCGAGGGCGTAGACGTCCCCGTCCATGCCTGTGCCAAGCGCCGACCAGGCGGAACCGTCCCACCGCGCGATGCGGTTGGCGCTCGCGCCTCCGGCGGTTGTGAAATCGCCGCCAGCGACGAGATCGCCGTTGGGCATAACGACCAGTGCACTCACGGCCCCATTCATACCTGTTCCCAGCGTGGACCATGCCGAACCGTCCCATCGTGCGATGTGGTTCGCGGCAGCATTGCCAGCGGTAGTGAAGTCACCGCCAGCGATCAGATCGCCGTTGGTAAGAGTTTGCATTGCGTACACAGAACCGTTGACACCTGCACCCAGTGCGGTGGAATCTGAGCCGTTCCAGATTGCAATGTGGCTGGTACTTATGCCGTTTGAAGTAGTGAACGCGCCGCCCGCGACCAGTTCGCCGCTGGGGAGCGCGGTAAGAGCAGTGACTTCAGCGTTCATGCCGGTGCCGGGGTCCAGCGCGGACCAGGCGCTGTTGTTCCAGCGGGCCACGTACTGAGCGCTGACATCGCCGGCGGCGGTGAACTCGCCTCCCGCCAGAAGGCCTCCATCTGGCAGGGGCGCGAGGGCGTAGACATTGTTGTTCATCGAACTGAGGGTGGTCCAACTCGTGCCGTTCCAGCGCGTCACGGGGTACTTGGAGCTGGGACCGAAATAGTCAAAGCCGCCCGCCGCGATCAGATCACCATTCGGCATGACTGTCATCGCGAAGACCGCGCCGCGATTGGTTCGATTGCCAAGTGGGGACCAGAAGGAACCATTCCAGGAATGGATGTGCGCATCGTAATCGCCTGCGACGACATCGCCGTTGGGCATCGTCACCATTGAATATACGACGAAGGGCATGCCACCACCCATCGGCACCCAATCCGAGCCGTTCCACATGGCCACACCGTAATTAACATTGTCGTTTATTAAGAAGAAGAAATCGCCGCCCGCCGCGATGTCACCGTTGGGTAAAAGGGTCAGCGCGAGGACGGTGCCATTTAATCCCGCTCCTAGTTGCGTCCACACAGTCCCGTTCCAACGTGCGACGTTGCTGCCGCTGGCCGCCGCGACATCGCCGTCGGGCAGAAGCAATAGCGCACGTACGGTCTCATCCGGGCCCGCGCCGAGCGCGGACCAGTTGGTTCCATTCCAGCGTGCGACGTGATTGACGCTCACGCTGCCCGCCATTGTGAAATCACCGCCCGCAAGTAGCTCGCCGTTGGGAAGGACCGCCAAGGCGCGGACAGCACCATTCATGCCGGTACCCAAAGGGGACCATTGCTCGGTCGCGGGGTCCAGCGCGGCGATGTTGTTCAGCACGGCAGAGCCTGGCATCGTAAACGAGCCACCCGAGATAATAAGCGAAGGGAGGGGGCCGGGCCCATCTGGGTCCCAGTTGACCATTGAATAGATTGGCCCGTCCAGAACAGAGGGGGAATCGTTGGGCAGCCATCGGCCCTGACACGGTCCGGGAACCGGCTTGGGGACAAGCAGCGTGAGGCCGAACGAACCGCCAAGGGAATCAGTGGAGCCGAAGGCACTTCCTTGGCTGTAGGTCGTGAGCCGATACGTTCCGGGCACTAGCGTGCCCGAAACGTCGTAGTCGTCATTGAAAAGGTAGATGTTGTTCACATCGCCGCGAGTGGACCGTGACGAGTAAATTGTGCCGCTAGGGCCGACAAACTCAACCCTAACATCGGCGAGAGAACGAGAGCCGCTATTGGCCTGCCAGTACCCAAAGAGTGAATAGGTCGTGGGAGCATCAATGGTGAACGTCACCTCGAAGAAACTGCTTGAGTTGCCGCCGGTTCCCTGAAACCCGCCCGAAGCGCTGCTTCCTCCGCGGGCATCGATCCGCGTTGCGCCCAGCGTGGAATGCTGACTGGCGCTGGCAGAGTTGCCGTAAACCTCATTCCTCACGGTCACAGATTCGTTGAACTCGAGATAATCTGGTGCGACAACGGTGCCCCCTCCCGCTAAAGTAGCGGAGACCGACCTTGTTTGCGATGTGTACACCACATCGCCACGTGCGGACATGGCTAATATGCCCATCGCAAACGCCAACGACGGCGCGAGCACCAGCTTATAAAAGAGTTTCATTGGTCATTGCCCTTTCGGAAGTGTGTACTGATGACGTCAGCGATGCGGAAGCTAAACAACTAGATTCGAGCGACTATAAAACTTGGGAGAGCGCAAGGCACCATGGCAAACTTCCCTAGATTGACCTTACGGACCCGAGGGAGGAGCTTTTGGCGGAACCCGCGGCTGCATTCTTGCGTTCCGTTGGGATTGGGGCTGGTGGAGGGGGGCGGGAGAGGATGCGAGAGAGGCGTGTAATCAGGATGGGCTGAGTGGTAGTAAGTTACGATCACCCCTTACGGGGTAGGGGTTCTTTGGTTGCGTTTCTCGGGGGCGTTGCCGCGCTCCACGACGTGAATACTTACGATTAAGGTCTCTGGGACGTTGGGGGAGGAAGCGGGAAGGGAGGGAACTTTTTGTTATGTTATAGGGAGATGGGGGAGGCGGGGGGGGGCGGAGGCACTATAGGTACGTGCGGCGGCTAGAGTTGTGGCGCGTTGAGCAGTTTCGCGGCTGGGTTGGGGCCGACTTTTGATGCTTAGGCGTTGCCGCTGGAGATTGCTTCGCGGATGGGGAGGAGCAGGCCCGGGATGACACGGTGCTGAACCAGGTCTTCGCCTTTTTGGCAGAGCGCGGTGAAGAGGCGGGGTAGCTCTTCGACTTCGAGGATTGGCCCGAACTTTCGCAGTGTGACATAAACACTGATCGGGTCGCCTTGGGTGATGCCCTCGACAGTGATGCCCGCGCCGGGTCCGTTGTCGCCCTCGGCCCTGGTGGCGGCGTGATGGGTTTTGACCTCGAAGAAGACTTCGGTATCGCCGCGGCGTGGCATCGCCATGCCCAGCATGGGCTGGAAGTCGATGGGGGTGGCGCCGGGGATATCCATCAGAGCGGAGAGCGGGGAGTTGGCGAGTAGTGCGCTCAGCACGATGGCGTCATGGTTGCCGCCAGCAACGAGATCAAACCCGTAGAGGAGCTCGATGTAATCGACATCCAGGGGGCTGATGGAAAGGTAGGACGGGGCCAACGTAAGCAGCGTATGATGAAGTGCGTAGGCCTCGGGGAGCGTCGCGGCGTTGACGGTGCCCGCGCGAAGATAATTGCTGCGCATAGCGGCCCAGCGGTGGGGCAGATCGGACTGAGGGCTTTCGAGAGCATACTCGTCTTTGTAGCGACGAAACTGGCCCATTTCCGGGTAGGCCTTGCGGAGACGCTCGAAGGTATCAAGAACGGTCTCGCGCGATTTGGGCAAGTCCATCTTCAACGTCAACTTCATGTTGACGTAGGAATCATTACATAGTGACTTGAAACTCTCTGACATAGTAGACTTATTTACTTCCTAAAAGGCCCGATTGTTGCTGACCGTCTTTAAGAGGCTTGCAACTAGAAGGCTGTGGCGGCCCTAAGGTCTCACCTAGAGGCCTTCACTAAGTTTATACCGGCCTCAGGGTCTATAGACAAAGGTTGCGGATCAGAAACTGGTAAAAATGCTCAAATTGCAGTTTATTCGGGCGTTGGTGAGGATTGTGACGCGCGACGGAGTATTAACCGATGCGGACCGGCCGATGAGGGTTTGGCGTTCAAGATGGGGCGAGCGAGCACGCCGCGGCTAACCAAAGTGGTGGGTTGTTGGGGGCGGTTAGGCAAGCGTATATAATGCCTCAGAGGACGCGACTGGCGGGGGCTAGGCGATTTATCGGTCGTGGCACGATTTTTGTAACCCAGTGAGATCGGATCGGCGATACGAGTGGCAGCGGAACAGGTATTAGTATTACTCGTATTAAGCCATAAGCCGAATCAGCGTTAGCGAGTCTTTAGGAGCCATCATGCCCGCACTTAGTTCACAACAGCCAGCCAGCGCGACCAAAGACTCATGTTGCGATGCCGCGCATGACTCGAAATGTCCGTACCCGAAGTTAACCCATGTGGTGAGTTACCTGAACGGCCTCAGCGGGCGCGCTGACCTCAAAGTGCTGTCGGCGATGCTCGCCGAACTCAACATCACTCGCGAAGACATTGCCCCCTCTTGCCTCTTTGGCGAAAAAGGTTATAAACGGAACACGATCGCGGCTAGTCCTTGGTTCGAGCTTCTGGCACTCTGCTGGCGCAGCGGCGATTTTACACCGATTCATGACCATCAGGGCGTGAGCTGCGCGTTCAAAGTGATTGAGGGCCAAGGGGTCGAAATGCGGTTTGCCTCCACCCCGAGCGGTCTGATCTGCCCGACGCAGTCAGTGGCGATGGACCCTGGTTACGTCTGCGCGGCCGACGACCCGGATATTCATCAAGTGGCGAACATGCAGGCCCCCGGCGAGGACCTCATCACCGTGCACATTTATTCGCCGCCGATCAAACAGATGAACGTCTACCAGTTTGCCTCAAGGGTGTCTGAAGAGTGCGCGAAGGCCTATCGCGAAGATACCGGAAGTCTGGCTGGAACCGAGTTTCCTTGCTGAGGTTTGGAGGGGCGTGCCTAGAGGGGTGCGGGCAGTGCGGAGGTGACGCTCATTAGGTTTTGTGCTGGCTCGGCCCTGATCTTACAATTCGTCAGGTTTCACTTGGGTAAGTTGGGTGACAATTGCCGATACAGCGGCGCGATGGTCACTGCACCAGACTCATTTATTCACGCCGCGATTGCCCGATTAGAGAGGGCGAACCTGGACGGTTCGCGGCCCGAGTTGGCTGAAGTGCGCGAGTTGGCTGAAGTGCCCGAGTTGGCTGAAGTGCGCGAGTTGGCTGAAGTGCGCGAGTTGGCTGAGCTGCGCGAGCTGGCTGAGTTGGCTGAAAGTAAATTAGTGACAAGGCCTCGGGCCTTTGGGGATCGATTGGGGACGCAGCCGGAAACGAGCACCCCTAAACCCAAGCCGACTGGTGAGGCGGCTCAAGTAGGCCCTTGGTTGTTTGATCCGCGGCTTACGTTCTTGAATCACGGCTCGTATGGAGCTGTGCCGCTCGCAGCGCTTGAGTATCAATCGCAGCTTCGGGCAAGGATTGAGAGCGACCCCGTCCGGTTTTACAAGGTTGATCTTGAGCGGATGCTTGATGAAACGCGGCAGGACTTGGGCAGGTTTCTCAACTGCCGAGCGATGGACCTTGCATTTGTCCCCAACGCAACGATCGCGCTCTGCACCGTCCTGCAGAATATAGGGTTGGAGGCTGGGGATGAAGTGCTGGTAACTGATCACGAGTACCAGTCGCTGCCCAACGAGCTGGAGCGGATCTGCCAGCGGACCGGCGCGAAGGTCGTGACGGCGGCGATTCCTTTTCCCGTGGCGGACCCGGCGGTGGTGATCGAGCGGATGATCGCGTGCATCACGCCGCGGACGCGCATTGCATTCATAAGTCAGGTTACGAGTTGCTCTGCCTTGATCTTCCCGGTGAGCGAGCTTGTTAAAGAGTTCAACGCTCGGGGCATCGAGGTGTGCATTGATGGGGCGCACTCGCCGGGCCAGGTTCCGGTGGACATCGCGGCAATGAAGCCGACTTATTTTATCGGTAGCGGACATAAGTGGTTGAGCGGGCCCAAGGGCATCGGATTTATGTACGTCCGAAGCGATAAGCAGGCGGGGTTTCGCCCGCTGCAGTTATCGAGCCGCGCGGCGAAAGTTCGGCCCGAGCGTGCGCTCTTTTTGCGTGACTTTGATTACCAGGGAACGCTGGACTACTCGCACGTACTTACATTACCCACGAGCATGGGCGCTGTCGGGCGGCTGCTGGCGGGGGGATGGCCCGCGCTCATGCGGTCGAATCATGAGAAGCTTATGAACGCACGCGATGTCATGCGACCGCTGCTGGCCGAGGCGGGGTGCGCGGTTGATACGTGCCCGGATAAAATGGCGGGGGCGATGACGAGTATTATCATCCCCGAACCAGCGGCGGAGAAGGCCGACCGCCCGACGCTTTACGATGATGCGTTGCAGGATGCGCTGTACGAACGGCACGCGATTGTAACTCCGGTGTGGAGGCTCACCGCGACCAACAGCCGCGTGGTGCGGGTCTCGGCGCATGTTTATAATACGACCGAGCAATACGCCTACTTCGCGGCGTGTCTGGCGGAAGAGTTACGCCGCGAGCGGTAGGGTTTTTCCGCGGCGGAGTGCGAAGTTTGTTATTGTCAATGAGAGCGGGAGAGCCCTGGCCTGGGCTTTTGGTGGGGGGTATGTAAGCGGCGAAGTTACCCGTGCCCGCCGCGTAATACCATCGTGGCCGCATGTCTGAGAGCCAAGGATTTTTGTTCGGTCAACCGTCGCCGAAATCGCGGGCGGTTTTGCCAGCCCGTGTAAGCGATGAGGTGCGTGAGCTTGGCGCGAAGCTGCCGCGTCGGCTACATTTGGGAACATCGTCGTGGTCGTTTCCCGGATGGGCGGGGATTGTGTATGAATCGCGGGCGGATGAAGCTTCGCACCGTGACGTAACACTCGCCGAGCGCGGGCTGAGTGCGTACGCGGCCCATCCGGTGCTGCGGAGCGTGGGGGTTGATCGCGCGTTCTATCGTCCGCCCAGCGTGGCGAGTTATGAATCGCTGGCAAGCCAGACCCCGCCGAACTTTCGTTTTCTGGTGAAGGCTTATCAGGGGCTGACGCGTCCGTATGCCGATGGCGAAGGCCGAACACATGGGCTGGCAGGTGGGGGCGCGGGAGGCGGCGGGAACATGGGAAAAAATGCGCTATTTCTGGATGATCAATACGCGGCGGAGCAGGTGGTAAAGCCTGCCTTTGCGGGGTTGGGGGCGCGATGCGGGGTGATTGTTTTTCAGTTTCCGCCGATTGAGTTCGGGGATACGGCGCGGCAGCGGCAGGCGGGTTTGACCGATGAGGGCGAGTTTTTGGAGCGGCTTGAGGCGTTCCTGTTGGGCTTACGTTCGCGGCTGGGAGAGGCCGTGCCGGTTGCGTTGGGAGTTGAGTTACGATCGGACGAGGTGCTGAATCGGCGGTGGGCGGGGCGGTACGCGGGGCTGCTGGCGAGGACGGGGTGCGTGCATGTGTATGCCGCGCACCCGTCGATGCGGGGGGTAGTTGCGCAGGAAGAAGCGTTGGGGGCGGCTGCGTTAGCCGGGCCGTGCGTGGTGCGGTGGATGCTGCGCAGCAACCACCGGTATGAGGAGGCGAAGGATTTCTACGCGCCGTTTAACGCGCTGGCGGAGCCGGACGGGGCGGTGCGAGGGCAGGTGGTGGATGTTGTGACGAAGTCGCTGCGGCAGGAGAAGGACTGTATTATTATTATTAATAATAAGGCGGAGGGGAGTGCTCCCCTGAGCTGCATTGAGCTGGGCAAGGCGATTGTAAGTGGCGGGGTGTGAGGCGGGGAGGATGGATAGAGAGCGGAGTGCGCTGGCAAAGTTCGGTTGCTCGGGCTGTCTGGCCGCGGGGTTGCGTTGGGCTGCCTTGAGCTACGTTGGGTTACGTTGGGCTACGTTGGGCTACGTTGGGCAACGTGGGGTTACGTTGCACGGGCGAGGGCTGCGCTTCACTGTGCGTGCGCGGCGTGCCTTTACTTGACGATCTGGCTCATCTTGAAGATGGGCAGGATGACGGCCATCGCGATGAAGCCGACGATTGAGCCCATGAGCAGGATCATAATTGGTTCGATCATACCGGTGACGGCCTTGATGTTATCTTTCAAGGCCTTGGCGTAGAAGATGGCGATCTCATCAAGCACTTCACCGAGCTTGCCGGATTCTTCGCCAGCGGAGATCATCTGAGTGACGGCGGTGGGCAGGACGCGCTCTTTAATGAGCGGGGAAGCGATTTTATTACCTTGCTTGACGGAGGTGTGGACCTTCTTCCACATGCCGCGGAAGAGCGTGTTGCCGGAAATATCGCCGGTGATGCTAAGCGTATCGAGCAGGGGGACACCCGCGTTAATAAGCTGGCCCATCGTTTGGAGGCTGCGGCTGATGTATAGCGACTTGAACATAGTGCGCAGGATGGGGATCGTAAGTTTCATCTTATCGATCCAGAAGGAGCCGACATCGGTCTTGGTGAAGGCGAAGATGCCGCCGCCGACTCCCGCGAGGGCGAGGACAAGGAGGTACCAGTTGCGGACCATGAAATCAGAGAGGGCCAGCAGGAAGGTGGTGGCCCAGGGGAGCACATCCTCCTTGCCTTTGAAGACCATGGCGAACTTGGGGAGGACGAACGTAAGTAGAAAGATGGTGACGCAGATGGCGAGCGAGCCGATGATGGCGGGGTAGATCGCCGCGCCAATGACCATTTTGCGGGTTTCGAGCTGCTGGGCGATGTAACCGGCGATGCGGTCGAGCATCTTGCTGAAGCCGCCGGAGAGCTCGCTGGCCTTGACCATGTTGTAATATAGCGGGTTGAATAACTTAGGATGGCGGGCGAGCGCGGCGGAGAAGGGGAGTCCCCCATCCACGTCGTTGCGCATCTGGTTAAGCACTTTCTTGAAGGCTACGTGCTCTGTCTGGTCGGCGATGCCTTCGAGCGCGGAGCGCAAGTTAATACCGGCCCGCACCATAACAGCCAACTGGGTTGTAAAATCCAGCACGTGCTTCTGGGTGGGCCTCCCGGCGTTAAGTTCTCTCAACTTCGCCAGCAGGCCCTTGGCGTCCAGGCCTGTCGCCTGTAACGAGAGACTCTGGACGTAAGCACCCTGGTTACGCAGAATCGCCGACGCGGCGGTCGAACTCTCGGCGTTGATCATCCCCGAGGTAATCTGACCTACCGAGGATTTGACGGTGTAACGATACGTGGGCATGGTTAAATCGCAGTGGAATGATTACAACCGGCGGCGCTCTTGAGGGGCGGCGGAGGCGGCGCCCGGGGTGGCCAGGGGATTACGCGGCGAGCTGCATCGAGAGTTTGTCTGGGTAGGCCGCCTGGGCGATGGCGTCTTCGCGGCTGATGTAACCATTGAAGTAGAGCTCCATGATCGAGCTATCGAGCGAGCACATGCCCAGGTTGCGGCTGGTGTCAATTACGTTTGGGATTTCGAAGGTGCGGTTCTCGCGGATGAGGTTGCGCACGGCGGGGGTGCAGAGCAGAACTTCAACAGCGGGGATCATGCCGGGGCGGTCGATGCGGGCGAAGAGCGTCTGGCTGAGAACGGCTTGCAGGGTGCAGGAGAGCATGGAGCGGATTTGGTTTTGTTGCCCGCCGGGGTACATGTCGATGATGCGCTCCACCGTCTGGCTTGCGTTGACGGTGTGCAGGGTTGAAAGGACCAAGTGGCCGGTTTCCGCGGCGGAAATGGCCAATGCGGTGGTTTCAAGGTCGCGCATTTCACCAACTAAAATGATGTCGGGGTCTTGACGCAGGGCGTGCTTAAGGCCGCTGGAGAAGCTGGGCATGTCCTGGCCCAACTCGCGCTGCTCGATAAGGCATTCCTTGCTTTCAAAGCGGTATTCGACGGGGTCTTCAAGCGTCAGGATATGTTTCTTATAGCGCTGATTCATCGCCTCGATCATCGCGGCCAGAGTGGTTGACTTCCCCGAACCGGTGTCGCCGGTTACGAGCACCAGGCCGCGGGGGAGGTATGTTAAGCGTTGAATTACTTCTGGGAGACTGAGGGCCGAGAGGGGCGGCACTTTGCTTTTGATTGCACGCAGTGCCATGGCGCAGCGGCCCCCCTGCATGTGGGCATTTACGCGGTAGCGGGCCAGACCCTCGACGGCGAACGAGAAGTCTGAATCTTTCTGCTTATCAAAGTAAGTTAGGGCCTCGGGGCTTGCCATCTGCTCCACGAACTTGCGGGCCACTTCCTTTGAGATGACGGGGAAATCCATCGGTGTAATCACCTGATGCACGCGCATCACGGGGGGTTGGCCCGCGACCAAATGAATATCAGAGGCTCCGCCTTCGTACGCGGCTTTGAGGATGGCGATCAAGTCCATAATTACTCCGGAATCAGTTGCGCGGTCACGCGGCGACGGATGAGGCCCTGAGGCACGCGGGCACGCGGCGTCGCTCAAGTATCGGTTAAGTGGAGGCGTCACTGAGGCGGGGTTGGTTGAGATTGTGAATATCTTCGGACCGTGCGCTGCGTAAAGGTGGTGGTTCGTCGCCGCGGGGGTAGATCGCTCCAACGGAAACAATCGGGCGCGGACCCCACCGCCGGATGCGTGTGAGGCGAGACGCTCGGGGCCGTCGGCGTTAAGTTGACGCTTAGAGGTGAGAAAGTTGGCGGGAAAGTCGCGGCGGAGATGGTGAGATGCACGCGGGGCCGGGTCATCTGCGTACGCTGTGGTCTTGGATCTTGGCCTTCCCCCCTACGACCCGCAGGCAGCCGATAAACCGTACAAGCGTCAGAACTGCACCGATCAGTATGATGCGCGGATGATGGGTCATCACGCGCTCGATTCGGGGATGTTTGATGTGTTTGATGCGGACGAGATGGGTGGGGAATCAGACTCAGCGACAGGCGATGCACAGGAGATTGCTGGTAAGGAAGAATACAACGCTGGAGTGATTGCTTACGAGCGGGGCGACCTTGACGAAGCCGCGTCGCTGTTTATGAAGGCGATTTCCAAGGCGCCTAACGCGGGTCCAGCGCGGAACAATCTTGCCATTGTGCTATTCCAGCAGGGGGATAAGGAAGCAGCGCTGGAGCAGTTGAAGCGGTTGGTGGATGATCATCCCGATCAGGCCGGGGTGCTTCGTAACTATGGTGTGGCTTTGTGGCTGAGCGGTCGCTCTCGCGAGGCACTTACGATGCTCGACCGGGGCGTGGAAGCCGATGGCACCAACGCCGAGTTTCATTTCTTACGTTCGCGGATTCTCGACGGGCTTGGCGAGCGCGAGGGAATGATCGAGGCGATGCGTAAAGCGGTGGAGGTGGAGCCGGACAACGCCGCGGCACACGACAACCTGGGAGTGGTGCTGCAGAACGCGCAGATGCTTGAGGAAGCGATTAAGCAGTTCCGCATGGCGCACTCGCTCGAGCCTAGCAACCCGCTTCCCTTGTATAACCTGGGTCAGGCGTTGTACGCGGCGGATCAGAATGTTGAAGCGACCGAGATGTTGCTCGCGCATTTGAAGTTACGGCCTGAGCACAGCTGCGCTCATTACGAGCTGGCCAAATGCCTTTCGGATGAGGGCCGCCACACCGATGCACTTGAACATTTCAAGACTTATAATGAGCTTGAGCCGACGGACCCCATGGGCGTCTGCTCCGTGGGCACGGAGCTGGGGCTTTGCGGGGAGTTTGAGCCTGCCGAAAAGACGATCCGCCGCTCTTTGGAAATTGAGCCGGCCTATCACTGGGCCGTACACGCACTGGGCATGCTGTATCGGCGTGCGGAGAAGTGGCACTGGGCTGCGGCGTTCCACGCGGAGGCGATGCGACGGGATAAAGATTATGTTGGGTATAAGCGGGCTTACATTGAAGCGTTGTACCACATCAAACCGCTCGATGAAATTATAGTGATTGTGCGCGCCATGCCCGGCGACGGTGCCGCGCCCGTCTGGCTTCGGCTGATGACGCGGCTGCGAGAGGACGAGCGTTCAGCCGAGGCTGTCGCCATCGGTCTCATCGCCGTTGCGGTGCACCCCAAAGAGAGTGCGCTGATGGGAACTTTGGCGCTGGCGCAGGACGATATGGGGGATCGGACGGAGGCGTTGGCGACGCTGCGTAAGACCACCACGCTCAACCCGGACGATTTGATCGCGCACTTTCACGCGGGCCGCATCCTGGCGGAGACCGAGCAGTGGGCCAAGGCGCGGGGCGCGCTGGAGTATGTCGCGGAGCGGGACCTGAACGGGGTGGCACCGCGGGAGTATCTTTTGTTTTGTTACGCTAATCTAGAGATGTATGAGAAGTGCGACCAGATGGCCGAGGAGATTCTGCGGCTGGACCCCGAAAACGCTTACATTAAAGAGATGTTCGAGAAGATGAATGATGGTGGCCACGACAAGGATGACGACGCCGACGAAGACGACGGCCCCGAGCCGGAAGGTGAAGCCGACCCGGGGCGCCGACCCCGCAGCGGAGGGTAACACTGTGCGTGTGCTTTTGTTTACCGACACGTTGGGGGATATAAACGGCGTCGCCCGATTTGTTCGCAACGTCGCTCGCGAAGCCACTGCCCAGCACCACGATCTTACTGTTTTTACCAGTACCCGCTTTGACGTGCCAGCTGAAGTTAATATACGAAACTTCGCCCCTTCGATGGCCATGCGGATGCCCGGCTACGCCGTGCTTGATCTTGCGGTGCCGCCAGCAAGGGCGATGCTCGCCGCGGCGAGGGAGCTCACGCCCGACGTAGTGCATATTTCGACACCCGGGCCGGTGGGTCTGCTGGGCCGCTGGTTTGCTCGGTCGGTAAAGCGGCCCACGCTGGGGGTGTATCACACTGATTTCCCGGCTTATGTCCAGAGGATTTTCGGCGATGAGGTCTTTACCGCCGCGACGGCGTGGTACATGGGCTGGTTTTACAAGGACTTCCACAAGATTTTCTTGCGAAGTGGCGGATCGGCGGCATTGCTTGTTTCGCTGGGGCTTACGCCGCGTAAGCTCGCGGTGCTGCGCGCGGGTATCAGAGTAAGCGAGTTTCAACCCTCGTTCGCTGATCGTGCCGCGATGGATCGGCTGTGCGGGGGGGATATTCATTACGATCGACCGTTGCGGGTGGTGTACACCGGGCGTATAAGTGTAGAGAAGAACATGGCCGCGCTTGCGCGTATCTGGCGCAGGGCATACGAGTTGCTTTGCGCGAGTGGAATCGCCGCAGAACTGGTTATGGTTGGCGATGGACCGTATCGCCACGCGATGGAGCAGGCCCTTGCAGGCACTCGGGCAGTCTTTCTGGGCTTTCGTCACGAGCAGGAACTGGCGATGTGTTACGCTAGCTGCGATCTCTTTGTATTTCCTTCGCTCACCGATACGTTGGGCCAAGTGGTGATGGAAGCGCAGTCAAGCGGGCTTCCCGTACTCGTTTCTGATTCTGGCGGCCCGCGCGATGTGGTTCGAGACGGGGAGACGGGTAGTGTGCTGGCGCTTGACACCCAGGCTGATGAACAGCGCTGGGCCGAGCACATCGTGGAGATGCTGGCAGATCCGATTACGCGGCAGCGGCGGTCAAAGGCGGCGCACGCGTGGATGAGCGGTTGGTCATTTGCGGCGAGCTATGAATCCTTCTGGCGCGAACATTTGCTCGCGGCGGGCGGCGGGAGCAACCATGTGCGGGCTGCTCGCTCTTAGCTCCTGGTAAGAGTATGCTTATATTGGGTGTTACGCCAGAGCCGTGGAAGGGGGAGCACCGGTCGGCTAGACAGTTATCATTCGCCGGGATACTTACATAGGTATCGCCGGACTGGCGGCCGCCGCGTGGGTTACTGGCTGGTGGGTAATCGGTATTCATCGCGAAGCGTGCGCTCGGCCTGAGGCATGGTGTATACAACCCGCACCGTAAGCAATGCGCCCTTCTTTGCCGCCTCTTCGTAGACCCATCTGGGTGAGTTAAGCAGTACACGATACGTACGCGTAGAGGGATCGAAGCGTTCGACGTTTTCCTCTGGTGTAATTGTTTGATTGATGTCCCACGCGATCGCCTGGCGATCGGGTGAGTGTAACTCAACCCGGAGCACGCCGATATCTCGTACCGAATCACCGAAGCGGTCTTTAAGCTCAAAATGCACCAAGAGCGTGCACTGGGCGGCGTCGCCCGACATCCCGTCCAAGTGAGTGAGCGGGTGGATGCGCAGCGAAATAGCCCTGAACGGGTCAGGATCGTTGATGGCCGACGTGTCAATAGTCGTCGCTGCATCTGCGGCGGTAGGCTGGACGGTCGAATCACCAGAAAAGATACAGCCCGACGCAGTAAACATAACGGCCATCAACGCGGCGCCGCGAAGATAATGGCACTGCCTAATGTACTTCAACGCCCAAGTTGTTAGAGTGCGATCGGAGAGCATGCACAAGCGTATGAGGGACGCGGCGAGGGCCGAGAATCAGCTTGGGTATGACGCCTGGGCTTTAGGGCGGTGGCACATGAAGACGATTTGGTCAAGGCTGCTGAAGTCAAAGAGTCTAATAGACGATACCGCACGCGTGAGGGGGCGCGATCGCGCGTGGCGAAAGTTGCGGCCGCTTCGCACATCATGCCCCTCACCACCCCCACCCCCACCCCGACCTCACCCACTTTCCCGCCCTCCCGCGTTCAACTTGCTGCACGCCGCAGGAATCGCCGTGGCGGATTCACGCTTCTTGAGACCATGCTCGCGTTGGTTATCATCGGCGTGGGTGTGCTTGCATTCGTTGATGCGCAAACTTCATTTATACGAAGTAACAACTGGTCCAGCCATGCCGCCACGGGCATGCTGCTGGCCAACGAGGTGCGGGAGTTAAGCCGGAGGCTTCCCCGGCACGATCCTGTTACTGGACTTACATTGCTAGGAAGCGGGCCGACCGCGATAATTTCAGTCTGGGGTCGCGAAGGGGGCGAAGTTGACATCGACGACATTGACGATCTTGACGACCTGAGCAATGTGGTATTTGGCCCGGGCGGAACGTTTCCAGGCCCCATCAATGCAATCGGCGAGATGATTCAGGAGATTAGCCCTGAAGGCGAACTCGTCTTCGATGAAGATGGGGGCAGCGTTCCTCTAGAAGGCTGGTCGCAGCGAGTCACGGTTGAAAAAGTCGATCCTTACAACATGAACTTAAGTCGCACTGTGGGTTACGAGCAGGCCCCCAACTCACAACTGCCCTTCATTCGTGTGGACCAGTTCCCGCTGCGCATTACCGTAAGCGTGCGGTACCAGGGGATCAACGACCCCGCGCCTGAAGAAGTGACGAAGCTGACGTGGGTCGTCGTACCGTAAGTAGGCGTGGACGACCGCGCTCGTCGCGGCGATGAGTGTTCCTCAGAAACAGACCGTGACATCTGAATATTCGTGCTGCCCGCCGTGCACAACCGTCGCCCACCGGTACAGACCGCGCAGCCTTCGCCACCGGTGCAATCACACCCCTTTTCAACCCGATGCCACGGCTGCGCTCAAGCCGAGCGTCTGGGTGCCCGATGATTATGTTCGCGGGGAAGAGAAGCACGCTGCACGCGTGCGGTTGGCAATCACTGAGTAATTTGTTATGACCTGCCGCACGACATCGCCCAATCATCAACGTAATCACAGCATCGCCACGCGCCGGTGGTACCAGAGCCGCAGGGGCATCGCCGCGGTACTGGCGATGATGTTCCTCATTTTGTTCAGTTCGCTCTCGGTGGCCATGGCCATCGCGAGCCGCGGTAATATTACAACCGCCGCCACGCAGCTTCACGTCAATCGGGCACAGTCAGCAGCGGAGACCGGGCTTGGCGTGGCAAGGGCGCGCCTCGCTGAAGCTGCGGCTCGCTTTCTAGTTGCCCAGAGTAACATCGACGGCGCGTTCGGCGAGGCGTGGTGGATTGGCGACAGCGCGGGGCTGGGTGAACGCCAAGTGCTGCCCCCAAGAACAGGTCGCCAGGATTTGTCAGCGCCCGCCGGCCTTGCCGCGGCGCTGGCGCAGGTTCACACGCTTGACCAAAACACCGTGGCAGTTTTGGGCGTTAGCACCCCGATCCTCGGTAACGCCGCGGCGAACGCCAGCATCAGCGAGTATCAACAGTCTGGGTGGCTCTTTACCCCGGCGGTTGGCATCGAAGTGGCGGGAAATGGGCAGACACTTCCACCGCTTGCCTATGCGATTACATATGCGCCGCTCGCCAACGGAACCGATGTGCGTGCCATCGTGACGGGGTATGACCTTTCCTATTCGCGGGGCGGGGCTTTTGTCAAACGGACCGTGATGCAAGACTTTCGCATGAGCAAGAAGGTCAAGCACGCGATCATAAGTAGCTCGCGGGTGATGATCGGCAAGAATGTGATGGTCACCGGAAGCCTGGGCCTTCGGTTTTCCGCTGTGACGGCCTCCAACGGCGACCCGCTTATATTGCGGAGCGATTTCCGCGGGCTCTCTGCCACCCTGGACAATAAGCTAACAGCGCTCTGGAACGGTTTGCAACAGTACGATGCCGACGGCGATAACCGTCTGCGCAGCACACACTCAGTCGAGAGCCAGGGCGTGCCCAGCGGTAGCGTCGATTACAACGGCGATGGGCAGCCCGATGGGGCGTTTGACGACGTAACCGGTGACGGTTATGTTGATGAGTTTGATGTGTTCTTGAAGCACTACGATCTGAACGGAGACGGCAAGGTTGCTCTCTCTTCGGCGCTCACAGCCGGCACGCCCGCGCAGGGGACAACGCCCGAGTTTACCACCGATGAAGACCTCGCGCTGCTGATCGATAGCTCCATCCCCGATCGCAACCGCAACAGCATCTACGGGTTTGTCGACACCAACAACAACGGCCGCTGGGACAACGGCGAGATCTTCCTTGATTTCGATAGTACGGTAAACTCTTACCGCGACCAGGTGCTGGGTTACCGCGACGGATTCATCGATAAGCGAGATCAGTACGCCAAGGTAGCGGGCAAGTTAAGTTTCCGTACTTCTCAGGGCGCGTGGTCGTCCGCTCAGGGTGCGCTCGCCCCGAAGCTACGGGGGCCAATCAAGCCGGGTAAGGGCGAGAGCGCCACCAACTTTGCCGTCGCTGATTCCGAGCTGCCCAATGTAAGTACCGCCGTCTTCTCTTCCACTCAAAGCGGCCTTAAGACTAAGGCCGACGGGGCGGCCCTCCCGGCGCAGGTGGCGACAAGCCTGGGCGTCTCGCTCACGCAACTCGCAACTTATGTTGAAGCCCGCGCGGCGGGCACGCTGCTGCCCCGCTACTTGCGGGTTGATAGCGATACGAATCTAGATGGCCTTCCGGAAAACTCCGCGACCGCGTATTACGAAAAAACGCCTTTTAACGCGCCAGCTTTCTCTGACTGGTACTACCGACCCGTCTACGAGAACATGGTCTTTAAAGATGTTGTCATACCCATGGGCAACAACGGCCTTTACCGCAACTGCACCTTTGTGGGTGTTACTTACATTCAGTGCGACAGCGCGAACACGCACCCTTTGTGGAGCGAATACGGCAAGATGCAGCTGAGTTCCTCGACCAATCGGCCCGCGCCAGCAATCCCACGGTTCATCTACGGAGATGTCGCCTCGGAGTCGAGTTACCCCACAATGCTGCCCGCGTCGGCCATTCCACCCCTACAAATGGTGCAGATGGCAACCACGCCAATGGACAAGGCTGATATCCCCGCGAACCAGGTAAGCACCACCACTGGGTATCACTTACTTCCTAATCCCCTCGTAGTTGATGGCAGGCGCAACACCGACACTAAGGCGCATAGTAATAACATCCGCTTCCATGACTGCCTCTTCGTAGGCTCCGTGGTCTCTGATGCGCCCCAGAACTACACGCAGGTACGTAACAAAATACAGTTTACCGGCTCCACTCGCTTCGCTTCTGTACACCCCTTAAGCCCCGACGATCCTAACTTAAACCCCCAGGCGGACGATAGGGCCGATATCGCCAAGAGCTCGATGATGCTCCCCGGATACTCGGTAGACCTGGGCACTTTCAACAGCCCACCAGGGCAGAATCTGCAGCTCAAGGGCGCCATCATCGCCGGCGTGATGGATGTACGTGGAAACGCCGACATCGACGGGGCACTGTTACTTACGTTCGCCCCCCAGCTGGGTCAAGCCCCGCTCGTGGACAGCTCAGGAAACGCGATGGGCAACCCCGCGGATTATAACGCAACCCTCGGCTACTTTGGACCCGCCGATGGCGACAATGAAGGCCTGGACCCCACCACGCTCCCCGTGGTCAATGGTGTGCGAATCGCGGGGTGGGATACCAACGGCGATGGGCTCGCGGACGTCGCGGGAACGCAATCGCAACCCGCAGGTTCTACGGCGATTCCATTCAATGGGTATGGACGCATTAACTTACGATTTGACCCGAACATGACGCTGCCCAACGGCATCATGCTTCCGATGCAGATGGAGCCGCTGGCAGGCACGTACAAAGAAGGGCACTTATGATGCGGACCCGCACCACCAATATACAGCGCATAAGAAGTTGTAAAGCTCGCGCGGGCTTCAGCCTGGCGGAGGTGCTGATCGCGCTGGCGATCACCGGCACATTGCTCACCGCGACTCTTGGCGCACTCGATGCCTCCTTCAAAAGCTACAAAGTAACCACCGAGAGCGCATCCACCAACGTTATCTCGCGGATGGTTATTCAGCGGCTTATGTCGATGATCCGCAACGGCGTAGAGTTTGGCCCGTACCCCGTCGATGTGCTTGACTCTGCGCAGAACCCGCTCACCACTGAGTCGATCGAGTTCGTAACTTTCGATGATGGCTACACGCGTAAGGTAGTGCTTATTGATTCCAGAGCCACCGACGATAAATCGCTCGGACCCAATCAACTCTGGTACACTCAAACCACGTTTGTAAACGGCACGATAAGTGTGCAGGAAGCGCGGCCTCTGCTTAGCGGGGTCGCGCAAGTTCGATTCGTACTTGAGTATGATGTCGGCCCGCGTCTGGCCAGGGCGACCTGTGATCTAACAATAAAACCCAACGATTATCAGGATGCGAGCTTCGG
>Ga0105044_10003489_pt1 | contig 21619 bp, 19 predicted proteins | sample MAT01_FD_78092 | JGI IMG/M metagenome (GOLD analysis project Ga0105044, IMG submission 78092) | Freshwater microbial communities from Lake Fryxell liftoff mats and glacier meltwater in Antarctica - MAT-01 | ecosystem: Environmental > Aquatic > Freshwater > Ice > Liftoff microbial mat | place...
ACCTTCAAGGCGCCGGGGAGTGCTTCGAGGACGGTGAGCACTTTGATCCTGGCCACCAGCGGTTCGACGCCGGCACGGATCAGCACGGCGTCGAGGGTCATCCGGCCAGTGCCGAGCGCGTCGACCAGCTCGCTCCGGGCGGCTCGGGCGTCGGCCGCCCAGGCCAGAGCGGCTTCACGGTCCATGTCAGCCAGCCAGGGCCGAGGCGACTTGCGCCGCAGCGTCCTCCGGATCGACCGCGTGGGTGACCGCACGTCCGATCACCAGGAGATCGGCGCCGTGCGCTGCTGCCTCCTGAGGCGTAGCCGACCGTGCCTGATCGTGGATGGGGTCCCCCGGCAGCCGGATACCCGGTACGACCCGACGCATACGAGGAGCCAGCTCCCGAGCCGTCTGGAGGTCCGATGCGGCCAGAACCAGGCCGCCGCAGCCCCCCTCGAGCGCCACTCGTACCCGATTGGGAACGATGTGCGGGGGCGCCGTGTCGTCGGAGGTCAATACCGTGACACCCAGCGCCACCGGAGCCGGGAGGCCGGCCTGTTCGGCGCCGTAGTACAACCCCTCGACGCCCGCCTTCAGCATGTCGACGCCCCCGTGGGCGTGCAGCGTCAGGTATTCGACCCCCAGGGCACCCAACACGCGGGTCGCCCGGTTGACGGTGGTCGGGATGTCGAAGAGCTTCACGTCGAGGAAAACGGCATAACCCAGATCGCGCATCGCTCCGATGGCGTCAGGGCCGCTCGCGCTGAAGAGCTCCAGCCCGATCTTGGCCACACCGAACCAGGGCCGCAGCATGTACGCCATGCGATGAGCCTCGACCAGGTCGTCGGTGTCGAGCGCCAACGCGAGCCGATCTCGGACGCTGTCGGGCACGGCGGTCATCGTCATGGTTCGTTCCTCCCGGGCTCTGCGCCCGGGCGAATGGTAGAGGTTGGGTCGGGGCTTCGAAGCGTTCCGGTCAGATCGGCCACCCGGCCCACGCCGTGCGCCGTGCACCATCGGACCAGATCGGACTGCACCGCCCAGGGCGCTCGGGGGTCGGCGAAGATCGCCGTACCGACCTGGACGGCCGCGGCGCCGGCCACCAGGAGCTCTGCTGCGGATGGACCGTCGACCACTCCGCCGACTCCGATGACCGCCAGGTCCGGGAGCGCCCGACTGACCTCGGCGATCCACCGAACCGCCACGGGTCGGATGGCCGGCCCGGACAGCCCGCCGGTTCCGTTGGCCAGGCGGGATCGGCCGGTCGCCGGATCGATGGCCAGACCGATCACCGTGTTGATCAGGGTGACTGCCTCGGCACCGGCCGCATCGACCGCGGCTGCCACCTCCACCACCCGGTCGGTGTTGGGGCTCAGCTTGGCCCAGACCGGCGACCGGTTCACCGACGTGACGGCGGCGACCACGTCGGCTGAGGCAGACGGGTCATGGGCAAAGATCGACTTGCCGGAGAGGTTCGGACAGCTCAAGTTGACCTCCAGCGCCGTCAGTTCGTGGGCGACCTCGGCCAGCAGCGTTGCCGCCTGTTGGTACTCCTCCACCGAGCGACCCCAGATCGACACCACCACTCTGGCACCCGCCGCCCTGAGCCTCGGGAGATCGCCGGCAATCCACGCCGGGACGCCCGGACCCTGGAGCCCGACGGCGTTCAACATGGCGTTGTCGACGGGATGCAAGCGTGGAGACGGATTCCCGTCCCAAGCCTGCGGCGACAACGACTTCACGACCACGGCACCCAACTCCGACAGAGCGCCGTACGGCAACAGCTCGTCGCCGTGCCCGGCCGTGCCCGCCGCGGTCATGACCGGCGAGGCAAGGGTCACCGACCCCACGGTGACCGCCAGCTCCACCCCCGGGCTCGCGGCGGCTCCACGCGCCGCTCCAGCGCCCTCGCGGCCGGAGTGTGCTCGCCGGCGCGGCTCACCCACTCCGGTAGACGCCTGCGTGATACTCCTGCAGCGGCCGCACCACCAGTTCGTGCTTCAAGGACTCTGCGATCCCGTCAGCAGCGGCCAGGGCTGCCGCTGCAGTGGTCAGCAGCGGGACGTGGTACCGGCCGGCCGCCGACCTGATGTACCCGCCGTCGGCCCTGGGGCCTCGGCCGCGGGGTGAGTTGACGACCAGCTGGATCTCGCCGGCGGCCATCATGTCCACCACGTCACGTTCGTCGTCGACCTCGTCGACGGACAGCTTGGCCACGACCCCGGCCACCGGGATACCTGCCGCCACCAGGTGTGCTGCGGTGCCGGAGGTGGCCACCAGCTCGAAACCGAGGTCCGAGAAGATCCGGGCGGCGAGTGCTCCGGCCGGTTTGTCACGATCGGCCAGCGACATGAAGATCCGACCTTCGGTGGGCATGCGGTCGCCTGCCGCCAGCTGAGACTTGGCAAAAGCCTGCCCAATGGTGAGGTCGATCCCCATGACCTCACCGGTCGAGCGCATCTCCGGACCCAACAGCGCGTCGGAATCAGGGAAACGGCTGAACGGCAGGACGGCCTCCTTGACCGCTATGTGATCGCCAGGGACCTTCTCGCAGAGCAGCCCCTCGGCCCGGAGCTCGGCCAACGTCGAACCGCAGACCACCCGGGCGGCGACCTTGACCAGGGGAACCCCGGTGGCCTTGGCCACGAACGGCACGGTCCGGCTGGCCCGTGGGTTCGCCTCGATGACGAACACCTGAGCAGCGTCGGGATTGTCCGGGGCCCGCTTCACCGCGAACTGCACGTTGATGAGCCCTCGGACGTCGAGTGCGTCGGCAATGGACCTCACGTGCGACTCGATAACAGCGATGGTGGCATCGGACAATCCCAACGGCGGGATCATGCACGCGGAGTCACCCGAATGGACGCCGGCCTCCTCCACGTGTTCCATGACTGCGCCGATCACGGTTTCCCCGGTGTGATCACGGATGGCATCGACATCTACCTCGGTGGCGTCCTCGAGGAAGCGGTCCACCAGCACCGGACGTTCAGCGGACAGCCCCCCCTCGCGTCCGAGGCCCGTCAGACCGGCGAGCGTGGCCATGGCCTCGGCGAGCCCCTCGTCGTCGTACACGATCTCCATGGCCCGACCGCCCAGCACGTAGCTCGGTCGGACCAGCGCCGGGTACCCGATGACCGCGGTGACAGCCAGTGCCTGATCGACCGTGGTCGCTGTTCCGCCCGCAGGCTGTGGGATCTCCAGCTGAGCGCAGAGCGCGTTCCACCGGTCACGGTCCTCGGCCAGATCGATCGACTCGGCGCTGGTGCCGAGCACCAGTTCGGGGGGAAGCAGCCCGGCCAGTTTCAACGGCGTCTGCCCACCGAGCGCCACGATCACTCCCTTCAGCGAGCCACCGCCCTCGGCCGCGCTGCGCTGCTCGGCCTCGATCACGTTGAGCACGCCCTCCAGGGTGAGCGGCTCGAAGTAGAGCCGATCGGAGGTGTCGTAGTCCGTGGAGACGGTCTCGGGATTGCAGTTGACCATGACGGTCTCGTACCCGGCGTCGGACAGCGCGAAGCAGGCATGCACACAGCAGTAGTCGAACTCGATCCCCTGACCGATCCGGTTCGGACCGGACCCGAGAATGATCACCTTCTCCCGACTCGACGGCGCCACCTCGCTGGTGTCCTCATAGGTCCCGTAGTGGTACGGGGTCTCGGCTGCGAACTCTGCGGCGCAGGTGTCGACCGTCTTGTAGGTGACCTCGACACCGTGGGCCAGCCGGGCGGCGCGAACCTCGGCCTCGCTGACCCCCCAGAGGTACGCCAGCTGCGCATCGCCGAATCCCAACCGCTTGGCCCGCCGCCACCCGAGCCGGTCCGTGCCCGTGAAGCCGGATTGGAACAGCGAGGCGCGTTCCTCGGAGATCTGCAGCATCTGGTCCAGGAACCATGGGTCGATCCGACTCGACGCGTACACCGCATCGAGACCGAGCCCTCGACGCAGCGCTGACTCCACTGCGAAGATCCGCTCAGGCGTGGCCACCGCGGATCGACGAAGGACCTCGTCGTCGGGCAGCGCGTCGAAGAAGGCCTCTCCCGGGTCACAGTTCAGACCCATTCGCCCCAGTTCCAGGGAGCGCAGGCACTTCTGGAGCGACTCGGTGAATGTCCGGCCGATGGCCATGGCTTCACCCACACTCTGCATCTGGGTGCCCAGGACGCCAGTGGTACCGGGGAACTTCTCGAAGGCCCACCGCGGGATCTTGGTCACGACGTAGTCGATGCTCGGCTCGAAGCTGGCCGGCGTCGACCGCAGGATCTCGCCGGTCACGGGGTCGCGGACCACTGTGATGTCGTTGGGGATCTCGTCCAGTGTGTAGCCCACGGCGAGCCGGGCTGCGATCTTGGCGATCGGGAAGCCAGTGGCCTTCGAGGCCAGCGCCGAGGACCGTGAGACCCGCGGGTTCATCTCGATGACGACCATCTGACCGGTCTCGGGGTGCACCGCGAACTGGACGTTGGACCCTCCGGTCTCGACCCCGACGCGTCGGATGCAGGCGAACGCCGCGTCACGCATGATCTGGTACTCCACGTCGGTCAGCGTCTGAGCGGGCGCGACCGTGATCGAGTCCCCCGTGTGGACGCCCATCGGGTCGACGTTCTCGATCGAGCAGATGATCACGCAGTTGTCGGCGTGGTCACGCATGACCTCCAGCTCGAACTCCTTCCAGCCGGCGATCGAGCGCTCGATCAGGATCTCCGATACGGGACTGGCATCCAGTCCGTTCGCGGCGATCCGCTCGAACTCCTCCATGGTCGAAGCGATCCCGGTCCCCTTGCCACCCAAGATGAATGCCGGACGGATGACCACCGGCAGACCGAGTTTCTCGATGACCACCATGGCCTCGGGCATGGTGTGCGCGGTGCCCGATGGCGGCACATCCAGCCCGATCTCGATCATGGCCTGCTTGAATCGTTCCCGGTCCTCGGCGGTGTCGATGGCCTCCGCCCGGGCTCCGATCATCTCCACGCCGTACTCCTCGAGGACGCCGCTCTGCTCCAACTCCATGGCCAGGTTCAGTGCGGTCTGACCGCCGAGGGTGGGCAGCAACGCGTCGGGCCGCTCCCGCGCGATGATCCGCTCCATCACGTCCAGGGTGAGCGGCTCCACGTAGGTGGCGTCGGCGAAGTCCGGGTCAGTCATGATCGTGGCCGGATTGGAGTTGGCCAGGATCACCCGGTAGCCCTCGTCCTTGAGGACACGACAGGCCTGGGTTCCGGAGTAGTCGAACTCACAGGCCTGACCGATCACGATCGGGCCCGATCCGATGATCAGGATCGACGAGATGTCGTTACGGCGAGGCATCAGCGGGCTCTGTTCGGGGAGTGGTCCGACATCAACTGTGTGAACCTGGCGAAAAGGTACCGACTCTCATGGGGTCCGGGTCCTGCCTCCGGGTGATACTGGATCCCGAAGGCGGGGACCTCGGTGGAACGGAAGCCCTCCAGCGTGCCGTCGTTCAGGTTCACGTGAGTCGGCTCGACGCCCGAGACCCCACCGAGATCCACGCAGTAGTTGTGGTTCTGGCTGGTGATCTCCACCTTGCCGGTGATCAGGTCGCGAACCGGGTGGTTCCCGCCGTGATGACCGAATGACAGCTTGTACGTCGAGGCCCCGAGGGCCTGACCCAGGATCTGATGTCCCAGGCAGATGCCGAAGATCGGAACCCGGCCCAGGAGTTCTCTGACCGTGGCCACCACGTCGGCGACCGCCGCAGGGTCCCCCGGTCCGTTGCTCAGGAACACGCCGTCGGGTGCGAGCGCCAAGATGTCCGTCGCCGAGGTGTCGGCCGGCACCACATCGACGGCGGCATCGACCACCAGATGCCTCGTGATGGTCGACTTCACGCCGCAATCGATGGCCACCACCCGCCGGGGTACGCCCCCTCCGACCTGGAGGTGGTGCTCGACGTCTGACCGGGTCACCCCGGCGACGAGATCCAGCCCGTCGGTGCCCGATGCTGCCGCCGCCGCCGACGTAGCGCCGGCGACGTCGACACCGATGGCCCCGGGGAGCGCACCGGAATCACGCAGGTGCCTGGTGAGGCGCCGGGTATCGACGCCGGTGATCCCGGTGATGCCGTGGCGGCGCAGATACGCGTCGAGGTCCTCGGTGGAGCGCCAGTTGCTGGATCGACGGGCCAGTTCGCGAACCACGATTCCTCGACAACGAGGCCGGACGGACTCGTCGTCGTGAGAATTCGTTCCGTAGTTGCCGATGTGGGTCGAGGTGAAGGTGATGATCTGCCCCGCATACGAGGGGTCCGAGATCACCTCCTGGTAACCGCTCATGGCGGTGTTGAACACCACTTCGCCAACGGTCACGTCGGCAGCGGCTCCGATGAGCTCGCCCTCGAAGGTCGTGGAGTCCGCCAGGACGAGAACCCCGGGGGTGGATCGCTGCGTGGCCATCGGCCGTCCTTCCTGTCCGTTCGAGCCTCACGGGACCCGATTCACGGTCAGAATCCGAACGTAGCACGGGTGCGGCATCACTCGATCCGGACTGCCCGACCCGGACCACCAGATCCGGACCGCCCGAACGGGCCCTCGAACAGGCGGTGAAGCCCTTCGCCCAGGGCCTACTGGCATTCCGGGCGGCGATTCGACACACTCGGGGGGTGCGGACATCCACGAGACGTCGAGCGGCGACCACGTTGGCCCTGGTGGGGATCACCGCCGGGCTCGCCGCGTGCGACCCGGTCAACGACCCGAGGGGATCGCTCGACACGCTGAACAGTCCTGCACCCAACCAGATCCTGGCGGCGGGATGGGTCGTGGACCCGAATGCCCCAAGATCGCCGATCTGGGTCGATCTGGTCATCGACGGTTCGGTGCGGGCCTCCCAACTGGCCCAACTGCCACGACCCGATGTCGACCGAGCAGTGCAGAACGTGGGACCCAATCACGGATTCAACTTCGTCAGCGCCGTTCCAGCCGGCTCGCAGCGGGCCTGCGTGGTGGCCCGCAACGTCGGAAAGGGATCACCGGCAGCGGGGTTGGGCTGTCGCGACATCGAGGTCGGCAACGCCAATCCGGTCGGCGCGCTGCAATCCGCCGGCGGGACCGCCGTGAGGATCAGCGTGAGCGGATGGGCGGCCGACCCGGACACGACGGATCCGATCGAGGTCCGGATCACCGTGGATCAGAACCTGGCGGCAACGATTCGCGCCGATCGGGCGAATCCGGCGTCGACCGTCGCCGGTTCGCACGGCTTCGCCGCCACGGTCGATGCCGCATTGGCGCCATCCCACCTGGTCTGTGCCGAGGCCATCAACGTGGGGCAGGGCTCGGGCAACAGCTCGCTGGGCTGCCTCATCACCACCTCTCCGTCCTGACCCGCTCCCCTGACCCGCCGGGCAGGCTCGACCGGCGCGGACCCGGGCTGGGTCATCGCATGAGCTGGGTCATCGCATGGGATGTGAGTCGATGACCACAGCCTCGCCCCGGAACACCGTGTGCCGGACACGGCCGGTCACCCGGCGCCCCACGTACGGGACGTTCGACGATCGGGAGGCGCCACCGGACGCGTCGATCTCCCATGTCTGGTTGCGGTCCACCACGCACAGGTTGGCCGGGCGCCCCACCTCGATCGGCCCACCGTGAACAGCCGCGATCCCGGCGATCCGTGCCGGTCGCCAGGAGAGCTTCGCCAACACCTCCGACAGGTCGAGTCCCAACTCCGTCACCGCCAGAGCGAAGGCGTACTCGAGGCCGAGCATGCCGGGAGGCGCCTGATCGAAGGGCAGGTCCTTGAGATGGGCGAGGTGCGGCGCATGGTCGGTGGCAATGGCGTCGATGGCATCGGACGCCAGACCCATCCGGATCGCTTGGCGATCCGACGCCGACCGGAGCGGTGGGTGAACCTTGTATACGGCGTCGTAGCCGGCGCAGCACTCGTCGGTCAACGTGAAGTGGTGGGGGGCGGCCTCGGCGGTGATCGGGAGACCCCCGGCCTTGGCGGCCGCGACCATGGCAACCGAGCCGGCCGTCGAGAGGTGTTGGAAATGCACACGGGTGCCGGTCAGCCGGGAGAGGGCGATGTCGCGCATCACCATCAACTCCTCGGCCTCCGAGGGTTGACCTGCCAGCCCGAGCCGGGACGACCATTCCCCTTCGTGCATGCACGTGCCCGCGGACAGCGCCGAGACCTCGCAGTGCTGGGCCAACGTGAGCCCGAGTCCGCCCGCATACTCCAGCGCCCGACGCATCAGCAGGGCGTCCTGCACGCCGGTGCCGTCGTCAGTGAAGATCTTCACGCCGAGCGATGCCATCTCGGCCATGGGAACCAGTTGCTCGCCGGCTCGACCGACCGTGATGGCGCCGGCTACCTCGATGTCGCAGAGCGCTGTTCGAGCGAGGGCCTGGACCTCACGAACCATGCCCGCATCGTCGATCGCCGGTGTGGTGTTCGGCATGGCCACCACCGCCGTGTAGCCACCCAGGGCCGCGGCCCGAGAACCGGACTCGATGGTCTCGGCCTCCTCCATGCCGGGCTGTCGCAGGTGGCTGTGCAGGTCGACGAACCCCGGCGACACCACGCAGCCGGCCGCCTCGAGGCGACGATCGGCGGACAGGCCCGCGCCGAGAGCAACGATGTGGCCGTCCCTGATGACCACGTCGGCGAGTCGCTCACCGGACTCGTCAACGATCAGTCCTCCGGAGATCACGAGATCGAATGGGTCTGGCATGTCAGAGGTCCTCGCTCACTGCTTCGATCTGCTGCCCGCTCCCGAGCAGCCGGAACAACACGGCCATGCGCACCGAGACCCCGTGAGCGACCTGTTGGGTGATGACGGAGTTGGGCGCATCAGCCGCTTCCTGGCTGATCTCCACTCCGCGGTTCATGGGTCCGGGATGCATGACCAGCGCCTCTGGTCCCAGTCTGCGGTGACGATCTGCGGTGAGACCGAAACACGAGGTGTACTCGCGAAGGCTCGGCACCAACCCTTGGGCCTGGCGCTCCAACTGCATGCGGAGCAGATAACAGACGTCGATGTCGTCGAGGACGTGATCGATGTGGTGAGCCACCCGCACCGGCCACGTCGACACCGCCGGCGGGAGCAACGTCGGCGGAGCCACCAGGGTGATCTCGGCCCCGAGCAGCCCGAACGCCTCCACGTTGCTGCGGGCGACCCGGGAGTGCAGGACATCGCCGACAATGGCGATCCGGCATCCGTCCAGGCGGCCCCGGCGGGAGCGGATGGTGTAGGCGTCGAGCAGTGCCTGGGTGGGATGCGCGTGCCAGCCGTCTCCGCCGTTCACCACCGATGCATCGGTCCATCGCGCCACCATGTGCGGAGCACCGGCGGACGAGTGCCGTACGACGAAGGCGTCCACTCCGAAGGCGTCGATCGTCTTGACGGTGTCCCGGAGCGACTCGCCCTTGGCCACCGAGCTGGAGCTCACCGAGAAGGTCATGACGTCGGCCCCCAGCCGTTTGGCGGCTGTCTCGAAGCTCAGCCGGGTCCGGGTCGAGTCCTCGTAGAAGAGGGAGACGATCGTCCGCCCCCGAAGGGCCGGGACCTTGCGGATCGTCCGGGCGTTGACCTCGACGAAGTGATCGGTGAGATCCAGGAGGGTCTCGATCCCGGCTCGACCCAAGGGGGCGATGTCCAGTAGATCCTTCACTTCACGATCTCCCCGAGATCCACGCCGTCGGCGTGGACGTCGACCAACTCGTCTCGGCGGGTCGGCAGGTTCTTGCCCACGTAGTCGGGGCGGATGGGAAGCTCCCGGTGCCCGCGGTCCACCACGACCGCCAACTGGACCGACCTGGGCCGGCCGTAGTCACCGAGCGCATCGAGCGCGGCCCGGATGGTGCGACCGGTGTACAACACGTCGTCGACCAGCACCACCGTGCGATTGTCGATGTCGAACGGGATGTCGGTGACCTCTTCGGGCAGGACGGGCCGGATGCCGATGTCATCGCGATAGAACGCCACGTCCAGCTTGCCCAGCGGGACCTCGGAGCCCTCGATGTCGGCCAGATCATCGGCCACCTGCCCAGCGATGGCGACGCCACCGGTCTGGAGACCGATGAGCACCACGTCGGCCAGGCCCTGGTTCCTCTCGATGATCTCGTGAGCCATTCGCCGGATGGCCCGGATCAGGTCCTCACGATTCATCACCCGGGTCCGAGCAACGAACGACCCGCCGTACGGAGGGTTACCCCGTCGCTCTCGTTCGGCCATCGACACCTCGCTCCATGAAGGCCGCGTCGGCCCCGCTGAACGATGGCCGACGGTATCAGCCAGCGGGGCGGACGTCGGATGAGATGCCGGCGAGCACGCCGTTCACGAATCGTCCGGAGTCATCCGTTGAGTACTGGTTCGCCAGTTCGATCGCCTCGTTCAGGATCACCGCGGTCGGGACGTCGGCCCGATGAGCCAACTCGTAGGCCCCGATCTCCAGGATGAGACGGTCCATGGTGGGCATCCGTTCCAGCGTCCACCCCTCGGCCCGAGCGGCCAGTCGGGCATCCAGATCGACCCGGTGCTCGGCGATCCCGGTCAGCACCTCGGTCGTGTAGTCATCGGGCGGAAGCACTTGGTCGGCCAGCACCGTTGTCGGGTCCACGCCCCGCTGATCGGACTCGTACAGCAGGTGGAGTATCCGCTCCCGGGCATCTCGTCTGGTGCCCCCGAACGCGCTCATCAGGCCCGCGAGATGAATTCGGCGCTGCGCGTGTCCACCTTGACCCGCTCACCCGGCTCGATGAACAGCGGGACCTGGATCACCAGTCCGGTCTCGAGCGTGGCCGGCTTCTTTGCTCCCGACACCCGGTCGCCTTGGACACCGGGTTCGGTCGTGGTGACGTTCAATTCCACCGAGGCAGCCAGATCGACACCCACGATCTCGTCGCCGTACATCAGGAGTACGGCGGTCGAGCTCTCCACCAGGTAATTCACCGTGTCGCCCAACGACAACGGGCTGACCGTCATCTGGTCGTAGGTCGCGTTGTCCATGAAGACGTAGCTCTCGCCGTCGTTGTAGAGGTACTGCATCTCCCGTTTGTCGATGATGGCCCGTTCCATCTTCTCGCCGGAGCGGTAGGTCCGTTCGATCACCGCGCCGGTCCGGGAGTTCTTGAGGGTGGTCCGCACGAAGGCGCCGCCCTTGCCCGGCTTGACGTGCTGGAACTCGACGATCTGGAAGAGGCCCTCGTCGATGTCGATGGTGATGCCGTTCTTGAAGTCTGCAGTCGAGATCTGTGCCATGGGTGCCTCCGAAGGCGCGTCAGACGATGGGGTCTTTGGGGGTGAGGGTCAGGGCCTGGGCCCCGTCGGTGGTGATCACCAGAGTGTCCTCGATCCGGACACCACCGATGCCGGGGAGGTAGACGCCGGGCTCCACCGTGATCACGTGACCGACCTCGAGCGTAGCAGTGACCGTGCCGGAGACTCGCGGGGCCTCATGGATGTCCAGACCGACACCGTGCCCGGTGCCGTGGGTGAAGTACTCGGCCCAGCCGGCATCGGCGATCACCGCCCGACACGCGGCGTCCACCTCGGCCACCGCCACCCCTGGGCCGGCTCTGCCAACGCCGGCAGCCTGAGCGGCGGTCACCACCTCGAGCAACTGTTGGCGCACCGGATCGACCTCCCCGATCCGAATCGTTCGGGTCATGTCCGAGTGGTAGCCATCGAACAGCGCGCCGAAGTCCAACACCACCAGGTCTCCCGGCTCGACGCGGCGATCAGTCGGCCGGTGGTGAGGGACGGCGGAGTTCGGCCCGGAAGCCACGATGGTGGTGAAGCTCACGTCCGACGCGCCCAGCCGCCGCATGGCGAAGTCGAGCTCGAGGCCGAACTCGCTCTCGGTCAGCAGTTGCGCCAGTTGAGGTCGGACCTGGGCCAGTGCGGCATCAGCAATGGCCGCAGCGAAGGCAATGCGATCGACTTCCCCTGCGTCTTTGATGATCCGCAGCCCCTCGACCGCTCCGGAGATCCCCACCACCTCGGACCCGCCGAACCAGTCGCGCTCGACCCGGCGAGCCACCGCCCACGACAGGTGTTCGTCCTCCACGCCGACGCGGGCAGCGCCTGCCAGGGCGGCCATGACGGCCGGTCCGGCATCATTGGCGATCTCGATCTCGGCCAGGACTTCAGCTGCGGCCAACTGATCGACGGCCTGGATGGCATACCGGCCATCGGTCACCAGTACGGCCGTTCGCTCGCTCACCGCCAGGGTCGCGGCGCTGCCCGTGAAACCGGTCAGGTACCGGACGTTGGGGAGGTGAGTGACGAGCAGCGCGTCGCAGGCAAGGCGGTCGAACGAGGCTCGGAGCCGATCGAGGCGCCCGGCGATGGCCAGGGGGGCCAGCGGTTGGGCCAGGTCGGCGATCACGACCGCCGACCGCGGATCTCGCCCACGATCGCCTCGACGGCCAACCGGTAACCGGCCCCCTTGAACCCGGAGATGCACCCGGTGGCCACCGGAGCGATGACGCTCGTACGGCGCCACGGCTCGCGACTGTCGGGGTTCGACAGGTGCAGTTCGACGATGGGGCCGACGTAGGCGGCCAATGCGTCGTGGAGTCCCCAGGACGAGTGGGTGAACGACGCTGCGTTGACGACGATGCCGGCGGTGGTCGCTCGGGCCGCGTGTACGGCATCGATCAGGACTCCCTCGTGGTTCGACTGGAGGTGTTCGAGTTCGAATCCGTGAGCAGCGGCTGCCTCAGTCGCCGTACGGACGTGATGTTCGAGCGTCTCGGTGCCGTAGTGCTCCGGCTCCCTGTTCCCGAGCAGGTTCAGGTTCGGACCGGAGAGCAGCAGGATGACCGAGGACACCGGCGCAGGCTACGGCGCAGGGGGGCCAGCGACGGCCCACGTTCGTGACGGGGCGCTCACGGCCGCACTGCGGAGAACGCCGCCGCCAGGACCTCCGGATCGATTCCGGAGACGGCCTCGACCCCCTGGGGTCCATCGAGGACGAAGGTCACGTCGTGCGTCGCCTTCTTGTCCCGCGCGAACAACGCCTGCAGCTCGGCATCGGCCAGCCCGTCGGGCAGCCACCACGAGAGGTCGTAGGCAGCCAGGACACGGCGGTGCTCATCGACCGCATCGTCGTCGATGCGGCCCAGTCGGCGAGCCACCTCCGCGGCGTAGACCAGTCCAATGGCGACCGCTTCGCCGTGCCGGAGGTCGAAGGTACCGGCTGTTTCGATGGCGTGGGCCAGGGTGTGCCCGTAGTTCAGCACCGCCCGACGGCCGCCTTCGCGCTCATCGGATGCCACCACGGCGCCCTTGATCCGGACGCACGCGGCGATGCGCTGGTCGAGCGGCAGGTCATCGATCCGTCCGGCCCCCAGCCAGTGGTACTTCGCCAGCTCGCCGAGGCCGCAGCGCCACTCCCTGGGCGGCAAGGTGACCAGCGTGTCGGTGTCGCAGAGCACAGCGGACGGTTGCCAATAGGTCCCCACCAGGTTCTTGCCCTCGGGCAGGTTGACGCCGGTCTTGCCGCCGATCGCCGCATCGATCTGACCGACCAACGTGGTCGACACGTGCACCACGTTCAGCCCCCGGTGGTAGACCGATGCCGCAAACCCGGCCACGTCGGTGACCAGTCCCCCACCGACACCCACCACACAGTCCGCCCGGGTCAGTCCCCAACGGGCGAACTCCGAGCAGAGGCGATTCACGGTGGCCATGGTCTTGTGAGACTCGCCGTCGCCGATCAGGAACCGTTGCTGGGTCCGACCGGATTCCACCTCGACCCCGACGCCCTCCTGGGTGACGATGGCGACGCGCCGGGTCTCGGCCGGTAGCGAACTGGCCAATTCGTGTCGGACCCCCGCTCCGACCAGCACCGGGTAGCTCCGGTCGCCCAGTTCGACCTCCACGGTGATCACGATGGCGCACCGGGCACTCTCTCGTCCGCCGTGGCCCGGAGCTGGTCAGCCCCGGCCCGGAGCTCGTGCTCGAGCGTCTCGGCGACCTCCGCCGCGGAGCTGCCGGTGGTGTCGATCGCCCGGCGTGAAACTTCGGAGTACCAGCCAGCACGCTCGGCCCGGAGCCGGACGAGCGCCGCACGGGGGTCGCCTTCCAGCAGGGGGCGGACCGTTCCGCTCTGGCGGACCCGTTCGAGGAGCGTGTCGGTATCGGCTTCGAGCCAGACCGCGTCGCACGCGGTGGCGAGCAGGTGTCTCGAAGCCTCCTCGGTGACGACCCCTCCGCCGCAGGCCACGACGCACTCAGTACCGGAGTCGACCAACGACCTGAGCAGTTGGTACTCCAGTTGTCGAAAGGCGGCCTCGCCGTCGCGGGCGAAGATCTCGGCCGGGGTCGAACCGGTGGTGTTCTCGATCAGCTCGTCGAGATCCACCGCGGGCCGCCCCAACAAACCAGCCAGGATCCGGCCCACTGCGGACTTGCCGACACCCGGCATCCCGATCAGGGCGACAACCCGGTGCCTGCTCTCCACAGCACTGCTCTCCACAAGACGAGGCTACCTGCGCGCCGCAGGAGCCGATCGTGGTCAGAACGTGGCGACTGTCGACGGACCGTCGTTCCAGGCAGAGATCGGGCGAGCCAACTCGATGCGTAGGGCCAGCGCCCGCGAGTTGGGCACCTCGAACACCAGGGGGTCGCCATCACGCCGCCGAATCACCACCGCAGCCGAACTGCTGGCAATCCGATGCGAGTGGGTGAAGAGCAACTCGTCGACGCCGAGCACCTCGATCCCGTCGATCTCCGTCACGGACACGTCCAGTGACCACGAACCGAAACCCGACGCCACCGCGGCCAAGCCGGTCGGGTCCAGCACGAGGGTCAAGTTCTTTCGGCGTTTCGGCTGATCGTCGGCCCCGCCCAGGTAGAGCACCTCGCGATACGGAGCGGGCCAGCTCTCCGACGCCGTTGCGTCGCCCTCGGCCCCGAGGAAGGCGGCGATCGGGTCGACTTCATCGGAGGCTGAGTCGGCACCCTCATCGGCCACGGCGTACCACTCGGCGCTGTCGACCGACCCGGCACTGTCGACCGGGCCGGCGCTGTCGACTTCTGCAGTGCCCGATTCTCCGGCCACCGGCAGTCCGAGCCCGAACAACGGCGCCAGCGGCTCTGCCGACAGCGAGACCACGTCAGCGACAGGAGACACCACGTCAACGCCCGGAGAGACCACGTCAACGCCCGGAGAGACCACGTCAACGCCCGGAGACACCACGTCGATCACCGGCTCCACGAACGAGGCCGGGCCCAGCTGATCGAGCGACGAGACATCCTCGACCGGCTGATCATCGAGCGGGGCGATCTCCGGCGGGCGACCGGAGAGCACGGCCACGATCGAGTCGCAGAAGGACTCGGGCCACCCGACCAGCATGGCCATGTCCCCATGCATCCGAACCTCGATCGGACACATTGGAAGGTCGAGCCCTTCGAGGAGGTCCAACCCTGCAATCTCCGCCAACGTGATCCCGCTCACGGCCAGTTCGCCGTTCGACGGAAGGAAGACCAGGCGTTCGGCAGAGATGGCGAAGAGCACGTCGCACAGGGGGGCGCCCTCGCCGCCCAGTCGCAACCACCCGGCTGCCACATCGAGCGCAGGCGCATCACCGAGTTCGGCGTCGATCCGGGAGGTCAGTCGTTCGGCCCAGACGGCCTCGCTGGGCACCCGCGCCACGAGGAGGTCGCGCACTGACATGCTCTTAGCATGCCCACTCAGGACGGGGGCATGGCCAATCGTCGTCACGAATGGCCTTTCGGGGCCTCCGAACCGGACTGCTCAGCGGCGGCCACGGCCTGCGCTGCAGCTGGGCTCAACATCGACAGCCCGAGGCCCGAGTCAGCACTCGGCTCGTCGGACCAGGCGTCCGGTTCCCAGGCAGCCGGCTGTGACCCCCCCAGCTCGTCGACTCCGGCGAACGGGTCATCGGACAACGCCGTGATCGTCAGGCTGGGCAGCGCCAGCCCGTCGACGTCGGTTCCGGCACCGTCGGAACCGAACGGATCGAAGCGCCCGAACGGATCCTCGGGCTGGACGTCCGACCCGGGATGAGCGGGAAGCGAGGCAATCGAGCGGAGACCGGTGACCGGGGTTCCGACCACGAGGAGCCCCGCGTGGACCAGAGCTCGGACCAGCCGACACGCCGGCAACTCACCGAGATCGAGCGAGTCGGCAAACGACTCGACCGTGGCCCCGCCCCCGACGGCCACCACCGCCGACCAGCAGGCCTGGTCGACCACGACCTCGGGGTGCGGAAGCGTGCCGGACAACGTCACCCAGGACCGCATGGACGGCACCACGGCGACGATGTCGCGCCATTCACTCAAGAACGTCTCCGCCTGGTCCAGCACGGCGCCGACCGGCACCGGGTCGCCGGCGAAGGGACACACGGCATCGGCTTCGAAGATGAAGGAGCCCGACTCGTACCTCAGGACGTCGAACGTCAACTCGACAAGGTCGGCCAGCGCCGTCTCGGACGGGCCTCCACCGATCAGGTCACCGTTCACCAACCACAGGCTGGCCGAACCACGTTCGCCGTTCACCACGAGACGGCCGGTCTTTCGAGAGCCGGCCAGGAGACGCAGGACGTCCCCGAGTGCGAATGAATCAATCGTGCCTTGAAGTGCCATGGGTCGTTCTCCAGCGAGCGGTCGGTTGTTTCTCCATCGGTCGCCGAGGGCCCCGGATGTAACGAAAAATTTGACCAGATTCCGCGCTCGCTCCCGCTACCGCCCGGCCCGTGCTCTCGAGGAGCACAACCGGCGCTTCGCCAGGGTCCTGCCGCCCCCGGGCCGATATGGCTCAGCGGGCAGGCAGACCGGCCAGGGCAGCGGCTCGCATCACCAGGATGGGGGCTTCCATTCGGGTCCAGTGACTGAAGGCAATGGCGGCCTGCCCAACCAGCATTCCGATCCCGTCGAGCGTCCGCGCTCCGCGTTCGGAGGCCGCGGCCAGAAACGGCGTGAGCAGCGGGTGGTACACGATGTCCAGGACGACCTGGCCTGACCGGATGAACCGTGGGTCCACGGCGATGCCCCCCGATACGCCCATACCCACTGACGTGGCGTTGATCACCAGGTCAACCTGGCTGATCTCCTCGGCGAGACCGATCCGAGCTGATCGAGGGGCCAACGCGGCGGCCTTTGCGGCCCGTTCGACGGTTCGGTTCACGATCACGATCTCGCTCACGCCTCGGCGGTCCAAGGCGGCCACGATCGATCGCGCGGCCGGACCTGCTCCCAGGACGGCGACCCGAGCACCGGCCAGCGGGACGTCATCGGCCTCGAGCGCATCGCAGCATCCGTCGCCGTCCGTCGAGTCGCCGACCAGTCGGTCACCCTCCCACCACACGCAGTTGACGCCGCCGAGGGCGGAGGCGCCGGGTGTCACCGAATCGACTGCGGCCGCCACGTCCGCCTTGTGTGGAGTGGTGACGGACAGTCCCATCAGGTGAAGGCTCCGCATGGCCCGCACGGCCTCGACGCCCTGGCCGGCGGCCACCTCCAACGCCACGAACACCCAGTCGAGACCGGCCGCGGCGAACGCCGCATTCATGATGGCCGGGGACAGTGAATGACGCACCGGGTCCCCGATGACCGCCGCCACCCTGGTCGAGCCTCGAACCTCGCTCCGAGCGATCAGAAGATCCCTTCGGCTTGCGCCCTGTCCTTGGCCTTGAGGAACTCGTTGTAGTCGCTGGTGAACAGGTGGGTCGAGGGGTTCTTCGTCACCAACACATACCACTGCCAGTCCCCGGCGGCCGGTTGGATCGCTGCTCGAAGAGCGGCTTGGCCCGGCAGGGCGATCGGAGTGGGAGGAAGGCCCACTCGACGCCGGTTCTCGTACGGCGTGTCCTGTGCCAGGTCGTCGGCGGTGAGGCCCCCGTTGCGGCGGTTCAGGCCGTAGAGGATCGCCGCATCGATACCCAGCGGATCACCCCGATCGAGACGGTTCTCGATGACACGAGCGATCCTCGGCTTCTCCTCCTCGGGGTCCCCGGCCTCTTTCTCGACCAGCGAGGCAATGGTGAGCAACTCGTACGCGGTGCGTCCTGACAGCGCCTCGGCCCGGCCGTAACCCAACCCGTCGAGCACCTCGGCCTGCTGATCGGCCAACTTCTGCAACACGGTGACTGCCGAGGAGTCCTTGGCAAACTGGTAGGTGTCAGGCGCCAACAGTCCCTCCCAGTTGGTCTGCCCGGCGAGCAGGTACTTCGAGGTGACCTGGCCGGACGCGAGCGCTGCCGCCAGCGTCTCGACCGTCAGCGCCGGGAAGGCCTTCGCTATGGACTCCAGCGAGTCGACCAGGCGTGCACCCGGGATGACGGTGACCGCCGTGGACTGGGGCGGTACGGGACCATCGGCCAGGACGCTGGCCGCCTGGGACATGGTGGAGTTCTCTCGGAAGTTGACGTACGTGCCGGCCTTCCATGCTCCGCCGACACCCCGAATCTTGGCGTACCAGCCGAACACGTCAGCCGACGCGATGACGGCTTTCGACTCCAGGAGCAGCGAGATGGAGTCGAGCGTGGCCCCGCGAGGCACCTCGATGGCTGCCACCTGGCCACCCTGCTCCCCCGGCGGGTCCATCTGGCGCATGGCCCAAACCATGCTGAAGCCGGCCACGCACGCCAGCGCCACGAAGGTTGCCACCACCGCATTGACCACGCGCCGCCCCACCGGCGACTCGACGCGGATCGGGACGAACTCCTCGTCCGGGTCGACGAAGTCGTTCTCGAACTCGTAGATCGGCTCGTTCCGCCGGCGTTTCGGCCTGGGTGGTGCGGTGGTGTCGGTCACGGTGTGGGGTTCCCTGGGGCTTCGGTGGCCCGGCGGTGATCGAGCCAGGCCTGGAGCATCACCGCGGCGGCGATCTGGTCCACCACCGCACGCTTGGCCCTCGGGCCGAGATTCATGTCGATCATGGACCGCTGCGCGGTGACTGTGGTCAGACGTTCATCGTAGGTCTCGACAGGGACTCCAAGGGTGTCAGCCAGGGCAGCGGCCTCGGCCAGCGCGTCCTGGGCGGCCGGGCCCACGCTGCCATCCAGGTGCAGTGGAAGGCCGATGACGACGATCTCCGCCTCCCACTCCTGCACCAGCTCGGCCAGTCGTCGATGGGCTGCACCCCGGTCTCGAGTACGAAGGACCACCTCAATCGGCGTGGCGATCGTGCCGGCCGAATCCGAGATGGCAATGCCGATTCGACGGGACCCCAGGTCGACCCCCAGCGCCCTCATCGGCCGTTGAGCAAGGTCCGGATCTGCTCCAGGGCCTCGTCGATGCCTTCGGCGTTCTTGCCGCCTGCCGTGGCGATCTCCGCGCCCTTCCCGCCGCCGCCACCGATCAGGGCCATGACGGGAGCGATCAACGATCCGGCATCGATGCCGGCGTCCGGACTGACGGCCGCCAGGAGCATGGCGCCCTTGCCTCCGGGCGACGAACCGAGCACCACGACCCGCATCTCCGGTCGGTCCCGGAGGCTCAACGCCAGGTCACGAACCTCGTCCCGTGACTCTGCCTCGACTCTCGCCACCAACACACCGTCGGTGGCCTCGTCCACCAGCGATCCGGCGGCCGAGGCAGCCACCTGGTGACGGAGCGCGGCGATCTCGTCTCTGGCAGCACTGAGGTCCGCCAGACGCTTGGCGATCCCTTCGGAGAGATCCTCCGGCGGAACGCCCAACTGGGCTGCGGCACCGGCGATTCGGGCCTCCTCCAGACGAAGGCGGTCGATGGGACCGGTACCCGCCACCGCCTCGAGTCGCCGGATGTTCGACCCGATGGAGCCCTCAGAGATGATCTTGAGCGGCCCGATCTCTCCCAGCGCGTGCACGTGGGTCCCGCCGCACAACTCGGTGCTGCGGGGGCCGGCCTCCAGCACCCGCACCAGATCCCCGTACTTGTCGCCGAAGAAGGCGATGGCCCCCATGGACATTGCCTCATCCTTGGTCGTCTCGAAATGGCGAACTGCTCCGTTGGCGAGGATCTCAGCGTTCGCCAGGTCCTCGACGTGGCGGAGCTCGTCTGGCGTCGGGGCCTCGAAATGGCTGAAGTCGAAGCGCAGGCGATCCGGAGCGACCATGGAGCCCTGTTGCTTGACGTGGTCACCCAGGACCTCCCGCAATGCCCAGTGCAGGATGTGCGTCGCCGTGTGGTGTCGCCGGATCGCGGCGCGGCGCTCGGAGGAGATGGACATGGCGACGGTCTCGCCGACGTGGAATTCGCCCACCACCTCGGCCAGGACGTGTCGGTGGACGCCGGCCACGCCGTAGCGGGTATCGACGACGGTGGCGCTGGCCGACTGGGATCGGATCGTGCCCGTGTCCCCGACCTGACCGCCGGACTCGGCATAGAACGGGGTGCTGTCCACCACCAGCGAATCACCGATGACGGCAACGACCACGGCATCGCAGTGGTCGAGCTCTCGGCCCACGAAGTCGGTCGGCCCACGTTCGGCCAGGATCGCTGAGTACTCGGCCACATCCTCGGTGCCCGGCCCCTTCGCCTTCGACGCCGAGCGTGCCCGCTCTCGTTGGGCGTCCATCTCGGTGTTGAACCCGTCGAGGTCCACTGCGGCGCCCCGCAGCTCGGCGAACTCCTGGGTCACCTCGAGCGGGAAGCCGTAGGTGTCGTGGAGCGTGAAGGCCACCGAGCCCGACAACTCGCCCCCGTGGGACAGTCCGTCCAGCTCGGAGTCCAGCAGTTGACTGCCCGTTGCCAGCGTCTGGACGAAGCGCGACTCTTCGCGCTCGATGATCCCGAGGACGAGGTCACGAGCCGGAGTGAGTTCGGGGTACGAGGGTGCCATCAGCTCGATGCATCGCTCGATCATGGGCGGCAGGACGAGTGTCTTCACGCCGAGCAGGTAGGCAAACCTCACGGCGCGACGGATGATCCGTCGCAGCACGTAGCCCCGGTCCTCGTTCGATGGCAGCACGCCGTCTGCCACCAGGAAAGTGGCTGTCCGGGAATGATCGGCGATCAACCTGAGCGCGATGTCGCCCACATCGGTGACGCCGAGCCGTTGTCCGGTGACCGACTGTGCGTATTCGACCAGTTGGGCCAGGTCGCCGGCGTCATAGACCGACGAGCTCCCCGCCAGGAGCGCCCCGATTCGCTCCAGACCGGCGCCGGTGTCCACGTTGGTGCGGGGCAGGTCCGTCAGGGCCCCGTCGGCGCCGCGGAAGTACTGCATGAACACGAGGTTCCACAGTTCGACGTACCGGTGCTCGGCGGCCGGGTCGGCCGGGCCGCCGTCGGGGCCGAAGTCCGGTCCGTAGTCCCAGAAGATCTCGGAGCTGGGACCACACGGGCCGGTGTCACCCATCTCCCAGAAGTTGTCCGATTCCAATCGCTGGATGCGTCCACGGGGCACGCCGACGCCGTCGGCCCAGATGTCCTCGGCCTCGTCGTCGGTGGTGTGGCAGGTGATCCAGAGTCGGTCGCCGTCCAGTCCCAGGCCGCCGGCGGACGGCGACGCTGTGAGCAACTCCCATGCCCACGGAATGGCATCGGACTTGAAGTAGTCGCCGAAGCTGAAGTTGCCCAGCATCTCGAAGAACGACAGGTGCCGAGGACTGCGACCGATGGCGTCGAGGTCGTTGTGTTTCCCGCCGGCGCGGACGCACCGCTGGACGCTGGTGGCCCTCGGATACGGCGCCGGTTCCTCGCCGATGAAGTACGGAACGAACT
>Ga0105044_10003493_pt1 | contig 21611 bp, 21 predicted proteins | sample MAT01_FD_78092 | JGI IMG/M metagenome (GOLD analysis project Ga0105044, IMG submission 78092) | Freshwater microbial communities from Lake Fryxell liftoff mats and glacier meltwater in Antarctica - MAT-01 | ecosystem: Environmental > Aquatic > Freshwater > Ice > Liftoff microbial mat | place...
AATCTACCCACACCACCTAATCTACCCACACCACCCAATCTACCTACGCCACTCAAACCCTCCCCTCACTTTGGATTGTCTGAAAAAAAAGTGGTGCAAATTGGCAAGCACGTGGGGGGGGTACTCATTGCGGTACTCGGCTTTTTTTTCCAAAAAGCACGGCAATTTGGTGCATTTTTATGTACTTATTCTCGGCGAGCTGTTTTTTTTCTTTACAAAGTGGCGAGTCGTCAGGACACGTATATGGGGGAAGCCAGACGGAAGAAAATTTTGATAGCGCTTAGTGCTGGAACAGTCGCAACACTTTTAATTTTGGGGAGTGGCAGTTGGTGGCTGTGGCAAAGAAACCAGCAAAGACAGCAGGCCACGATCTCTTTGCAGCCATTGGTAGCCCAACTCAAGCAAGCCCAAGATTTAGCGCCAACTGATCCGCTCGCTGCTCAATTGGCAACAGAAAGCGTGGTAGCTAGTCTCCAGGATTTGGAACAATCATTTGCCAAAAAACCAACCGCCCGAACTTTAGCGCAAATTGAGTTGCAAAAAGCACAGCAGCTACTTGCTACTCTCACCGGCCTTAAGCCAGTTGAGAGCTTGCCACTCCTGCTTGACGTTCGGCAAAATGTGTCGGGAAGCATTCTCTCGGCTGCAAGTGCTACCGCCAGTGACGGCTATTTTTTGGATACTGGTGCGGGGCAGCTTTTTAAAATTAATTTAGACACTGCTGCGTTGGAGACCATTCCGGTGACACTTTCTTCTCAACTCAAGGCAGTTACGAGTGACGCCGCAACCGTAGCTATTTTATCCAATGAAGTAATGGCTATTTCAGCCACAGGAAAAACAACATCCTTGCTTTCGGGCGATGACATTGTTGGAAGCAAATTATTACAACTGTACGATGGCAATATCTACTTGGTATCTACAGCAAAAAGAACTATTTTACGCTCAACACGCAAAGAGGATGGGAATTATGGTAATCCAGTTGGTTGGCTGCGGGCCGTCCCTAGTTTTGAGTTTGATACAATTACCTCTCTGGCAGTGGATGGTCAAGTTTGGCTTGGGACTCGCCAAGGTGAAATAGCAGTTTTTAGCGGCGGACGGGAAGTGACTTTTACGATTACAGGGCTATCAGAACCTTTTGATTCCTCTGTTTTTATTTCTACTCAGTCGGAGTTTCAAAATATCTACGTACTTGAGCCGAGTCGACAGCGGTTAGTTATTTTGAAAAAAGACGGCACGTTTGTACGACAAGTTACGAGCTCTACTTTGACTTCTGCAACGGCAGTAGTGGTGCAAGGTGATGAATCAGAGGCTTTTGTGGTGAGCGGATCTCTTATTTATAAAATTGCTTTATAGATTATCCCGGCTAGCGAAGAGTAATTTTATCCTTGAAGGTTTTGCGAATATCTCTCTCAATATCACGCTCGCGTAAGTGCGAGCGCTTCTCGAATTGTTTTTTTCCTTTTGCTAGGGCAAAATTAAGCTTAATACGATTGTGAAGCAGTACAAAAGAAAGTGGCACCAATGTCCAACCTTTTTCTTGCATTTTTTCTTCCAGATGTTTGATTTCCCTTTTTTTGAGCAGTAATTTGCGGGTTTGTTTTGGATCGTAGTTTTCTGTTCTGGCAAATGTGTACGGAGAGATTTGGGCGTTGAGGAGGATCGCTTCTCCTCCAATAATAGTAACGTGACTGGCGGCTAAACTACCGTGACCAAGTCGGAGACTTTTAACTTCTTGGCCAGACAAAACCACCCCAGCGGTGTACTCGGTTGTAAGTGTGTAATCAAAATGAGCTCGTTTGTTCTTGAGTAATAACATCGTAAAAATTTCTCTATCCTTGATTATACCCTGGAACTATTCAGAAAGTAGTCGGTTTGTCTCTTGTCTTGGTGGGTTAGTATCACGTAAAATGAAGCTTATATAAGAAAATATTTTGAGTAAGGAGACTGTATGCCCAAACGAGTTTTTTGGCCACTCACATTAGTTATCATGGGTTTGATCTTCATGGCATCGAGTGTTGGTTTACTTCCTCGGAGCTTTTGGAATCTCTGGCCTTTGATTCTTGTCATTGTTGGTCTAGGTGGTTTAATCACTTCAGACAGAGATGAATGGGACACAGCATCTGCCACAAAGCCAGCACCAAAGCCAAGTACTCAAAAAGCCCGACAAGTTGCCCGCCCGACTTCAGTCAAAAAATCACTTAAGAAAAAGAAATAAATTTTTTTTAGAAATACATCATGTCACAACCTTTTCACATTGCGGTAGATGGTCCTGTGTCGGCTGGAAAGGGAACTATTTGCCGCTTAGTTGCCGACAAACTAGACGTTCTCTATGTAGATACTGGTGCTACCTACCGAGTGGCTGCACTCATCGCCCATCGCCAGAACGTTGATTTTAAGGATGAGCAAAAGGTTGCTGATTTAGTTGCAACCGCAGATATTCATATGCGTGTGCCGTCAGAGGAGGAAAAAGATGGCCGTTTGGTGACAGTTTTGGTTGATGGAGAAGACGTGTCTTGGAAAATTCGCACCGAAGAGGTAGGTAGGGGCTCATCTGTTGTGGCAGCTCTACCGTCAGTGCGTAAAATTCTCGTAGCTACACAACAAAAAATTGCTGAAGGTCAAAACGTTATTATGGAAGGTCGAGATATTACGTACCGAGTTTTGCCCGATGCAGACATGAAGATATTTTTAACGGCTTCAGACGTAGTGAGGGCAAAGCGCCGACATTTACAGTTGCAAGCTCGCGGCGCAGATGTCAGTTTTGAAGAAGTCTACTCAGATTTGATCGAGCGAGATAAGAATGACTCTACTCGTAGTACCGATCCTCTGAAGATCGTGCCCAGCGCATGGGTTATAGATACCAGTGATTTGTCTATCTCCGATGTGGTGGACATTATCATAGCCCGAGTTCACTCACTCAAGGCAACTCCTCAAACACCGCCAGATTTAGTGGTATGAAACGGAATCTAGATGCTATTTCAGCTGAAGAAGCTCTGACTGCTCGTGAGAGAGCCTTAGAAATTGAGCGAGAGAAAAAACAAACCCAACGTCATCGCTTAAAAAAGAAGCGTTCGCGCGCCTCAAAAAAGAGTGAAACATACTCGCTTCGAGCTCGACTGCTTGCGCCACTACTCTTGCTGCTCACTTTAGCAATTTCTTTTATAATCTTACTCTTGGGTTCCTAATTTTTTTGCGATTAATTCTCTAGTGAAACAGGTTGAGACCTCTCAGACTGTGATATTTGAGCAGCAGTGCAGTTTTTCTTGGGTTGGGTATCAGCGGTGAAGATCTCTTCACGAATACGGCCAGCACATTTTCCACAGACTGGTTGGCCAGTAGTGCTGCAGATGGCTACTTTGATGAGGCCACTGGGTAGTTCAAATCGATGGGGCTCTGTATCAGACAAAAGTGTTCGCATAATGTTGTTCCAAATAGGAGAGGCGCCAGTGATACCAGAAGCAACATAGCTCATAGGCGTGTTGTCATTGTTGCCTACCCAAACGGCCACCAATCGATCGTCTGTGTAGCCGATTGTCCAGTTATCTCTCAAGTTATTGGTAGTACCAGTTTTGACGGCTACTTCTTGATTGGGAATTGCCAGCACGGAGTTGGTTCCAAAAGCTGGTGAGCGGGCGTTGTTATCTGATAAAACACTGGTGATAAGGGTAGCTACCGTTGGGCTAAAAATTCGCTTACTCTCACAATCAATCCCATCTAGCGCGCAACTATTGCGATACAGAACAGTGCCTTGAGCATCTTTAATTTCTAAAATTGGATTGATAGGAACCGTATTTCCATAATAGGCAAAAGTGCCGTAGATCTGAGCCAACTCAATCATGGGTACTTCGCCAGCACCCAAGGCTAAAGCCAGTCCAAACCGTGGTCGATCTTTCCAGGTTGTGACGCCAATTTTCTCTGCAGTATCAATGAGATTATTTATACCAACCAAAGAGAGTAGCTTTACAGCTGGAATATTGTAGGAAGAAGCCAGGGCCTCCCGGAGTGTAACAGTCCCGTGGAACTTGCCATCATAGTTTTTAGGACTGTACGCCGGAGAGCCAGCACTGTTGTATGAAACGGCCTCATCTTGAATAGTGCTGGATGGTCTCATGCCTTTTTCAAAGGCTAATGCATAGGTGAGTGGCTTGATAGAGCTCCCTGGTTGGCGTGGACGCAGCGTAACATTTACTTGTCCATCATGTTCAAAATCAAAGTAGTTACTACTGCCTACCATGCTCAAAACCTCGCCTGTTTGGGGGTTGGTTACTAAGGAGGCTCCGTTGGTGATGTTTAACCTCTTGAGCTTGGTAATTTCTGCAGTGACGATATCTTGAGTTGACTCCTGGAGTGGTTCATCCAAAGTAGTAGTAATCTCAAAACCACCTTGAGATAACATGGCTTCACCGTATTTTTCTGCTAATAAACTTCGCACGTACATGACAAAATGAGGGGCTTTGATACTATCGAAATCTTGACTTAACACCAGTTGTTGTTTTTGGGCAGCGTCGGCTTGTTCTAGAGAGATATAACCATCTTCAACCATTCGTCGTAGTACTTCTGATTGTCTGGAGAAAGCTAGTTCTGGTTGAGGCCCAAATGGCGAATAAATAGACGGGGCTTGAGGTAAGCCAGCTAAGAATGAGGCCTCACCCAGCGTTAAATTGCTAGCACTCTTGCTGAAGTAGCGTTGCGCAGCTTCTTCAATGCCGTAGGTTGAACCACCATATGCCACCTGATTTAAGTACATCTCCAAAATTCTGTCTTTAGAGAAGGTATTATCAACCATAACTGAAACAATCAATTCGCGAATTTTTCTCTCGAGTGTTCGCTCAGACCCTATGAGCGTATTTTTAACAAGTTGCTGCGTAATTGTTGAACCACCTTGAACCGATTCTTGCTTCAGATTAGCTATAAAGGCACGCAAAATACCTTTAGCATCAAAGCCGTGGTGAGAGTAAAAATGTTTGTCTTCAATAGAGATTGTGGCTTCCATAACATAAGGCGGTAGTTGGTTGAGGGTGACGAGTGTCCTATTTTCATCTTTATAGAGACTATAAAGAAGATTGCCGTGTCTGTCTAAAATTTTTGTGGTGAGAATTGGTTGACGATAAAGGAGTTGAGCTGGCTCAGGTAGATCTCTGAAAATTGAGTCATAGGTCCAGTAGGCTCCAGCAAAAATAAGAGCACTCAAAGTCAGCGCGGTGAGGGTAGCCAATGGAAAGTAGCGAAATACTGCATAAAATGGGTAGAAAAAAGAGTGTAGAAGTGAGGCCGTCTTCAGGATTGGCTGTGGAGGTTGTATTGTTGGGAGGGCGGGTAACATAGGCAATGCCGGCAACGTAGGCAAAGCTGGGAACTTGAGAAGTGAGAAGGAAGTGCGGAGCTTTCGCAGGGGATATGCAACTCTTTTTGTCCAGTTTAACCTGATTTTACTGACAAATAATAATAGTCGTAACTTGCGATGTTTGGGTTGGATGTGAGAAATATATAAAGAAGATAAAATGTTGTAGTGGCGAGTTGATTTAGGGTAGTTGAGATACCACCAACTCTTTTCAAAAGACTTAATCGTCACGATTGAAATAGTATCAAAAAAAGTGTACCAAGTAGTCAGTTGCTGCCACAGTTTGCTCAGTAGCTTGCGCAGGAAGGAAGCAGGTTGCAACGACACTGCTTTTTTTTGGCGGTAACTAGTCCTTGAATAGCCCTCTATAAGCCTACTTTCTCTCATGTGCGGATAGTAGCATGCCACTCGATAAAAAGACAACCAGATATTAGAAATTCTTGAGTGTGTCCCACAAATCTCTATCTGCACCCTCATATCCGAGTGCCCAAATAGCAATACCACCCAAATTTAGTTGGTTTATCAATTCTATTTTATAAGACAGCGAGCGGGCATCATCATAATAAATCGTGAAGTTTTTCCCATTTTCTATGTAAGTAATGTAGGGCGAAAGAGCGGCTTCATTCCACCAGGTCTGCAACCCAAGATTTTTTGTGTCACTGATGAGCTCTTTTACCCGTAGATAGCTAGCGGTTCGGCCAGTTTCTGGGTAGGTGGGAGCTTGTGGCGCAGTGGAGGTGGTTTGCCAACCATAGCCGTAAAAAGGCACACCTAGTAAAATCTTTTCACGCGGCACAACCTTCAGAAAATCACGCAAATAAAGACTAATATCATGTTCCCAGTACTCACTTGCGCCATAAATGGGTGCGACTGGGCCAGCAGCAGGAGAGCTTTTACGATGAAAATCGTAGGCCATAATGACAATGTAGTCAAGATGATTGGTAAGTGCTGGAACATCCCACAAGAGTGGTCGAGCAACCGCGCTCGCATAGACATCCACAGAAATAGTCAGATTGGGGTGTTGTTTTTGTTTGTGTGCGGCCAGACGAGCCATAAACTGAGTGAAGTCATCCCGATTTTTCTGTGATATTTTTCCGGTTGGCTCAAAATCAATATTAACTCCTTGAATAGGATATGCTTCCATCAGGGAATCAAAAGCGGTAAAAAAAGTAGTTTGAGCGGTAGGTGACGCTAGGAAAGTAGTCATGCTTTTGGTGTTGAATTGGCTAAATACGATAGTAAGCTGAGGTGGATTTGGCTGAGACTCTAAGTCACTGACTAAGTTTTGAAAGGCAGAAGAAGTAAATGTTCTAAAACCTGGTTCAGTTGCCCCGTCCACTTTTGAAATGATTGAGCCATCAGCGTCAATTTCCAAGGCAAAGTAGGCTAGGTCAGTTAATTCTGGTTGTTGGGTAAACTCATCTAAGTTCCAGTAAGGTAAGAAACCCAGCACTTTTTTGGGCGTGACTATTTTTTTTTGCGTTCGTACAAAAAAATTGAAGCGAGATTGCTCTGAGAGAGGGGAAGTGAGCTGCGATTGATATATTGTTCCTGTTGCTATCGTTGCCACCAAAGCAATACTGCCAATCACTAAACTGCCACCACCGATAAGTATTTTCCAGTTCATTGTCGTGGTGATGACTGCGAGTTCACACTTTCGTTTGAATTAGTCACATCTAGTATATTTGGCACAATAAACTGTTCGTAGACTGGTTTGCCGTCTTCACCTATCGGTCGAGAACAGTCAACACAGTACTCAGGTGTTAGTGGATCGGAGTAGAAAGTATGATTTTCTAGGACAAGATCTTCGGTGGGATCGCCAGAGACAAGCGGCAAGCCAGTGGTGGAGTGAATCCAAGAATCTTTGCGGTATATTTTAGAAAGAGAAGGTTGGCTTTTCTGCCAGAAGAGTTCCTTGGTTTTGGTGGCACAAGTTGTGGGGTCACTCAATTCTTGGGGCATGCCGGTCAAGCACACCTCTGCAGAAGCAACATCATCTGGTTTCTCTTGCCAAACTGGCTCTCTGTCTTTCAAAATAAAAGACATAATATCGTTCCAAATAGGAGCGGCGCCGGTGACGCCAGAAACCAAGTATTGATTCATGGGACTGCCGTCATTATTGCCTACCCAAACTACCACCAAAAATTCTGGGGTAAAACCAATTGTCCAGTTGTCGCGTAGGTCATTGGTGGTACCGGTTTTTACGCTCACAATTTGATTCGGAATAATTAGTTTTGATTTGTTACCAAACGCAGCTTGGCGAGCGGTATTGTCTTGCATGATGTGAGAGGTGAGATAAGCCGGGCCTCTGTCCATGACACGTTCAAGGCGATCAATGCTTGGTATATCTGTATCTTCTGTCATCTTGGACAAATTGGCAATTCGTTCCTCCGGTTTCATTTCATAAAAGACATCGCCTTTATAATTAGTAATAGAAAGTATGGGAGTGAGGGGAGTTTTTACTCCTTGATTAGCCAAGACGGAAAATGCTTGAGCCAAATCAATCATCCGAACTTCACCACCGCCAAGAGTAAGTGATAAGCCATACCTGGAGGCATCTTTCCAGGTAGTGATTCCCATGGCTGTAGCCTGGCGCATAAATTCTGGTATACCAATTAACTTGAGACCTTTAACCGCGGCAATATTCAGCGAATTTCCTAGTGATTGACGAATAGTAACAGGCCCACGGAAGGAGCCATCATAGTTTTTGGGACAGTACTGTTTTTGCCCAGGAATATCAAAACAGCTGGGTACATCCAGAAACATACTGCCAGGATTGAGTAACTTATTCTGAAAAGCGGTGGCATACATGAGTGGCTTAATCGAACTACCTGGTTGTCGATCTGCAAGGGTGACATTGACTTGGCCGTCAATAGCAGTATCAAAGTAATCTCGTGAGCCAACCATGCTCAAGATTTCACCAGTGTTGGGTTTAACAATCAGGGCCGCACCATTGCCTACTTTTAATGATTCTAGCTTGGCGACTTCAGCCGCTACAGATGCTTCGGCAACTTTCTGCAACGATAGGTCTAGAGTAGTACGAACGCGCAAACCACCTTTTTCAACAGTGGACACGCCATACTCTTGGTACAGTAAGTCACGAACATAAAACACAAAGTGAGGAGCTTGAATATCACTTTTGGTCAGAGCTAGCTGGAGTTTCTCACTTTTAGCTTCCTCTGCCTGTATATTGGAGATATAGCCCAACTTGACCATTTTATCGAGCACGGTAGCTTGGCGAGCTTTGGCACGCTCTGGATTAGAGCCAAACGGAGAGTACGTGCTAGGAGCTTGAGGTAGGCCAGCCAACAAAGCTGCTTGAGCTAGAGTCAGATCTTTGGCTGATTTATCAAAATAAAGCTCAGATGCGGCCTCAATTCCAACTGCATTACCACCATATGAAATATAATTCAGGTACATCTCCAAAATTTGTTTTTTACTATAAATAACCTCTGTGGTCACCGCCAGAATAGCTTCTTTGGCTTTGCGAGTGAGGGTTTTTTCTCTGCTGAGTAGCGCATTCTTTACCAATTGTTGAGTAATAGTTGAGCCACCTTCAAGATCATTGCCACGAGCATTATTAATGGCTGCTCGAACAATACCAATCAAGTCCACGCCAAAGTGTGCATAAAAACGCTCGTCTTCAATCGCAACGGTGGCTTGAGCTACATAAGGCGGCAAATCATCTAGGTGCATAGGAATGCGGTGCTCATCACCAAAAATCTCGTATAAAAGCTCACCATTGCGGTCAAAAATCTGTGAGCTCACCGCAAAATTATCGGTAGAAGTAAGGTTTCGAGGAGATGGTAGTTCTTTGAGGAGTAAGAAAAAACCAATACCAATTGCAATGACTAAGCCGAACACAAAGATGCGACAGTATTTATTTCGAAGAGGGAATGAGATGATCTTACAAATAGGATGACGCCAGATTTTACGGAGTGTTTTCTTGAATCCGGATTGTCGGCTGGTTTTTTGCTGTGAGTGAGCTCTTTTGACATTCTGAACTTTTGACCACCGATGGCTTTCTTTGGGTAAGGTCTTAAAAAGTGTTTGTAAGAAATGAAGCATATCGTTCACGCACCGCATTGCTAATGCTATAGTAACAAGCAGAGTAGTCAGCTATTATCTCTCGGGAAGGGGAGCAAATGCAATCTCAAATTGATCTGGAGGGCGATATAGATCAGGCTAGTTGGTTTTTATACATGGACGTCGGGCAACAACACTTGGTGAAAACCGCTTTGTTTTTGCTAGAAGATGCTGAAAACATGCTCCACACAGAGCCATTTCCTGATTACGCTGATTATAGTTATTGTATTTTTCCGGCGGCGAAAGCTTTTGAAGGGCTTCTGAAAAAATACTTGAGAGATGAGCAGCTCATCACACAGGATACGTTTAATGATCGACGGTTTCGGATTGGGAGGGCGCTTAATCCAGATGTGCGCGAGTCCCACAGGGACGAGCGTTGGTTGTATGACGATGTCAGTCAGTTCTGCGGCGAGGGTTTAGCGAATCAAATTTGGCAAGCGTGGCTTGAATGTAGGAATCACGTATTCCATTACTTTGCTGATGAAATTAAACCTGTCTCGCTTGAAGAAGCCAGATGGAAAGTAGTGCAAATTCTAGAGTGTATAGACGCAGTCACTTCATGCTATTATCGCAATCAAGCACCACAGGAGGCACAACATGGAAGCAGTTAACTTACAATATCGCAATATCACTGTGTCTGGTTTGCCGGGCGGAGGATCGACAACACTCCTGCGAGAGCTCAAGGAAGAGCTGCAGTTCTTAGGCTGGCGTGGTTTTAGTGGTGGTGAGTTTATGCGCGAGTATGCCAGCGAAAAAGGTTTATTTAATGAAAAAGGCGCGCTCCATCATAGTTCAGCCCACTATGAAGATGATTTTGATCGCAAAGTAGATATGGGCATGCGTTCCAAGTTGGAATCAGAAAAAGGTTGGATTCTCGAGGCTTGGTTGTCTGGATTCTTAGCTCAGCAAGTGCCGGGAGTACTCAAAATTCTTGTGTACTGTAGTGATGATGCTGTGAGAATTGACCGAATTGTGAATAGAGATAGCGTTACCGCTGAAGATGTGAAGCATAATATTCAAAAAAGGTATCAAGAAAACCTGGATAAATGGTCCCGAATGTATAAAAATGAGTGGCAAAAGTGGGTTATTGAGCCTGGCACAGTGTCTAGCTCTGATCCAATTGATTTTTGGCGGCCAGATTTGTACGATGTAGCTATAGATACTTATTCTAGTAATCAGCAACAAACACTAGAGACCGTTTTGAATGCCCTTAAAGCAGAAAAAAGTACCACCTAAATCAAGAAAAAGTCGCGTTGCCGCAGTTGTTAAACCTTCGGCGCATATCGCCTTTTATCCTTTGCTCGCTTTAACGTTGATACTGTGGTTTCTGTACAGATTTTTATTTGATTTCCCTATCTGGTTTGATGAAAGTATAGGTAAAGCAGTTTTTTTTGGCTTGCCTGTGTGGTTGTATATTGCCAGCACCGGCTCCAAAGCAATTCTAGATACATTTGCATTTTATAAAATTAAGCGCGGTCTCATGCTGGGACTAGCTATTGGTGGCTTACTGAGTTTTGCCAGTGCAGCGGTGAGCATCCTTGCTCATCATGCTCAAATTGTCCAAGTACCACTTTTTGCAGCAGACTCTTTTTGGTGGGAATTTCTTTTGAGCCTCTTGACTGCCTTTTGGGAAAGCCTCTTTTTCTTTGGTTGGATTATGGTGGCGATTTTAGAAAAGCATCCTCGGTGGCCAGTTTGGCAACAGGTTTTGAGCGTGGTGTTTATTTTTATGTTGTTTCACTTGCCAAATACAGCGCTTAGGTTTTCTGGACCAACTGTTTTGGTGCAACTTTTCCTACTCACTCTTTTTGCGTTGGGGCAATCGCTTCTGTTCTTGAAGGAGAAAAATCTCTATACGCTCGTGCTAACGCATGCTTTGTGGGGAATGGTGCTGTTGTTGCATTGGTAGCTAAGACTACCTGCTGGTAGGCAAGATACTTGCTTGCTGGGGGTAAAATTGTATACTCTTTACTGATCGCAAATGGGACAACTGGTATACTAGGCAGATTGTGGCCGTGTGGGTTTGTGCGAAATAAACTATATGAGACTTCGTTTTATACTATCGAGCTGTGCTCTGCTGTTTGGTGTTGGTATTGTTTGGCTATCATTAACAGCGAGCGTTCAGATATCTGCCGCCGACAACACGAGTGCGTCTGAGCGTACCCTCTACTTTCACAAAAAAGTTTTGCCAGATCATGTTTTTTATCCAGTTTTAATGACCATAGATAGAGCACGGTTGGAGTCAGCTAGTCCTACCCAGCGGGTGTATAGGGAGGTTGAGTATGCCAATCGCCGTTTATACTATGCTCAGGAGCTACTGCGACAAGAAAAAGTGAACTTGGCCCATACTACACTGACCAAAGCTGGGAAATATTTGCTAGAAGCTGGCACCGATGCCGAAAAAAAAGATGTCTCTCCAGCAGTGAGGGAATTTTTAGTGCGAGCACTCCAGTCACATTTACAACAAACAGAGCTGCTCAAAGCCGATTTCCCAGATTCAGACAGACCAGTGATTGATGAGATTCTGAATCAGCAACGCCAGTTGCTTGACAGATTGCAGCCATAGTTTGTTTTAATTTCTCTTCGTCCTCCTTTTTTTCCCTTTGCTTTCTTACTGCTTGAGGAGTAATTTTCCCCAAACAAGTAGTGTCTTTCTTTGAACTTTTTTGATCTATTTAGATTTACTTGTAGGTTACGTCTCCGTATGTCATTCTACTAATCCTCCAAATTTTAAAACACAACATATAGTGGTTTATAATACGGAATAACACAATATGCTGATACTTACTGCTAACATAAGACGATTTGTACTCAATACATCTCGAAAGTTGGCTGGACAAGGAATTGTATGAAATGTCCCTACTGCGCAGTGCCAGACACTGGCGTGATTGACTCGCGCGAAGCTGATGATCAAACCAGTATTCGCCGTCGTCGCAGTTGCGCTGCTTGCGGCAAACGCTTTACGACATATGAGAGAGTAGAAGGTATTGATTTAAAAGTTATTAAAAAAGATGGATTGGTAGAAGACTTTAATAGAGATAAACTACGCAAGGGTATCACTAAAGCCACCTGGAAGCGACCAGTCTCTCTCTCAGATATAGACGAAATGATTGATGAGGTTGAGCGCAAGCTGCGCTTGCGTCAGGGTACACAAGTTAAGAGTTGGGAGATCGGTAACTTAGTTATCAATCGTCTCAAGAAAATAGATAAGCTGTCATATTTATTATTTGCCAGTGTCTACAGAGACTTTGATACTTTAGAAGAATTTAAAGAAGAAATAGCAAAATTAGAACTACCAGATGTGGTAAAGGAGGAGTAAATGCCAGAAGCAAAATTGCCGAAGAAAAAAATGAAGTTCATTAATCGCAAACTAGATGGTGGCATGGGCATGGCTGTGGCCAAACGTACGTACTTGAGACGAGTGGCTGACACAGACACCGGTCGCGAGCGTTGGGAGAGCTGGGAAGAAGTAGCAGACCGAGTTGCCAAGGGTAACACTTCACTCACTGCGCCCGCAGACACCAAACACAAAAAATCTGAGTACGAGTTAATGAAAAAGCACATTAGTAATGGTTCGCTACTCATGTCTGGACGTCACTTGCAACATGGAGATGAAAATCAGGCCAGTCGCAATATGGAGGTGTTTACCAACTGCAGTACTGCGTCTTCATCCTATGTATTATTCTATTTGTTGATGAATGGCTCTGGAGTTGGTAGGCCATATGATGACGACATGTGTGTGGTGGATTGGGATACTATGCCCAATGTTCGTTGTATTATTTCAGATGAACACGCTGATTTTGAGTGGGGCATAGATGAAAGCCTCCGAGACGCTCGTCATAAATACGGCGACACTGAGAACATCCATTGGTTTGAGGTGCCAGATACCCGCGAGGGTTGGGCAGAAGCTGTGGAGATGGTTGAGGTCATGGCTTATGAGAAAAAATACAAGAACGACATTTTGCTGCTCGATTTCACGAAAGTAAGACCAAAAGGTTCTCCTATCAAGGGTATGCAAAACCGACCTTCTTCTGGCCCAAAGCCACTCATGAACGCTATCCAAAAGCTGGCCACCATCAAAGGATCTGGTTTATCACCATGGCGACAAGCCATGTTTGTTGATCACTACTTGGCTGAGTGTGTCTTGGTGGGCGGGGCGCGCAGAAGTGCTCGTATTGCTACAAAAGTATGGACTGATCCAGAGATATTTGATTTTATAAATATTAAGCGTGGCGGATTCTTGTGGAGCGCAAACAATTCTGTGGCGGTAGATGATAAGTTTTGGAAACAACGCACCAATCACTCCAAAAAAGTTTTGGCGGCAATTTTGAAGTCATCGTATGAAGATGGTACTGGTGAGCCTGGTTTTATTAATCAGCACCTTTTGGTTCAAAATGACGAGGGTTATGATGGCTATCAAGATGGTAAATATGCCGAGAGCGAGAAATATAAGCCACATGATCGCACTGAGAAAATGTTATCCCACTTAGCTCGTAACGCTGGAGCAAAAGTGTACTCGCAAATTCCCAACCCTTGCGGTGAAATCTCCTTGAATATGTTGGGTGGTTACTGTGTTATTGCGGATGTGGTGCCCTATTACGCTCCGACTATTGCCGATGCAGAAGAGGCATTTAGAGTTGCTACACGAGCTTTAATGCGTGTTAATACTATGGATTGTCTCTACAATCGAGAGGTCAAACGCACTAACCGCATTGGTGTTGGTATGACTGGTATTCACGAGTTTGCTTGGAACCAATTTGGGTATACTTTCCATGACTTAATTGATGAAGCAAAGTCGCAAGATTTTTGGGACACACTGGCTAGATTTAAACGGGCGGTAGTAGATGAATCTGAGATATACGCCAAGAAAATGGGCGTGCATGTGCCGCACACCAATACTACAATCAAGCCTTCAGGCACGATTTCTAAGTTATTTGCTCTCACCGAAGGAGCTCATTTGCCTACTATGCGTGAGTACATTCGTTGGGTGCAGTATCGCAGTGATGATCCTCAGGTCAAAAAGTACAAGGAAAAAGGTTATCCGGTGAAGATCTTACGCAGTTATACAGGCTCCAGCGTAGTTGGCTTCCCAACCCAGCCACTTATTTGTCGACTCGGCATGGGTGATTTATTAGTGACCGCTGGTGAAGCTACTCCAGAACAACAGTACAAATGGCTGATGTTGCTTGAGAAATATTGGATTGTGGGTGTTGATGAGAAAGGCCAGGCTTTGGAAGACACTGGTAATCAAGTGTCATATACACTCAAGTATGATCCAAAACGAGTCACCTTCCGTGAATACGAGGAGATGGTAGGCAAGTACCAGAGTTTAGTAAAGTGTTGTAGTGTTATGCCGCAGCAAGATTCTACAGCATACGAGTACCAACCAGAGCAACCCGTGACCATTTCTGAGTTCATGAAAGCACTCAATGAAATTCAAGCAGATGATACCTTGTTGGAAGACATTGACTACGAGCATCTGAAGTGTGAGAGTGGAGCGTGCCCCATTTGAGCTTGGGGGGAGAATATCGTTACTTGTCGAAAAGTAGTTCCAGAGAAGGTATAATCGTTTTATGAGTGAAAACATCCAACCTGACCAAAGCGAACGTGGGACTAATCAAGATAAGAATGAGGGGATGATTTACAGAGTAACAGACTCTCTTCAAGAAAGTAGCATCCTAGAAGAAACAGGAGCACCCGTAAGAGAAAGAGAGATACCTCCGGCAGTGCTTGAAGGGGTTGTAGAAAAAATCATAGGCATCTACAGAAACATTTGCAAAACAGCTGATCAACATTTTCATGAGAAATCAGTTCGGAAGAGATTATTATTGCATCTAAGAGCTAAATTAAACTATTGGAGGTGGCAAAAACACTGGAATGTGTTTGAAAATTTAACGGCTGGCGAATTAAGCTTATCAGCTTTAACACATGAGTCGTTATTTAAACTCCTTGAATTACCTGCAGTCAGTCCAGAAGATGAGTTTGAAATTGATATCTCTGGCGGGATCGAAAAAATCAAAAAAAAAATAAATACATCAGAAAATTTATCAATTCTCTACGACAAGATGCAAAGTGTTAATTCAGATACAATTCATGCACTGACACTATATGCAACTTTGTTAAAAATCCCCTCCAATCAGCTGAGAGATACCGCTAGCAAGGAGATATTTGAAGAGCAAATACGTAAGTTACTAGACACCATCGGTACAATTTTTACTTCAGTTATTGTTAGTCTTGAAAAAAGATTAAAAATGAGTTCTGCTGAAGAAGCAGAGGAAATTTGGAATACTTCAAGATATTATTTCCAGACTCTATTGGTATTTTGTATTAAAAATTCTTCTCTTGATCCTGAAGGGACTAAAAAAATAATTAATGCTGTAGAAGTACTACAAAATTTTCAAACAAAAGACGCAGCCGATCGTAACTTCATTCGAAAATCGCTGGATATGGAGTTGTATCAAAAAGAAGCAACCAGCAGAGTTACATTTAAATTATTGTTGTCAACTCTTGGCTTCTCCGATCATGAGGTGGTAGACATGTTGGGATTTTGGGAAACAAAAAACTTGCTAGAATCTGAAGAAATAAGAGTACAGCTTTACTCTATAATTAATAATCTTGAGCATACCCATAATGGAATTATTCATAGACTCTATAAGTTAGGAGTTAAAGATTTAGTACATACATTTAAAGATCTTAGTATTGGAACAGAAGAAGGAAAAGCTGCTTTTAGGTTATTAGAATTTGGTTTTAGTCAAGCTGAAGTTGAAAATATGTTTAGATGGTGGAAGAAATCAAACCCCTCAATTTGGGATACAAAAAGAGGACTATCAAGCTTTCAATTAAATATGAAAACAATTGAAGACTATGAAGAGAGAAGTCCTGGCATCTGCCGTACCATGCTTATTGCCCGTGGTATTAAAAATTTTCTGAGATATCCATTAGAAACCCTTTTGGCCGATATTGATCCGGTTAATAAGCATAAACCCTATGGCATAGTAATTTTCCCCCAAAGTGATCACAATGGAGCTTTTACCACCTACAGAAAAACGATTTTTACCAAATTGCGAGAAGAGTTTGGAGAGAAAGTTATTGTAAGGGTAGTGGAATGTCAGAGTAAGAGAGAAATACTTGTAAGAGTTGGGCGGCTAACCGATGAGCATAGTAAAAACGATATTGGAGATGTTGTCAATCCAGTCAAGTTTGTAATTATCGGCGGACATGGCAATCACCATTCAGTTCAGCTTGGGTCAGAAGATTCAACAAATAATTTTATTGGATTAGAAGATCTTGCATCTATTGACCCAACCATGATAAAAATTTTTGAACCTAAAATGCCAGTGGTTTTTGTTGCATGTAGTTCTGGAGTGAAGAAAGGAATAGCTGAAGAAACCTCGCGCTTAGGTTTTACGGTTATGGGCCCCGAAGAAGAATCTGGGCTGTCCAGTCTCCGACCTAGTCTTGATCGACAGGGTAAGGTGCATTTCTCCCCTCAATTTAAAAAACGTAGTGAAAGAAAACCTGAGAGGATAGCAAGAGTTAAAGTTGGAAAATATGTGGGTTGAGCTGGTAAAAAGACATTGACTACGAGCATCTGAAGTGTGAGAGTGGAGCGTGCCCCATTTGAATTACTTTGTATCACTTGCAATAAAAAATCCCAAGCCCCAAGCTTAGGGGTTTTTATTGCAATAATCTTGTCTGCTCGTACTCGATAAGAATACGGCATATCATCAGGGATATTTAGGTCAATAAAGTCTCGCAAGTGACAGACTCCAAAGTATCAACTTCAGAAAATTAGGGATTGGTGAATCCAGAAATTCGGCTTGCTATTTCTCAATTAGAAGATGACAACTTAGAGTTAGGAGTCACGTATACAAGTGAACAAAGTTCGAAATTTCCACAAAGAATCTTACAGATGAGAGTTATCGCTGGTCAAACTATATTTGATCAAATAAATAAGCAGTTTCCTGGGATGGCCTTCCCAGACTCCTAGACTAGTTTCAATCTTGGTTCTCGTTCAAGATCACTCTTGGGTTGAATAGTTTGCACACCAGCCACCACCCCGATCATAGCGGCATTGTCGCCACAGAGTTTTTTGGAGTAAGGGACACGCAGTTTCAAGCCGTAGGGTTTTAAGGTAATGCGCAGCATGCTGCGCAGTTTCATGTTGGCGGCTACGCCGCCACCCAGCCAAACTTCGGTATATTTTCTGTCTTGTAAAATTTTATTCAATTTATAGCAAATAGACCTAAATATAGCTTTTTGAAATGACGCACTAAAGTCATAAATTTGTGTTTGAGTAAGCAAGCCACCCGCACTCAGAGCTTCGATTTTATTTCGGGAGAAAGTTTTAAGACCCGAGAAGCTGAGGTTATAATCTCCACTAGTGGTCATCGGTAATGGGAATTGAAGTGCTGTAGCGTCACCTTTTTTCGCAAACTCTTCCAGAACTGGCCCAGCGGGATAACCCAACCCCAGCATGCGGCCAACTTTATCTAAGGCTTCGCCAGCAGCGTCATCAATAGTCCAGCCTAATCGTTCGTAGTGGCCAATTTTTTTAACAGCTATAAAGTCAGTGTGTTTGCCAGAAACAATCACCGCTAGAACGTCATGAGCGGCGTTTGCCGCCAAAGGAGACGGTAGGTCTTTGAATGTTCTTGGTAAAACTAACGGTGACAGGACATGGCCCTCAATATGGTTGATAGGAACTAAAGGTTTGTTGTGTGCTTTGGCTAGATCTTTGGCATACGCAATGCCAACTTCCAAAGCCGGTGCCAACCCCGGACCTTGGGTGACGGCAATCAGGTCTATCTCACGCCAGGAGAGATGGGCGCGCTGCAGCGCAGCGCGCACAGCAGGACCAATGTTTTCCTTATGAGCCTGCTTGGCTACCGTTGGAAAAACCCCGCCGTACTCTTTGTGCAACTGTACTTGAGAAGCCACCACATTTGAAAGTGCCACGCAACCTTGGGTGACCGCCACGGACGTTTCATCACAAGAAGTATCAATGGCTAAGATAAAGGGCACTGGATTATTCCGAGCCTGAATCATTTTCCTACCTTTTCCCCGTTGTGTGCGCTCATTTCCGCAGTAGCTTGTAGCTTAGATAGGGTAGGCTCCAAGATTTGCAGCGTCCGCATATTTCCAAGTTCAGAAATCGTCACTCGCAGCAACGGCACGTTATTTTTCTCTAAAAATTCTTGTAGAAACGGTTCAACCACTCCAAACCACTCGATAACTACGCAGTTTTTTGAACGCAGCAACTTAGTTACTTCAAGCCGTTGAAACTCAATTTCTGATCCAACTTTCCACATATCCAAATGATACAAATACCCTGTAACGCCATGCCTCACATACTCATATTCTTCAATGTAGTTGTAGGTGGGGGAGGTAATTGTTTCAGATATCTGCAGAAATTCAGCCACACCTTTGGCAAAGATAGTTTTCCCAGCTCCTAGGGCTCCGTCCAGTCCAATCACCAAGCCTACTTCTTTCAAACGGTCCCAGTTTTTGAGCACCAATCGTTTGGCAATAGATTGTGTTTCTTCTTGAGACGACGAAGTAAGGGTAATTGCATTTTTCCCCACTTCACTCCAATTCTCCCCAAAACGAATTTCTCCAGCCCTGAGTGTCACTGGTGCAGACAGTGTGGTGTCTATCACAGTGGAAGGTGGGTTGTGCGGCAACTCGCCCGCATCCAAAATAAGATCAATCAGCGAGCTTTGTTGTGCTGATAAGCCCGATAAAATATCTGAAACTGAGTATGGTCTTTTTTCTCCTGAGCCATTGGCTGAAGTGGCTGTAATTGGTTTCCCATACAACTGCAGTAACTCCAGCAGTAACTCATAATCGGGCACCCTGATTCCCAGTGTCCCAAATTCAGACTCAACTCCAGGAGCGACGGCGCCCTTTCCCTTCACAACCACCGTCACGGGTCCGGGTAGGAATTGCTGAGCTAACTCTTCTGCCTGAGGATTCATGATAGCGTATGGCTCTGCCGCCGCAAAATAAGGTACCGCAATAGAAAGTGGTTTACCTTCACGCCGACTTTTGAAGCGTAGCAACTTTGCCACCGCCTCTGGATTGGTGGCATCCACGCCTGCCCCATACGTAGTTTCTGTTGGGAAGAGCACTAATCCACCTTGTGCCAATATGTCGCAACTTTTTTGTAGTAATTGCGCGCGATCACTATTTTTTACCTCTAGAATCTGCATAGGGTCCCTATTATACCAATGCTATAATGAATAGTATGGATGACTTTGACCTCGACTGGGATGATTATTATCAAGACTCACCTCTTTCAGTTCTTTCTGATAGTTCTGCAAAAGTGCAGTTATTCTCGCGAATTCACCACGTTGATGGCCTAATTCAGCAATTTGAGCGTATTACTTTGATGACAAAGAGTCAGCGGAGCGCTTGGGTGAGTGAAAATAAAAAATTTCTGCAAAACATTTTTGATCACTTTGTGTCTGACTCCTTTAAGATTCTTGATGGCGTTGAGCTCGATGAAGAAGGCATTCAGCTTTCTATTGAGTTTGTCACCAAGCTGCGAGATGTGATGAACATGGTACAAAATATCCTCTTTGAGGGCAAACGCCTGAAAGGTTAGGTTTTTGTGCACATAGGCTCACTGTTTACCGCAATCATTTATCAACCCTTTTTTAATCTTTTAATCTTTTTCTATTGGTGTTTGGACAAACTTACAGCTGGTAATCCAGATATGGGTGTGGCGGTGATTTTACTCACTATTGTCATTCGTATCCTTTTGTTGCCGATGACTTTGTCGGGCGATAAGTCAGAGAGTGAGCGTCGTCAAATCTCAGCCAAAGTAAAAGAAATTGAGTCGGTGTATTCTCACGACCCAGTACTCGTTCGTCAAAAAACTAAGCAAGTTTTGAGGGGCAGTCGCAGTGTCTTAATTGGCGAGATTATTTCATTGGTAGTTCAAGTTATCATCGCTCTCATGTTGTACCGAATTTTTGCAACTGGTTTAGAAGGCAAGGATTTTCACCTCATCTACTCATTCATGCCAGAAATAAAGACACCAATCAATCTTGTCTTCTTGGGCAAATTTGATCTAGCTCATGCTAGTCTTGGCTTAAATCTGATTCAGTCTATTTGTATCTTTCTGTTGGAAACTCTCGCAATCCTGACATCTCCGTATCCTCACAGCAGGGATGAAGTGGTGCGCTTGCAGCTTGTCTTGCCAGTCGTATCTTTCTTGGTTTTCATGTTTTTACCCGCCGGAAAGAAAGTCTTTGTTATCACCACACTCATTTTTAGTATTATCTTGACAATAATAAAATTTATTCGTCGAATTTACCTAGAGCGGATTGAGAAAGAACAAGCAGAGCACATACCGGACGAGGCCCTAGCCACAGACAGGATTTTGGTTGAGACGAGAATGTAATTGAGGTTTGTATAGACCATTGCGGACAGTGTACAATACAGCTTAGTGCTGTAGAAAAGACTTTTTTTATGGAATTTGATCGTTTGGTTGTTTCCTTTTTAGTTGATGAAGTCGTGGGTGGCTTTTTTATTTCTGTGCCACCTGGTCATGTCGCCTGTATTTTCGACCGAGGTCGAGGTGTCTTACCCCATGTTTGGGGTCCTGGTTTGCATTTAAAAATTCCGTTTTGGCAAGTCGCCAAGATGTTTAATGCTCAAATCCTCGAGTACTCGATTCGCCCTGGCTTTAATGTTGAAACTAATAAAGAAGCTCTCGGTGATGCTCCAGTCAATACTTCCTCCAAAGATGGTCATGATATTTCAGTAGAAGCATCAGTTCTTTTTAGAATTGATCGCGCGAATGCACCCGAGCTATGGGAAAATCTGGGAGAAAATGTTGTTTCTAAAGTTGTTCGCCCTTTCTCTCGGAGTCGTATTGCCGCTGTTTTTGCCGAGTTAACCCTTGAGCAAATTCGGACCAATCGTTCACAAGTGGAGAACATTGTCAAAGATGATCTCAATCAACATTTTGCCGACAAAGGTTTGAACTGTGAGGGTTTTTTGCTTTCAGAAGTAAAGGTGGTGCATGTGCATGGTGCCAAAGAAACCATAGTGTCCGGTGAACCTCGAACTTCAGAACAGACCGGCTTCAACACTACCAACTAATTTTCCTTCTTTTTCTATCCCAATAAGTCTTAGTTGCACTTGACACTAGCTTAGCAGTTGATTACTATAAGTG
>Ga0105044_10003495_pt1 | contig 21608 bp, 24 predicted proteins | sample MAT01_FD_78092 | JGI IMG/M metagenome (GOLD analysis project Ga0105044, IMG submission 78092) | Freshwater microbial communities from Lake Fryxell liftoff mats and glacier meltwater in Antarctica - MAT-01 | ecosystem: Environmental > Aquatic > Freshwater > Ice > Liftoff microbial mat | place...
CACTCATCATCACAATTTCGCCATCCCAATACTCGTAGCGTTCCTCTTGGGTGGGTTCCCAAGCCAGATATTCTTCTGCACTCATCAAAATGTTGTCGGGTAAAGCAACCATTGGCGCGATCTCTTAATGATTCACTTTATTTAGGATAGCGAAAAAAGGGCGTTCTCTTTTAGTATGATTATTTCCACATCCTCTGAACAGAATAAGCATCGAATTTTTTATCCCTGCTAATAATAATTAAGGAGTGATTGATAGCCTGTGCAATCAACATTCGGTCAAATGGATCGCCATGATGTAGCGGGAGATTCCGAACTTGAACTGTATCGGCAAAAGATATCGGAATTATGAGGATATCTGAAGCTTATCTGGAAGATTGGAGTCATTTTCAGTTAGCTAGATAAAGGCATGAGTATCTAAAAGGAAACTACTCATTCCATATATTCCTTAAAAACTTCCAGAGGTTCATCAAAGTCATCAGGCAAAGGTAAAACAAAAGTTCCTTTTAAGATGCCAGAACGACGCTTTGTTTGTAGTAAACTCTCCTGGGAAACAGCTTTTGAATAATTCTCAACTAAATATTTAGCATAATGCAAGAGTTCTTGTTTAAGTGGCTCTGGCATTTGATCTAGTGTTTGTAAAATTTCTGCATCAATAGCCATGATTTCTCCTGAGAGGTTCTCCTGCTTGTAATTTTAGGGGAATTTCTGGAAGGGATTTTATTTTTCGGTGGCTGCGGTTTCAAACTGCACTTGTCGGTACAAATGGGCGATCGCACTGGATTGTTTCATCACAGTCGATCGCAACTTAGGGACTTCCAAGAAACAAATTATCCAAATAAACGAACCACAGAGACACAGAGGAAGGAGAAATAAGAGGGTTTTTGGGTCAGTTTTGGGACATTTTTTTATTTGGAAGTCCCTTATCGTTTCAACAGAATCTGTCGCAGTTCGACATCGCCATAATAGCTCCCACGCTCATAGCGGTAACTAAATTTCTAAGTTTCATGACATTGACTCTTTTTTAATAACTAGTGATTGAACTCCAGCATTTTATCCCGCGAATGCTTAATGCGATCGCCCTTGGCGTTGGCGAAGCCATCGCTTTTACTTCTCGATCATATTTAAGACTGGAATCAGCTATTTCAATCAGTAAAAACACTTCGGAAGCATTGGGATGATGATCCTCATAATCTAATCGATTCAGCTTCACCACTGAAATATCTGGTTCAATGCGATGTGCAAGCGGTTTGTTATGCTGCCGCGATCGCCGCAATATGCCACAATAGCAAGTAAAACAGTAAGAGTAGTTCTCACGAACCATGATGCCCTATGCAAGTCAAAGATATGACCATCGAAGAACTCAAGCTTCTGATTCAAGAAACTGTTACCGAAACGATTCAATCTCTAATGGTTGATCCCGATGAAGGCAAACAAATAAAGCCAGAAGTGAAACAGCAACTACTCGACTCTCTACAACGTACTCAATCTGGAGAACGTGGAATCCCTGCTGAGGAAGTAGCAAAAAACCTCGGATTGACCTACTAATGAGCTACGACATCGAACTTAAATCAGAGGCGACTATCGGGTTTGAAGCTCTCACCTCAACCATTCAAGAGCGCATCTTGCGTAAAATTCGCTGGTTGTCTGAGAACTTTGAGGACTTAACTCCTCAAGCTTTGAGTGCTGATTTAAGCGGTTTGTTCAAACTCAGAATTGGGGACTACCGGGTTATTTATTCCTTTGATACTGAAGCAAAACTCATCACAATTCATCAAGTTGGGCATCGCCGTGATATTTACAATTAACAATCGGTCATCAGCGTCCCCTCAATCAGACTCCAATTGAAGACTCAGTAGATTCACATTAATGTCCTAGCATTTTATCTCGCAAATGTTTAATGCGATCGCGCAATTTTGCCGCCTCTTCAAATTCCAGTTTCTTTGCCGCTTCTTTCATCTGCGCTTCTAACACAGTAATCAATTGGGGAATCTGTTCTAATGGCAGTTCATCTAGATGTTCATCTACTATTTTCAAGTCAGTTGCATTCAACCGCCGAGATACATCTAAAAAAGACAAAATTGCATTACTTGATTTTTTGATAATCGGTTGCGGTGTAATTCCATGCAGTCGATTATGTGCCCTTTGAATACCACGCCGTCTGTCTGTTTCATCAATGGCTTTAATCATGCTGCCTGTCAAATTATCAGCATACATAATTGCTTGTCCCCGGATGTGACGCGCGGCTCTACCAATAGTTTGAATTAAGGAACGTTCGGTTCGCAAAAAACCTTCTTTATCCGCGTCCATAATTACTACTAGGGAAACTTCGGGTAAATCCAGACCTTCCCGCAGTAAGTTCACACCAACCAATACATCAAATGTACCTTCGCGCAAGTTCTGCAAAATCTCAATGCGCTCAATTGAATTAATCTCCGAATGTAAATACCGCACCCGAATACCGTGGTCTTGCAAATACTCAGTTAAATCTTCCGCCATCCGCTTAGTTAATGTGGTAATTAACACTCGTTCATGGAGGTCAACTCTATCTTTAATTTCTCCCAACAAATCATCAATTTGTCCTTCTGTGGGACGCACAGAAATTTCTGGATCAACTACTCCAGTTGGTCGAATCACTTGCTCAATTACATGGTCTTCAGAAACTTCTAATTCCCAATTTCCTGGGGTTGCTGAAACAAAAATACACTGATTCATCTTTTGCCAGAATTCTTCCGCTTTCAAAGGACGATTATCGGCAGCACTAGGAAGACGAAATCCATGTTCAATTAAAACTTTTTTTCTAGCTTGGTCGCCGTTATACATCCCGCGAATTTGGGGGACGCTAACGTGAGATTCATCGATAACTAATAGCCAATCTTTAGGAAAATAATCAATTAAACATTCTGGCGATTCTCCGGATTGTCTTCCTGCTAAGTGACGGGAATAATTCTCTACGCCGTTGCAGTAACCTACTTCGCGCAGCATCTCTAAGTCATAGCGTGTTCGTTGATCTATGCGTTGCGCTTCTAATAATTTCCCAGCCTGTTCTAAGTCTAGTTTTTGCTGTTTTAATTCTGCGGCAATATCATGACAAGCTACTTCTAACCGTTCTTCTGGGGTAACAAAGTGACGTGCTGGGTAGACATTCACCGCTTCCAAACTTTTGATAATTTCACCTGTTACCGGGTCAATGTAGCGAATAGCGTCAATTTCATCACCAAAGAATTCGACGCGAATAATTCGGTCTTCATAAGCTGGGCCAATTTCTAAGACATCACCACGAACGCGAAATTTTCCTCGACCCATTTCTATGTCGTTGCGGCTATATTGAACATTTGCCAAATCTCGTAAAATTTGGCGCTGATTTACTTCCATACCTATCTTGAGGGGGATGGCAGCTTTCAGATATTCTGCTGGCATTCCTAAACCGTAGATGCAACTGATGGATGCAACGACAATGACATCACGGCGTTCAAAAAGCGATCGCGTCGCTGAATGCCGCAACATATCAATTTCATCATTAATCGCTGCCGTTTTTTCAATATAAGTGTCGGTAACGGGAATATATGCTTCTGGCTGATAATAATCGTAGTAGCTGACAAAATACTCAACCGCGTTATTGGGAAAGAAATCCCGCAACTCGTTACATAGTTGTGCAGCAAGGGTTTTGTTATGTGCCAGAACTAAGGTAGGCTTGCCAATCTTCTCAATAACTGCTGCTACTGAAAATGTCTTGCCAGTTCCCGTGGCTCCTAGTAAAGTTTGGTAACGATTACCAGATTGGATACTAGCGGTGAGTTGGGCGATCGCTTGTGGTTGATCGCCTGTGGGACTAAAGGGAGCTTGAAGACAAAATTCTGTCATACAGTTTTGCTGGAAATACCCGATCTTATGGTGACGATTTCGCCCTGTATCCATTGTAGCTGGCTGATCAGACCAAATAAATAGTCAGATTTTTTTACAAAACTTAATAATTTAACTTTACTTATGTATCAGTTTTAAAGATACTTATATCTATATAAGGTTTTTTAAGGTTAAACTCTAAGATATATAGGAAAAAATTTCATCTTTCCTTAATTATTGTAAAATTCAATTAACAAACCAGAGGTGTTCGTTTATGACTATTAGCAGCGCTGGCAAAGCAAACAGTTCTCGGCAAAATAATGCCAAGTCTCCAGGGGAAAATACAGAGAAAGTTGAAAATCAACAAGACCAGAGCTTGAATGCAGATAAAGTCGAGGAAATTACCAAACAGCCAGTGCCGGAATCTTCTGGTCCTCTCGTCATTGGTGGAGTTCGTCCCATAGGCCTTAGCGACTTAGAAGTTGCTGAAAAACTTTCAATTCCTGGGGTGCGTCCTGTTAGCACCAGTACGTTAGAAGTAGTTGAAACCTTTGACGCAATGGGTATTCGGCCAATTGGCGCTAATACATTTGAAGTTGTTGAAAGTATTAATCTCTCTGGCATTCGTCCAATTGGCTCAAGTTCATTGGTAATTTCTGAAAGCTATTCCACATTTGGGAACCGTCCGATCGCATCAAATGAGGTTGACAATTCTGAAAGCCTGATGGGTTTTCTAGATTAGACAAAAAAATATCTTTATGACACTTTATTAACCCAGTTTTTGTATAAAACTGGGTTTTTTAGTCAAAGAGTCAAAAGTAGAGATTGAATATGTGGGCATAAATATTTAAGGTTTTTAACTCCTTTATCTTTTTTTACATAGTTTGGTTTTATTCTGCCGACCTACTTACCATATTTACACTTATTCTATGTCTTTTAGCATAGATAACTAAACTTTGCTGACTTTAGTTTATATTAAAGCAACAGCTAGGATGCTTACTACAATTACTTTTCTTAATTACAAATTACGAATTACAAATTACAAATTCTTTAATATGCCTTGTGGTGGAAGGCTTTATCAAAGACCTTAAGTTATTGTGTAGAGGTAGTAAAAAACATTTCAAAGTTTATTTACAGCTTTGGAATTTACTTACCAAAAAATCAGGAGTATCATTATGAGCTTAGAAGACCGCGCTAAAGCAACTGCTAAAAATATCGAAGGTAAGGCTCAAGAAGCAGTAGGAAATATTACTGGTGATCCAGAAGATAAAGCTGAAGGTAAAGCAAAGCAAGCTGAAAGCGAAGTACGTCACGGTATGGAAGACGTAAAAGATAATGTGAAGAAAACCATTGACTAATAATTCATAATTTTTTGCAGGAACTAAAGGGGAATAAATCGAGTATGTCCCATTTTTGCAAAAGAGATATGAATTGTTCTTAGGCAGAAAATTAGGCGGCATTGTCCATCTAATTTTTTGCTTTGTCTACTATTTGAATAGCTATGTCTACAACGGGCGTAGCTGCGCTAACGTTGCTCAATCTAAAAATTATTTAAAATTGTAGTAAAATAACACGGGCATTAACTATCCTCAACTACATGGGATTGTTAGCGCTTTTCAATTCAAAATTCATGAGAATATACCGTGAGCCTAACTCTTTATTTTCTCCGTCACGGACAAACAGAATCCAGTCGTAATAATTACTTTTGCGGTTCTTTAGATTCAGAACTTACCCCAGAAGGGTTAGAGATGGCAAAGGCTTTTGCAGAGGCATATAGTTCTATGCCTTGGACAGCCATCTTTTCTAGTCCCATGCGACGAACTATAGAGACAGTCAAACCTCTATGTGCAGCCATCGGGATAGAACCACAATTTAGGGATGGTTTGAAAGAAATTAATTATGGCAAGTGGGAAGGCAAAACGCCAGAAATCATTAGCCGTGAATATCACGATGATTATATTCGCTGGTCAGCCGATCCGTCTTGGAATGCGCCTAGTGATGGGGAAATGGGAGTGACGATTGCTGCTCGCGCCTTGCAGGTAATCGAAGAAATCAAGCGTCTTTATAGCAGTGGCAATGTGTTAGTACTTTCCCACAAAGCAACTATCAGAATTATTCTGTGTAGTTTGCTAGGAATTGATGTGGGACGCTTCCGTTTTCGTTTGGGATGTCCTGTTGCTTCGGTCAGTATTGTAGAGTTTACCTCACATGGTCCGCTGTTAAAGGTTTTGGCAGACCGGACTCATTTGGATGAGCGTTTGCGAAATTTACCAGGAACCTAAGGGAGTTGGGAGTTATCAAAACAGAATTCAGGAGTCAGGAGTCAGAATACAGTATCTGACTCCTGAATTCTTCTTCAATGAGTATTTGTTAGTTCTTGAATTAATTGTTCAGGTGTCATAATTCTGGGAGTAGCAACTGGAAAATCTCCAGGGTTGCGAGTAATAATAGCGTCTAAATGATTAAGTACCGCAGTGCTGTATTGAATAGCGTCTTCAAAATCTCTAAAGTTAATGGTTAGTGCCATGTTGATTGTGGCACTGTCTACGGTGACGACTTGGCAAAAGGTAACTATTTCCCTCAAAAAGTCAAGGGCTAAATTTCGACCTTTATCTTTACGGATGATGTAGTAAAGGTCACTAAAGGAAGATGCACAGATGTAGCCTTCTATCTGCCCCTCTTCAACAAATGATACAACTGTCTCGCTATTGCCAAAAAAAGGTTGTCGCTCAAGAGCAACATCCAAAACAACATTGCTGTCCAACAGAACTTTCACAGATTATGTTTCTCCTTTAAAGCTTCCCATCTGGCTTGGTCTGGATCAAAATCAGGAGGAGCAGGTTGTGTCTTTTTAAACCAGTCTTGCAAAGCTTTGATTTTTGTTTGTCTCTTCGGCTTTTCTAGCTGCGACTCAATGGTGGTTTCTGTAGAACTTTCCAAGGATGAAACTGACTGCAAAATAATAACTTCTACCGTCCCTGGAGCAATATTCAGAGGTTCATCAATAATTAAATGACCGGATTCATCAATTATTGCGTTTAGCTTGTAGGCTTGCATACTTTTGCCCTTTTTGTTTCTAGGATAAAACACTGGTGCTGTAAATGTTACAATCGCATCGCAGTTCCGAATGACTAACTTCTAGTGGTCAACATTGTAATATTCATAAGTAATGTTGCAATATTCGTCACTAGTGTTACAATATTACTTATCAACATTGCAGCATTCATAAGTAATATTGCAATAAGTATGATTAACATTTTAATATTATTTATCAATATTGCAATATTTGTCCTTAACATTGCAATGTTTGTGACAAATGCTTGGGCGATCGCAAGCAATGCCTAAATAAAATCATCATTAAGTTTTGTTATGCTACCAGTTATTGAAACTATTACTTTACGTCAAATGGCTTCGGGCGATCGCCTCTATTTACAACTATACAAATTTATTGGCGCTCAACCTGGTAAAAAGGTTTACATTCAATCTAATCTACATGGTGCAGAGATTGCTGGTAATGCCGTTATTCATCAGTTAATTGAGTTTTTATTAACAATAAAAGATGCAAATTTAGCCGGGGAAATTTGGTTTGTTCCTGTTTGTAATCCAATGGCGACGAATGAGCGATCGCATCATTTTTCTCCTGGTAGATATTGCGTTTATGAAGCCAAAGATTGGAATCGGATATTTTGGGACTACGAAAAAGAAACTGATAATTTAGTAACTTTTACTAAATCTCAACTTCATCTTGATATAGAGGTCGTTCGACAAAATTATCTAACTATAATTAAGCAACAATTTGCAACGATTTTAGAAAAAATTAATTCTCCTAGTGGTGTGCCATACACTGAGCTTTTTAGCTATAAACTACAAAATCTGAGTTTAGATGCCGACTATTTAATTGACTTACACACTTCTACAAATCAAGCGTTAGACTATCTTTATTATTTCCAAAACCGAGAAGATAGTGCAAAATATTTCGGGTTTGATTTCGGAATCTTACTTGATAAATATGATGGTGATGCTTTTGATGAAGCTTTTATTAAACCTTGGTTAGCACTAGAAGCTTGTTTTAAAGAGTTTGGTAAAAAAATCAAGTTTGATGTGGAAGCTTGGACACTAGAATTAGGAACAGGAATGCAAATAAACCCTAATTCAGTCGCTAAAGGTGTATGGGGTGTGAAAAACTATTTAGTGCAGAAAGGTGTACTGCAAATTCCTAATTTATCAGATGACACAAAAACTTATGAAATGACTTTTGCATCTAGCAGCAACCGGAAAAAATATTATGCGATCGCAGGTGGCATGATTCAATCCAGAATTGAATTAGGTAGTTCAGTTAAAGCAGGAGAAAAACTCTATCAAATTCTCAGTTTTAATAAAGAAGGTAAGTTACCTACTGTAATTGATGTCTGCGCTCAAAAAGATGGATTGGTTTATGATGTCGCAACCAATCAAGCCGTAAATGAAGGCGAGTTTGTATTGGGAGTTATTAGTTAGCAACTAAATTTAAAGTTCTGTTTCTACGCCACTGTTTGACTTATTATTCGATTCCATAAAGGATCGGTAGAGTCGGTTTTTCGGGTAAAATACAATACAGATTCCATCAACTCAATATACTTGTGCGATCGACGCTGATTTAAATAAGCTATATTAATCCTTTTGCTTCCAGCCGCTTACTGGGGAGCGATAAATCCTATATCATTAAGCTAGCAAAAGTGGACTTAAACTGGAGATACCACTAGAAGTAAATCTGCTCAAAAATATAAGTACTCGTGAAACTTAATCAGCAGAAAATGGGAAAACTGAACATAGACACTATCTGCTGATATATTAAGTTTGAGGATGCGATCGCCCTACAGCCCCTTCGGGCATCCTACGGCAGGCGTTGGCACAGCCATCGCTGTTCCCAATTTACAATAATTACATCCTAGAGGAATAGCTATGAAATGGCGCGTGATTCTTGAATCAGACCTAGAAACAGGCGATTGGGCTGTATGGTGTCCAGAGTTACCTGGCTGTACTTCAGCAGGAGAAACAGAAGAAGAAGCTTTAGAAAATATTAAAGAAGCAATTCAATTGTATTTACAGCCGGAATCAATTGAGTTAGCCCCTAGTGCGATCGCACCACTTTACCAAAGCGATCGTTAAAAGCCAACTTCAAAAAATCGTTGTCCGATCATGATGATTCCACCGAATTTTATGGGAATACTTATAAATGGAAGCCTAAATATTTATCGGAGAGCATTATGTTTGGATTTGAAAAGATTACACTGGCAAAAGTACTAAGAGCTGCAACATAGGATTGCTGTATAACAATACAAGTGCTATCAAGTCTATCAATCAGGACAGTTCGGCTTCCAATAACTTTATCTTCTCTAAACAACTAAATATGGGCGTATTTAACAAAATTACAGCAACATTTCAGCAGTCTAGACAATTTCTAAAAAGAAGTCTAGAAGAATACATTATGTTTAGCTCAGAAGCTAAACAGTTGACTTTGACAAAAAAAATGGTTTTACTTCTCTGTCAACAAGCCGAATCTAGAGTTGAGCAACTAAAAAGCTTAGAACCACACTCTGAAGAGGGACTTATTGCAACAATAGAATACAATAAAATTCAAGTAAAATTACATTTTACTCCTGAGAAAATAACTCTTAATGAAGATTGTCTTGAAGGAGAACTTCGCTTATTAAAACCCCCTCAGTTTGAGACTGAATCCATAGTTTACCGTTACCTCATTGCAGGTTGGACAACATTTTTGGGAGGTAAACTTCCCAATGGAGCTTTACCAAAAGAGGTTAGAATTGAAAATAATAAGGTTTACTATACTCTTCCTCGAAATCAATTGCAGCTTTTAGATGACCTTTTCTATAGTCTTGAAAATGGTTCTACTTTGATTACTAACCTTAAACAAGGAGATTTAACTATTGAAACTTCAGTAGCTTTGAGTTGGAATAATTTGAAGCTTCAAAATCTGCTTCAACTTCTGAATCTAAAATAGGTGTAAAAACAGAGAAATAGTTTTTATTTTCCTTTTAATAATAGCCACAACCGCACAATACGACTGCGCGGTAAAAGTTCTGAATTTGCGCTAATAGTTGGATTTATTGGTATGACATTAGTGATAAATTTAATCTTCTTAGGATGTGAAGAGTATGGACTTTAAAATATAGTATTTATGGAAAGATTCTCTATGACTGAAATTGTATTTCTGGTTGAAGATGATCCAGATGGTGGTTATACAGCAGTAGCTCTAGCCGAGTCAATTTTTACTCAAGCTGAGGATATAGAAACACTACGGGAAATGATCCGTGATGCGGTTCACTGCAATTTTCCTAATGAACACAACCGTCCTAAAATCATTCGGTTACACATAGTCCGTGATGAGGTAATAGCTTCTTGAAACTCCCACGAGACTTATCTGGTTCAGAATTAGTTAACAGACATCGCAAATCCGCCAAGCTCTAATTATTGTGTATATTTTTTAATTTTTGAAAATGCGATCGCGCCTTTTTACCAACGCGATCGCTAAATTTTGCATCCCCTAACCAATAAAATGTAGCTGATTAATCACCGCACTAATTAGATTATGGGTAACAGGAAGACTATCCACTACCATCCCCAGACACAACAGCATCATGTAGGAAATGGAATAGAGAAACAACTCTTTAGCGACAGTGCGATCCTCTGGATTTTGCAACAATCGCCAAGATTTGTGGATAAATAATCCTCCCAGAATTAGAGCGATCGCAGCATAAAGAATTCCACTTGCGCCCAAAGGATAAACTAATAACCCGGTTGCAACTACGGTGATCAAGGTATAGTACCAAATCTGCCGCACCGTTGCTATGTCCCCTTTAACTACAGGTAGCATTGGTATCCCAACTTTTGCGTAATCGTCCCGAATCATCAGAGCTAGCGCCCAGAAATGGGGCGGTGTCCATAAAAAGACGATGGCAAAAATTAACCACGCTGACCAGCTTAATGTACCTGTGACAGCAGCCCAACCCACTAAAGCCGGAATTGCTCCAGCCGCTCCACCAACAACGATATTCTGAGTGGTGTGTCGTTTCAGCCAGTGGGTATAGACCAAAATATAAAAGACGATACCAGAGAAGGCTAATAGAGCGGCTAACAGGTTGGCAAATACTGCTAGGAGTGTAAAGGAAATTGTCGCCAGTGCGATCGCAAAAATTAAAGCATCGCGCGGCTGCACCTTACCGGAAGGCATCGGACGATGGCGTGTCCGCTCCATGTCATAATCGATATCCCGGTCATACACACAGTTAATCGTCTGGGCGCTTGCAGCCGCCATTGTGCCACCAGTCAAAGTTACCAGCAACAGCAATGGGTCTACTTCTCCCTTAGCAGCAATCCACATACTCCCAGCAGTAGTAATCAAAAGCAGCGGAATAATCCGCGGCTTTGTTAGCTGGTAGTAACTTTGAATTACTTGTAAAAATGTTTCGTGGTGGCGAGAGACATTAGTCTCAATCATGTTGGCTCTGGTTCCTTATTTTTCAACAACTTAGCTGAGTCACGCAACGCGAGAACTGTGAAAGCCACCAAAGTACCCAGCAAAGTAGCTCCTATAGCTTGGTGAGAGACGGTGAGAGGCTCGACTTGGAGATGTAATTTAAAAGTGGCGAATCCCAACAAGATTTGTAAGGTTAACAACCCACCAGCCATATTTGCCAGTCGCCGCAAAGCTGGATGTAGTGCTGGTGTACGCCAACAAATAAATACCATTGCCAAGGTTGCGATTGTTGGTGGCACCAAACCAGCAATATGACTGTACATCACAGTACAAAGTTGAGAACCGCCGAGGCATTGGTGTAGCGCCCACCGAGAGCCGACTAAAGCCCCTAGCAAACTTTGTAGGTAAACCAAAATAGCGGCAGTTAAGCCTACCCAATGCAACTTACCAACGGTTCCAGTTCCTTGATAGGAAATTAGTGCCGTGCCAATGGTCAGGAGGGTGGTAAAAAACAACAGCGCCGTTCCTAAGTGGGCGGTAACGATATCAAACCGCAACAGTTCGGTGACGGTGAGTCCCCCCAAGATGCCTTGGAAGATGATTAAAAATAGGGCAAATGTGGATGCCCAAGGTAGCCAAGAGGGTAAGAAGCGACGATGCCACCAGGATAAGCCGAAGAGTGCGATCGCGCTTACACCAATTAAAGCTGCATCCAATCTGTGAAACCACTCCAAGAACACCTGGAGATTCATTTGCTTGGCTGGCACCAGTTCGCCATAGCACAAAGGCCAGTCTGGGCAAGCAAGTCCAGCATTCATTACACGAGTGGCAGAGCCTATTGCCATCAAAATCAAGGTGGCTATGCACATTTTCCACACCAAGCGCCGAATCATTTCCTTGGGCTTTTGCTGCTCAACTGCCACTTTATTTTGTTGTAGGACAAATTCGCTCATCAACGATACCTTCTGCCTGCTCTTGGTGGATCTCTTAAAATTTTCAATTTTCTTTTAGTGTCCATCTTCACCCTAGCGTATAGGCTAAAGGTTTATAGATTGGCACTCACTTATACTTTGAATCACTCCAGCAATGTTTTCCTGGAAGCTTTAGGTATTTTTTAAGATGTGAGAAATTGATTAATCACAATTAATTTAAACATTCTAAATTTTTCCACTGATGTACATCTATTTTTGGCAGTATCTAATAGTCACCTTGTACTCAAAATTAGTAAAATAGTCAAAAAAATTTTTATAAATTTCAGACCTTTAGCCCCTTTGTCTGACAGCCTAGACTACCTTAGTAAGTGAGTAGCTTCGAGATAACATAGTAAATTCATTTAAATAAACCGTGAAGATTCCAAGTTCCATCTGGACATTACTCATTGGCATCGTACTAACGCTGGTCAGCTTTTGGTACGGTCAAAATCACGGTCTGTTGCCAGCAGCAGCTACGGATGAAGCCGTTTTAGTGGATGGTCTGTTCAACACGATGATGATCGTTTCTACAGGTATATTCCTACTTGTTGAAGGTATTTTAATTTACTCTGCATTTAAATACCGTCGCCGTGCAGGTGACAATGAAGACGGTCTACCAGTTGAGGGCAATGTACCTCTAGAAATCCTCTGGACGGCGATCCCAGCAATTATCGTTTTCGGCATTTCTGTTTACAGCTTTGATGTGTACAACGAAATTGGTGGCTTTGATCCGCATGGGAGCCATGCAGCGCCGATGAATCAGGAATCGATGACAATGCCAGGGCATGGGAGTGCGATCGCCGCAACTTTAAGCGATGTTCCTCCCAGCACCGAACCCAACCTCAATCAAGAAAAATCTGATGAGGCGATGCAAGACCCAGCTACCGCAGAAGTCCGCAATGCTGACCAAATTCCTCAACTGCGGAATGCACCAGGCATAGGTATTGTTGCTCCGACAATTGGGGGCAGTCCTGAAAAAGCAGGCAAACCGGCAGAATTGCGGGTCAACATCACTGGTCTACAATATGCCTGGATTTTCACTTATCCTGAAACTGGGATAACTACAGGTGAAATGCACGTCCCCATTGGGCGTGAAGTGCAAATCAATATGACCACCAACGATGTCATCCACGCCTTCTGGGTGCCAGAGTTCCGCCTGAAACAAGATGCGATCCCTGGTAGGCAAAGCGAGATTCGCTTCACACCCAAAAAAGCCGGAGATTATGTCCTGATCTGTGCTGAACTTTGCGGACCATATCACGGAGCGATGAGAGCGCCAGTAGTCGTTGAGACAGAAGAAGCGTTTGACAAATGGCTGCAAGAGCAGCTAGTTGCCAGCAAAGAAACCCTCAATCAAGCTGTTGCTGTTAATCCTGTAGATATATCCCCAAATGAATTTCTCGCCCCTTACACCAAGGACATGGGAATTCAGCCAGAAGTACTACATCAAATTCACCATTAGTCAATTGTTATTTAGTCAAAATCCAATGACTAATAACTAATGACTAATGACCAATGACTAATGACTATGACACAAGCTCAGTTGCAAGAAACTGCCAATATCCCTGCCCTTCTTGAGGAACCAGGGATTAGAAAATGGCAAGATTACTTTGGCTTCAACACCGACCATAAGGTAATTGGGATTCAATACCTAGTCACTACGTTTGTTTTCTACTGCATTGGTGGCGTAATGGCTGAGTTGGTTCGTACAGAACTGCGAACCCCAGAAGTCGATTTTGTCACCCCTGAAGTCTACAACAGCTTGTTTACGCTGCACGCCACAATCATGATTTTCTTGTGGATTGTGCCAGCTGGTGCGGGTTTTGCTAACTTCCTTATCCCCTTGATGATTGGGGCAAAGGATATGGCATTCCCACGCTTGAATGCTGTTGCCTTTTGGATGATTCCCCCTGCGGGTATATTGCTGATCGCCAGTTTAGTCGTAGGCGATGCACCGGATGCAGGTTGGACTTCCTACCCTCCCCTGAGTTTGGTAACAGGTCAAGTAGGTGAGGGAATTTGGATTATGAGCGTCCTGCTACTAGGAACGTCATCGATTCTAGGGGCAATCAATTTCCTGGTTACATTGATTAAGATGCGTATCCCTAGTATGGGGATTCACCAAATGCCCTTGTTCTGCTGGGCGATGTTTTCTACCTCGGCACTGGTTTTGGTATCAACCCCAGTCTTAGCAGCAGGTCTGATTCTGCTTTCCTTTGACTTAATTGCCGGGACAACATTTTTTAACCCAACAGGCGGTGGCGACCCAGTAGTATACCAGCATATGTTCTGGTTTTACTCTCACCCAGCAGTTTATATTATGATTTTGCCCTTCTTTGGGGCAATTTCGGAAATTATCCCCGTGCATTCCCGCAAGCCGATTTTTGGCTACAAAGCGATCGCCTATTCCTCTCTCGCTATTAGCTTTTTGGGGCTAATTGTTTGGGCGCACCATATGTTTACCAGTGGTATCCCCGGCTGGTTGCGGATGTTCTTTATGATCACCACCATGATCATTGCCGTACCCACGGGAATTAAAATTTTCAGCTGGTTAGCAACCATGTGGGGTGGGAAAATCCAACTCAACAGTGCCATGCTGTTCGCAATGGGCTTTGTCGGCACCTTTGTAATTGGCGGTATCAGTGGCGTGATGTTGGCGTCAGTGCCCTTTGATATTCACGTTCACGACACCTATTTTGTAGTGGCACACTTGCACTACGTCCTGTTTGGTGGTAGTGTTCTCGGCATTTATGCGGCGATTTACCACTGGTTCCCGAAAATGACGGGACGGATGCTAAACGAGTTTTGGGGTAAGGTTCATTTTTCTTTAACAATAGTGGGTCTAAATATGACCTTCTTACCAATGCATAAGCTGGGAATGATGGGCATGAACCGCCGCATTGCTCAATATGACCCCAAATTCACCTCACTGAACGAAATCTGCACCTATGGGTCTTATATACTGGCAATTTCGACATTTCCCTTTATTATCAATGCCATTTGGAGTTGGTTGTACGGCGAGAAAGCTGGTAATAATCCTTGGAGGGCACTTACCTTAGAGTGGATGACTACCTCACCGCCAGCGATCGAGAATTTTGATCAAACCCCAGTACTTGCTACAGGCCCCTACGACTACGGCTTGGAAAGGGCTAAAGAAGGTGTACCTTTATATGATCCCAATCCAGTCTTATCTGGTGGCCCAAACTCAGTATTAAGAGCAGAACCCGACCCGGCGGTTGCTGCCAATCCCGAAGACCGCAAATAAACAGGGTATGGGGCATTGGGCATGGGGCATTGGGCATTGGGCATTGGTCAATAATCAATAGTTCTTCTCCCCCATCTTCCCACTCCCCACTCCCTACTTGTCCTCTAAGCATTAAAAATTCATGCAAAGTCAAACTATTGACTCAGCTAAAACTGAACTAAATCATCACCACGCGGCGGAAGCGGCAGTTGGTCATCACGAGGAACATCCAGACCATCGCCTGTTTGGACTAGTTGTCTTTCTGATTGCTGAAGGAATGATTTTTATGGGACTGTTCGGAGCCTACTTAGCTTTCCGTGCTACCCTACCTGTGTGGCCTCCAGCAGGTACCCCAGAATTAGAACTATTGCTACCTGGAGTTAATACTATCAATCTAATTTCTAGTAGTTTTGTGATGCACAATGCCGACACTGCTATTAAAAAGAATGATACACAAGGTGCAAGAATCTGGTTAGCAATTACGGCAGCAATGGGTGCTATTTTCTTGGTGGGTCAAGTATATGAATATACCCATTTAGAGTTTGGTTTAACTACCAATTTATTTGCTAGTGCATTTTACGTTTTGACTGGTTTCCACGGATTGCACGTTACTATCGGCGTTTTGGCAATTGTTGCCGTGTTGTGGCGATCGCGCGTTCCGGGTCACTACAGTAACGAAAAGCACTTTGGCATCGAAGCAGCCGAAATCTACTGGCATTTCGTTGACGTGATTTGGATTATTTTGTTCGGATTACTGTATCTACTGTGAGTATTAATTATTAGTTGTTCATTCCACGCGAACAACTTAATCAGCCCCCAATAAGGGGCTTTTTTTTATTTGTTAAATCTGTTACATACAGAAACCTTTAAATTAATCTTGATGGAATTTCAGTTATTGTTAATGATTAATTCTTTTTGAATGAAAGCGAATTAAATAAAAAAACATCTTAAAATTGAAAAACAAATATTGATAAAAAGGTGAGATTTTACAAGCATTATCACCTACATCTGCATGGTAAACAATAGAAGAACGCATAGCTGATGACTAACGTACTATGGCTACAAGGTGGTGCTTGTTCAGGCAACACTATGTCATTTCTCAATGCTGAAGAACCGACAGTCTGCGACTTGATTGCAGACTTTGGCATCAAGTTACTTTGGCATCCCTCCTTGGGAGTGGAACTGGGTAACAACTTGCAAACACTGCTGCGAAATTGCGTTTCTGGCACAATTCCTTTAGATATCTTGGTATTTGAAGGCAGCGTTGTCAACGCTCCCAATGGCACAGGCCAATGGAACCGTTTTGCCGATCGCGCCATGAAAGATTGGTTAGCAGACCTCGCCAAAGTTGCCAAATTTATCGTCGCTGTGGGAGATTGTGCGACATGGGGAGGAATTCCCGCTATGTCACCCAACCCCAGCGAGTCGGAAGGTTTGCAATTTCTCAAACGTCAAGAAGGCGGCTTTTTAGGGAAAGACTTTGTATCGCAAGCCGGATTACCTGTAATTAATATACCTGGATGTCCCGCCCATCCCGATTGGATTACGCAGATATTAGTTGCGATCGCTACTGGACGCATAGCAGACATTGTTTTTGACGAACTAAATCGTCCCCAAACCTTCTTCAACTCCTATACCCAAACAGGTTGTACCCGCAACGTCCACTTTGCCTACAAAGCCTCAACCGCCGAATTTGGTCAACGTAAAGGCTGCTTATTCTACGACTTAGGTTGTCGCGGTCCGATGACCCATTCCTCCTGCAACCGCATCTTATGGAACCGCGTCTCATCTAAAACCCGCGCCGGAATGCCCTGTTTAGGTTGCACTGAACCAGAATTTCCCTTCTTTGACCTCAAACCCGGAACCGTATTCAAAACCCAAACAGTGATGGGAGTTCCCAAAGAATTACCGCCAGGGGTGAACAAAAAAGACTACGCTTTACTCACAATGGTCGCCAAAGACGCAGCACCACCTTGGGCAGAAGAAGACTTTTTTACAGTTTAGTCATTAGTCCTTTGTCATTTATGAAAAACTAATGACCAATGACTAATGATTAATGACCAATGACTAATGATTAATGACCAATGACTAATGATTAATGACCAATGACTAATGATTAATGACCAATGACTAATGATTAATGACCAATGACTAATGATTAATGACCAATGACCAATGATTAATGACCAATGACCAATGATTAATGACCAATAACAAAGGACAAATAACAAATGACAATTCAATCATTAGATATTTCACCCGTCGGTAGAGTTGAAGGCGATTTAGATGTCCGAGTTGATATTGAGAATGGGCGAGTAGTTAACGCCTGGACACACGCTGAATTATTTCGCGGATTTGAAGTGATCCTACGCGGTAAAGATCCCCAAGCCGGATTAATTGTCACGCCTCGCATTTGCGGAATTTGCGGCGGTTCTCATCTGACTTGTGCATCTTGGGCATTAGATACAGCTTGGGAAACAGAAGTTCCTCGCAATGCCATATTAGCCAGAAATTTAGGTCAAATTGTCGAAACAATCCAAAGTATACCCCGCTATTTTTATGGACTCTTTGCCATTGATTTAACTAATAAAAAATACCGTCATAGTCGCTTTTATGACGAAGCTGTAAGACGCTTTGCTGCTTTCACAGGTAAATCTTACGAACTAGGCATCACAATTTCTGCTAAACCTGTAGAAATCTACGCACTATTAGGCGGACAATGGCCGCACAGCAGTTATATGGAAATAAATTGAGGAATTGCTTATATAGTAGGGATTTCTAAGGATAGGTCTGATGATTCCCTGGTTTTTCCTTAAATTAGTCCATAAACCCACTGTTAGCTACACCATAAGCGGAGATAGCAAGCAGTAAATCCATTTATTTTTCTCTGCTAAAGGTTATTTGGTTTTCTTAGGCGTTACCTAATTTTTCCCTAATCCTAGATTAGCGATGCCTTCAGCGATCGCAGTTAAGGAAGTCCAAGGCAAGTGGTTAAGTATAATTATTTTCTTTATATTGAAGTATAAATCCGGGTTTTCCTCGATATAAATATGCAAATAGCAATATCTGTGCTTAAATAATTACATACTTGCTTGAGTATAGAAGTATTTATTTGTTTGGATATTGAGCGATAGCGTACCCCTCCAGGGAAGCAAGCTACGCGTAGCGTGTGCCTTGCACTCAGCGCTCCGTAGGAATCGTTTTTTTAAAGGTGTTTAACGCCTTGCTCACAGGCAAATTTAGAGCGCATCGGAAAATTTGTCCTTGTGCAGCAACTTGTTATGCGATGTTGACTATGCATCACATTTTTTATATATTACAACAAGCTCAATCGAACGCTGATGGAAACTCTTTCTTACACGCCAGAACAAGAATTCAATAAATTCCTAGCCAAGCAAGTTGAATTAGAGAGCAAATTTTGTAATCTTCATCAAAAAACAAATGGTGTTTTTCTAACCAGTAACTCTTATGTCATAAATGCTGTTTTGGCAAAAGTACCAACTGACGAAAGTATTTTTTATTTCTCCTACCTTGAGCCTTCATGCGGGCACGGAGCCTTTTTAATTAGGTTGATTTTAAAGGCGTACTTAGTCAAACCAAATCAACCCCACATCGAAAAATTTATAGAGGAGAAGCTTTATTTTGTCGATATTGATCCGGGAATGATAAGAGCAACAAAAAATAATATTTGCGAATTATTCTATTTTTTGTTCAAAACTAAATATTCCGGTTCTTTTAACTGTTACACTTCTGATTTTACCGTATTAGATACCTTCGTACCTGATCCATTTGATAGCCTAAATTCATTATATGGAAAAATAGATTTTCTAATAGGCAATCCACCTTATGTCACCCTCTATGGTCGAAGAGATAAGAAAAAAAACGAAGAGCAAAGAATATATTATCTAAAAAACTATTCTCAATTCCCATCTTCGCTAAAAAATGGAAAAATTAACTATGTGATGCTATTTATTGAGCGTGGGTTACAGTTTCTAAAAAGAGGTGGGCGTCTATCTTTTATAATTGATGTTTCATTTTTTGAGACGGCCTATATGTACTGTAGGAAGTATCTAGTAGAAAACTATACAATAGAATCAATAACATATAACATTCAAGGATTCGAGAAAGTAGCTAGCGGACAATTAATTTTAAAAGTTAAAAACATTCTCCCTGTTGAAAACCTTGTTCTCGTAATTGATGCAGAAACCCGCAGCCAGACAGAAATCAAACAAGAAAGCTGGAATATGTCCAGTGATGAATATAAATTCCGAATTTCACATTGCGGAAAGTCCGATGAAATAATCGAAAAAATAACCAAGAAAAATGACCCTACACTAAAAGCCCTATACCCCAAGAAAAATCTTAGAACTTGCGTCATGCTCCTAGACATGGAGGACAAATTTACAAGTCAAGAGCCTTCAGAAAAAGTATCTTCTTACCCATATTACAGGGGATCGACAGGACTAAAATATAAGTATTCCAGACTCAATCACTTGAAGTTTTTTAATTATGACAAAGATCTTCAAGACCGAATAAACGATGATTTAAAAGAAGAGCTTACTCTAAAGGGCATTAAAAATAAAATGCGTATTGGTTTAGGGGAGCCTGTTATCTATGACAACCCTAAAGTCTATATAAGGCAATCTGCAAAGGAGCTAATTGCTTCTTATGATGAGCGTCCAAGTTCAGCAAATAATAGCTTGTATGTTTTCAGTTTAAGAGATAGCTCAATAGAGTCAGTAAAGTTTCTTAAATATCTTTGCGGATTATTGAATTCTACGATTTATACTTTTTTTGCTCAAAAGCGACGGATAATTCGCTACAACAAAGGGAAGCAACCGCAGATAAAGACTTCAGATCTCTATCAAATTTCTGTACCCCAAGATAAAAAGCTTAAAAAGGAAATTATAAGCTATGTTGATAAAATCTATGAAGACGCAACGAATATAGAAGTCTACAAAGATAAAATTGATTCTGCTTTATATTCCTATTACTCGTTATCTGAAGATGAAATAAAAACTGCGAAAAGGTCTATTGGATCTTTTCTTCAATGATTTTCTCGGAGGCTAGATTATTCTCTTTTAGTGATTTTGTTTTTGCATCGACTTCTAAAAGCTTTTGTTGTGCATTTTTTTCCTGTCGAATGAGTCCCTCTTTCAATTTTTCCATGAATAGTTCAATGAATTCTTGTCTAGTTCGTGATTCACTACAGAGTACACAAATGCAGCCTCTAAGCAGTCACTTATTTCTGCTCCATCTCTCGATTTCGCTGAAATATTAAGTGTTTCATTTTCAGAAATAATATTTTTAATGACGTCTGTAATTTGCTGTCGAATGAGATTCTCGTACTCCCTAATTTCCACTAAATAGCTCCGAGTTAAAAAATTCTTTTAAGGTAAGTTGAAAGCAAATAAAGCGTTACAGATACTTTAGTCATAATATCAAGAACTTTTCTGGATATCGTCAATATCTAGGTATTATACAGAAAATCTCTAGATAAATACCCAAATCTGGATGGATAGCAATAAATTTTCTGGCTATCATCCTTTTCCGGGTAATAGACGGAATGATTCGGTATATCTACCCGATGCTTAAACAAACAAAAATCCCCAATTAGCCCTTCCTGCCATCTCCAACCCCAAAATCGTCTAAACTCAAAGTGTCCGCCAACTGCCAACGTCCCATGTCTCGCTGGTTTAACATTGCTGGTCCTTGCCAAGAAGATATCCACTATATGCTGTCTCCAACGATACGATTGCCAGATTTGGAGGGGCTAATCCAACAGCGTAGTTATTTTGTCGTTCATGCACCGCGACAAACAGGGAAAACAACGGCAATGTTAGCCCTAGCACAGCAACTTACCGCAACTGGAAGTTATGCAGCAGTAGTGGTATCGGCAGAGGTGGGAAGTGCATTTAATCATGACCCAGGTGCAGCAGAATTGGCGATTTTGGGAGCTTGGCAGAATACAATTGAGGATAACCTACCCCCAGAACTACAACCCCCAATGTGGGTTTATAATGCTCCCGGTCAGAGAATTGGCGAAAATTTAAGAGCTTGGTCACGAGCGATCGCG
>Ga0105044_10003496_pt1 | contig 21601 bp, 17 predicted proteins | sample MAT01_FD_78092 | JGI IMG/M metagenome (GOLD analysis project Ga0105044, IMG submission 78092) | Freshwater microbial communities from Lake Fryxell liftoff mats and glacier meltwater in Antarctica - MAT-01 | ecosystem: Environmental > Aquatic > Freshwater > Ice > Liftoff microbial mat | place...
AGCGCGTAGATGGGGCGGGGCTTGCCGATCGCGTTGCATCCTCGGGCGCGCCGGTCGCTGCTGGCCCGGAAGTAATTCGAGCGAAAACTTACGCTGATGGCGGAGGGGCGGAGGGGGGTGGCGGTACCGCCGGGCAACCGACGCCGTTGCGGCTCTTTCACAGCGATTTTGAGAAGATTCTGGGTGATCTGCGTAGGCCCGCGAGCAGTGTCGTGTTTGGCGAGAAGGGCTCGGGCAAGACCGCGATCCGGATGCAGCTTGCCGAGCGGATCGATGCGTTTAACATCGAGAACCCGGGCGCTCGCCTCTGGCTTATTGCTTATGATGACCTCAACGGCGTGCTCGATCGGCTGCACGAGCGGCTGGGCGGGAAGACGCCGCTGGATTCGCTTCAAAAGATGCGATTGGTGGATCACCTTGACGCGCTGCTTCACGCGGTGACGCCCCGGCTGGTGGATATCGTTCTGACCCCAGGGGCGACGGGAGTGGTGGCGCTGGGGCCGGGTGAACGTAAGCCTGTAAAGCGGCTGGACGCTGGGGGCAGGCGCGATTTACTTTTGTTACAGGCTGTGTATGATCGGCCGGACCAAGCACCGGTGAGGACGCTGCAACTGCGGCGTAAGCTGCGTATTCGCCCGCCCTCGGGCGTTGTGTGGGGCGCGGTCATGGTTTCTTTGGCGCCTTTGGGCGTTCTGGCGGCGTTTGTGTGGCTCTGGTTTTTCACGCCGGAGGGCTTGAGCGAGACGAATCGTAACTATGCGTTCATGGGGCTGGGGGGCATGTACCTTCTACTTACTTTTAAGATTCTGGTGTGGGACCGGCTGCGGTTGATGCGGACCTCGCACCGGGTACGTAAGCAAATTCGCGTGGTCGCTCGGCGAGATATCTCTTATGCTCGTTCGTTGAGACAGGTCCGGCGGAGCGTGAGAGAGAACGCCAACCTGCCGCTCTCGGATTCGGATGAATCACGCTACGCGATGCTTGAGCGGCTGAAGCGAACGCTGCGTTCGTTCGGGTTTACGGGCATCGTCGTGGTGGTTGATCGCGTCGATGAGCCGACGCTGGTGCGGGGCGACCCGGACCGGATGAAAGCGGTCATCTGGCCACTGCTGAATAACAAGTTTCTCCAGCAAGAGGGGATTGGCGTGAAGATGCTTCTGCCGATGGAGTTGCGGCACGCCGTCTTCCGTGAGAGCAGCACCTTTTTTCAAGAAGCGCGGCTGGACAAGCAGAGCTTCATCGAGCACTTAAGTTGGACCGGGCCGATGCTCTACGATTTGTGCGAGAGCCGGATGGCGGCGTGCCATATCGCCGGGTCGGGTCACCCGCCCACCGCGCTGCTAGATCTCTTCGCCGAAGATGTGACGCGGCAGGACCTTGTCGATGCGCTCGACCGGGTTCACCAGCCGCGCGATGCGTTCAAGTTAATGTATCGATGCCTCGCCGAGCACTGCGCGAATGTAACACGTGGCCAGAACGAATGGCGGATTCCGCGGCATGTGCTCAGCCAGGTTGTTAAGCACGAGAGCGAACGGGTGCAGCAAGTATTCCGCGGGATCAGGCCAGGGTGAGTGGCTTGGCCTTGCTTTGGCGGATTGCGTTTTATTAATATTTAGCGGGGCTGGGTGTTCACTTATGTAGTGGCAGAACTGGGTTGTGTTTAGGACGGGCTTAGGTCACGCCTTGATCACGCCTTGATCACGCCTTGATCACGCCTTGATCACGCCTTGATCACGCCTTGATCACGCCTTGATCACGCCTTGATCACGCCTTCGTGAGGCGGGCGTACTCAAGCACCAGCGTTTTGGTTCCCGCCCCGCGAAACTCTACTGTAATTCTGGCCTGCGCTCCCGCGGTGAAGGCTTTCACGCTGCCTACGCCAAACTGCGGATGGCGTACGCTGGAACCGATGGGGAAAGGGGAGCGACCTGCTCCGGAAGCGCCGCCCGATGATAGCTCGCGGATTGGCCGCTGGCGATCAGAACTTATGTTTTGTACGGCGGAGACGTTGGCCTCGTCGTCCGCGGCGTGCGTGCCCCAGGCTGTGCCCTGAAGGTCGGCGTAAGGATCGGACTGGTCGCTGCCACGCACGTGCTCGCGAGGAAGCTCCTCAAGGAATCGGCTGGTGATGGTGCGTTCGCTCATGCCACGTTGGGTGCGGTACTTCGCGGCGGTCAGCAGCAGCCGCCGCATGGCGCGGGTGATGCCGACAAAGCATAATCTTCGCTCTTCTTCCAGGGCCTCATCGCTCTCGCGGGCTCGCATGTGCGGCAGGAGACCCTCTTCAAGGCCGACGATGGCAACGGCGGGGAACTCAAGACCCTTGGCCGCGTGCAGGGTCATTAAGGTTACACTCCCCTGTGAAGGATCGACAACGTCGGCATCGGCGACGAGGGCGATGGATTCGAGGAAGCCGCGAAGGAGCGCGAGCAGGGGGGGTGCTTGTATTACGTTTATATTGCCTGCTGCGGCGGGGATGATGGCGAGGCCTGTCTCTGGTGCGAGAGCTGGTCCCGCGAGCGAGCTTAACTTAGAGATGGCTTCCCCGTCGGCCGAGGGGGGACCGCCGGTAAGGTCGGAGGCGGGGTCGCTGGCCGCGTCGTACTCAAGCTCAAACTGCTGAGCGGAGCTTATGAGTTCGGCGAGGTTGTCGAGGCGTTCGAGATCTGATTCGCTCTTGGTGGTCTGCGCCTGTGCGCGGTACATCGCTTCAAGGCCGGATTCTTTCAGCACGCGGTCGATGAGCTCGGCAAGAGTAGAGCTAATATTAGCACCCAGGAAAGTGCCCCCGCCCGTCCAGGCATCGATGAGCGAGACGAACTTGGCCATTGCGTTCAGCGCACGAGCGGAGAGGCCTTCGACCTGATCGGCGTTTCGCAGCGCTTCCATCATCGGCGAACGGGTCCGCTCGGCCAGTTCCTCAACCCTTCCCATGCTGGTATCGCCAATGCCGCGGGTGGGAACATTAATTATTCTTCCCAGCGAGACCGAGTCAGCCTGATTGGCGATGACCCGAAGGTACGCGAGCGCGTTCTTTACTTCTTCGCGCTCGTAGAAGGATGTGCCGCGGGCGATCGTGTAAGGGATATTGGCCGAACGCATGGCTTCTTCGAGCACTCGGCTGAGCGCGTTGGTGCGGTAGAAGATCGCCATCTCGCGCCAGGCGATGGGCGCGGCACCTTCTGCGGGGTCGGCGTCGTGGTGCTTTCGTAGCCACGCGGCGACGAGGCTGGCTTCGTGCAGCTCGTCGCGGCATTGGACCACATCGAGCTTCTCGCCCCCCTCTTTGCTGGTAAAGAGAGGCTTTGGCTTACGATTCTTATTGTGTTTGATCAGTGCATCAGCGCTGGCCAGGATGGGCGGGCTGGATCGAAAGTTTTCGCCCAGCTTGATCGTCGCCGCGGCCGGGTAATGCTTCTCAAAGTCGAGGATATTACTTATGTCAGCGCCACGCCAACCGTAGATTGCTTGATCGGGGTCGCCGACGACGCAGATATTGGGGCGGTGAGTCGCGCTCGGTTCGCCCGCGATGAGGCTGGCGATTTGGACATGCGCCTGGTCGGTATCCTGGTATTCATCGACCATCAGATACTGCCACCGGCGCTGGCACTCGGCGCGAACATCGGGGTTGACCCGTAGCAACTTGGCGATGAGCAGCAGGAGGTCATCAAAGTCAACCGCGTTCGCTTCGCGAAGCTTACGGGTGTAAGCGGTGAAGACCCTCGCGATGGCCTTCTGTGAAAAGTCGTAAGCCTCAGCGGCGAATCGCTCGGCATCTATTAACTCATTCTTGGCATTGCTTATAACGCTCAACACGCTACGGGGTTGAAAGTTGGCGGTTGAGAGCTGAGCGGCCTCGATGGCTTTCTTCACTAACGTCAGTTGATCGCTGGTATTGTAAATGGAGAAGTCGGGCTTAAGGCCAGCCGCGGCGGCGTATTTGCGCAGGAGCCTAGCGCACAAGGAGTGGAACGTGGTCACCGTCAGCCCACGCGTGCGGCGATTCTCCGTGCCATCCTCGGAAACCGCCCCGCCCAGCACGGTGTGGATGCGCTCGCGCATCTCACCCGCAGCCTTATTAGTGAATGTAAGTGCCAGAATCTGCCAAGGAGCGACACCGCAGGAGACTAAGAACGCGATGCGTCGGGTAATGACGCGGGTTTTGCCGGAGCCCGCCGCGGCGAGGATGAGCAGTGGACCTTCGGTGTGACGTACGGCCTGGGCTTGGGGTGGGGTGAGGCCCTGGAAGAGCGACTCGGCAAAGGTGTTAGGATCGGCGGACGGCGGGGCGGTCCGAGGCTGGGACGAATGAGCGAGGTTGGCCGGGGCGCTGAGGGCGGGGCGACGAGCTTCTGCCGATGGCAGAGGGGCGGTGTTGTCGTCGTCGGTAAGTATGGGAATGTCGTCAAACATCAGTGTGAGCGAATCGTATCGGGGGGCGAGAGGGAGGGGCGAGACGGGGGGCAAGCGGGAGGAGGAGTGAGCCGCGAGCGAGATGGTTAGGCGCCGGGGAGAAGGGCCGGAGAATTTCTCGCTATGAATGGAAAGGAGTGCGAGCGTTCAGGCTGCAGATGGCTGCGTCCTTCGCGGAGCAGTTGACGTAAGTGGAAACGTTATTTCCTGACCATCATAAAAAGATCGCGTGTTTTGTAGATAAGTATGATCCCTCTAAGCATAAGTCACTTGACATTTCACATCGCAACTCACTCGCCGCGGTAAAAGAAGTCGTGCTAGCGGGCTACCCCAGGTTCACTCCTTCACCATCCCCCGCTGGCCCCTCACGACCCACACGAAGCTCACCCCGCCCACCAGTGCCGTGACGATACTTATGGGCATGCGGCCGCTGGGGAGATCAACGAGGCGGGTTGTTATGTCGGCGGCGATCATAAGTGCCGCGCCCATCAGTGCCGCTGGGAGGGCGAGGGTGCGGTGTTTGGGGCCGCACACGGCGCGTGCGATGTGCGGGCAGATGAGGCCGACAAATCCGATGGGGCCAGCGAGCATGACCGCCGCGGCGGTGAGGAGCCCTGCTCCCACAAACATAACTACACGGAGCATGGGCAGGGGTGCGCCCAGACTGCGGGCCTCATCTTCGCTGAAAGATGCGATATCAAGTTTGGGACCCAGCACTATTATGGCGAGGATCGAACTGAGGGCGGCCGCCGCGGCGAGGGCGAGCTGAGCGAACGTAACATCCTCGCGGAGTGAGCCCATTAACATACGATCGGCGAGGGCGGTCTGTTGGAGGGGCATCAGGTGCCGCACCAGCATTGTGCCCGCGCTGCAAATGACACCGATGGCCACGCCGGTTAAGATGAGCAACACAGGATCCAGCACCCGCCCGCGGCGGCTGAGCAAAAATGTGGCTGTGAGCGAGGTTGCCGCGCCGATCAGGGCGGCAAGAAGCGTGTAACCGTTTGACATGCTCGCGGGCAGCAGGCCCAGGTGGATTCCCAGTAGTATCGAAAACGCGGAGCCCGACGCGAGCCCGAGCAGGTCGGGAGATGCGAGGCGGTTCCGGAGCAGGCATTGTAAGAAAACACCCGCGAGAGAGAGGCACGCTCCGACCGCCGCGGCGGAGGCGCAACGGGTCGCTCGCCATAGAAGAACATCAGAGTCCGGAGAGGCGCGGCCGCCGACGAACCAAATGCGGAGCACGACCAGCGTGAGGGTGATGACGGCGAGAACGGCGAGCGTTGCGTGCGGGTGGCGGCGCATCGTGTGGGGTTGGAGCGTAGGGAGTGGGAGTGTAGATGGTGTTGCAGTACCAGCCCAAGCAGCTTGTCGTCGGGAAACTCCTCGGCATGCCGCGCGAAGCAGCGACTCTCTACGTGCCCTTCACTCAGCCCGTGCAACGACCTACTATTGGCCCCCCTCCTAGGAGCCTTCCCCTTGGCCAAAAAGTCGTTTCGCTGTAAGCTCGTGACCCCCAACGCTGCCCTGATCAATGATCCGGTGACGTACGCCTCGGTCCCTGCGTGGGACGGTTTGATCGGTTTTTTGCCGGGTCGAGCCGCGTTTTTGGGGCGGCTTGGCGTCGGCGAGCTTCGGCTTGAAATGGCGGATACCGAGAAGGGACAGGGCGGGAGCCGATCATTTGTGTTAGATGGCGGATTTGTGCGGATGGCGGACGATGTGATGACGATCCTGGCAGAGCGGGCGATTCCCGTTGAGTCAATTTCGATATCTGATGCCGAAGCCGAATCTCGCGCGGCGGAGAACGTGAAGGATCCTGCCGAGCGCACCAAAGCGCAGAACCGTGCGAGGGTGATGACACGTCTGGCTCGCGAATCGGGCGGTAAGATCTAGACCGTCTCGGCGAGCGAGTGGTTTCCTCCAGCACAGTTACTGGCCGGATGGGCGAATCATCAAATGTAAATACGAGATGTGCTGCGTGCGAGAGGTGCAGCGTGCGAGCGCGAGGCGTGCGCTAGTGTTTGTAGGAGCCCCGGGAATTACGGGATCGGATGCGTGCACGGGGCCACGGGGCTCACAACCCGCGCATACCATTCATTATGTTCGTTGACCAAGCACTTATCACTATCCGAGCCGGCCGGGGCGGCGATGGCGCGGTATCGTTTCGGCGAGAAAAGTTTGAAGCCAAGGGTGGACCCAACGGCGGCAACGGCGGGGATGGCGGCGACGTCATCTTCTTTGCCGACGAAGGGCTTACGACGCTCTACGACTTTCGTTTTCAGAAGGTGTGGGCGGCTCCGAATGGGGACAACGGCGGGCGTAAGCAGTGCAGCGGGCTGACGGGGCCGGACTTGGTCATTCATGTTCCGCCCGGCACCTTAATTTATAAAACCTCCGACAACAGCATACTTCACGACGTGCAGCCGGGCGATCGGGTTACGGTGGCCAAAGGGGGCAAAGGGGGCTGGGGAAACGAACATTTCAAGCGGTCAACGAATCAGACGCCACGTTCGGCGGAGCAGGGCACCGAGGGCGAAGATTTTGTCGTGCGGCTCGAACTTAAGTTAATTGCGGATGTGGGAATCGTGGGCAAGCCCAACGCGGGCAAGAGCACACTTCTGGCCGCGCTCACCGCCGCGACGCCGAAGATTGCCAACTACCCGTTCACAACGCTTTCACCCCAGTTGGGCGTTGCAGAGGTCGATACCAAGAGACGAATCGTGCTCGCGGATATCCCGGGGTTAATAGAGGGCGCGAGTGCTGGCGCGGGGCTGGGGCACGAGTTTCTGCGGCACATCGAGCGGACAAAGATCCTCGTGCATCTCATCGAAGTGTTGCCTGAGGATGGGAGCGACCCGGTGGAGAACTACCGCGTAGTGCGGGCTGAGTTGGCAGGCTATTCGCAGGCACTCGCGGATAAGCGAGAGGTGGTAGCGATCAACAAGCTTGACGTGCTGCCCGACGACGAGGAGCGCAATGAGGCTGTTAAGCGCATCTGCCGCGAACTTGGCTTACGTCTTGATAAAGATGTGATGCTGATCAGCGGTGCGGCGAGGTCGGGTCTTAAGGATTTGCTCGAGCGCATGTGGAAGGAGCTGTATCCCCAGCAAGAGTCTGCGCCGGGCTGGTCTACCGCGGCTGTAAGCGAGTAAGACTCAAAGTGGATTATGCGTAGTGAGATTATCGCACGAGCAACTGCTCGATGGATCGACGCTGGCTCGGCGAGAGGGCTGTTTAATTACGTTTGCTCGACTGCGTTGCAGTTACCTTGAACTTTGCGAGGCGCGTTCTCCTTGCTCGGGGCGGAGCCGGTTGAGTTATGTTGGGTAGCAGGGGGCGGCGAGCAAGAGGCCTTAGTGAATCGCGCGGGCCTTGGCAAACCGCGTAAGCCGTGGCGGGTCGCATACGCCCCGGCAAATCGCGATGCCAATCGTTTGCGGCTGCCCTCGTTCAACCCACGCTACCCAAGCCGGGTACGCTTGTGTATATGAAGCACCTTGTTGCGTCGTTGGGCCTTCCCGGTATCGAGATTTCGTCTGGTTTCGCGCAGCCTGAGTTGACCGCGCAGAACTGGCCACGGGCAGGAACGCTGGCCCGCGTTACCTGCGTGGCGATCGCTTCTCTGGCCGCCGTTGCTTACAGCGCAAAAGCCCAAGAGGCTTCCCCGGGCGTAAGGCTCATCGTGGGCCAACCGGGCGGACCTGCGGCTCCAACCCCCACCGCCGAGCCTGCGCAGCCGGGAACTCAGCCCATCAGCGCAAGGGTGATGACGCGAAGCGGGGCCTTGCTCCAACTGCTAGACCGCGCCGCCGAGTTTATCATGCGCGAGGACCCCATCGCCGCGAGCACCCGAGGCGATCTGCGGTTTAACGATCAACTCCGCGATGAATCGCCCGAAGCTTATGATCGAAGGCTCTCCGAGTTGAAAGAGATGCTGGCCGGAGTGAAAGCCTTGGACCGTACCTCGCTCGCGGCGGGTGGCTTTGGCGATGAGGATGCGCTCGACGCGGATTTATTGCAGTACGAGTTGGAGTTACAGATCGCAACGGCGGAGCTCAAGCTCGAACAGATGCCCGTGAACTCGATGGACGGGCCTCATGTCTGGCTGCCCCAACTGGCCGAAATGGTGCCGATGCGGACGGCCAAACATGTGGATGATTACGTTACGCGGCTTGAAAAAATGCCGCTGCAGATAGATCAGATTATCGAGCAGATGAGGCGGGGGCTCGCGGCGGGGAGGACGGCGCCCAAGGTAGTGCTCAAGCATGTGCTTGCTTCGATTCGATCGCACGCCTCCCCCACTTTTCTTACGGTTGAGGGAGTGAAGGAGAGCCCGTTCTACCGCCCGCTCCGCACGGCGTGGGCTTCGGACACGGCCAAAGCGCGGGGTACCAAGGCGATTCAGGAGGGGCTTGTGCCCGCCTTTGATCGGCTGGGCAAGTTCCTTGAAACGACTTACATCCCCGCGTGCCGCGAGAGCATCGGTTATGGTCAGAGCATTGACGGGACGAAAGCTTACGATGTTCGGCTGCGAAGTTTCACTACGACGCAGATGACGGCGAGCGAGATTCACGCGCTGGGCCTGAGCGAGGTCGCGCGGCTGCGGGCGGCGATGGACCGCGTGATAGACGCGACGGACTGGCCAGAGAAAAGCATGAGCCCCGAGAGTCGGTTCGCCGCGTTTCTGGCGTATCTTCGCACCAACCCGCGGTTTTACTACACCCACGCGGAGCAGATGCTCTCAGATTACCGCGACCTGTGCAAACGGATTGACCCCGAACTTCCCAAGCTCTTCCGGACCCTTCCCCGCAACACCTACGGCGTGCGGGCCATCCCCAAGTTTGCCGCGATGACCAGCCCCGCGGCGTACTGCTACCCCGGCTCGTACCGCTCTGGCGTGCCCTCGTACTTTATGGTCAATACTTATGATTTGACCCAGCGGCCAAAGTACGGCATGGTTTCACTTACGTTGCACGAGGCGGCGCCCGGCCATTACTTTCAGTTGGCCATCGCCGACGAGCTTGAGAGCGTACACACTTTCCGCACGCTCACTGGCTACACCGCTTATGTTGAGGGGTGGGCGCTCTACTGCGAGCAGTTGGGAATGGAGATGGACCCCCAGCCGGGCATGAGGGCCATTAGTAGCCAGCCTTCGGCGGAGGGCAAGGGGTTTTATAAGGATCCTTACGACGACTTTGGGCGGCTGTCCGACGAAATTTGGCGCGCGTGCCGGCTGGTGGTTGACACCGGAATGCATGCCTTCGGTTGGGACCGTGCTCGCGCTCTGGCTTACATGATGGAGAACACGGCGGGCACCGAGCTTGACCTTACCAGCGAGATCGATCGTTATATTTCGTGGCCGGGGCAGGCCTGCGCTTACAAGGTTGGTCAACTTACCATCTCCAGGCTGCGAGCCTCCGCAACGCAGCGGCTGGGCGACTCGTTTGATATCCGAGAGTTTCACGACCAGGTGCTGCTCGGGGGTGCGCTGCCCATGCCCGTGCTAGAAAAGCGAGTCGAACGCTGGATCACACAGCGCATAGCGGCTAAGAAGTAACTTGCTTGGAAGCTAAGACAGGCAGCGCTCGCCCGCGTGACCAGCAGACATCGTTCTGCGGCGTTTCTCAGAGATCTTATCTGCGGTTCCATCTCGGTCACCAACATTAGACATTGAACAGGAAGTGGCAGATGTCCCCATCCTTCATAATATAATCTTTACCTTCAACGCGCATCCTTCCGGCTTCCTTGATCGCCTTCTCGCTCCGGTGCTTTTCCAGATCAGCGAGCGTGTAGACTTCGACGCGGATGAAACCTTTTTCAAAGTCAGTGTGGATCACGCCCGCCGCCTGTGGTGCTGTCGCCCCCACCGGCACCGTCCAGGCCCGCACCTCTTTCTCGCCCGCAGTAAAGTAGCTTTGTAGTCCCAAGGTGCGGTACGCGGCGTGGGCCACCGCCGCGAGCGCGGGCTCGGCCAATCCGAGCGCTTCGAGCATTTCTTGGCGTTCACCGTCGGCCATCATTGAGAGTTCACTTTCGATCTTGGCGCACACCGGCACTACTTCGGCGTGCTCAGACTCGGCATGGGCCCGAACCTTCTTGCAGAGTTCGTTCTGGCCCTGCAGATCGTCCTCATCCACGTTCATAACATAAAGCACGCGCTTGGCAGTAATTAAGCTCAGCTGCTTTGCCTGCTTGATCTGGTCGGGCTCATCGATCTTCACCGCGCGGGCTGGTTTCCCCGCGCTCAGTGCGGGAAGGTATTTCTTGAGCACCTCGTATCGAGCGACATCCTCGGCCTTGCCGCTTTTCGCCGCCCGTTCAGATTTGCTCATGGAGCCTTCAACCGTCTGGAGATCGGCTAATATTAACTCGGTATTAATAATATCGATATCACGCATCGGGTCTAGCGATCCTGAGACGTGAAGAATCTCCTCGCCCCCCGGTGCTTTGGTGAAGCACCTTACGACCTGAAGAATCGCATCGACCTCGCGGATATGGCTGAGAAACTTATTTCCCAAGCCTTCGCCCACGCTCGCCCCCTTCACGATGCCCGCAATATCCACCAGCCGCAACGCGGCGGGAATTACTTTTTGAGGGGGAATGTACTTGGTGATCGTTTCGAGCCGTGGGTCAGGAATCGGCACAATACCCACGTTGGGCTCGATAGTGGCGAAGGGGTAGTTCGCCGCGAGCGCACCGGCTTTGGTGAGCGCGTTAAAAAGTGTGCTTTTTCCGACGTTAGGGAGTCCGACGATGCCTGCTTCCATAGGGCGAGGAGAGTAGGGAGGGACACAGGCACTTATCACCCCCGCGCTTCGTTAACCCTCGCGAGAGGCCCCCAAAGCGGTACAGCCCCCGCCATGCCCCACCGCCACTAGCCTCTACGGCCAGGCAACGGGGTACAGCCCCGATAGAGTTACACCAACCGGTCCTCTTTACCGATCCCCAGCGCGGGCCGCACATCCAATTGTACGAGCACCTCCTTGCCCGCCTTCGAAGTCTGCAACTGCTTCGCGGTGTCGGGATCAACATAATCACTGTGGCAACTGGCCTTATCACCCTCTTTGCTTACGACCGCCTTTTTGGTCTTGCTGGCCAACTTATGAATCTCGTCGGGGCTAAGTACGCCGCGCTTGGCAAGAATTTCGCGCTGATCTTCGGTGAGGGCTGCGGATTGAATCGGCGCGCCCGCTTTTCCATTGGTGCCAATCCGTTCAAAGCCATCAGCTTTGCCGCTGGCAAACTCCTGAATCTCCTTGCTGATGCGCACACTGCACCAATCGTGACCGCACATCGCGCAGAAATCAGTATCGACATCCAAGTCCTCATCGTGATAAGCGCGTGCAGTGTCGGGATCAAAGGAGAGCTCAAAGTGCTTCTCCCAGTTAAGCGCGGCCCGGGCCTTGGTGAGCTCATCATCCCGATCGCGTGAACCGGGAATCCCCAGCGCCACATCCGCGGCATGCGCTGCGATTTTGTACGCGATGCACCCCTGTTTAACATCGTCCTTTTTGGGAAGTCCCAGGTGTTCCTTAGGCGTAACATAACAAAGCATCGCCGCGCCGTGATAGGCCATGGCGGTGGCGCCGATGCACGAAGTAATATGATCGTAACCGGGGAACATATCCGTCACGAGCGGGCCGAGCACGTAGAACGGCGCGCCGTGGCAAAGCGTCCGCTGAATCTTCGCGTTCCACTCGATCTGGTCAAAGGGCACGTGGCCGGGGCCCTCGATCATAACCTGCACTCCCCGCCGCCAGGCACGCTCGGTGAGTTCCCCGAGGGTCTCAAGTTCCGCCAACTGCGCATCATCGGTCGCGTCCGCAAGCCCGCCGGGACGCAGACCATCGCCGATCGAGAACGTAACATCGTACTGGCGGAGAATATCACAGATCTCCTCCCAGCGAGTATACATTATGTTCTCCTGCCCGTGTACCAGCATCCACTTGGCGAGCAGGCTGCCGCCACGTGAAACAATCCCGATGAGGCGATTCTTAACGTACTTAAGGTGCCCCCGCCGCACGCCCGCGTGGATTGTAAAGTAATCCACACCCTGGCGGGCCTGGTGGTGCAGGCTTGCTTCGATAGTCGGCCAATCCAGGTCCTCGAGCTTTTTACCAACAATCATTGAGTAGATCGGCACCGTTCCGATGGGAACTGTGCTGTTCTGCAGGATCGCGCTGCGGCACTCGTCAAGATCGCCGCCGGTGGAGAGGTCCATCACCGTGTCGGCCCCCCAACGCTCAGCCCACTTTAGCTTTTCCACTTCTTCGTGGGTGCCGCTAGAGATCGGGCTTGCGCCCATATTCGCATTTACTTTAGTTTTGCTCGCCCGCCCGATGCACATCGGGTCAAGCTTATGCTTAAGATGGTTGATGTTCGCGGGGATCACCAGCCTTCCGGCCGCGATCTCATCGCGGATTGCTTCGCCGCCGCGACCACCGCTCAGCTCGTCAAAGTGGGGTTCTCGCTCCGCAACCCGCCGCATCTCAGGAGTAACGATGCCCAGCCGAGCACTTTCGAGTTGGGTAATGGGCGTGAAGCCCGCTGGGTAATCAACCCGCATGGTCTGCCCGCGGGCGGTAGTAAACTCAGCCGTTGTCACGCCACGGCCGAGAGGTTGTCCTGTCACTTGCTGCGCTAGGCTACTTAGAGTGCGCCCAGCATCCTCGCCTTGACTCAAAACGCAGCTCCACCCCTCGGGCAGAAAATCCCACGCAGTTTTGGTGCTTGCGGCGGGCATGCCCGGCGTATCTGGCGATGAAAACATCATCGGCCCACCAATATCGTGCGCGTTCGCGAACGATCCCGGGGTTGTAACGTTAAGCGTCCGTCCCGGGTTTCCCGCGTTGTGCAGCGGCAGCACGAGCCGCGACAGTGGCGAGAGCGGCGAGTCGGTTGCGTCGGATTTGCGGGTTGACGAGGAGAGCGGATTCAGTGTGGGCATGAGGGCTTCCAGTATTGGTCGCCGGGACAACACTGGCGCAGGATTGCTCAGATGCGAAAAGGCGCAAAGGGTCGACGATTACACCGCTCGGCCCTATGCCCATGTTCCGCATCTTCGCTTCCCTACGCCGGTGCGAACCGGATCAGGTTCTACGGGTCCATCTCAGCACCAAGCCTTGCACCCACCGGACTTACGCGGCGGAACAAGTCAAACCAGAGTGCGCCCCGAGCGAACAGGACAGAGTATAGCGACCCTCTGTCGAAGTTGTCAGAGATAAATGCCCCCGCAAATCGTGGGCACTTGGCCGCTCACGCACCCGTGATCTTTCGCCTGCATACTCTTAGATAACAACAGTTAGTGCCTTTACCATGGAAAAGCCCTCAGGGCACCGGAATGCCCCGAAGGGCACTTTCTTCCAATAGAGGCGATTGGGCTTGAGGCTTGCATGGGTAAACAGGACGATAAGTTCACATTCGATGCGGTTGTAACTGAAGCATTGCCGAATGCAATGTTTAGAGTTCGTCTGCCCAATGAACAAAAATCAGAAGTGCTCGCGTACGTTTCTGGCAAGATGAGGATGAACTACATCCGCATTCTTCCGGGCGATCGGGTGACCGTTGAGATCAGCCCTTACGATCTGACCAAAGCCCGCATCACGTTCCGGCATTAACCGAGCAGCAGAGGCCCTTGCCAAGTTGAGAACGGTAAAGGCCGCTCCAGAGAAGGCCTCTCTTGCAAAGGCCCCTCTAAATAAGTGCGGCTAGACTCGGCATCGCCCACCTCGCCTGAAGAACGTCATCTCTAGCAGGGTAAGCGGTGCTGCGTTCCGTGACGGTCGGCTCTCCGAAGTGCGCGCTATGCCTAGTGAGCGTAAAAAACAAAAACCAGATAAGCACGCTTCCGGACCTCCGGCTGCTTCCAGTTTTCGAGGAGCCAAACGCCCCGAAGCAACGCGCCCCGGGCCACAACTCCCTCATCACCCAACGGCGGAAGCCGGCGGAATCGTGCGCACGGGCCGAAACTCAAAAACCGCCGGTGTAGGTCTACTGGCCGCAGTGCCCGCCAGCCTAACCACATGGCCCGCACTGGTATCACAAGCAATGCTTCGCCGCAAGAGTCTGCGAAAGACCGCGGCGTTCCGCCTCTTCTCGGGAAGTAGTGACGGGGTCGAGGGCGTGTTTATTGATATTTACGGCCCCGGCGCTGTACTTAATTTATATGAGGGCCGGGTTCCCCCCTGGTTCGTTGCCGAGTCGCTCGCGACAGAGACTTTGTCCCTCCTCGCGCCTCTGGGAGTCACCGCGATCTATGCCAAGCCTTTTCCTCGCGATCGCTCGCGGCTTGGTGGCACGCTGCCAGAAATTGTAACTTCGCCGCAGCCCCTCGCTGGCGCTCCCCTTCCCGAATCATTTACGATCCGTGAGAATAACTACACCATGGAGGTGCGCCTGTACGACGGCATGTCCACGGGCCTCTTCCTGGACCAGCGCGATAACCGCCGATTCGTTGCCGAGTGGTGCGCACAACGTTCAGAGAACGCCAAGAGTAAATCCAATCGCCCGCGTGTACTTAACACCTTTGCTTACACATGCGGCTTCTCCCTCGCCGCGGCCACCGGCGGCGCACTGACGACTAGCGTAGATGTGTCGGGCAGGTATCTGGAGTGGGGGCAACGTAACTTTGAACACAACGCGCTTAATGCCGCAGATCATCGATTTGCCAAGTTCGATACCTTCGAGTACTTCGCCTACGCGCAGCGCAAAAAACTGACCTTTGACCTCATTATCCTAGATCCGCCCAGTTTTTCAACCGGCTCAAAGCGAAAAAACATCGCCACTTGGAGCTCAGTTCAGCATTATCCCACCCTGATCCGCGATGCGGCATCCTTGCTTGCTCCTCGCGGAGTCATCCTGGCCTCGACGAACACTCAAGAGCTTTGCCGCCAGGATCGCCTCGAGCGTGAGATTATCAAGGGCCTGGGTTCCGCACCCCAGTGGGTACAATTACCACCGGTGCCGATAGACTTTGCGCAGGATCACGAACGGTTCGCGGCACGGGCATTTCAGCTTGCCTAAAAGTTTGTATTTTGAACGGCATTCCAAGGTTCCGCGGTGGTTCGATTCACGCCAAACCGGCTCATCTCGTGGTGCGGAAGATCAACACCAGCTCAATCTCCGCAAAAGCGCGACTCTGGCGAGGCGTGACTTTACCGAACAAAGTGCCTAGAATCTCTGCCCCACTCCGAGCGGTCGGAGATTTCTAAATTGGTGGTGCCTCTTTGCCATAGGCTTTGAAGAGCCGCGTTGAGCATCGGCAAACGATCAGACTAGGTGGATCTGGTGCGGAAGTGAGTGGCAAGCGGAGAAGTGATGACGAGCCCCGCGGCCTGTTGGTTCTTACGGAGAAGGTGACGTATGAAGGTTAAAGCAAGCGTAAAGAAGATGTGTATCTCCTGCCAGATTGTCCGCCGCAAAGGTAAGCTGCGCGTGATCTGCAAGGCCGACCCGAAGCACAAGCAGGTGCAGGGCTAGTTGAGCTGGTTCGCTTTGCTTGGCAATTAGCCAACGGAATCGGTCGGTGAAAAGAGTGATTGCCCTAGAGGCCGTTCTAGTCTGATCGCGTTCGATCATAGTTGTTGAAGGAGTTTGAACAGTGCCCCGTATCGCAGGTATTGACGTTCCGGACAAGAAGAAGATTTTCTACGCCCTTCAGTACATTCACGGCATCGGGCCGAAGTTTGCTGGCGAGATTCTGGCGAAGGCCGGGGTCGATGGCAACTTGCGTGCAAATCAGGTTGAGGAATCCTCCCTCGCGCAAATCAACTCCGTGATCGACGGCGAATACCTCGTTGAAGGTGCCTTGCGCCGCCAGGTCTCCCAGAATATCCAGCGTCTCAAAGATATTAAGTCATACCGCGGCGATCGTCACCGCAAGGGCCTCCCTGTCCGTGGCCAGCGCACGCAAAGCAACGCTCGCACGCGCAAGGGTAAGAAGAAGACAGTTGCCGGCAAGAAGGGCGTCAAGGCCAAGTAATCAGTTTGAACCGCTTGTTCTGCGGCTTTGCAAGGTTCCGTTTAGGAATGCTGCATGAGCAGGCATTGGTTCATCCCGTGGCTCATCGTCTGGAACAGCTCGGCTTGATGGCTTGAGTTGGCCGAAGACGACTGGATCGAAAGTTAACGACTTGGTTAGTTTTATTACAACGCGGGTACGACCCCTTGTGGTCGGATGATCCGAGGAGTTTTGTTTATGGCGAAGAAGGGTAAAGTTCGTAAGAATGTCGTTCGCGGCATTGTTCACATCCGCAGCACTCAGAACAACACGATTGTTACGATCACCGATACCAACGGCGAGACCGTCGCGTGGGATTCGGCCGGTACAATCGGGTTCAAGGGCGCGCGTAAAAGCACCCCTTTCGCCGCCACTCGCGCCGCCGAACAGGCCGCGGGCAAGGCTCGTAAAATGGGAATGAGTGAAGTTGAGATTCGCATCAAGGGCTCCGGAGCGGGCCGTGAAAGCGCCGTTAATGGGCTCACCGCTGCAGGCCTTCGGGTTACTGCGGTTGAAGATCACACTCCAGTGCCCCACAACGGCTGCCGCCCCTCAAAGCGCCGCCGCGTTTAGTTGATTTGCATATCTCGCAGGGTGCAACACCCGCGAGCGTGCTCTGTGTTGGCATTCCGGCAGAAGAAGATCCGCTTCGCCTTCTCGGCAGGTGAGTTGAGATCGTTAGTTCCGGGCGTGTCGACTCCTCCGTGAGACGCAACGAGCAAGCTCGTCGCGCCTTGCGGTTTGTTAGGCCGAGAATTTCAGGAGAGGCATTTGCTCTTTCCATAGGAAGAACTGATTTATGACGACGCGTGTTCGTTGGCGTGGTTTAGAGCTTCCCACCCGTGTAGTAATGGATCACCGCTTCAAGACTGACCTTTTCGGTCGGTTTTACGTTGAACCCTTTGAACGCGGCTTTGGCACAACGGTCGGTAACAGCCTCCGCCGCGTGCTCCTGTCTTCGCTCGAAGGTGCGAGCGTTTCGAGCATCAAGATTAAGGGCGTTCAACACGAGTTTTCCTCGCTTCGCGGCGTGATGGAAGACGTGACCGATATCCTCCTCAACGTCAAGCAACTCATCGTCAAGATGGAAGGCGAAGAGCCCAAGACGATGAAGCTCGCGGCCCGCGGCCCGGGCGAAGTGACCGCAGACATGATCCAGGCGGACACTTCGATCAACATCCTGAACAAGGATCTGGTCATCGCAACGCTCACAGATGCGGTTGACTTTGAAATGGAACTTCATGTCACCAAGGGGCGTGGCTACGTTCCCGGGAGCGAGAAGTACAATAAGGAAGAAGAACAGGATATCGGCCTCATCCATGTGGATGCCCTCTACTCCCCGGTTCAGCGCGTTCGTTACAAGATTGAAGAGACCCGAGTGGGTCAGCGCACAAACTACGACAAGCTGGCCCTCGAAATCTGGACTAACGGCACCGTCAGCCCCGAGATGGCACTCGTCGAAGCCGCGAAGATCTTCCGCAAGCATCTGAACCCCTTCGTCCAGTACTTTGAGCTGGGCGACGAGCGAGTGAGTGAAGAAGCAGCCGCCGCGGCGTGCGTGGATGAAGAGCTCATCCGCAAGCTCAACATGCCAATCAGCGAGCTGGAGCTTTCAGTCCGTGCCAGCAACTGCTTGGAATCGGCCCGAATCGATACGGTTGCTCAGTTAGTGAGCCAGACCGATGCCGATCTCCTCAAGCTCCGCTCCTTCGGTCGCACTTCGCTCCGCGAAGTCAAGCGAAAGCTCCAAGAGTTCGGAATGGATTTGGGTATGCCCTTGCCCGAAGGATTCCAGGTCGCGCCCGCTCAGATTTCTTAACGCGACATCGCAATAATCATATCACATGTGATATATTTTCTCCCCGTTAGGAAACTGACAGGGAGATTTTGATGGGATTCTAGGTCGCGCTGGCGTACGTTAATGTGTGGTTGAACGAGGTTTTGCTTGCTCGACTGAACGCCTTGGCGAAGGTTTGAAGTCTATCATCTAGGCCCCGCATCGCGCGGGGACGACGGTCGTGGAGCCTGAGGAACGGTGCTGGTCACCTTTTTCAGGTCGATACGCGGCCGCACATCCGGAGAACTGCCGCCGATTTTGGCGGGTTGGAGTCTTAGTCATGCGTCACGGTCGTGCAGGATACAAGTTGGGTCGTACAACGGCGCACCGCGCCTCCACTCTCCGCAACTTGGCGGCGGGCCTCTTTGAGCATGGCCAGATCGTCACAACGATTCCCAGAGCCAAGGCTGTTCAGCCGATGGTCGAGAAGATCATCACTGAAGCGAAGACGGGCACGCTCGCGGCACGCCGGCGTATTATCGCCAAGCTCGGCCGCGATCGCTTTGTGTTCGAGTGGCTCTTCTTGAGCAAGAAGCCCACCGATGCGGAAACCGATTTCGTCAACCGCCAGCGAGAGCAGCGTGCGCAGTTCTTCCAACTGCCCGAAAGCTCGACCGTTGAACGTAATCGTTACGGTGAGCTGCGCAAGGCCCCGAAGCTGATCAAGCATATTTTTGACACAGTGGCCCCCAAGTTTGCCGATCGTGCGGGCGGATGCACCCGAATCGTGAAGCTCGGTCGCAAGCGCATCGGCGATGCCGGTGAGCTGTGCGTGCTTCAGCTTTGCGGTAACGAAGAAGGGGCGGAGTTCGGAGGCCAAGTGAGCACCCGCCGCCGCAATGCAGACAAACGCACTGCGTACTACGCAAAGCTTCGCAAGAGCAAAGCCGAAGCGCCCGCCTAAATGATTCTGCGTTACTTAGGGAAGAAGCGGCCTTTATTGCGTGTTTAGGGTTTACCCTAGAACTTGGTAAGTGTCTAACGAACTTACTTGCCATCTTGATTGAAGTGCAAAAGGCTCACACCTGTTATAAGGCGTAAGCCTTTTTCTTTGATAACTGGGCCGAAAAGGTGTGCCCCAGATTCAGTTTCGTACACGGACCGGCGATTATCCCAGCAGCCGGGTGTCCGATGATGAAAACCGCCGAGTTGAAATTGTTCGCGACCCAAAGCAAAATTGTGCAGTTTGACGAACACATACTGAAACTCGCGAGTAGATCGTGAGTATCATTAGGTGTGCGGCCAAACCGGCGACTCGGCGGCCGCGAAAGAATGGTGTTTGGGGTTTCTGCCGCGGACCAATGTGGTGACCGCTTCCCAAAGATCACAGTTGAATCGGCGAGTTGTGTTTGCGATTCCTGCAATCCCTCGCCACTGATTTTGGAGACTGAAATGAACGCTACCAAGTTTTTCGCAATTACCGCTGTCGCCGCCCTCGCATTCGTGGGTGGTTGTAACAAGAGCACCAAGTCCGACATGGGTGCGATGAACAGCACCTCGGATAAAGCCTGTTGTGAAAAGACTAAAGATGGTGCGATGGGCACCATGAACACCAAGAGCGATTGCAGCAAGACTTGCACTGAGAAGAAGGACGCCAGCATGGGCGCCGTCAACGGCAAGAGCGATTGCAGCAAGCCCTGCACTGACAAGAAGGACGCCAGCATGGGCGCCGTTAACGGTAAGAGCGATTGCTCCAGCAAGAAGTCTTGCACCGAAAAGAAGGACGCCAGCATGGGCGCCGTCAGCACCAAGAGCGAGTGCTCCAGCAAGAAGTCTTGCACCGACAAGCAGTAAGTTAAGCCTGTTACAAATATTATGTTGATCAAATGAGGGCGCCCCGCTGGGGCGTCCGATTTTTTTGGAGGGTACACCCGGGGAGCCGCGTGGAGTCGCCATCTCTAATTACGTCTGAGTCTCTCCGCCTCGCTGCGGTGCCCCACGGGTTCTCAACCCGTCTTGGGGGAACCTCGGAGGGGATATTCTCCTCGCTTAACTTCGGGAATCCCGGTGATCTTGCCAACGAGCACCGCGACCCTCCTTTCAATATTAACAATCATCTCCGGGTGCTCCATACGCTGCTGGGCACGCTCGCTAGGGAGCTTGTGCAGGTTCATCAGGTGCACGAGGATCGTGTGCTGATCGTAAGGCCGGGCTTGCCCGCGCACGCGGAGGGAACCACACGGGCGGACGCGATCGTAACCGATGACCCCGCGCGGTTGCTGGCGGTGCGCACGGCGGACTGTGTTCCAATACTTATGTCCAGCGGCGACGGCCGGGTGGTCGCGGCGGTGCATGCGGGATGGAGAGGTGTGGTATCGGGGGTAAGTTTGAGGGCCATCGACGCGATGCGCGGCCTGGGAGCTACCTCGATCGTTGGGGCGATTGGTCCGTGCATCGGAAAAGACTGCTTCGAGGTGGGCGAAGAGGTGGCAGCTGAGTTTGCCAGAGTCTTCGGCCCCGCCAGCGATATTATATTAACTCAGCCCGGCGGCAAGCCACGTATCGATCTTCAGAGAGCGATCGCTTGGCAGCTAGCGGGGGCGGGCCTGAGGGTAGTGGATACGCTGGACTATTGCACTTACGCACGAGGCGACCTATTCTTCTCTCATCGGCGTGACAGGGGTGCTACGGGGCGGATGATCTCGGTTTGCGGGCCGCGGGCCGGATAGGCCATGTAGGCCTTGTCGGCCCTGGTCCAGCTGATATTAATATTACGATGAATACCCGCGCTGCGATGATCTGTGTTGGAATAACGACGCTCGCCGCCGCGGCGGCTCTGCTTCTGCTTCGCGCACCTCCTCCGGGGGGCACTGCGCCCGCTGTTTCACCCGCCCCGGCTTGGCTTACCTCGCTGGACCGCGAGCAGATTGCGGGCCTTGCACTGACCGACAACTCTGGCCGACGAATCGAGATCGTCTCGGAGCCGGGCCTTAATGCTTATGTGCTTACGGGCGGTGGGCAGCCGCCTTGGATGGTGGAATCTTCGCGGGTTGCGTCGGCCGCCAAGATCGTAAGTGATGCTGGATCGGGCGCGCTCGCCGCCGACCTCATCCAGCCCTCGCCGGGAAGTTATAAGCTGGAGTGGAGCTTCGCGCGTGATCGGCAGATGCGCCAGGCGTTTTCGTTCGACACGCTAGCGCTGGGCGGACGAGCACTCATTACGATTGCTCCCGGCGGTCCCTCTCTGCAAGTTGATAGAGCAGCGCTCGCACTCTTCACTCCCGAATCACTGCTGGCCTGGCGGCAGGCCCAGGTCTTTCCACTTCGGCTAGCACCTTCCTCCCTCAGCATCAGCACGCCCGGGCGCGAGGGTACGCTGGTTGATGCCAGAGGCGAAGGCTGGCGAGTGA
>Ga0105044_10003498_pt1 | contig 21598 bp, 22 predicted proteins | sample MAT01_FD_78092 | JGI IMG/M metagenome (GOLD analysis project Ga0105044, IMG submission 78092) | Freshwater microbial communities from Lake Fryxell liftoff mats and glacier meltwater in Antarctica - MAT-01 | ecosystem: Environmental > Aquatic > Freshwater > Ice > Liftoff microbial mat | place...
CCACATGGGCCTTATTGGCTCTGTCGTTGTCTGCCCGATGGCCTCGCTCATTACATCCACCACTACAACTACCGGTTGCCGGTACGCGTGGTGCGTGGAATGAACGCCTAGTTCAACCCCCGCCCCGCCAATAGCGCGGGGATTGTCTCCGCGGTGTTCTAACCCGTAGGAGATTCAGATGTCAGCCACCGTTCCTTCCATCATCGCGCACAAATTTGGCGGCACCAGCATGGCCGACGCCACGCGCATTGCGCATGCCGCTCAACTATTGCTGGCTGAAACCGGATTCACTACGCAAGTTACTGTTGTCTCGGCCCTGAAAGGCACGACCGATGCCCTGATTCGCTGCGCGCAACTTGCATCTACCCAGGATGTTGGCTGGCAATCGCTGCTCGATGATGTGTTGAAACGACATCGCAATGCCGCTGGCAGTTTGCTTGCCGACAATCGATCGGTTGCCGATGATTTTTTTGATACCGAAGGCGAGCGTCTTCGTGAAGTGTTGCATGCACTTTCCCTGCTCAAGTCGCTGCCGGATACCGCCTTCGAATGGGTGCAGGGACTGGGTGAAGTCTGGTCGGCGTATTTATTGCAATCCCATTTGGTCTGGCTGGGTATGCACACCGATTATCTGGATGCCCGCAAGGTACTCGTTGTGCATGATGACAATAATCTTGGTATTGATATTGATTGGTCTTCGAGTACCAATAATTTAACAGCATGGCGTACAGAGCATCATGCCAGCCGCATTATCGTAACCGGTTTTATCGCGAGCGATAAAGCCGGCAAGGCGCGTGTGCTCGGCCGCAATGGTAGCGATTGGTCAGGCGCGATTTTCGCCAAATTATTTGCGGCAAAAGAACTGACGATCTGGACCGATGTCGATGGCGTGCTATCGGCCGATCCGAGACTGGTGCCGGAAGCCGAATGGGTGCCGAGTTTGTCGTTCGAAGAAGCATGCGAACTCGCCTATTTCGGCGCGCAGGTTTTGCATCCGAGAAGCTTGCAGCCAGTGATGGCCGCGAATATCCCCTTGCGAATCCGCAATAGTTTCAAGCCCGAACACCCTGGCAGCGTGATTTCAAAAACTCCTAGTACACAGCCACCGGTGAAAGGCGTCAGCGCAATTAGCGATCTCGCACTCGTCACGATCGAAGGCACCGGTTTGATGGGCGTACCCGGCACTGCTGAACGCGTGTTTGCCGCTTTGCATAAAGCCGATGTGTCGGTGGTAATGATTTCACAAGCATCGAGCGAACATTCGATTTGTTGCACCGTGCGTTTGAATGATCGTGCCGCTGCGATCAAAACATTACGCGATACTTTCGCGCGCGAATTGCAGCTCGGGCAAATTGCCGATATCGATGCGAAAGAAGAAGTTGCCGTACTCGCTATCGTTGGCGATGGCATGGTGGGCACGCACGGTATTGCAAGTCGCCTATTCGATAGCCTTGCTCGTGCTAGCGTGAATGTGCGCGCGATTGCACAAGGTTCGTCGGAACGCAATATATCGGTGGCGGTTGCCGCCGACGATATCGCACGTGCCTTGCGTGCCGTACATGCCGGCTTCTATTTGTCGGCACTCACCATTTCCGTCGGTTTGATCGGCCCCGGCAATGTCGGGCGCGTTCTGCTACAACAATTCGAAGCGACACGTAAACGCTTGTTTAAGCAATCCAATATTGAATTGCGGCTTTGCGCGATTGCTAATTCGACTCGCATGTTATTGAGCGATACCGGTTTGAATCTGGAAAATGGTTTGGAAAAACTATCCGATGGTGAACCAGTGCAACTGGATCGCATCGGCCAACATCTTCGCAGTCTGCATGGCCCGCATTGCTTGATGATTGATTGCAGCTCCAATACCGAAGTCGCTTCGCGTTATGCATCGTGGTTGCAACAGGGCATCCATGTGATCACACCGAATAAACAGGCCGGCAGTGGCGACTTCGCCCGCTATCAAGCCATTCGCGAAGCTTGCCAGCATAGCGGCGCACGTTTCCGTTATGAAGCCACGGTCGGCGCCGGTTTGCCCATTATCCAGACCACGCGTGACTTGCTCGATACTGGCGATGAAGTGCAGGCGGTTGATGGTGTTTTCTCTGGAACGCTGTCCTGGCTCTTCGGCAGTTATGATGGCTCAGTACCCTTTTCACAATTGGTGATGCAGGCCCGCGAAATGGGCTATACCGAACCGGACCCACGCGACGATTTAAGCGGTGTCGATGTCGCACGTAAACTGGTCATTCTGGCTCGCGAAATGGGCCATGATTTGAGTCTTGAAAACGTCGAGGTCGAAAGTCTGGTGCCAGAATTTTTACAGAATTTGTCCCGCGAAGAATTTTTTTCGCGAATCAATGAAATGGATGCCGATATGTTGCAACGATTCAAAACTGCAGAAAATGAAAACAAGGTGCTACGTCATGTCGCCAGCCTGAATTCAACTGGCGTAGCAAAAGTGTCGGTGATGGCTTTGGATAAATCACATTCCATTGCCAGCTTGAAACCGACCGATAACATCGTGCAATTTACTACGCGTCGATATCAGAAAAATCCCTTGGTCGTACAAGGTCCGGGCGCTGGGCCCGAAGTCACTGCTGCCGGCGTGTATGCCGATGTCTTGCGGGTTGCAGCGCATCTGGGAGCAAAATTATGAATGCGGTTGTTGCAACAGCATTCGCACCGGCCTCGGTGGGTAATGTCGGGGTGGGTTTCGATATTCTGGGCCACAGTATTGAAGGTGCCGGTGATACCGTGACCGTGCGTCGTACTAATACAAACAATATCCGCGTGACGGCGATTCGCGGCACATTAACCGAACTTCCGCTCGAAATCGAAAACAATACCGCCGCACGCGCCCTGCGTGCGATGCGCGATGATTTGAATCTCGATTACGGTTATGACATCGAAATCGAAAAAGGCATCGCTCTCGGCTCTGGCATGGGCGGTTCCGCGGCCAGTGCGACTGCCGCCGTGGTTGCAGCAAATGCTTTACTGGCAATACCCTTGCCGCGCGAAGCCTTGTATCGCTATGCACTCGAAGGTGAATCGGCCGCATCAGGTAGCTATCACGGTGACAATGTCGGTCCGCAATTACTGGGCGGCTTGGTATTGGCAACAAAGGATTCACTCATTGCTATTCCTACCCCGGAAAATCTGTACTGCGCTTTGGTGCATCCACATTTTGTTTTAGAAACCCGAAAAGCACGCGAAGCCTTGGCAGGTCACTACGCATTGAATGAGTTTGTCGGACAAAGTGAAAGCCTAGCCTTGTTATTGACCGGCTGCTTCAAATCCGATTTTTCTTTGATCCGGCGCGGCTTGAATGACGTGCTGATCGAACCACGGCGTTCACCCTTGATCCCCGGATTTGCCACAGTAAAGCAGGCGGCATTGGGCCATGGCGCTTTAGGCGCCAGCATTTCCGGGGCCGGACCTAGCATATTCGCGTGGTGTGTCGGAAAAGAAATTGCAGAAACGACTGCCAAACACATGCAGCAAGCGTTTCTCGAAGTGGGCTTGGAAAGTGATATTTTTATTTCAAGAGCGTCTGGCCCACGCGCCGAGGTGTTGTCATGCTCTGCTTAAGCACGCGCTCAAAATCCGCGGCAATACCACTGCATCAGGCCATCATCGAAGGTATTGCACCCGATGGCGGGCTTTATCTACCCGAGCACCTTCCGCAAATCGATGCAGCTGCATTGCTCGCATCAGAAACCTATCAGCAAGCTGCCTTGCAGGTAATGGCGCCTTTCTTTGCGGGCGATCCTTTGGCAGACAAACTGCCCGGCATGATCGAGTGTGCTTTTAATTTTCCGACTCCGTTAAAATCATTAAACACAAAAAGGGATTATCTGCTCGAGCTTTTCCACGGCCCGACTTCCGCCTTCAAGGATGTTGGCGCGCGTTTTCTGGCAGAGTGTTTTGCGGCAGTTCCGGTAAAAAATAAAACTCGCACAATTCTGGTTGCTACCTCCGGCGATACCGGCGGTGCCGTTGCCGCAGCTTTTCACCAACAAGACGATGTTCGTGTTGTTGTGTTGTTTCCCGATGGTCGCGTGTCGGCAAGACAGGCACATCAACTGAGTTGTTTTGGCGACAATATTCAAAGCTATCGAGTGCAAGGCAGCTTCGATGATTGCCAACGTTTGGTGAAATCGGCATTCGCCGATAAAGCTCTGTCGGAACAATACGCACTCACCTCGGCCAATAGCATCAATCTTGGCCGCTTGCTGCCGCAGATGAGTTATTACGCTTGGTCTGCCGTGCAATATGCCAAACAAAATTCTGGCATGCAAAAGCTGAATTTCATTATTCCATCCGGCAACCTAGGCAATGCTTTTGCAGCCGTACTAATGAAAGCAGCCGGTGCGCCTATTGGCGATATTGTGTTGGCAACTAATGCAAATACCGTTCTTGCGGATTTTTTCGAAACCGGCCAATACAGTCCACGCGACAGCGTCAGCACACTCGCCAATGCAATGGATGTCGGTGCGCCAAGCAATCTGGAGCGCCTACGCTACTTGTATGCCGACAATGAAATTCATCAAGCCATACTAAAAGTTGAAAGTGTCAACGATGACGAAATTCGACGTGCCATTCCGGTAGCGCTCGATAAATACGATGAAATCATCTGCCCGCATACGGCCTGCGGCATGGTGGCTTTGGAGCGGCTTCGCGATGCCGGCGACACACGCGACTGGTGTCTGGTCGCTACCGCGCATCCGGCCAAATTCGAAACCGTGGTCGAACCGCTGATTCAGCAAAGCATCGGGATTCCCGGACCTTTGCAAAAACTGCTGGATCGTCCAGCCCATGCGGAATTCTTGGCGCCTGAGTTGGGCGCTTTGATATCGGTATTGGGAAAGTCCGTGTAATTACCGGGCCGCGATTTGATTCAGATCAATGACACTTCATTACCATGGACTAGTCTGACAATACCTATTTGATAGCAACATCGGAGAACTGGCCATGTTCAAGGATATTATGGTTGCCGTTACACGTTGCGATGGCGATCAAACCGCCATTGCAGCAGGCGTTGCATTAGCTAAAAAAGACGATGCACATCTTTCGGTTGTCATACCGGTGGAGTTCCCGGTTCCGGTACCTAACGAATGGGGTGTTTATCCACACCAAATGTACAGTACTTTTTACGATGATGCGTTGAAGAACGCGAATATACTCGCTGAACAATTGCGCGAGAAGCTACGCAGGGAATCGATCGTATTCAATGTGCGGGTTGAAAGTACCGTATTGATGACGGCAGCACAAACTTGCGCCTTGCACGCTCGCTACAATGATATCGCCATTGTTGGCTGCGGTGCTGCTGGCCAGGAAGAGCATCCATCGGAAGCGTATTTCATCGAGCTTCTAATGAATTCGGGGCGGCCCGTGCTCCGTGTGCCTTACTCGGACAAGAAGGGTTTCAAAATTGAACGCATATTGATTGCTTGGCAGCCCTGCCGGGAAGCCAGTCGAGCCGTTCATGACGCCTTGCCCTTCCTGCGAAATGCCGAAAGCGTGGATATTCTGATGATCGACCCCAAGGTCGGTGAAGCGGCCCATGGTGAGCAGCCGGGTGCCGATATTGCATCACATCTGGCAAGGCATGATTTGAATATTCGCGTGGTTACACAGCCTGCGATGGGCAAGAAAGTTGGCGATGCGATTGTCGAGTACGCCAAACAAACCGATGCGCAATTAATTGTCGCAGGGGGTTATAGCCATTCACGTTTTCGGGAATTTATTCTGGGTGGCGTTACTCAGGAGTTAACTCGGCATTCGCCGATACCGATTCTGTTCGCACACTGATTTTAGATTTTATTGCAAATGATTTTATCGGGCGTGATATGCGCCATTGTCGATAGGCGTTTCATGTCGAGAATTTTTACCTGTCGGCCGTGTACACCGATCAATCCCTCTTCCTGCATCTTATTCAATGTGCGACTGACGGTTTCAATTACCAGACCAAGATAACTGCCGATATCCTGCCGACTCATCGGCAATACAATCAGTTCGGCTGGACGACCCAGCAAACGATAGCGCTCGCTCAAACCATGTAAAAAAAGCGCCATACGATCACTGGCGCTTTTTACGCCCAGCATTTCCAGATGACTATGGTCTCGGTTAATGCTTTGGCCAATAATCCGTAGCAATTGATGTTGCAAGCCAGGCACTTGAGCAGCGACAGACTCCAGTTGTGACAGCGGCACCTCGCAGACATTCGCCTGCGTTAAGGCCCGGGCATCACAGGCATGCAGGCCGGTGCCGAGTGCGTCCAGCCCGATCAATTCGCCTGGTAAATGAAAACCAATGACCTGACTCTGCCCTTGCTCATCGGTAATTGTTGTTTTAAAGGCACCTTCGCGCGCCACATAAAGAGCACTGAGGTTTTGGCCGGAACGGTATAAGTGGTCGCCGATAGCCATCGGGCGACGGTTTCGCACTACCCGGTCGAGTTGTTCCATGTCCCCCAGACCGATACCCGCAGGCAGGCACAGGGTTTGCAGCGAGCATTTCGCGCAACTCTGCCGCAAACGAACCAGATCGACTACCGAGTCACCCATAACGAATCAAAGACTCCAAGTTGGCTAGCGCTTGAGTGCAAGCAGCCATCGCTTGCGCTGGAAGTATATCAACTACGCCTCTTCACGGATGTGCGCTAGCGAGCAGACCGCCCAGCAAAGGTCGTTTGAACATGGCGAGGCCGTCAAGCTTAAAAGCTGCGTGCTTGACTTGATCTAAATCAAATGGCCACCGTCCAATCCAACGGAAAATTGGCTCAGCTAGAACGGAGAACAGCATGAGTACAAGCCCAGAAACCTATAACGACAAGGTCGTTTTGCAATTTTCAGTGATGACCGTCGTATGGGGGGTGATCGGCATGTTGGTTGGCGTGTTGATCGCCGCACAGCTAATGTGGCCCGCACTGAATTTCGACCTGGCGTGGTTTAGCTATGGCCGCTTGCGACCGCTGCACACCAATGCCGTGATCTTCGCTTTTGGCGGCTGCGCGCTGTTCGGCACCAGTTTGTATGTGGTGCAACGAACCTGCCATGTTCGTTTGCTTTCGGATCGGTTGGCAAGTTTTGTTTTCTGGGGTTATCAGCTGGTCATTGTGCTTGCGGTCCTGACTTTGCCGCTGGGTTACACCCAAGGCAAGGAATACGCCGAACTGGCCTGGCCGATTGATATTTTATTGGCCGTGGTTTGGGTCGCCTATGCCGTGCTGTTTTTCGGCACGATTGTCAAAAGAAGAATTCGTCATATCTATGTCGCCAACTGGTTTTACGGTGCTTTTATTCTGACCGTTGCGGTTTTGCATATTGTTAATTCGCTGGCGATTCCCACTAGCCTAATGCATAGCTATCCGATTTATTCTGGTGCTGTGGATGCCATGGTGCAATGGTGGTACGGCCACAACGCGGTCGGATTTTTCCTGACGGCCGGTTTTCTGGGCATGATGTATTACTTCGTGCCACGCCGTGCCGGTCGGCCGATTTATTCGTATCGTTTGTCGATCGTGCATTTCTGGGCATTGATCGCCATTTACATGTGGGCCGGCCCGCACCATCTGCATTACACCGCGATTCCCGATTGGGCCCAAAGTGTTGGCGTAGTGTTCTCGATAATCCTGCTCGCCCCCAGCTGGGGCGGCATGATCAACGGCATGATGACCTTGTCAGGCGCTTGGTACAAATTGCGCACTGACCCAATCTTGAAGTTTTTAATTGTCTCGCTGTCGTTTTACGGCATGAGTACGTTTGAAGGTCCGATGATGTCGATCAAAACCGTCAACGCGCTTAGCCACTACACCGACTGGACCATCGGCCACGTGCACTCGGGTGCGCTGGGTTGGGTTGCGATGATTTCGATCGGCTCAATCTACATGCTAATTCCGATGTGCCTGGGTCTGAAAGAAATGGCGTCGAAGAAATTAATCGAATCACATTTTTGGATACACACCATCGGCGTGGTGGTGTACACGGTCTCGATGTGGATCTCCGGCATCGGCCAAGGTTTGATGAGCCGCGCCACCAACGAAGACGGCACTCTGACCTATGCTTTTGTCGAAATTCTGAAGTTCACCTATCCGTATTACTTCATCCGTTTATGCGGCGGTTTGTTGGTGGTTACCGGCATGGTGTTGATGGTGATCAATGTGATTAAAACCTTCCAGCTCGCGAAAGGAAAACATACCAATCCCGTATTGATTCCCGTCGCCGACGCACAGCACGTTTGAGAGAAAAATCATGAGTCATGAAAAACTGGAAACCAATGTGGGCTTGATGGCCATTCTTATCGCCGTCGTCATTTCCTTCGGCGGTCTGGCGGAAATTATCCCCCTGATGTATCAGGCCGAAACGATCAAACCATTGCCTGGCGTAAAACCGTACCCGGCACTCGAACTGGCAGGTCGCGACATTTACGTCCGCGAAGGTTGCTACAACTGCCACTCGCAAATGATTCGTACCCTGCGGTTTGAAACCGAGCGCTACGGTCATTATTCATTGGCCGGTGAGTCGGTTTACGATCGTCCGTTTCAATGGGGCAGCAAACGTACCGGGCCCGATTTGGCACGCGTCGGTGGGCGTTATTCGGATGACTGGCATCGCGTACATCTGGACAATCCGCGTGACGTTGTACCTGAATCGAATATGCCGGGCTACCCGTGGTTAGCAAAGAACACGGTGAATGCCGAAGAAATTATCGGTCGCATGCAGGCACTCAGAACACTGGGCGACCCCTACACCGCTGCCGACATCAATGGTGCTGCCGAACAAGTGTCGAATAAAACCGAGCAGGACGCCGTCGTCGCCTATCTGCAAGCGCTGGGCAAACACGCGCCTAAAGGAGAATAAACATGATTTCCGGAATCATCAGTATGATTTTATTGTTTGCCTTCATCGCCGGCACTACTTGGGCGTATAGCAGCAAACGCAACAAAGAATTTAACAAAGCGGCACAAATTCCACTTGAAAACAATGACGAGGTAGTGCCATGAGTTATGCCTGGTCCCTCTACATCATTTTTTTCGTCGTATTCAACATCATTGCCTGCGTCTGGCTGCTTTGGTGGACGGCACAACGCAAGAAAGGCGATACCGTTGATACAAAAACCACCGGCCATGTCTGGGACGGTGATTTGACTGAATACAATAATCCATTGCCACGTTGGTGGATTAATTTGTTTTATCTCACCATCGTCTTCGGTATTGCTTATTTGGTTTGGTTTCCAGGCATGGGTTCGTTTAAAGGCAAAGGGGAATGGAGCTCGAAGGCGCAACATGATATCGAGAAGAAAGCAGGCGACGAAAAATTGGCAAAGAGTTTTGCCAAATTTCACAACCAGCCCATTGATGTGATTGCACAGGATGCCAAGGCACTAAATACTGGCAAACGCATCTTCATTAATAATTGCGCCATGTGTCATGGCTCGGATGCCCGCGGCGCCCGCGGTTTTCCCAACCTGACCAATAGCGATTGGCAGTGGCCCAATACGCCGGAAGATATTCTGGTGACACTGCGTGATGGCCGCCAAGCCGCGATGCCCGCATTGGCCGGACCGATGGAAAGTGAAACCGGTATTTCCGAAGTCGTAGTCTATGTGCAAAGCCTATCGGGCATGCAGGTGAGTGATGCACTCGCAGCGGCTGGCAAAAAACGTTTTGATGGCATCTGTGCTGCCTGCCATGGCATTGATGGGAAAGGCAATCAGGCGCTCGGCGCACCGAATCTAACCGATGACGTCTGGCTCTACGGCAATGAATTTGAAACTATGAAAAAAGGGGTGCGCGAAGGACGCAACGGTCAAATGCCGGCACATGGCGCCATTCTTTCGGACACCCAGATCCGTCTGGTCGGTGCTTACGTGTGGTCGCTGTCGCACGACAAAGACAAGAAAAAATAATCATCATGAAAACGAACGACGACTTCGATCACCCGCCCCGCCCGATCATTCAACGCGTCGGCGCCATTTTGTGGCCGTCTTTTTTTGCAGCCGGTGTTGCGACCATGGTTTTTTTCGCGTTTATCGATCCCTTGCAATTGCGCGATATCACGTTCAGTAATATCCATATCAATCGAGAAGCCGGTTACACGATCGGTTTCTTTATGTTCTGGCTGGCAACTGCCAGCTCCAGCCTGTTTACCTGGATTCTGCTCAGGCCCGCCAGTCGCTTCAACAAGCCACTGCCGAAGGATACGCAGTGAACAAGAACATTGCTTCGCAATTGCTTGACGACGGACCGATGTACGTTTCGGAAAAGAAAATCTATCCGCGTGAAATAAAAGGCCGTTACCAGCGCTTACAAAGACTGGCCTTGCTGGTGTTGCTGGGTCTTTATTACGGCGTCGCCTGGCTCAACTGGGACGGTCGTCAGGCAGTGCTGTGGGATTTACCAGCCCGTAAGTTTTACATTTTTAATCTGGTGTTCTGGCCACAGGATTTTATTTTTCTCGCGCTGTTATTGATCATGGCTGGGCTCGCCCTATTTTTCTTTACTGCGCTCGCCGGCCGTCTGTGGTGTGGTTATGCCTGTCCGCAAACAGTCTGGACCGAAGCGTTTCTGTGGATCGAACAAAAGCTCGAAGGTGACCGCAACCAGCGCATGAAACTGGATGCGAGCAACTGGAACGCCAATAAAATATTCCGCAAATTCGGCAAGCACAGTCTATGGCTGATATTGGCGTTATGGACCGGATTTACTTTCGTCGGTTATTTCACGCCAATCAAGGAATTGGCCGACCGTTTTTTGCCGTTTAGCTGGAGTGGCTGGGAAACTTTCTGGGTGCTATTTTATTCGTTCGCTACCTGGGGCAATGCCGGCTTCATGCGTGAACAAGTCTGCAAATACATGTGTCCGTATGCCCGCTTTCAAAGTGCAATGTTTGATCGCAACACACTAATTATTGCCTACGACAGTTTGCGCGGAGAAACCCGCGGATCGCGTCGCAAAGGTAGCTTGGCTAGCGTGCTGGAGCGCGCGCGCGGCTTGCTGCCGATCGGAAAACTCAATGACCATGGCGTTGTTCCGTTTGAGGCCAGCGAGACAAAACCGGTGCCCGAAGAACTCGGCGATTGTATTGATTGCACCTTGTGCGTGCAGGTGTGTCCGACCGGCATCGACATTCGTGATGGCCTGCAATACGAGTGCATCGCCTGTGGTGCCTGCATCGATGCCTGCAATTCGATCATGGACAAACTCGAGTATCCGCATGGTTTGATTCGCTACACGACTCAGCATCAGCTCGAAGCAAAAACCAGCCATGTGTTGCGGCCACGCATCATCGTGTATGGCATTTTACTGCTAGGTTTGTTTGCCGTATTCGCCGTGGGCATCGCAAAACGCAGCCCACTGATTGTCGATGTCATGCGCGACAAGCAGCTATATCGGATCAATAACGAAGGTAATATCGAGAATGCCTATACCTTGCGCGTGATCAATAAAGACAATCATGCACACACTTACAAAGTGGATATCGATAGCCATGCCGATATCAAGATCGAGCACTTCTCCGGAAATATTTCACTGGAACCAGAAGAAGTGCAAACCGTGCCGATTACACTGATGGCGAAACCCGGCGAAGTAAAAGGCGTGGCCGAAGTCAAATTCATTCTTGAACAAACCGACGGCAAGGCAAAAGTGATTGAAGAAAGCCGCTTCATCGCACCGCGTGAGCACGATGAAGATAAAGACCACTAGCGCCATCCGCGAACCGATGGTCTGGCTGATGTTTGGCATTCCTGTGCTGACCGCTGTCGCCGGTTTTTATACATTGCATATTGCCGGCCTGGCGAAAGCCACCGATGTGGTGAATATGCCGGTATCGCGCATGGCACAAGTGCAGCAAAGTGATCTTGCTGCCGATGTGAATGCTGCACGCAGCAATATTTCTGCACGGCTTAGCATCTCCGGCGGCAAATGGGTGGTTTCGGGTGTCGGTCAACTCGGCAAGCAAAACCTACTACTTGATTTACAGCATCCGATCGACAAAACCCAAGATCGGAGTCTCCAATTACACAAACAAGGTAACTTGTTTGTCAGTTCCGCGCCAATCAATAAAAAAAATGACTGGCTATTGCAGCTCAGCGATGAAAAAAAACAATGGCGACTGGTGGGCCGTTTGCATAAGCAAGCCGATACTGCCGAGTTACGTGCATCGGTGCGACTGCCGTGAACGCGATCGTTGGCAAGTTCGAGTCTGTTGTTAATGCCAAAGCAGCAAGCGTTTGCTTTCATTGCGGCCAGTCGATCAAGGGTGATCTTGTCGAGGAAAAAGTAGGCAGCCAGTTGCAGGCCTTCTGTTGCACCGGCTGCAGTGCCGCCACGCTCTGGATCAACGAGGCGGGGCTATCGGATTATTACGATCTGCGCACCGAACAAGCGCCGCAAGCGAATGCCGACAATGTTGATCTTGCTGCCTGGGATCATCCAGATACACTGGCAAAGCATGCACGAATCTGCAACCAGGATAATTCTTATCACGAGATGATTATTTCGGTGAAAGGCATGCATTGTGCCGCCTGCGCTTGGCTGATTGACCGTGCTTTGAGCAAGCAGAAAGGCGTTGGTGAAATCAGCGTCAATGCCGTCACGGGGCGTTTACATCTGCGTTGGCAACAAGACGTAAGCCCATTGTCGACATTGGTTACCTGTCTGCAACGCTTGGGCTATCGCGCCTTTTTGACGCGCGGCAGCGAACTGGAACAGTCACGTTCAAAAGAAAAGAAACAGTTATTGCTGCGAATTGGTTTGGCGGCTTTAGTCGCCATGCAAACCATGATGTTTGCCGAAGCCTTGTATCTCGATACCAGCAATGCTATGCCTACGGAAACCCGCGACATGTTTCGATGGCTGTGCTTTATCACCGCAACGCCGGTAGTTTTCTTTAGCGGCATGCCGTTTATACGAGGCATGTTGAATGAATTGAGGCAGAAAACCTTCGGCATGGATTTTTTGGCGGCCAGCTCGATTTTACTGGCCTACTTTGGCAGTCTTTATCAGACCGTGATCGGCGGGCAGCATGTTTGGTACGACGCCGCCGTGATGTTTGTCTTGTTTCTATTGGTGGCGCGCTTTCTCGAATATCGCACAAAGCAAATTGCCTACGAACAATCCGATGCCTTGGCACGCGCGCAGCCCTATCTGGCAAATGTGATTCGCGAAGACAAGCAAATGGCGATTCCGGTCGATCAGCTCAAGCTCGAGGATATTTTATGCATCAATCCCGGCGAATCAGTCGCAGCTGACGGCGCGCTGCTAAGTGACGCAGCTGCTTTCGACGAAAGCCTGCTGACCGGCGAAGCAAGGCCCGTGCTGAAGAACCAGGGAGATTTTGTTTTCGCCGGCAGTATAGGCAGTTTGCAATCGGCGCGCTTGCGAGTTACCAAAGTCGGCCGAGATACCGAATTATCGCAGCTACTGTTTCGGGTTGAATCGGCGCAACTGAAAAAGTCTGGTGTGGTGCATTACGCGGAAACTATCGCTCGCTACTTTGTGCTCGGCATCCTACTAATTACCGCGTTGGTTTTTTTGTACTGGCAACAGTTTGATTCCACACGCGCATTTGAAATTTCACTTGCTGTTTTGGTGGTCAGTTGCCCTTGTGCCTTGGCATTGGCACTTCCTGCGGCATTCGCCAGTGCGCAAAGTGCCTTGGCGAAAATCGGTGTACTGAGTTTCAATAATGATGGTCTGGTCAATCTAGCAAAAGTCGATACGTTTATTTTCGATAAGACCGGCACGCTGACGCAGGGAAAAATGACTCGCGTCGATGAGCATTATTACGTTGAAGATTCCGCCTATGCACTTGCGATTGCCTGCGCACTGGAAAAAAGCAGTCTGCATCCACTCGCCTCCGCTTTTACCGAAGCAAGCTCACTGCCAGTTAAAAATGCTCTTGTGATTCCGGCGATGGGCATACAAGGAGACATCCATGGCCGTCAATACCGTATTGGCCGCGCCGATTTCGCCTGCCATAAAACAGATGACGGTCGTCTATGGCTGGGTGACGGCGAACAAGCATGGGCCAGTTTTTCCATTCAAGACACGGTTCGCTCCGATGCAAAAGAAACCGTCACCACTTTGCTACGCGAGGGCCTGCAAGTTCATATCGCCAGCGGCGATGCACAATGTAAAGTTGCCACCTTGGCCAATACCCTGGGCATTGCAAATTTCTCGGCACGACAAAGTCCCGAACAGAAACAGGCCTATCTGAAAAATTTGCAATCTCAGCACCATATTGTCGCCATGGTCGGCGACGGCATTAATGACGCACTGGTTTTGGCCAGCGCAGATATTTCCATCGCAATGGGTGCTGGTGCTGCAATCGCACAGCGATCCGCCGACATGCTGATTTGCGGTGAAAGACTTGATCGGATTGTCCAGGCAAGAAACATCGCTATCAAAACACAGAAAATCATTCGTCAAAACCTGCAATGGGCTTTGTTGTACAACGCGGTCAGCATTCCCGTTACCGCGATGGGCCTGATTCATCCGGGCTTCGCTGCCTTGGGTATGGTGAGTTCTTCATTGCTAGTGTCAATCAATGCATTGCGAGTGAGAAATGTGCAGGTATCGCCATGAATGCGTTATTTGTGCTAATTCCGGTGTCGATTGTTTTCCTGCTCATTGCCATCGGTATTTTTATTTGGGCCATTCGCAGCAACCAGTTCGAAAATCTAGAATCGGCGGCGCTGGATATTCTGACATCGGAAAAAAATGAGCTCGGCAGCAAGCCGAAACCTTCCGATGCCGATTGATCTTATTCTGCTAAGTGCCGCATTTCTGACCGGGCTACTCGGAAGTACGCATTGCGCATTGATGTGCGGCGGCATTGCAACGGCCATTCCGTCGCAACACAAAACCTCGCCATTCAAAAATGCGCTGGTCCTGAATGCTTCGCGTGTGTTGGCTTACACTGTCGCTGGCCTTGTCGCGGGCAGTATCAGCACCGGTTTTATTCAATTATTGCCGATTGAAACCTTGAGCATCATGGCGCGTGCCGCGGTCGGTATCGTTTTGCTATTGGTCGCCGTTCGATTGCTCGATACCAAGGCAAGATTTTCGTGGTTGAATAAACCCAATCAATGGCTGTGGAGTTTCATTAAACCTTTGCAAAAACATCTGCCGGAAAATCCCGGCCTGCGCATGCTGTCGCAAGGTTTCCTCTGGGGTTTTCTACCCTGCGGACTCAGCGGCACCATGCTGATAGCAGCGTGGCTAAGTGCCAGCCCCTTACAAGCGGGTTTGATCATGCTCAGCTTCGGTCTTGGCACGATGCCTGCGATGACTAGCTTGAGTTGGAGCGGTGTTCGTCTCGGTAATTTATTATCCAAACCACAGCATCGCTTAGTCGGCAGCGCGGCCATTGCTAGTGCTGGTCTCGTCACTTTGTTAGCGCCCTGGCTAAGCGCCATTCCGTTTTTGCATCGCAGCCTGACAGCGCTGGGATGCAGTTCAATCATCCCTTAACGTTGGAGCGTTCTTTAGGCGAGACAAACGCCATCATCCCTTAACGTTGACGCGTTCTTTGGGCGCGACAAACCCCCGCTGGATGTCATGTTTGAAGCAAGCGTTGAGAGCCATCAGTATCAATACGAAAACCCAATATCAGGCATGATTTGTCGCGCCTAAGGGACGCTCCTACGGGAAAAGGATTTCCGGTTCATTGATGCCGACTTGACTCAAGTCATGGTGTGAATCTCCACAACATTCAGACTGGCCCAAGTCCTTAGAGGAGTTTGAAATGTTCAAACAATTATTGGTTGTCAGCGCCATGAATCTGGCCTTCTCTGCGATGCCTGCCATCGCAGCGGAAACCGTGACGAAACCAGCCGATGAAGGAAAAATTCTTTTCGATGCCCGTTGGCGAATGGAAAGCGTGGATGACGATGCCTTTATCCAAAACGCATTGGCCAATACTTTGCGTTTAAGGCTGGGTTATCGCACACCATCACGCTCCGGCTGGAGTGCCGTTATCGAGCTAGAACACACATCACATTTGTTTGGCGAAGACTTCAACAGCACGGCCAACTATCAAACTTCCTATCCGGTGGTAGTGGACCCGGATAACACCGAACTTAATCAGGCCTATGTCCAATACGCGCCTTCCGATGCGACAAAATTCATGCTTGGTCGCCAACGCGTGATTTATGACAACCAACGCTTCTTCGGCAATGTTGGCTGGCGCCAAAACGAACAGACCTTTGATGCATTCAATTTCGAACATCGTTTCGATAATGGTTTTAATTTACGCTACAGCTATCTCGATCGCGTGCAACGAATTTACGGCGATGATCATCCCAACGAAAACCTCGCCCGCTGGCAACTGAACGCACATCTTTTAAGCTTGAATCATAAACTCGGCCCGGGCGTGTTGACCGGGTACGCGCATTTCATCGACAACCAGACCTTGCCTTTAAGTTCACATCAGAATATCGGCATTCGCTATGTCGCCAAACACGACATCAAAGACGGCATTGGCTGGCTGGCCAGCGGTGAATACGCCAAACAAAACGACTATGCCGATGGCAGCAATGGAATCGACACGGATTATTGGCTACTTGAAGGCGGCATAGTGTGGCGCGCGAATACTTTCAAAGCCGGATACGAAAAACTAGGCGGCAATGGCAGCGTTGGTTTTGCAACACCATTCGCCACCCTGCACGCTTTCAATGGCTGGGCCGATCGTTTTTTGACTACGCCGGTCAATGGTCTTGAAGATTCCTATCTCGGCTGGAATCGCAAATGGGGAAAAGTCAGCGCCAATATCACCTGGCATGATTTTCAATCGGATCGTATGAATATTCATTACGGTCAGGAATGGGATGCCTCACTAGCCTGGGCTTTCGCACCCAAGTGGAATGCCATGCTGAAATATGCCGATTACCACGCCGATGATATTGGTTTTGATGTGCAAAAAACTTGGTTGAGTTTTGAATATATTTATTGAAACACGTGAATGAAAACGCAAACGCGGCGCGGTATTATTCGCTACAAATTGAAAAAAGGACTTTCATGAATCGCTACAGTGCCGCGCAACGCAATCTCCACTGGATCATCTTAATACTGATTGTCTTGGCCTATACTACGATGGAATTCCGCAACGAATTTGCTCGCGGTACACCAGGCCGTGTCTTCATGGTGCAATCGCATTTCTGGTTGGGTATTGCAATACTGGCTCTGTTTATTCCGCGACTATTGCTTCGCTTCAAACGCGGCACTCCAGCGATCGAACCGGCACTTCCCACGTTGCAGGCTAATCTGAGCAAGCTTGTGCATGTAGCGATTTATGTTTTCCTGCTTGCCCAGCCATTATTGGGTCTAGCGACCGTCTGGACCGACGGCAAGGTGATCATGATTCCGTTTACCGGCATCGAACTTCCTGCGCTACTGGCCGCGAACAAAGAATTAGCGCATCAACTAGAAGATCTGCATAAGTTGTTTGCCGAAATTTTTTACTATCTTGTTGGCTTCCATGTGTTGGCCACGCTATACCATCATTTCATCCGCAAGGACGACACGCTCAAGCGTATGATCTGATGACTTTACTTTCGACCTGAAAAGCTCTGATAAATAAACGCCCTGCATAGGGCGTTTTTTTATCGCCTGTAATTGAAGGATGGCGACTGTTTTCCTGAACCAGAAGCAACGTATTTATATTAGCTATTGCTAATATTAGCTTTTACTAATATAGTAGCGGCAGTTAATCTTTCCCGGTCTAAGCCATGACTAAAAAATCTATTGCAAAACCCTCACTGACCGCCATGCAGGCCCACGCCTGCGAAGCCTCCGCCCTTTTGAAAGCCATGGGCAACGAGCAACGCCTGCTGATTCTCTGTCTGCTGGTGGATAAGGAACTTAGCGTTAGCGAGTTGCAGGCAGAAATGGATTTAAGCCAATCGGCCCTGTCCCAGCATCTGGCGGTATTGCGCGAAGCCGACTTCGTAAATACCCGACGCGAAGCACAAACAGTGTTTTATTCATTGCCCAACGGCCCGATCAAGAAAGTGATGCAAACCCTCCATAAAATTTATTGCGAGTAATCCCCCCATGAACACCGAATTATCGAAATATATTCCCAACTTCAAACAGCCGCGTCCGCAATTAATTACCGGTGGCCAGCCCGACGCCAATGCTTGGAAAGCCATCGCCGATGCCGGCGTCAAAGTCGTGGTGAATCTGCGACCCGATGCTGAATTGCCGGGTCGTAATGAAGCGAATGAAGTAAAAGACGCCAATTTGATCTACATCAATCTGCCCGTCGATGGACCTGCTAGCTTGAACAAAGAGCAAGCATCGGAACTTTGGCAAGTCATTAAAAACGCCGACGGTGCCGTGCTTGTGCATTGCGGTACCGGCAATCGTTGCGGTGCGATGTTGGCACTGACCGAAGCCTGGTTTCGACAGCACGATATTGAAGACGCTATCGCGTTCGGCAAACAGGCTGGGCTGTCGAGCTTGGAGCCCGTCGTTCGCGATTTATTGAAGTAGTAAGCATTGCAACAGGAGCAAAGTCATGGCACATATCGTCGTTATTGGAGCAGGTTTGGGTGGCATGAGTGCCGCCTACGAATTACGCGAAACTCTCGGTGCAACGCACCGCATCACGGTGATTGGTGATGGCGATCAATTCAGCTTTACGCCGTCCAATCCCTGGGTTGCCGTTGGTTGGCGTAAGCCTAGCGATGTTTGCCTTCCCGCAGGTGAGTATCTGGCAAAAAAAGACATTACTTTTATTCCGCGTCCAGCGACTGAAATACAAGCTGCCAATAAAACCGTCGTTACCGATGCCGGGCAAAAATTCGAATACGACTATTTGATTATTGCCACCGGCCCAAAACTGTCTTTCGATGAGATTAAAGGCCTCGGTCCCGAGTCCGGCTTTACTCAATCGATTTGCACCACGCCCCATGCGACAAAAGCTTGGGCTGCCTATGAAGAATTCCTAAAAAATCCCGGCCCTATCGTTGTGGGTGCAGCACAAATGGCGAGTTGCTTCGGCCCCGCTTATGAATTCGCGATGATTATTGATGCCGATTTGCGTAAGCGCAAACTACGTGATCGGGTGCCGATGACTTTTGTGACTAGCGAACCGTACATTGGCCATATGGGTCTAGGTGGTGTTGGCGACTCGAAAGGCCTAATGGAATCGGAATTTCGTCAACGTCATATTAAATGGATTACCAACACCAAGATTGACGAGATCGAAACAAATTCGATGTTAGTCAGCGAGCACGATGACAAGGGCGCGGCACAAAAACAACACAAGCTTGATTTTAATTTTGCGATGTTATTGCCTGCGTTTAAAGGTGTGCCTGCCGTCGCCAATGTTGAAGGACTATGCAATCCGCGCGGTTTTGTTCTGGTCGATAAACACATGCGCAGCGTGAAGTACCCCGAAATATTTTCTGCGGGTGTTTGCGTTGCGATACCGCCGGTAGAAGTGACTCCGGTTCCAACAGGCGCGCCTAAAACTGGCTTCATGATCGAATCGATGGTCACCACCATTGTGAAAAATATCGAAGCCGAACTGGCAGGCAAACCTGCCGATGTTCAAGGCACGTGGAATGCGGTGTGTCTAGCCGATATGGGCGATGAAGGTGTGGCGTTCGTAGCACTGCCGCAGTTTCCGCCGCGCAATGTGACTTGGGCTAAAAAAGGCCGCTGGGTGCATTTGGCAAAAATCGCTTTCGAAAAATATTTCCTTTTCAAAATGCGACACGGAACCTCGGAGCCAGTCTACGAAAAATACGCGATGAAAGCACTCGGCATAGAACGTTTGAAATCCGACCACAAATAATTTTAGGAGAACACCATGAATATCGATAGAGCCGTTTTCGCCTTCGCTGGCATCATGATTTTAGTCAGCGTCGCCATTGTGTATTTTCTTTCACCTTGGGGACTCGCCCTTACCGCCTTTGTTGGCCTGAATTTGTTGCAGTCTGCGTTTACTGGTTTTTGCCCGGCCGCAAAAATATTTGGCAAGCTCGGCTTTCAGGCCGGCAACGCATTCAAGTGAACTCAGTCATGCCTACTTTCCGTTTTATTGCCCCGCTAGTATTGGCTCTGGGTTTATCGGCCTGCGGCGATGCGACGGTGTCCGTTGAAAAAACCAGCGTGAATACCGATGGTATTGCCGTCGTCAAACTAGTCAACGCGGCCACCGGTAATACACGGCAGTGGGATGGCGTAGTTGAAGCGGTGAATCAAACCACACTCTCGGCACAAACCTCGGGCCGTGTCGGCGAGTTATTGGTCGATGTGAATGATTCGGTGAAAGCCGGCCAGATGTTAGCGCGTTTCAGCAATGTCGAACAACGCTCCGGGCAAAACCGAGCGTTGGCTGGACTCAGTGCAGCGCAAGCGCAAGTCACCGAGGCTGAAGCCGACTTCAAACGCATGAGTGCCATCTACGAAAAACGTTTGATCGCCAGAGCGCAACACGACCAATCGGTGGCACGTCGCGACGCTGCACGTGCTCAACTGGCATCGGCGCGGGCACAGCTGAGCGAGTCTTCGCAGCAACTGGACTACACGATTATCCGAGCACCTTTTAGTGGCGTGATTGGTCAACGGCATGTGCAAGCTGGCGAAACCGTTGCACCGGGTCAGGCGATTTTCAGCATGAATTCGCCGGGCCAATTGCGTGTACGTTTAAATTTGCCGCAAGCGGATGCCGGTGTACTCGAACTAAACAAGAAAGCAAAAATCATGCTGGATAATGGCAAGGAAATCACCGTTGAAAGCATCATCGTATTTCCCGATGCCGACCCCGACACCCATACCGTTACCGTGCGTTTGATGCTGCCTGATGCTATTAATGGCATCAAGCCCGGCATCACGGTGAAGGCGCTATTGCCGGCCGCAGGTAATCAGGGTTTGATGATTCCGATCAGCGCATTGGTACAACGCAGTGAAATCACTTCGGTTTATGTCGTGGCTGAAAACAGCATACGCCTGCGACAAATTCGTCTTGGCAATCGCTTGGGTAATCAAGTGCAAGTTCTTTCTGGCTTGAGTGCGGGAGAAAGTATTGCCACCGACCCTTTGGCTGCCAATATCCGTTTGTCAGAACAACAGGCGGCTAAATGAAATGACTGAGCAACGCTTGGGTTTTTCCGGCTGGATCGCACGCGCGTTCCAGAACAATCCGCTGACACCCATTCTGGCCATCGCCGGTTTATTGCTCGGCTTCGTGGCGGTCATGATTACGCCTCGCGAAGAAGAGCCGCAAATCGACGTGACGATGGCCAATGTTTTTGTGCCCTTCCCCGGCGCTTCGTCGCGCGATGTCGAAAACATGGTGGCATTTCCGTTTGAACAAATGCTCTCGGAAGTCGAAGGCGTCAAGCATGTGTATTCGATCAGTCGCCCCGGCATGGCGGTGTTCACGGTGGAATTTGTCGTGGGCGTGCCGCGCCAAGAGGCGATAGTCAGGCTCTACAATCAAGTCTATTCCAATGCTGATTGGGCGCCAGCGAATCTCGGCGTAGGCCAGCCTTTGGTAAGACCCATGGGTATTGATGATGTGCCGGTCATGAGCGTGACTTTATGGACCGATGACCCACAACGTGGTGGCGTTGAGCTGGCGCA
>Ga0105044_10003500_pt1 | contig 21584 bp, 17 predicted proteins | sample MAT01_FD_78092 | JGI IMG/M metagenome (GOLD analysis project Ga0105044, IMG submission 78092) | Freshwater microbial communities from Lake Fryxell liftoff mats and glacier meltwater in Antarctica - MAT-01 | ecosystem: Environmental > Aquatic > Freshwater > Ice > Liftoff microbial mat | place...
AACCCCCTCTTCGGCACTACATGCCCGGTTTTGCAATCCCTCCTTCGTAGCTCCCCCGAACCGCTTACGGCCTGCTATGGTAAACTATTTTTCGCAGATGACCAAACTGCGGAACTTGGGTTAACCTCACGAGCACCTTCATGGGCTGCAAGTTCGCCTTGCCCGAGTTGATCAAGACCCGAGGCTCGATAATCAACATGTCCAGCAAAGTCGGAGAGATCGGCCAGCAGGCGGCGCCGGCCTACGTCGCGAGCAAGGCCGGCCAAATCGGCCTGACCAAGGCGCTGGCCATCGACCTGGCTCCGCTGGGGGTCCGTGTCAACGCGGTCGCCCCGGCCGGCGTGATGACGCCGCTGATGGAGGAATGGGCGCAAAGCCAGTATGATCCGTCAGCCGCGCTGCGGATGGTCGACAGCTGGCATCTCCCCGGGCGGATGGCCACCATCGAGGAGATCGGCGAGGTTTGCGCCTTCCTGGCCTCGGACGAGGCCTCGTTCATCACCGGCCAGGTGATCTGCCCCGATGGCGGCGCCGCACTGGGCTACCGCAGGTGACCGTTCGACCACCGAGGTGCGGAAAAAAAGCGGGGATGGGCGCGCTTGGGCCAAGCAGAGCTCGTATAGGGCCGGCCCAGGCCAATCTCGGGCTTTCCGCAACCCGCCCTCTGGAGGAATTTCGCGATCGAATACAAAGCGCACCCCAATTCTAGTTCTAATCAGCCTCTGGCGCAACGAAGGTAAAAATTCCGCGAAGGGGAACTTCGATGGCTTTGGCATCGCCGGGCGATTCACAAGCCAAGTAGCGGGTCATTTCCCGCCACCACGCCTGGCAGACTTCGAGTCCGGCCAGGTCGGCAAAGCGCTTTTCGTCCTCGATTTCAACATATGCAAACAAATCCAACGACCCTGGAACGTGAAAAATTGCGAATTTTATTACCCCGTAGTCGGTCATAGCTTCGGCGAGGGCGGTCGGGATCGGGTTGTGCGCCAACTCGTAGTTCGCCAGACAGCCTGCCTTCAATTGCATCTGAAAGGCTTTGCTGATCATGATTGGTCTGGGTTCTCCAGTTGAATGAGGGAAATTCGGTCGAAAGTTGACCGATCTTTGTGCCCCGGTGGTTTCATTCTCTCGCGCGGACTATTGGGGGATTTTATAGCGCTTCGTGATCCGCTCCATACTCTCCTTGTGGTATTGGTGGGCCGTTTCCAGGCCCGGAGGCGGGGGGGGAGTCTTTTCCAAGGGAGAAAAATGATAGCGTCGCGTGACGATGGGAGTTTCCAAAGCCACGGGAAGCCGGGTCTTTTGATCGATGTAGGCGACCTCAAGGACACTCGCCCGTATGCGCCTCAACACGGCCTCGGACATCGCCTGAGCGGGTTTACTCCCCGAGGATGGCAGCGCGAGACCCGCCTCCCATCCGGAGATCTGAAAGGCGTTGCCATGGTAAACGTCGCAGGTTATTCCCGCGTAAACTTTCTCACCCGCGAGGCTGTCCTTTCCCACCCAGGACAGTTCCGGAAATCCGTTCGGAGAGAATGCCCGTCCTTGGCCGGCCATCTCTTCTCCGGTCAACACCACCCAGGAATTCTCGTCCGTCTTCCAAAAATACAAACCATCCAGGGAAACTTCCATCGTCCGGTCTCCGTCCCGATAAAGCGTTTCCTGAATGCGCATCCCGGAAGAAAGCGTGTTGTGGACACGTTTGATCTCGGAGCGGCCCGGAGCGGGGGGATTCCCACCGCTGTCATCGCGAGAAAGTTCCGCCTCCTGTTCGGGTGGCCCGGCGGCCGGGCCCTGCTTGGCGGCTCGGGAAGTCCGCTGATAGGAGACCGTCCACTCGGTCATGTCCGGAACCTTGGCCAGCGGGGGTCGATCCTTCGAAGCCGGTTCTTGCGCCATGGCGAAACCACAGGTCCACATCATCCCCACCAGTATCAGATGCCGTTTAATCATTAATGGTTTCCGTTTGACTCGCTACCACCTTGCCTGTGAGCCGGTCGATGGCCACATGCTGCCAAACCCGCTTTTCCCCCTGCACGATAAAATCCGCCCCACTCTTTGCCGCCGGTGAAAATCTCCCGGTTTGCACGACCAAATCGATGAGAAAATTCCAAGTCCGGGTTTCGCCCATTTCCGCCAAAGCGCGAACGGCCGCTTCCCGCTCTGTTTTTTTGTCGCTTTGAACCGGATCCGGCTCACCTGCGGTATGGAGGACCCGGGGAATGAGATCACTGCGGCTGCGAAACGGAGCGGCGGTGGACGCCTTGACGATTTGATCAGCGATACGTTTGGCCGCAACCGTGTTCAGGACCACCCCTCCGCCGGGATTGATGTCCGCCAACTGCGCGGCCGATCCCTGCAGCAGGGCGGCCAGCACCTCCGACCGACGGGTGTTCAAATTGATCTTTCCGGAAACGAGGTTTTTGGGATCCGTGCTCTCGTCCAGGGAAAAAACATCCAACAAGCCAAGATCTCCCGAATAGCGGGTTGAAAAATCCATGGTCTTCCAAGGCAAATCCCGAAAGACGTAGCCCAACTCCCCGACCGAGCGGAAGGGGCGGTTTAGAATCAGCGGGCGCTCCGCCATGCGTCCCGGGATGGTGGGCCGGGCTCCGAAATAGCCGTCGGCGGGCCGGATAACCCCATCCCGGTCAGCGTACCGCGTCGGACGTTCAAAATCCAGACGATCAGGATCATTGGTCACTACTCCCCCCGGAAGGGTAAAGATCATATTGTGGCCGGTCACGGCATGCTCAAAGCCGAAGGCGTTGCCAGTGCCGAGCACGCCGGGAGCGGACGCCCGATTAACAACCCAACGGGTGGGATTTTCGTCCCGGTTGATCCACGCGCTATCGACTGACCGGAGGGATTGGCCGAGGGCATCCCGCAGGACGCGGCCCATCCCAAAGCGAGTCCCCCGGGGATCAAGCTTCGCCAGGGTATCAACCGTTCCGTCCCCATCGGTGATCCCCGGAACTCTCCAACGGTAGTATTCGGATTGGAGGCTGGCCCCGGGGACCGAATGGTGGGTCGGCACCTGGGCCAGATCTGCGATTTGGGCCGGGCTCAAAATCTCCCGCTTGTTCAGAAAGAGGTTCCCCTGGCGCGCCCAGTCCTCCAGGCGTTGATAGGTGATCCATTCCCCATCCACTTGGGCCTGAAGTTCAAACGCCGGGCGGTTATTAGACTTGGGAGAGAAGGCGATCCAATTGTCGGCTTTGGGGGCGCAAAGGGCGGAGACAGTGACATTGATTCCGCTCAAGGCCTGCAGCCAATAGGTGGAAAAATTCGACCCCGACTCCACCATGGAAAAAGTGGTTCCGGGGGGATAAACACGGTCCCCTTGGGCATTGGGACTTCCGCCAGCCTCCGGTGCGCTGGCCGAATAAGGCACAAATAAGTCATAAAGCGTATTGAGAGTACCCTGCAGCGCAGCCGAGCGAACCGCCTTGGCCGGAACGGCCGGATTTTCACGCGCGTAGGGAAGCTGACTCAGATTGGCGTCGTAGAGCAACAAACCCGGCGTATCGGTGGGACTCATGGGCTCCGTTCCCGCAATCGTGGTGGGTTCGGAATATCTGCTCGTGCTGGAAAAAACCAGTTCCCGGCCGAGATTGAGATCAACCAGACGCTGATAGGGAAGACTCCGGTAGGTTCCGCTGGGTTCGAGCGTTAGTGAAAGAGCGCGGTAATAGTCAAAACCACGAACCGGATCGATCCATTCCTGACAGAAAGCAATGCCTATCATCTGCTCGCCGCCAACCGGACGAATCCGGAAGCCGCTGATGCCGTTGGGAGCGACGGACGCATTCTGGTGCGGATTCCAGACGTCAAAAACAGCCCAGAGCTGGATGCGGTTCCGGTCATACGAGGGGCGGAAGGGAACCACCCCCATTTGATTGATATAGGGGAGGTTCTCGGTGCCAAAAACATCCAGGAACACGCCGGGATTTCCGGAGGGATAGTTGATGGTGGTGGGAATGTCGTCGCCATCCCATTGATCAATGATGTTGGCTCCGATCTTGAGAACTTGAAGATTGCGCAACGAGTCCCTGGCGTCGGTGTACAAGGCGGTATCACCGCCTGACTTGCCCAGAGAATCGGTCGCAATCACGGCCTGCAGGATTTCAAAAAAATTCGGTTCCCGGCCGGCTGCCGCGACCTCAGCGGGCCGTGCAATCCGACCGCCGACCAACTGGACATATTCCCATTTGTGATTGGCCGTCTTTCGCAGTCCGAAATAGTAAAGCAGGGATTGAGCGTCGGCCGCCGGGTCGGAAAGCAGGGCGATTTTGGAGAGCGGAAAGCGTCGTGGCATCACCGGTGTGCCTGCGGGCACCGTTTCATCAGGATCCGTGCCCCGCGCCAGCACGGTCGTCCCGGAAAACCTGGTGCGCAGAAGGCTGGCATTGATCTGATCTGGATCCGGCTCGCCGGGTCCCGGAGTGGCCTTCGGGCGATCGGGGTCCGGTTCAAAAATCGGGGCGTTGACCGAATGATTGAAGGTACCTAAAAAAGGCAGGGCTTCCGGGGGCAACGGGCTCCCGGCCCGCAGGGAATAATTGATCAGGTCCTGACGGGTGACAAAGGTCTGCTCCCCTTCCCCGACCGCAGAGAAGTCCCTTTGCGGATCAAACAACCCTCCCGCATTCGTTGACCCATCCGCCCCGGATACCGGCCAACGCCAAGCCACAATGTCAGAGAAATTCGAAATCGGATTCCCTCCCAAGCCCGCCTCCAGCGAGACCTGGTGAAGGCGGCCGCGGCGGGCGTTTTGTGCGGGGCCGAGTGCGTTCCCGACCGTATTGATGTTGATCAATCCCCCCTCGTCGTAAACCACATAGGCATACCGGCCGACGACATGCGCATCGTTCCCCGGAGTGGTATCCGCCGCCGTCTTCAGAGTGGTCGCGCTGAACACGGTGGGGTTTGCTCCGTCCCGCGTCAGATAAATCCAGTCCGGCACGGCAAAGGTCGCCCACTCATCCGGAGTCATCAATCGGGGACGTTTCCACCGTTCCTTGGTCAGGCGACGGCCATTGCCGGAGGCTTCATCCGTTCCAATGGAAGAGGTTCGGGCGGCTCCCTCCGCCGCTCCGTCCGGCGGCGTCGCATAGCCCGGTCCGGACGTGAAAAATTTTGCCCCCTCACGACTGACTTTGACAATACTGGCAATCCCCTGATTGCCCACCCGTTGGGGCATCATCGACCGAGCGACATTGGCTCCGATCCCGGGGTCATTGACCAAAAGCGGCATATTCAATTGAACGGTGTTGGTGCTACCATCCCGCTCCGAACCGGCATTGATTTCATGCACAAAATCGTCAAGCACCACCGCCCCTGCCATGCGGGCCAACAATTCCGCCTCCACGCCGGAAGCACTGTTGGCACTGATTTGCCGCTGAAAAATGGCCCTCGAAAAATACGCCATCACCAGACCCAGAATCAGGACCAGCAGCGCCAGGACGATGACGAGAGCAAATCCACGGGATGATCGCGGATTTTGAGCATATTGCGCCAGGGGAAAACGTCTCATCATGTCATTTCCGGGTGGAGATTCCCAACGCTTTGACGAGCCCGGTGGCAAAACTCAAGCCATCCACGAGGGGTGTCGCCACCCGATCGGACAAACGACAACACATCAATTTAATAGCCATGGGGTACTCCGAAAGGATATGACAACTTTAACAGTCCGACAAGAATGCGCCGTATGAAAACGTTTCATTCAATAAACGCCGACTTCATTGCCATCAACCTTGAACAGCCCGGATCGAACCCAATCGCCACGCCCTGAGCATTGGACTTGGAACACGATTTTTTTGCGTAGGCAGCGGGAAAGCCAAACGCGAACTACTGCTCAGCCGGTGATTCCGGAAGCAGTCAGACCAAGAATGTTCTCGCGATAAATCATCTGCTGAATTTCCGGCGGCACCGCCACACGTTCCATGAATTCTTCGTAAAAATCACTGATTCTCCGCACGCTCGAGTAGTCATTCGCCTGCTGGCAATACATGGCGTCGGTCCCATAGCAGAGTTTTTGGATCGCCTTTGTGTCCAGCTTTCCGTTCGGCGCAAAGAGTTGGCTCCAAAAGTCAAGTGGCCGACGGAGGCAACTGCCGCCGGAGAAGTCCGCGTACACATTTTTGTGTGCTCGCAAGATGCAGAAAGCCTCCTCCCACCAAGGATTGCCAAAATGGGCGATGACGATTTTGAGATCGGGGAAAACCCTTGCCACCCGGTCAGTGGCAGCCGGACGCATGTTGGTGATGTCAACGTGGTGGCCCCATTGATGAAGACCGCCCGGCTCGTAGATTTCGAGACCGAGAAACCCGGTATGAAAGGTGGCCAGCCCACCGTGGGATTTCACGGCATCATAGAACGGCCAGTAGCGTTCGTCGCCGTAAAGTGAAGAATCTCAACAATCAATACAGCAATTCGCTTATCATGGGGAACTTCAGAAGGATGCGGCAAATTTAATCGTCCGACACGAATGCGCTCTTTGATACCGCTCCATTTCAAAAACGGCCTCTTCATCATGATCGACCCTGAACCGCCCGGGCCGCTGCCGTCAGCGCTGGTTCAGAAACAACTCGTTCGTCAGGGGACCCGCGGTCGGAAAAGTTGTGCTATCGGTCCGCACCGGGCGGTTGCACCAGACGAACCATTCCGCCGCGAGACACCCGCAGGCTTTTCCCCGGTCCAATCCGACCAGACGATGAGGAAAATCCTCTTTGTGGGCGTGCGGCATCTGACATTGGTGTTTGCCGATCATCTCCATCTTCCGATTCAGGTGGGGCGAGTAATCCACAAAGGTCTCCCAGCGCCGGTAGCTGTGCCCCAGGAAGGGATGGTCCGCCTCAATCCAGAACAACAGGCCGCCGCGATATCCCTGTTCCCAAGCCTGCCAATAGGCAGTGGTCACCAGCAGAGCGGTGCCAAAATGCTCGGGATTGTGGGAGGCCACATTGTGCGTAAAAATGCATTCGGGATCTTTTTCCAGGATTAGATCGGCCATCCGCCGAACCGCTTCGGGAAACTTGAAGGCCGTAATGATACAGGGGATCTCCGCCGTGGTGACCGGAGGAACCGGAGTACCAAAACGTAATTCCACCAGTTCCAAATTCTCATTGCGATAGTGGCGTTGGGGATAGTCCAAATGAATCGCTTCGGTTTTCCACTCCCGGGTGGCGTCCGCGCATTCCCGCTTCCTCCGAGCCATCATCTCCGTGCAGGGTTCGTCTTTGCCCACAAGATGGCCATCCGCATCCAGGCTGTTAACCCCTCCGGACATGTTGTTGGTGGACATCACATAGTCAACCGCATAGCCCAATCGAAAATACTTCTCCAAGGTCCCCCCCGCTTCAATTTCAATATCGTCGGCATGAGCGCCCACCGCCATTACCGACGGGCTTTGCGGAACATTGGTCTTTTTCATAAATGCGGGTTTTATGGAAACGGTTTCCAATGTCAACTGCGGAGCCCCTTCCAAGGCCGCTCCCGGCGAAATCAATCCAAGTAACTGTTCCACAAGGGAGAATTCGCAGAATGGAACAGCCTGTATTATCACCCTCGGTTTCCCATTCCTCGAAAGTCCCCATGATACTGCTTCGTGTCCCATCTCTTCCCGCGCTCCCGAAATTTCTTCGCGAAACCAACCCGGCAAGCTGGCTCCACCTCATTCATCGCTGTTAATGTCCGCCGTTCTTCAAAAGCTTCTTCCCGCCCTCTGGCTCGCCACCCTTTTCGGATCGGCCCAGGTCTTTGCGCAGCCTGTCGGCACTGCCGAATCGGCCTCCGAAGGGCTCGAATCGCCTGCCAGAAAAATTCCATTGCGGATCACCGGAATCCCGGCTCCCAATTCCACCAGACCTGATGGAGTAGCCCTCCTTCGCATTCAAAAGGAATTTCTCCGCCGCCACCCCAACGTGGAACTGGTCCGGGCGGAAGGGATCACCCTGGAGAACATGGTGAGTGAGGTCACCACCGTCATGATGGTGGCCGGAGGCATCGCTCCGGACATTCTCACCATGAATTTTCGCAGCGTGGACACTTTTGTTCGCATGGGCATGGTGGCACCACTCAACGAACTGCTCGAAGGCGAAACTCCAGAAACCCGCAAGGCCCTTCTCTCCCGGATTCCCAAGCAGGTTTTTCCGGTGGTGAATCGCTTTGGTCCCGACGAAACGCAGCGCATCTACGGCCTGCCGACGTCCTTTATGTTCACCGGATTGTTTTTCAACCGGGACCTTTTCCGTCAGGCCGGACTTCCGCCCCGGGCCCCAGAAGACTGGGAAGAAATGTTGAAATTTGCCCGCGCCATCAAAGCCAGCAAGCCGGATAGCCGGCCGATCTTTCTTTCCGGAGGTTCCGCCGCCAGTTGGAACTTGATGAGTCTTCTTTGGTCGGCGGGTGGTGAAGCGGTTGTGGAAACCCGGCCCGGACAGTGGCGGGCGGCCTTTGACAGCCCCGCTGCCGTCTCGGCCTACGAATTCTATTATAAGCTTGTGGAAGCTGATCGTCTGGCCGAGCGCACGGGCGGAACCTACGGCGAAACCGAACAAAAAAAAACCGGAATGTTCTTTGGATACGTGGGCGACTCCGTTCAGATCGACCCGGAGAAATTTGGATTCGGACCGGTTCCCCGGGGTCCGACCGGGAAGCGAGGCGCAGAGATCAACGCCCAAATCCTGGGAATTTTTTCCGGTATCACCGATCCGGCCGTTCGGGAAGCCGCCTGGGATTACCTCAAATTCATCTCCGGTGAAGAGGCCGAACGCATTCGGATCGAGACTCTTGTCGAACTGGGACTCGCCGATCAGGTCAACCCCATTTACCTGCGAAAGTTCGGTTTCGATCAATATCTCCACTTGCTTCCCCCCGGTCTGGAAGATGCTTTTCAAGAGGCGTTGGATTCGGGAAAACCCGAACCCTACGGCCGCAATTGCAACCTGGTTTACACCGAGATGACCTACCCGCTGGATCAGATTCTTCTCAGCCCGAAAATTGCCGAACTCTGGCGGGCGGGCAAGTTGGATCAAGCTCGGGAAGTGATCGCCGGAATCCTGAAAACCGCCGTCATCCAAACGGATGAACGCATGCTAGGGTATATTCCCCCGGAGGAAATGGCCTTTCGTCGTAAGGTGGCGCTGGCGGCGGTTATCCTGATCGCCGTCACCTTCCTTCTGGTTGGCTGGCGGGTCAGCCGGATTTTCGGTGCCGCCACTCGGATGACCGCCAGCCCAGTGACCTCACGGGGCCTCCTCCCATGGATCTGTCTGGCTCCGGCCCTGCTTCTCATATTGGTCTGGCATTACCTCCCCCTGGCCCGGGGGACGATTATGGCCTTTCAGGACTACCAATTGATTCTGCCTTCCGCCTTCGTAGGCTTGGACAACTTTGCCAATGTGCTCTTCGACGCCACCTTTTGGCGCTCGATTCAGGCCACCCTGCACTACGCGGCCTGGGTCCTGACGCTGGGGTTCGTCCTTCCCATTCTCCTTGCCTATGGCCTCCACCTCATTCCCCGCCACAAAGTGTTTTTTCGTATCGTTTATTATCTTCCGGCCATCATCAGTGCCACGGCGGTTATCTTTCTTTGGCGGGAGTTGTTCGGAGTGGAAGGTTTTCTCAACCAATTGCTGCGCCTGATCGGCTTTGAGGCCCGACGGAGCTGGACCGAAGATCCGAATCTGGCCATGCTCACCTGCGTCCTGCCCAGTTTTTGGGCCGGGGTCGGTCCCGGCTGCCTCATCTATCTGGCCGCCCTCAAGACCATCCCGGTGGAACAATTCGAAGCGGCGGAAATCGATGGGGCGGGATTCCTGCAAAAGACCCGCCTGATTGTCTATCCCGGTCTCAAAGGACTCATCCTCATCAACCTGACCGGAGCGGTCGCCGCTGCCTTCCACGGTGCCACCAACATTCTCATCATGACCGGCGGCGGCCCCAACGGAGCCACCGAAGTCACCTCCCTGCTCATCTTCTTCGAAGCCTTCACCCGACTGCGCTTCGGACACGCCACCGCCATGGCCTGGATCATCGGGAGCATGCTCATCGGCATCACCGTCATCCAACTCCAACGCCTCAGCCGCATGGAGTTTAAAACCGCCAAATAGAATGTCATTCTTCTCGCCCACCACCGCCAGAAGCCTCCCGGTTCGTACCCTGATCGGTGGCATCTACGCCCTGCTCATTCTTGGCGGCATCACCATGGTCGTCCCCTTTCTCGTCATGATCACGGGTTCCGTTGAACCCCGGGCCAAGGCCGAGGGCATCAACTTCTTTCCGCCCTACCTCGCTAATAAGGATGCCTTGTGGTCCTGCTACGTGGAAACCAAATACCACGGACAAGCCTCGCTCCTCCGCATGGCCTGGGGGGATTCGGATCTGGCCTTTCTGGAAATTCCGTCCCTCTCCACGCCCAGCCCCAACCCGACCTCGGTCGCTCTGTGGGAAGAGTTCATCGCCTCCCGGAAACCGGACGAAAAACTCTTTACCCTGGGATTCCTTCGCAACAATCAGCGAATGCCAGCCTTCTCCGCCTTCGCTTTTCGTGATTGGCTCATGGAGAAATACGGTTCCCTCCCGGGAATCAACCGGGCCTTGGAGACAAATTTCCAAGTGGTCAGCGAAATTTCTCCGCCCCAGATCCGTTTGGATGGCCCTGCCCTCCCGGACACTCCGATCGTCCGGATCTTCGAAGAATTTTCCGCATCCCAATCCCTCAATCGTAAATTTGCCTGGAACGTGGGTGGTTATTACCGCGCCAACATTCTGCCCCGGACCGCAGGTCCGGACATCGACACCTTCAATCAGAAATTTGGCACTTCCTATACCCGTTTTGACGAAGTTCCCTTCCCCGCCACGGTTCCGGAGGTGGCCGCCGAAGACTGGTTCTTCTTCGTAAGTCGCATTCTCCGTCCCGATTTCGTCGAACTCACCCCTTTCGGAGAGAACCGCCGTGCCAAGCGACACCTCTCCAAGAATGAGTTTGTGCGCACAGCCGCCCAACCCGACGACCTGAGGGTCATTTCGCTCGATGTCCAATTCGCCGATTGGGCCAAGGAGCGCGGGGTGCCCAACGCCCGCATCCCTCAGGAGAATCTGGACCGCGCTGCCTTTGCCGAGGAAGGCTCCTTTTGGCGCAACCAATTTCTCACCCTCAACTATCGGGTCGTCATCGACGAGATTTTCTACCGCAGCGGCGCTATCTGGAACACCCTCATTCTGGTCGTTCTCTCGGTCGCCGGAGCACTCCTCATCAATCCTCTCGCAGCCTACGCCCTCTCCCGTTACAAGATGAGGTCCTCCTACCACATCTTGCTCTTCTGTTTGGCCACCGTCGCCTTCCCCGCCGAGGTCACCATGATCCCGGTCTTCCTGCAATTGAAGGAATTCCACCTCCTCAACACCTTTGGCGCCCTCATCCTTCCCGGTCTCGCCAACGGGTTCTCCATCTTCCTTCTCAAGGGTTTCTTTGACAGCCTCCCCCGGGAACTCTATGAGGCCGCCGAAATCGACGGAGCCAGTGAATTCACCACCTTCTGGAACATCACCATGAACCTCTCCAAGCCCATCCTGGCGGTCATTGCCCTCCAGACCTTCGTGGTGGCCTATGGGACTTTTTTCTTTGCTCTTATCCTCGCCCCCGATCCCAAGATGTGGACCATTATGGTTTACATTTACCAACTCCAGCAGCAGGTGGGGCCCCCTGTGCTCTATGCCTCGCTCATCATCACGGCCATTCCCACATTTCTCGTCTTCATAACCTGCCAGAACATCATCCTCCGCGGCATCGTGGTACCGTCGGACAAGTAACAGTTTCACCAATGAAGATTGGAAGAATTTTTACTCGGACTCCATAGTCCAGTTATCGATTCCGACAGCCCTACGAGCCGCGATGAAACCAAATGGCTTCCGGTCGTTTTGTCCTGTCAGCACCTATACCTTACTGTAGCCATTTTCCAGAAAACCATGTTCAACCACGCCCAACTGTCCCTTCCTCCCATTCTCTCTTCATGACAAAACCCTGTCCATTTTTCATCGGAGGCGAGTGGTCCACCATCTCGGGCCTGGCCACCACGCCGGTTTACAATCCTTCCACCGGTGAGGTGCTTGCTGAAACCCCGGCGGGGGGTCCCGCCGAGGCCGAGGCTGCCGTACGGGCTGCCCATGAGGCGTTTCCCGGCTGGGCAAGTACTCCGCCCAGTGAGCGGGCCCGGGTCATGTTCAAATACCGCACCTTGTTGGAACGGGATTTCGACGAGATCGTGCGCATCATCTCGCGGGAACACGGCAAGACCCTGGCGGAATCCCGCGGAGATCTCTTTCGGGGTTTCGAAGTGGTGGAGATGGCCTGCGGAGCCCCGACCCTTCTGACCGGAGAACTCCTCCCCAACATCGCCCGGGGGATCGACGGAGAGTTGGCCCGATATCCGCTGGGGGTCTGCGTCGGCATCACGCCGTTCAATTTTCCCGCCATGATTCCACTCTGGATGTTTCCGCTCGCTCTGGTCTGCGGAAACACCTTCGTGCTCAAGCCCAGTGAACGAGTCCCTCTCACGGCCATTCGTCTCACCGAATTGCTTGATGAAGCCGGTCTCCCCAAGGGTGCCTTCAACCTCCTTCATGGCGGTCGATCTGCGGCCGAAGCCCTCATCACCCACCCTTTGGTCAAAGCGGTCTCCTTTGTGGGATCCACTCCGGCGGCCAAAGCAGTGCATCTGGCCGCCTCCGCCTTAGGCAAACGCGTTCAAGCCAATGGAGGAGCCCGCAATCATCTGGTCATCATGCCGGATGCCAACCCCGGCAAAACCGTCGATGCCGTCTTGAACGCCGCTTTCGGGTGTGCCGGCGAACGTTGTATGGCGGGATCCAGCGTGATTGCAGTCGGTAACCCGGATCGGACGATTTTATCCGACCTTAGCACCGCCGCCCGCAAGTTGAGTCTTGGACGCACAGACGGCGAGAATCAACCCGATATGGGGCCGGTCATAACCGCCGCCCACCGGGATAGGGTGCGCTCGCTGGTCGATGAAGGAGAGCAAGCCGGAGCCAAACTGGCCCTCGATGGGCGTAAGGTCAAAGTGGCCGATGCGCCGGGCGGATTCTACCTCGGCGCCACGATCATTCAAAATGTCCAGCCCGGGATGAAAATCGCTCAGGAGGAAGTTTTCGGGCCCGTTCTGTCCATCCTCAATGCCGGAAATCTCGATGAGGCGATCGCCCAGGCAAACGCCAGCAGCTATGGCAACGGGGCCGCCATTTTCACTCGTGATGGCGGGGCGGCCCGAAAGTTTAAAGAGGAAGTCCAAGTCGGCATGATCGGCATCAATGTCGGTGTGCCCGCCCCCATGGCGATGTTCCCCTTCAGCGGATGGAATGAATCCTTTTTTGGCGATCTCCATATGCAGGGACGCGCCGGAGTCCTCTTTTACACCAAACCGAAAGTCACCACCTCCCGTTGGTTTGCCAGCGGTGACGGAGATATCTGGCAAAAATAATGATTATCTATCTCAATGGACGCTTCGTTCCGGAAGAAGAAGCCAGCGTCTCTGTTTTTGACCATGGTTTTCTATATGGCGATGGGGTTTTCGAAGGCATCAAGGCCTATGATGGACGGGTTTTTGCCCTGGATGAACACGTTGACCGGTTCTTCGAATCGGCCACCTCCCTCCAAATCGTACTTCCCCTCAGCCGCGACGAAATGAAGGAGGCCATCCTTGAGACCCTGCGACGCAACAAGCTCAAGAATGCCTACATCCGCCCGGTAGCGAGTCGCGGCCCGGGCGCACTGGGACTCGATCCACGGAATTGTTCCCGGGCGACCATTGTCATCATTGTCGCAGCCGATACGCAGCATCCCGAGACCGATCACGGATCTTCCACGGGACCAAAAGGCATCAAGGTCATCACCTCGGCGCTGAGACGGAATAGGCCCGACACTCTGAGCCCCAAAATCAAGTCCACCAACTATCTCAACAATATCCTGGCCAAGCTGCAGGCCAATGCGGCCGGGGTGCAAGATGCCATCCTCCTCAATACGGAAGGGTTTGTCTGCGAGTTAACGGGCAACAACCTCTTCGTGGTCAAAAACAGGCGACTCCTCACCCCGCCGCTTTGGCATGGTGTCCTCGATGGCGTGACCCGGCGAACGGTTCTGAAGATTGCGGCGGAAGTCGGAATCGAAACCGCCGAGGAGCCCCTGACCCTGCACGATCTCTACACCAGCGAAGAATGCTTCTGCACCGCCACCCGCATCGAGATCGTTCCCATTGTGGCGGTGGACGGACGTCAAATCGGCAGCGGAGAAGCCGGCCCCATGACCCGACAGCTTGGCGAAAGATTCCTTGAATACACCAGGCATCACGGAACTCCCATTTACTGATGAACGAATACAGCGCCACCTCAGAAACCACCCACGACATAGCGGGAAAAGCCCAAACGGTTGTGGGCCTCGTCGATCCCGACGATCTCGGCATCACCCTGCCCCACGAACACCTTCTCATTGATGTTTCCATCTGGTTCGTCGATCCCAAGGAACCGGAGGCCAAGCGCCACGCCAGCGAACCGGTGGGCCTCGAGAATCTCGGTTGGATCATGTATAACCAATACAGCAACTTCGACAATGTGCGCCTGTCGGACGAGGATCTGACCATCCAGGAGGCAACTCTCTTCAAAAAGCAGGGCGGATCCACCATCGTGGATGTGACCAGCATCGGCTTGGGCCGCAATCCCACCGCGCTCCGCCGCATCGCCATCGCGACCGGGCTCCATGTCATCGCCGGATCGGGATACTATGTTTTGTGTGGCGAGGAGGCGGAGATCTTTGACCGCAAGTCCGAGGACGACATTGCCGAAGAGATCATCGGTGACATTGTCACCGGCATTGACGGCACCGATATTCGGGCCGGCATCATTGGGGAGATCGGGTGTTCCTGGCCTCTGCTCGAGCGGGAAAAAACCTGCCTGCGCGGCGCCGCTCGAGCCCAACAACAGACCGGCGCGGCCATCACCATCCACCCCGGACGTGGCGAGGACTCGCCCATGGAGATCCTGCGCACCCTCGAATCCGCCGGCGCGGACCTGAGCCGGGTCATCATGGGACACCTGGACCGCACGGGGTTTCTTCCCGCGACGATTCGAGAGATCGCCCGGACGGGATGCGGCTTGGAATATGATCTTTTCGGCAGCAATCCGTTCTATCCCCTCCACCTCGGTGTCTTCCGGCGTCCCTGTGACCGGGAACGGATCGAACAAATCAAAGACCTCATCGACGACGGTTTCCGGGATCAAATTTTTATTTCGCAGGACATCTGCCTGAAAACCAAACTCGTTCGCTATGGCGGCACCGGCTACGCGCATATTCTCAACAACATTATTCCCCAGATGCTGGCCCGCGGGATCACTCCCGACGATATCGACACCATAATGATTCAAAATCCCCGCCGCCTGCTCTGCTTCCAGCAGACACCACATTGCCTCAGCCTTTCGTGAACGGAGCCCGCTATCTCGCCGAGACCCTGGCCAACCAAGGCGTCAGTCATGTCTTTCTCGTCCCCGCGATTCTTCGCCGCACCTTGGTCGAGTTGGAAAGGCTCGGGATCAAACGCATCACTACCCACACGGAATCTGGTGCTGCCTACATGGCCGACGGATTTGCCCGGACCAGTCGCCGCCCGGCTGTCGCCATGGCCCAGTCCGTTGGTGCGGCCAACCTCGCCGCTGGCCTCCAGGACGCTTTCCTGGCTCATTCGCCGGTCATCGCCCTGACCGGCCGCAAGCCTCCCCTCTTCCAACACCGCAACGCCTACCAGGAAATCGCTCATGGCCGGATGTTTGAGCCGGTGACAAAATACAACGCGACCATCGACACCGCCGAACAACTCCCCTTCATCCTTCGGCAACTTTTTCGAGAAGCGGTGAGCGGCACTCCTGGCCCGGTGCACGCCGACCTCTCCGGACTTTCGGGGGAGCTGATTGAAGCAGGCGAAGTGTCTTTTCCTCTTCTCGGCGACGGAACGCCCGCCTCCTTCCCGCCCTTCCGTCCCGCCGCCGATCCCGAACGGGTCAAGCAGGCCCTCGATCAAATTCTCAAAGCCCAACGCCCGATCCTGGTCGTGGGAGGCGGTGCCATCGCCTCGGAGGCACATGAGGAGGTGCTGCGTCTTGTTGAGGCCCTCGCGCTTCCGGTGGCCACCTCCAATGATGGCAAAGGCATCATTCCAGAAAATCACCCGCTCTCGGTCGGCCTCGTCGGCTCGTATTCCCAACAATGCGCCAACCGCAGTGTCAGCGAGGCCGACCTCGTCATCTTCCTCGGCAGCGCCACCGGAGATCAGATCACCCTCGACTGGACCATACCCCGGGTGGACACACCCGTGATCCAAATTGACATCCATCCGGCGGAACTGGGCCGCAACTATCCCAACGCCCTTGGACTTTGCGGGGACGCCCGGACCATTCTCCAACAATTCTTGGCGGTCCTTCCCGCCCCCCGCCCCTTCGGCGAATGGGTGGCACGCGTACGCGGCTATGTCGAGGAGTGGCGAAATCTGGTCGCAGCCCACAAGGTCTCAGACGCAACCCCCATTCGTCCGGAACGCCTCTGCCACGAGATCAGCAAAAATCTTCCCGACGATGCCATCTTGGTGGCTGACACTGGCTATTCCTGCGTCTGGGCCGGCACCATGATGTGCATCACCCATCCCACCCAGCGCTTTCTCCGCGCTGCCGGATCACTGGGCTGGGCCTTTCCGGCGGCCCTCGGTGCCAAGTGCGCTGCTCCCGAAAAGCCTGTCATTTGTTTCTCCGGCGACGGAGCCTTCCTCTATCATCTCAGCGAACTCGAAACGGCAAAACGTTGGGGCATCAATACGGTCACCATTGTGAACAACAACAGCTACTTCGGTCAGAGCATCCCTGGCATGCAGAAAGCCTACGGTTCAACTCCGGGAGCACCGGACGAAGTGGTGCAGTTCGAAAATACGGACTATGCAAAAATTGCCGAAAACTTTGGTTGCATTGGCATTCGGATCGAGAACCCCTCCGAAATCGCTCCGGCCCTTGAATCCGCCTTGAAAGCAAATAAGCCGGTCGTGATCGATGTCATCACCAATCACGATTGCCACCCCCCGCCACTCTGGCGACCGGAGTAGCCCATATCCTGGGATCAAGTCTCGCAAGCAGCCGTCGCCGATAACCGAATACCGTATCAAACCAAATCGTATATTTTAGCCATGGATCAAAGCATTCATTCCCTTTCCCTCAACCCGCCTCCGGTGGATTTGGAACCAGGAAATCAATACGCTGCCACCCAACGTCTCTGGCAGGGAATCCCCGGCATTGAGCGCACGAAAAACGGACGTCTCTACGCCACCTGGTATTCCGGAGGAAAGGGCGAAGGCATCGAGAATTTTGTGCTTGTGGTCCGAAGCGATGACGATGGACAAAGCTGGTCGGATCCCATCCTCGTCATTGATCCCCCCGGTCCGGTTCGTGCGTTCGATCCCGTCCTATGGATCGATCCCGAACATCGCCTTTGGCTTTTCTGGGCTCAAAGCCAGGGTTGGTGGAACGGACGGGGAGGTGTCTGGTTTGTTCGCTGCGACGAACCTGAGGCGGGGTGCCTGGTCTGGACCGACCCGCGACGCATCGGCAATGGCGTGATGATGAACAAGCCCCTCGTGCGGGCTAACGGCGAGTGGCTCCTGACCATCGCCGTTTGGGCCACCAAGGAACCTCGTCTGCCGGAACTCGGGGAGGAGGCCGTTTCAAGCGTATTCGCGAGCACCGATCGAGGAGAAACATTTCATCGACTTGGTGGGGCTGATGTCCCGCATCGGTGCTTCGATGAACACATGGTGATCGAACGTCGCGACGGTTTGCTTTGGATGCTCGTCCGTACAATCTACGGGATTGGCCAGAGCATTTCCACGGATGGCGGCAAGACCTGGAGTCCGGGTGCGCCTACCGATCTTGCCGGCCCCAATACCCGGTTCCATATCCGCCGTCTTTCCAGCGGACGACTCCTCCTGCTCAATCATCTCGGCTTCACCGGGCGCTCGCACATGACCGCGTCACTTTCGGAGGATGACGGACGCACCTGGACGGCCCATCTGCTGCTCGATGAACGCCCTGATGTTTCGTACCCTGACGCCACCCTGGCAGAGGATGGCCGCATCCGCATCGTCTATGATCGTGACCGCCATGGCGAACGCGAGATCCTTCTGGCAAGCATCACTGAGAACGACATTTCCGCCGGAAGACTCGTCTCTCCCGAAAGCTTTTTACACAAGATCATCAACAAAATCCCCCACTGAATTCCCCGTTAGAACCCAAGATTAGTCCTGATTCAATCCAAGCAAGGCCAACGCATCCCGTTGAATTAACTCTTCGATCCGATCAGAAGGAATTTGAAATCGGTCGATCCGGATTTCGCAAAGCGAGCGCAGGCCGCTGAGGGTTTCATTTGCCGTCGTAAACGGAAAATCCGTACCGAAAAGCAGCTTGTCCCACACGCCATATTCCTGGACCAGCATGAGGCTATGAAAAAGCTGCCAGGGACGATAAACGAGAGCGCTGATATCCGAATAGACATTGGCGTGTTTGCGGATGACAGCCACCGTCTCTCCTTCGTAGGGATGCCCGAGATGAGCCATCCAGATCCGCGCTTCCGGAAATCGAATTGCGACGTCGTCAATGAGGATGGGAAGCGTGCAGGCCAATGGCGCCTGGCTGATGAATGTCGTTCCGGTATGCAGCACGACCGGTAGTTGGTGCCGACTGACATACCGCCAAAATTCATCGAATTTCCGGTCGTTGGGAAAGAAATCCGCATACATCGGCATCAGCTTGACCCCTCGCAGGCCATAGTTCTCGTGCCCGGCAAGAAGCTCATCCATCCAGCCGGGCTGACTCAAATCCAGCGACATAAATCCAATCATGCGATTAGGAAATTCCCCGACCAGTTGCTTCACATCCGCGTCATCGACCCACAGACCACTGCGCTTGGCTTTTCCTCCGAATACGATAACCCGCGTGTCCGCAGGAGCCTGCTCCCAATAGGAGCGATAGTCGGTGATCAAATCCACCTTCGCGCCGCGTGCCCGTTCGGCTTGCCGAACAAAGTCCGGAGAAAAGCAGTCTGCCCGAGGAAAACAATGAGCATGAACATCAATCAGGGACATAAGACATAAATTGTTAATATTTTCATGATATTTTTGTAAACAATTTTAGAGCAAATCTATCGTTCCTGTAATTCCGGTCAGGCATTCGGCTAAAGTTCTTCGAGACGGGTTGTGGGAACCGAGTGTGTGGGATTGATGATGTAAATTAAACTTCGGTAATATCGGTAGCGGGAAGGGAAACCCTCTTTTCGCGCAGCCAGGCTTTCATCTCCTCCGTCCAGCTCCAGCCATCATTTCCGCTCCCGGCCTTAAGGGGAGACTGGCACAACAAGCCTCCGTCCACCCGCAGTTCGATCCCGGTGATGTAGCGGGCAGCTGGGGAGTGGAGGAAACTCGCGGCTTGGGCGATATCGGCGGGTTCCCCCCAGAAGGCCAGAGGCTGGACGGGGGGATTCCTCTCGGCGGCCTTAGCGCCGAAGCGGCGATGAAATTCCCCCCAAAGCACGGGCGGGACTGTTTTCCGATAAAGCGGTGGCGGATCATTGAGAATATAACCTGGAACGAGGAGATTGACCCTCACACCATTCGGGCTCAATTCGGTACAGAGCGAACGCAGAAGACCCGGGAGCGCCGATTTGAAAGTCGCATAGAGCGTATTCCCCGGCTGGCCGATACTTGCCATGACGGAACCGATCAGCAGCAGGGAAGAACCGGGACGTTGCCGAAGCTGGGGGCCGAAATCCCGCGCCGCCAGCCAAGCGGAGCGAAGGTTCACATGCGCCAGCAGGTCGAACGTGTCCACCGAAGTCTCCTCCGTTGATGCATTCAGGCCGACTCCGACATTGGAGACGACCAGGCTCGGGCGAAGACTGAGGCGAAAGGCTTCTTCCCGAAGTCGTTCCCACGCATTGGCGGTGGCAAAATCCACTTCCAGGAAGTGCGCCCGGCGACCCTCAGCCATAAGTTCTTCGCAAAGCTGCCGGGCACCGATCGTATCGATATCTCCGAAGAGTACATCCGCGCCACAGCGAGAGAAATGCCGCACCATTTCCGCGCCGATCCCGCGGGCCCCGCCGCTAAGGACCATGCATTCACCACAAAAATCCCAAATCGGGAGCGCCGAATGATTCGATGAAGTGCTCACTGAAGTTTGCCCCGGGCGGCGATTCGCCATTGTGCCACCACCGATTCGCCGCGAACAGCATAGGCCCAGTCGTGCAGGTTGGAAACAATGCAGGCGTGATTCGGGATGACGCGCAGTTTTTGACCGAGAGCAAACCCAGGCTTCGCCCCAGCCGATTGCAGAACTCCATGCTCCTCCGAACAGCGGGTTAGCATGGAACGGGGGTCATTCCACAGCACGCCAAACCCGGACTGCCCATATTGATCGCTGCTGAAAGTCTTGGTACCACCGTCCACCGTCACCCAATCCGGCCCGCTGATACTAACGACGGAAACCAAAACCGAAGAAGCGCAGTCCGCCCACGCAGCGTCCTCCGCCGCGACGGTAATGCGGTCGTTGAATATGTACGTTCCCGCACGATGTTCCGTGAAAACGCGATATGGCGGGAGCCGCCACATTCCCGGCGTTCCTCCTCCGGAGATTTCAGGGATCTCCAGCCCCCGCTTTTTGCAAAGGGCTTCCACTTCTTCCATAAAAGCGGATGCGGCTGCGGTGGTCGGGTAAGTGGAAAATTCCGAAAAAAGAAGATGATCCCTTGAGCGAATAAAGTCAGCCAGTTCCGCCGCGTCCTGCGGCGATTGCACGCCACAACGATGCATTCCGGTGTCGCATTCGACGCTCACCTCCAAGGGTCTTTCCCCCTTTGAGGCTGCGGCCTCCAACCCCTCGACTACCTCCGGACCGTCAGCCACCACCCGCAGCCGGACGCGCCGATGCAGCGCTCGCAAGCGTTCCAGCTTGGCTTCACCGACGATATTGTAAGTCAGGAAAATATCGCCCAGTCCCGCGTCGGCCATCACTTCGGCTTCGCCCAGTTTTTGGCAGGTGATCCCCACCGCGCCGTATTCCACCTGCATCCTGGCCAGTTCCGGAATCTTATGGGTTTTGATGTGTGGACGGTTACGGATTCCGGCCCGATCACAGAATTCCTGCCAGCGGCGCAGGTTCTTTTCCACGCGGTCAAGATCGATGACGAGGGCAGGTGTATCGAGGCCGGAAATCTTCATGAGGTTTGGAATGTGGGGGGGCTATAACTTCCCAGCCCCATCCCCCGGAGATCCGCAAGCTGGTGAGCCTCTTCCGCGCGGTAGAGTTCCCAGATCACCCGTAATCCCTCCAAACTGGAGATGCCGTCCGTTAACGGACGAGCGCCCGTGCGGATGCAATCCAGAAAATGGATCATTTCCTCATCGGTAGGCTTGGCGGATGGGGTTTCCAGGAGGATGTCTGTTTTTTGGATAACTGGTTTTCCAGGCTCATGCACGTCGGCACCG
>Ga0105044_10003501_pt1 | contig 21582 bp, 19 predicted proteins | sample MAT01_FD_78092 | JGI IMG/M metagenome (GOLD analysis project Ga0105044, IMG submission 78092) | Freshwater microbial communities from Lake Fryxell liftoff mats and glacier meltwater in Antarctica - MAT-01 | ecosystem: Environmental > Aquatic > Freshwater > Ice > Liftoff microbial mat | place...
TCGCCCAGCCTTGGACGCCCGTCCCGTTGTTTCACGAACCGACCACCCATCGCATGTATTGGGTCAAAGGTGCCGATGGCATCTGGTCCTTGGTTGTCGTCCCGCTCCATGGTGTCGGCAATAAAGATGGCGACGGCGAGCAGCACGTCCGGGTACGGGCCTATTATCCCGACCTCGCCCGCCTCGGAGACCCCGACGGTTGGACGCACGAGGTCCTCGACGAAAGCCTGCACGTCGCTCACAATGCCGACCCGCGTGGTTCGCAAATCTACATCGGCGGAGCCGAAGGACTCGTCCGCCGCGACCTTCCTCTCCTCAGCCCTCCGCCGACCGATCTGCTCATTTCCGCCGCCAACTCCACCCCGCCGACCCGCGGCATGGGCGAAGTGCGGGTCTGCGGAGATTGGATCGCCGCCATCGAGCCCTTCCACGGAAACGATCTTGTCGTCTATCGGCCCTCGACCCAACAGGGTATGATGTGGGACCGCACCCTATTGAATGATCGTCTCAATCAAGGCCATGCCCTCGCCGTCGGCGACCTTGATGGGGACGGTCTCGAAGACGTCGTCGTCGGCTGGCGTAACCCAGATGCCGATGGTCATGTCGGCCTGCGTTGGTATCAGGCCGCCGCCGACCAAAGTTGGACCGAGCATGATCTCTCCCTCGATCTTGTCGCCACCGAGGACCTTAAAGTGGCAGACCTCGACGACGATGGCCGGCTCGATGTGATCGCCTCAGGACGGGCATCGCACAACTTTGTGATCTTCTGGAATCGCGAGGGGTGATTCGCCCGGGTCCAAAACGCAAACCTGAACGCTCACCTCTCCGGCAGCTCGAGCTTGGCGATTTCTTCCATCACCCGCCGCGCGATCCCCTCGTATCGCTCCTTCGTGGGCAAACTCAAATCGCCCACCAGATTCTCCGGACGGATCACGTCCCCCACCACCAAAGTGACCGGATACTTCTCCAATTTCTTGGAACCACGCGGAAGTGCTTTCTCCGGACCAAAGAGTCGCACCGGGAGAATCGGAACGTCCGCCTTGGTCACGATCAATCCCACGCCCGGCTGAGCGGTCATGTTCATGACCCCATCCAAGGAGCGCTCGCCTTCTGGAAAAATCACGACTTTCTCTCCGTCGCGGAGCAAAGCGATGACACGTTTCAGCGAGGAAACTTCGGGCTTGTCTTGATTCACCGGAATGGCATTGCATTGGGTGAAGAGAAAATTTGCGATCGGACTGTCAAAAAGTGTCTTCCGAGCGAAGTAGTGGATCCCCTCGTCGAAGGCGATTCCCACCAAGGGCGGATCGAGGAAGCTGACGTGATTGGACACAATCAAGAGCCCTCCTTCGAGTCCGACGAGCTTCTCTTTGCCCACAACTCGATACGAGAGCCAGAATTTTCCTAGCAGTTTTGTGAGGGTGTAACCCAACCAATAGACGATTCCCATAAGTATGTTGCGCTGTGGCGGCAACTGTAAACAGCCTCTCTGGTTTCGCAAGAGAGGAACTCCCAAGGTTCACCGGATCGACTCAGCGCTTCCTCAGGATGGCGGTGATCGACTCATAGACCGCCACCAAGCCGACCCGGCGGGGGTCTTGCCGATGCTCCTTCACCGCCGTAGCGATCTGCTTTTCTTTCGCTTCCGTCCAAGCCGAGACTTGTCCTTGTCGGGATGCTTCCAGACACTGGTCCAGTAGCTCCTCCCGCGGAATGCTGCGATGCAAAAGGGCGATCAAGCCGGAACCTTGCTCCTGTCCCGCGACCCGCCCGCCTGCTCCCAAGAGGCCGTGCTCAAGCTCCTCGCTCCCCGGAGCGAGACTCGATCCGCTGCGCCAGGCCCACAGACCGACAACCACCAGCAAGCCCCAGAAAAATCCGTGGAGCCGATAGCGGCGCAGCAGTTTCATCGCACCGCCGGATTCGGTGCTCCCATGAATTGTCTCGTCGAAAATGATTTCGGACTTTCCGCCTAACATCCACACCAGGAAGGGAGGCGTGGCGCCGGCATGGAGCGCTTCGTTGCTGACGAAGTAACTGTCCGTGGCGATCACCACCGTGCCTTTCCCGAGCGGGCGCTCGATCACGACCGGTTCCTCATCCACCTCGAGGATAGTTCGCCACTCTGGACCGAGCGACGCGAAGCGGAACTGGGAGAACCAGGCGGGGTGCGTGCTTCCCTCCACAAAGGCCGCCCCCGCGTCTTTTGCCCCCGCGCCGGGCTTCGGCTCCCATCCCGCTTCGGGGCGGGTGAATGCTTCCGGCACGATCACCGAGAACCCCAGCTTCTCAAGGATGGGTGGCCCGAGCGATTCGGCCATCTCCTCTCCTAGCTCTTTCTCTTCCGCCTCTTCCTTCTCCTTCTCGCTCATTTGGTCCGGGTCGGATGGTTCCGCTTTGTCATCCTCGTTCTGGCGGGCAGCCTCCTCCCGCTTCTCCTTGAGCTGGCGACGGCGGTCAAGCCAGTCGTCCTCATCGTCCGCTCGCCGGCGATATTGCTCAGGCACCAGACCGGGATTCACCGTCATCACCAGGCGAGCACCCTCCATCACCGCTTCCATCACCGGGGAATCATCTGGTGCCCGCAGGTCTTCCAAGTCTTCCCTTGGGAAACCCAATAACAGGATGCCTGACCGCTCGTTCAATCCACCGATCCTCTGCAGGCTCGTGGTGTTCCGGGTCACTTGTATTCCCTCAAGCCCCTCGAGGGTTTCGTAAAACGCACTCGTCCCCAGCGGATCGGAACGGAAGCTCGCATAGTGTGGATAGGTGGCACCACTCGCATATCTTCTCTCCAGCACTTCGGCAAAGCCCACCACCAGAAGAGCCGCCAGGAGGATCAGGATTCCGCGTGAAGTGATGGCTGCTCTCCGATTCATACCTCCGGTTCCTCAAGACACCAATTTCTTCGCCTCTTCCGAAATGCGCTCGTGATTCCCCAAAAATTCCGCAACGGCGGCATCGCCGATTTGATGAAGCCCATACCAGACCCGCTCAAAGAGAAGGGTGTTCTCGCCGAAGGCTTCCCGCAGCGATGGGTTGCTTCGAGCTCTCAAGAGCAGTTCACCTCCATAGTCACGATTCGACTTGAAACGGGCAATCCGCAGCAGTCCCTTGTCACCGAGTTGCGCGAGACTGGCGAGAAACAAAGCGCGGATGGCGAGCCGGTGGTCCCCGTTGGCCAACTGCTCGCGGGCCAGCCGGACCCATTCGGACTCCGGCAATTGGGAGGCGATGAGATCTTCGCTGGTCAAATCGATTGCATCGGAACCGCCTCCTCCATCGGTTTCTTTGACCGGAGCCGCGCGGTATTTACGATAGGCGATCCATCCGAACCAAATCAGCACTCCAACGAGCACCACTACCAAACCGATTGAGAGCGATGAACTGAGATTCTTGAAAAACCCCGAATCCAACTCGCCTCCGGCGCGGCGACTGCCCTGGTCCCGCTTCAGGAATTCTTTGATCATGTTCTCGACCCAGTCCGAAACTTTCTTGACCGTTTCCCGCACCGAGCGAGCCACTTCGCGCAACTGACGCCCGATCCACGTTTCCTCCGCGTTGATCTCTTCTTCGGAGAGGTGCCTCGACAGGGTCCACTGGTATTTTTTCTGCTCGAGTGTTTCGGATAGTTCGCGCTCGAACTCAAGATCGTTGACCGTGCTCGTCCCGGCCTCTCTAGCGGTAGGGGAGGTGTCGGCTCGCAGATCACTCCAAGGCAACAAGGCCAGCATCGCGATCCCAAGGGCGTTGCTCGCCGTAGCGCCTCCGCGAGCCGCTTGATCCGACCTCTTAGCCTGACAATCCGCTAATCGGCTCATCAGGTCCGCCCCCGACGTCCGGGACTCTTCATAAAAGCAGCGCAGCACATAAACCGCTTTTACCACCGGTGACATCACCAGCCAGGTCAGCAGCCAAACTCCGATCTGAAAGGTGGAGTTCATCGTGGCCGCCGCTGGATTGATCGTGAAAAGGCTCTCGATTCCAAAAAACATTTTCCCAAAGGTCGGCACGATCACACAAGTCGCCAGGATGTTCACCCAGGTGAACAAGGTGACGAAGGCCATCAGGATCAGGATACCATGATTCTGTGCCCAGTCACGCTGGCAGTGGCGCAGGCTTCCTGCCGCCAAAGTCCGCAGGGGTCGCGGCCCTAGGTCACGGGTCAGAGCGATCACCACGGAGCTTTGCAGGAAGGCGATCACCCATGCGATCGGGAGCGCGAAAAACCCGCCGATGATCAGCAGCGGGACCTGGAAGGATTGCACGAAAAAGAGGGCCGCAAATTGCCCAATACGTTTTCTCGTCGGGAGTCTGGGAATTTGCCCCGGACTCAAGGTTTCCCAAAGTCCCGCGCAAAAGCAGGCCTGGCACCACCGCAGCCATCCGTAGAGCCCCACCATCACCAGACTGATGAGCATTGCGGAATCGGCGGCCTGCCCGCTGCGCCCCATGTCAGCCCCGAAATAGAGCAGCCCGAGCGCGAAGGGAATTGCACCGAGATAGAATACCAGCCAGCAACGCGCTTCGATACTGCGCAACAGGTGAAACGCCTCTTCCAGAAACTGGAGGGCCCCCCGCTCCCGGGAGGTTCGACGTTGGCGATGGGCGGCAGTCCTCATGTCGATCACTCCCGATCACTCTTGCGTCTGCTCCCAGATCGTCCCGTCGTGGAACTCATCGGGGAGGTCTCGCAAAAAGCCCGCAAAAAAGGTAAAGACCAGCCAAGTCACGAGGATTGCTCCGAGGAACTGCGCCGCCGGCCAGATCGGCACCCGCCAATGCCGGGCAATAGCAGTGGATGGCATTGTGATCTTCGCCAAGCAAGAGGTGCAGATCAGCCGCCCTTCATGCTCAGTGATGCATTCCGCGCAGAAAAACCTCCGGCACATCGGACAGCGTGCCGCCGCCGGTCGATCCGGATAGATCGAACACATCGTTTTGGCCAGTTCGGGGGAGATCATAGCAGACCGGGAAACATCAGGTGTTTGAATCAGGAATCGACGGGTCCACGGAGCCGATGTCTTTCCGTTCCTTCGGCAGTTGCTGCTTCCAGCGCAGTGCCACCAGACAGCAAGCCATCCCGTCGAGCATGATCGCTAGTCCCAGGGCGAGGAGAATGCCGTAGATCACTCCACCGCCCGCACTGCCCATCGCGGTGAATGCCTCCAGCGGTCCGGACATCCCGATCGTGTAGGCAGGCTCGGTCGCCGCCAGGATCAAGTAGGTGACGGAGGAAACTCCGGTCAGCACAAAGAGCAGGCCCAACATGATCCACAGGGTCACCCGGATCGACTCCGGCGTCGCCCGGCGCACCGTCACAACCAAGGCGAGAATCAGGAGAATACTCAAGCCCAAAGTCGCCACCAGGATGGTTCCGGTCAGCGCGACGATCTCAAGGTGCAATCCCGCAAGGAGGGCGAGGCCGTATCCGGCAAATGCGAGTCCCGTCGGGACGACGATCGCAGGCACCGAATAAGCAGCCCTCAAGACCGTCGAAGCCGGAGCCGTCACGAGCGGGCTGGGGCTATCAGAGAGCGCCGAGAGTATGTCCTGTTGGCTAGTCCGAACCCGTTCCTCGATGGATCGGATCACTTCGGTAGCGCGGTAACGGCGATCCAGAAAGACGAGTCGCTCGGTGGTCAAACTGGTCTGCAAGTCGCAAACACAAGTCGGACCGAGGATCAAATGACGCATCAGCAGGCCTCCGAAAAGCAAAGCTGAAATTCCGCAGACCGAGGATGCCACCGCGCCGACAACTTCCAGTCCCTCCGGTCCCGCGAGCGCGAAGATCAAAGCCAAAATTCCGAGGCAGCCAAACAGCGCTGCCCCAAGCAAGAGACCTTTTGCGAACCGTGAAGTCCCGGCCAGTGCGATCGCCTGGATTTCCCGATACCGGAACCGGCGATTCTCCTCCCTCGCAGCGAAACCGAGCCCCCCTCCTTTGACATATACCAGATGGTCTTCCCCCAGCCACAAACTCGTGCCCCCCCATGGTGCCTGCGCGAGGCGAGTGTATTGGCCAAAAACGTCCTTCAAAGTTGCCCGTATTGAACACGCGATCCAGGGGGCACGTCAAGTTTCCTGTTTCCTGACAACTCACTGATTTCCGTCGGGAATTATAAAAAATTACTAAGGAAAAATCATAAAAATTATAAAGGGGAATTAAGGGGACGGACATATTAGGAATTAAGGGGGAATTAAGGGGACGGGGGGAATTAAGGGGACGGACATATTATGATAGGGTATTAAGGGGCATTAAGAGTGGATATTAAGGGGCGGACATATGATGGTTGCTTTCGCGGCAGAATATTAAGGGACTGACATATAATGGTTGCTTTCGAGGCGGTAAGGTGGTTTCTTTGTGGTATGAGAAAATCTCGATTGTTGGGGGAAGGGCGGGCGTTTTATCATGTTGTTTCGCGGGTAGTGGACAGGCAGATGATGTTTGGGGCGCAGGAGAAGGAGGTTTTTCGGAAGATTTTGCGGAATCTTGAGGCTTTTGCGGGGGTTCGAGTGGTGACTTACTGTTTGATGAGCAACCATTTCCACCTGTTGGTGGAGGTGCCGGACCGCGAGGAGTTGGAGCCGTTGACGGAGGATGGTCTGTTGGCAGTGCTGCCCAGGCTGTATGATGCGGCGGTGGTGGACGGCGTTCGACAGGAGTTTGCACGGGCACGGGAGGCCGGAAGTGATGCGTGGCATCGCGAGATTTTGGCTCGCTACGAACGGCGGCGAGGCAGTTTGGGCTTTTTTCTGAAGGATGTGAAGCAACGGGTGACGCTCTACATCAATAAGCGGCGCAATCGGACGGGGACTCTTTGGGAGGGTCGTTACAAGAGTGTTCTCGTAGAAGGTCGGGAGTCGGCTTTGTTGACGGTGGCAGCCTACATTGACCTGAACCCAGTGAGGGCGGGGCTTACCGAAGCACCTGAGGAATACCGGTGGAGTGGCTACGGAGAGGCCGTAGCCGGAGGAATCCGAGCTAGCTCGGCAAGAGCGGGGCTTGCAATCGTCTTGAGTGAGGCTTTGGGCGATGTCGAGTGGCGCGATGATTGGTCGCGCACGGGAAGTAGGTATCGTGTGTTCCTTTACGGAGAAGCTCAAGAACGGGAAGGAAACAGGGAACTTGGGATGGTAGGTCGGCGTGGGATTGGCGAAGCGGAAGTGGAAGCGGTCGCTCGCCATGGCGGATCCTTGAGCATGCCGGAGTTGCTTCGCCACCGGGTCCGCTATTTTTGTGACGGCGCGGTTCTAGGGACGGCGGAATTTGTGAACGAAGTATTCGACAGAGAGCAACAGAGGAGCCGTCGCTTTGGCGAAAAACGCGTCTCTGGGGCTCGACGGATGCGGGGGGCGGATTGGGGGGATCTGCGAGTGTTGCGGGACCTTCAAAAGGAGGTCATCTCGGCGGAATGCGGCACTGCCTGAGATTGCCTTGCGTCGTTGAACCCGATCAGATGTTCCCGCCAGCCCGATAGGATTGAAGCATCATCACCATCTCGCGCACGACCCGGCCGAGTCCGAGGAAAACTGCTCGGGAGATCAAGTGATGCCCCACATTGAGTTCCGCCAGGTGGGGGACTTGCAGCAGACTCGGCAAGTTTGTCAGGGTGATCCCGTGGCCCGCGTTCACCTGCATCCCAAGCCGATGGGCCAACTGAGCTGCTTCAACGAGAGTCTTTCGTTCGCGGTCGCCCCCGGCGACCGCAGCATTTGCGAAAGCGCCGGTGTGTAGTTCCACCATGTCGGCCCGCAAGGCGGCGGCTCGTTCGATTTGTCTCGGGTCGGGATCGAGGAACAAGCTCACCCTGGCGCCGGAGTCTTGCAGAGCGCTGATGGTATCCCCCAGGGTGGCGTCGGCCCTCCGCAGGTCGAGTCCGCCTTCTGTGGTGATCTCCTGCCGGTTCTCCGGGACGAGACAGACGTAGTGCGGTTTCACCCGCAGTGCGATGGCGAGGATCTCCGGAGTGTTGCCCATCTCCAAATTGAGCTCGGTGTGGATTTTCTCCCGCAGTTCGAAGACGTCACGATCTTGAATGTGTCGCCGATCCTGTCGCAAGTGGATGGTAATGGAATCCGCTCCCGCCGCTTCGGCCTCATGGGCGGCGGCAAGTAACGAAGGTTCGGCATTTGGCGAGTCGAGAGACCCGGCGTAGCGGGCTTGCCGCAAGGTGGCAACGTGATCAATGTTGACTCCAAGACGAAGGTGATGCGAAGGGGGATCGCTCATGGGGGAAACTCTACCCGATCTACAGAAATCGCAGAGTCAAATTTCGGCCGGGCGAAAAAAAAGGCGACTCCGTTTCGGAAGCCGCCTTTCAAAGAATAATGAGATCAAGAAGTTATTGGGCGATCACCACAGGGGTGCCGACACCGACTTTCGAGAAAATGAGCGGCTGGACGCCACCGGGGACGCGGATGCAACCGTGGCTAGCAGGATAGTTTGGCACATATCCGATGTGCATGCCAACCCCGCCGGTGATGCGCATCCAGTAAGGCATTTCGGCCCCGACGAAGCTTGCCGAACCACCGGGGTGGCTGCCACTGTTTCCATCGCTCACCACGGTCGAACCGGCGCTGTTGACCCAGCGTCCGTAGAGAGTCGAGCGCTTGCTCTCCAGCTTCTCTGAGATGGAGAAGGATCCGGTCGGAGAGGTGTGCCCTGATTTGCCGCTGGAAATTTGCGTTTCGATGACGAGTTGCTTGTCCAGACCGTTCATTTTGTAGATGCGAGCCTTCTGCTGAGCAAGGCTGATCTCAATGCGGGCGTTGCTGGAGTTGAGAGCGGGGAGGAGAAAACGATTGATGTAGAGGCTGTTGCCCTTGCTCTTGTATTGGGTCGGCGTGCTGTTGGAAGCCATCAACGCCCCGAACAGTCCCCCAGAAGGCACCGGCGAAGCTGAGGTTGAAGGCCCTTGGGCGGCGAGTTTGGCCAAGCGCTTCTCTTCGGCCTCTTTCTCTTTTAATGCGGCGGCAGCGAGGCGGGCCTTTTCCGCGGCGGCGTCATCTTTGGCTTTTTTCGCGGAGGCGAGTTTGTCGGCGGCGGCTTTTTCCTTCGCTTGGGTCGCGGCGACCTTCTCAGCGGCAGCGGCGTCTTTGGCCTTCTCTTCCGCTGTTTTGGTTGCTTCTTTCGCACGCGCCTCGCGAGCGTTCTTCATGCTCTCGGCCCAAGCAGTGATGGGATCGCTGGGAGACTCGGCCGTCACGGTTCCTGACTTATATTTGCTCGCTCCACCAGTGGTTTCGAGAGCCGCTTCCTCGTTCACCGCGCATGAGGTGAAGCTAATGGCGGCGAAGGCGATGGCGAGAAAGTTGAGGGAGAGGCGCTTCATACGTCGTTAACAATGCTGTAATCTCCGAGAAGGTGGAGAATATCAGCGCTTCGTCAACGTGATTATGCAGTTTCCGTCTAAGTTTTCCGTCACGATCCCGTTACCGGGCGGTTTTTGACACAGGTTCAGAACGAAGCGGGGGCTGCCGGTGTCTCCGGCGCGGGCTCGATCGAAGCCCCCAAACCGGCGGAATCTTCGGGGAGAATCTGCTCGACCAAACGCTGGATGCCTTCGCTGGCGACCTCGCTTTGCGGGTAAATCTGGCGGGCGGAGAGGAACCAGGCGAGCCCGGATCCATATTGACGCCGGGCCTCCAGGTTCTCAGCAGTTTTGAGGGCCTTCACGAAGGGGGCAACATCGGTGGAGAGATCCGACCGCTTGGCGCTGAGGGAGACATCGTCAGGAAAACGCTTGAAGATATCCTCGACGATCTCCCAAGCCGCGTGGGGATTGCCTGCTTTTTGCAGCGTTTCCGCCTGTTTCATGACCGTCTCGATCTCGGTGATGTTGCCAACGATTTGCTCAAGGGCTTTCTGGCGATCCGGGTCATCGACGGTGGCGGCGATGAAGCGGGCTTTGTCGGAGTAGATCTGGCGGTAACTCTGGGTTCCGAGAAGACGGTCGAATTCCAGCTTGGCTTGCTGTTGGACATCGGCGGAATCGGCGATGAGTTCGAACTGTTCTTTCAGCAACGGATTGGTCGGCCAAATCTGGGCGGCAGCGGTGATGTTCGTTTCGTAAGCTTCTTCATCACCCTTAAGCGCGGCGTTTTTTGCCGAGCGAATCCGCATGTTGCTGCTGAGCCGGGCTCCTTCGATCGCCGCCATTGGTTTGGAATGATCGAAATCGGAGGCCCCGGTCCGCATCTTGGTGACGAGCTCTTCGGCGAGGGTGTAGTCCTTCACCTCGATGGCACTGACGAGCTGGAAGGAACTTTGGGCATAGGACTGCACGGCGCGTTTGTCATCGCGGACCACACTCTGCACGGAGGGGAGGTTCTCTCCGGTGACGAATGCTTGCTGGAGCTGACGGAGGGCACCGTCGATCTCTCCCTGGGCGAGGAGGAAGTGGAAGGAATCGATCGACTGCTCGACGTCTCGGATGGCCTCATTGGCAAAGGTATCGAGAGTGGTGATGGAGGGGTCGAAGCCGATCGTTTTGCTGAAGGACTGTTCGACCTCGGATCCTTCCTTGAACTCAAGGCGACCGGCCCCGTCTTGGAAAAATTCGGTGTAGCAGCGGGCCGCCATGACGACGTGCTCGAAGCGGCGCTGAAGGAAAAACTGGACCACGAGAGCTTGAAACTCGAGTTTCGCCTCGATGTCGGAGACTTGCGCCGAAGCCACGTTGGCGACCCGCTCGGCCTCGACCTCGGCGATGCGCTGGACGTAGCGCTGGAGGTGCCCGGCATTGACCGGATCGGCAGCGGGGGAGTCGGCTGCTGCGTTGGGATCGTCGCTCAATTTGCGTTCGCTACCGCCGGCTCCGCCGTCCTTCCACGCGTCGAAATTCCAATCGAGGTGGCGGCGCTGGTTATCGAGTTCCTTGTTGAGTTCCCTGAGCTGACCGGAGGATTTCCGGGCGAGATAGACCCGATAGACGGCATTGGCGAGGGACTCACTGAGTCGGGCATCCTGGGGGAAGGCGGCGGCATACTGCATCATGGCGAGGGCTTTGGGCAGCTTGTTGGCGTCTCGACTATGGGGAGAAAGGGCGTCGAGGATGCCCCGCATCGTGGCTCGGTAGGCTTTGTCTTCCTCGGAGGTGGCGGCCTCGGTATTGAGGTATTTTTCAAACCGCGCCCGGAAGACCCGGTTGTCGTTCACGTTGAAGCTCTTGCCATCGAAGCTGAAGACGTCGGTGGTCGGGTCGAAATAGGGCACGTCGTTGCCAACGACTTGCTGGTTGCTCTGTTGCGGGGCGGCGTTGTTGATCGTGGTCGTATTGGACGTGGGTGCAGGAGCTGCTCCACCAGATTGCACCGGAGGGGTATAGACTTGGGCACGCAGTCCGGGGGCTGCGAGGAGGAGGAAAGCAGCGCAAGCAGTTAGGGGGATTTTCATGATCACAGGAATTTACTGAAAGGGATTCAGTCTTCGATGGCCTCGGTCACAAGCGTGCCATCGCGGTCCACCCGGACCAGCATGGTGAGCTCGCTGCCTCGCTCGATATTGATGGATTGGAAGGTCTCGGGCACGCGGACTGGCACGGGCATGGTGACGGACTCGTCCCGCGCTTCGAGACTGATGAGACGCCCGCGATCCGGAGTCCACCGCAGGGTCTCCTCGACCCGACCCTCGACCCGGTAGATGTTCCCGCGAAGGCTGTTGCCGTTGTCGCGGTAAGTAAGGAGGTTGAGGGCGGAAGCCTTGCCCTTGCTCGACTTTGAACCACCACCACCGCCGCCGATGAGATCTCCGGCGACGAGTTTTACGAGCAGAGCTGCCACGATCAAAAAGCCCAGGAGGGCGGCGACGATCCCGGCGATCTGGCCAAGGTTGATTCCGGAACTTGCTCTTCTTGCCATGGGGTTAGTAGCTTACTAAAGCCGGGACTTTACCACGTTCCAAGGCGGATCGGGAAGGAAAATGATGGGGATTTTCCAGAGAATCGAAGGGAATGGATCACTTCGCCTCTTTTTGCCTAATTGACGCGATGAGGGACTTCTCAAAGCTCTGTATTCCGTTGCACTGTCGTTCCATGCGAGCATACCCGAGCCGACGCGACTTCACCAAGACCGCCCTTGCGACGATTTCAACCCTGGCTTCAACAAGAGGGCTGCATGGGCTGGAGCCGACGGCCAATCCTTCGATTTCCACGATCTCTCAACAGCCCCACTATTATCATGGTTGGCCGACGATCACCCGGACGCAGGCAGGGGAGCTGATCGCCGTGTGGTCGGGGAGACGGGAAGCGCATATTTGCCCGTTTGGTTCGGTGGAAATGATGGTGTCGCGGGATGAAGGCGCCTCCTGGACTTATCCGCGCACGGTCTGGGACGGCTTGATCGATGACCGCGATGCGGGCGTCCTCGAGACGGCATCGGGGGCGATCTTGGTGACATCGTTCAGTTCACTGGCCTATGTCGATGACTTCGATCAAAAGCGGGCCCCGGATGCGGTTCGGGCGTGGAACTCGGCGCACGCGCGCTTGCCGGACGACGCTTCGCGGGAGGCGGAGCTGGGTTGTTGGGCCTTCCGATCCACCGATCAGGGAAGGACATTCTCTACTCGCATCGATACCGTCGTGAACAGTCCGCACGGTCCCTGTCAGTTGAGTGACGGACGCTTGCTCTACCTCGGGAAGCGCCTGTGGGAAAAAACCAAAGACGTCGGAGCGGCCGAGTCCACCGATGATGGGGTGTCGTGGTCGTGGATCGCTCCGGTGCCGTCGAGGCCGGGCGATGACTCCGCCGCCTATCACGAGCTCCATGCAGTGGAGTGCGCCAGCGGGAAGATCCTGGGCACGGTTCGGAATCACAATGCCAATCAATCCGGGGAAACACTGCTGACCCATTCCCTCGATGGAGGGAGAAGCTGGAGCGTGCCGCGATCCATCGGAGTTTGGGGACTTCCGGCCCATCTCCTGCGTCTGCGGGATGGAAGGCTGTTGATGAGTTACGGATATCGACGGAAACCCTATGGAAATCAGGCTCGACTGAGTTCGGACGAGGGCGAGAGTTGGTCGGAGCCGATTTCGATTTCTGCGGACGGCAGTGGTTCTGACTTGGGTTACCCCTCCACGGTGGAACTCTCTGACGGCTCCTTGCTGAGCATTTGGTATGAGCGCGTCGAAGGAGAGGAAAAGGCGCGACTTCGCCAGGCCCGCTGGAAGTGGATGTGATGCAGCGGTAGGCCACGATTGACTAACCCTCATCGCCCCGAAAGCGGAAGCAGCAGCAGCCCAAATCAGGCTCGCCGCCGGTTTCCTTGCCAACCGTGTTTTGGCGGAAGGGCTCGGCGATAGAGATGTGTTTGAAACGGCCCGCCCGGACGATGCTGACGAGACCGGCTTCGGAAAGAATCCGGACGTGGCGCGAGGCGTTGTAGTCGGAAAGTTCGAGCCGTTCGGCAAGGTGGCCCAGGGAGAGGGCATCTCCCTCGGTGCAGAGCAACTTCACGATCTTCCAGCGCGTTTCGTCTGAAAGGGCTCTAGATAGGGCAGGCAAGGAATTGACGAGCCAGCCTTCATGGGATCATCGTAGGAGGAAATGCACGCTTGCGCAAGTGTCCGTCAAGCTCTCTGGGAGAACCGGGTAAGCACAAAAAAAGGCAGCCATCTCTGGCTGCCTTTCGTGGCTCGTTCGAAGCGAGACTTGGAGATCAGACGTCCATCTCGGCGGTCACGCCGCGATAGGTGATGGTCTGACGAATTTTCACGTGGCCGCTTTTCACGGAACCGGTGGCTCCGCGGTAGCTGACGAGGCGGGTGGCTTGTTGCTGCTGAAGCTGCTCAACACGAACTTCGTTGAGGTTGGCTTGAGCGCCGCGATACGAGATGACTTGGTTTTTCATAAGATTGTCTTCTTCGGGGTTGATTTTGTTTTTGCGATGGAAGCTTGGGCGTGATTGCTTGGATTCGTTTCTCAAGAAATGCTGTCGCAGGCCGCGTGCCAACTATCTATTCGGTGTCGCAACACACTTATGATCAACGGAATAAAAATGTTCGGTTTTTCCCCGCGCATTTTTTAGACGTGGCCGGTGAATGCTTTCTTCCCGGTGAATGGTAAGAATCTTACCAGCTAGCTCTTCGCCGAAACCCACACTCCCACTTCGATGGAGCGCTCAGGACCTCCACCGATGAGGGACCCGCGGACGGGGGCGACGTCGTGGTAGTCGCGCCCGGTGGCGACGGAGACGTAGTGCTCATCGACCCAGCGGCGATTGGTGGGATCGATGCCGACCCAGCCGACACCGGGGACGTGAATTTCGACCCAGGCGTGGGTGGCCCCGGAACCGATAAAGTCGCTCTCGCGGGCGGCGGCCAGCCCGGGGTCGTAGAGGTAGCCGCTCAGGTATCGGGCCGGGAGGCCGAGGGCGCGGCAATACCCGATCATGAGATGGGCGAAATCCTGGCAGGTTCCGGCCCGTTCGCGCTGCACGTCGCTCGCGGAGGCCATGCCGTGAACGAGTTGCTCGCGATACTCACAAGTGGCGAAAATGTGATCGCTCAGCCCGAGCATGAGGGCCCCCCAGGTTTTTTCATGGGCGAGGTGAAGATCGACCGCCTCGCGCCAGGTGGCCGGGTCTTTTTGAACGAAGGTGCTGTCGGTCGTGAATTGGTGCAGGCTGGGGTCTTCGGCCGGGGCGGTGCGTTCGCGCAAGGGGACGGTCATGGCACGCAGAGGAAGGTCGGCGGAGGAATGGGTCGTAACCTCGGTCTCCGATGTGATCTCGAGGACTTCGTGGCTTTCTTCGACCTCAAAGTAATGGACGAGGTTGCCGAAGAGATCACGCGACTCCTGGAGCGGCGCTCCCGGCAAAATGTTGAGCCGGAGTTGCCCGGGCGTTTGCCGATCCGTCTCCTCAGGGGCGAGGCGCAGCTCATTGATGTTTGACCGTGCCGGCAAGCTGTAGAGGTAGCGAGTCGTGTGCGCGATGGTGAGGAGCATGGAAAGGGGGGCTGGTCGCGGTTCAGCGGTTCAGCGGTTCAGCGGTTCAGCGGTTCAGGGGGGAGAGATTGGAGCTCGAACGGGGGTAGCAAAGAAGTAAAGGATCAACAAACCAAAGAATGTCAGGAGCTTACCCGCTTACCCGCTTATCAGCTAAACCGCCCGCGACCAAAGGTCGCGATTAGGCTCCGAGCTCTTCGAGGAGGGCGCGGTTGAGGCGGATGCCGGCTTCGAAATTCGTGACGGTGAAGCTTTCGTTGGGGGCGTGGATCTGGCAGTCGGGGAGGGCAAGGCCGAGGAGGAGGCTGTCCACGCCGAGGATGGTTTTGATCGACTGGATGATCGGAATGCTGCCGCCTTCGCGAATGAGGCGGGGTTCGTCGCCGAAGGCGCGGGTCAGGGCGCGCTGGGCGGCCTTGCCGTGCTCGGAGTGAGGATCCATTACGTAGGCGGGACCGGAGTGGCCGAGTTGCACGTCGATGCGGCACTCGCTCGGACACTTCTTCTCAAGATAGGATTTGGCGAGGGTGAGGATCTCGGCAGGCTTCTGGTCGGGCACAAGGCGGAAGCTGATCTTGGCCTTGGCCTCGCGACCGATGACGGTTTTGGATCCTTCGCCTTGGTAGCCGCCGCCGATGCCGTTGACCTCGGCGGTGGGGCGCCCCCACCGGCGCTCGAGGGAGTTGTAGCCGAACTCTCCGAGCAGACCGGGGGCACCCGTTTCCGCGAGGGTGGCGGCATCGCCGTCGGGTAGGCTGCGCCACATGTCACGCTCCCACTCTTCAAGGGGAACGACTTTGTCGTAAAATCCGGGGATGGCGATGGCCTCGTGCTCGTCGTGGAGGGAGGCAACGAGGCGGGCGACGATGGTGGCGGGATTCGGCACGGCACCGCCATAGACGCCGGAGTGCAGATCGAGGCTGGGACCGTGTACGGTAAACTCAAGGCAGGCGATGCCGCGCAGACCGTAGGTCATGGTGGGGATGCCTGGACCGATCATGCCGGTATCGGATACGGCGCAAATGTCGCAGGCGAGGGCGTCGCGGTTCTCCCGCAAGAAGGGCGCGAGGTGGGGGCTGCCGATTTCTTCCTCACCTTCGATAAGGAAAATCACGTTGACCGGAAGGTCGCCGTGTTCGAGCAAAGTCTGCTCGACTCCGAGGATGTGGGCGTAATGCTGACCTTTGTTGTCGGTGGCCCCGCGGGCAAAAATCTTGTCGCCCACGAGGGTCGGCTCGAAGGGAGGGGTGGCCCATTCGGAAACGGGATCGACCGGTTGGACATCGTAGTGACCGTAGATGAGGACGGTGGGCCGCTTCGCCTTGGGCTTGTTCCGCGCCACCACGATGGGGTGACGGGCGGTTTCGTGCAGTTGGGTCTTCAGGCCCATGCGTTTGAATTTTTCGACAAGGAAGTTCGCGCAGTTTCGCACGTCCTTGTTGTGCGAGGTGTCGGTCGAGATGCTGGGGAAGCGGAGGAACTCGAAGAATTCGGTGAGTTGGGGAGTCATTTGGGAGCGGTTTAGCGGTTTAGCGGTTTAGGTAAGACTCAAAAGCTGCGGGTCGAGATCGGATACGCTACTTGCAAAAAGCTAAATCGCTAAACCGCTAATAGCTAAACCGCTAAAGAATGCTGCCCGGCCGATACGCCCGCTCCTCCTCCGTTACGACTGCCGCAGCCGCAGCGACGAACTCATCGATCTGGGCGCTGGCGGTGCCGGCGTTGGCGGAACCTTCGGCGAGGGCGTTGGTGAGTTCGGCGTGGCTGAGGTCGAAGCGGGGATCACCGGCGAGGCGCTCAAGAAGGTCGTTACTGTCGGGGGTCCCGCTGCGGTAGGCGGCGGCGGCGGCGACGGCGTGCTCTTTGATGATTTCGTGGGCGGTCTCGCGTCCGATGCCCTTTTTGACAGCGGCCATCAGGATGGTGGTGCTGAGGAGGAAGGGCAGATAGTGGCGGGTCTCCCGGTCAATCACGGCGGGATAGACATCGAGCTGATCCAGCACGGTGAGGAAGGTCTCCAGCAGACCGTCGATAGCGAAAAAGGCGTCGGGCAGCATGACCCGCCGGACCACGGAGCAGGAGACGTCGCCTTCATTCCACTGATCGCCAGCGAGGGAAGAGGACATGGCGAGGTAGCCGCCGAGGATGGTTTTGAAACCGTTGATGCGCTCGCAACTACGGCTGTTCATTTTATGCGGCATGGCCGAAGAGCCGACCTGGCCTTTGGCAAATCCTTCGCTGGCGAGCTCGTGTCCGGCCATGAGGCGGAGGGTTTTGGCGAAACTGGATGGGGCGGCGGCCAGCACGTCAAGAGCGGCGACGACCTGATGATCGAGGCTTCGGGGATAGACCTGACCGACGTTGGTGAAGAGGCTGCCCATGCCGAGGTGGCGGGCGATGCGGCGCTCCAGCTCCATGACCTTCTCGGCATCGCCGTCGAAGAGGCTGAGCTGATCGAGCTGGGTGCCGACCGCTCCCTTGAGTCCGCGGACGGGGTAACTTAGGATGAGGTGATCGAGGGCGGTGGTGGCGTGGAGGAGCTCTTCCCCGACGGTGGAAAGGCGTTTGCCGAAGGTGGTGATCTGGGCAGCGACGTTGTGGGTGCGGGCGGTGATGATTTGATCCCGGTAGCGATCCGCGAGGAGTGCGAGTCGATGGAGGGCGGCCCCGGCTTTGTGGCGAACCACAGCGAGAGATCTGCTGACCTGGAGTTGCTCAACGTTTTCCGTAAGGTCCCGGCTGGTCATTCCTTTGTGGACTTGCTCGTGCCCGGCGAGGTCGCAAAACTCTTCGATGCGGGCCTTTACATCGTGGCGAGTGATGCGCTCGCGGGCGTCGATCGAGGCGAGGTCGATCTGGTCAATGACGGACTCATAGGCGGCGATGGCCACCTCGGGAATAGCGAGCCCGAGATCGCGCTGGGCTTTCATGACCGCGATCCACAGCTCCCGCTCCAACCTCACTTTGCCTTCTGGAGACCAGACGGATTTCATGGCAGCGGTGGCGTAGCGCTCGGCGAGGACGTTGGGGATCATGGGGTAAACGGGAATCGGAGCGAAGCGTAGATGGACGGAGCGGAGCGAAGTCAACGCGGGTAAGCGGGAATCGGGGAATTGGCTGAAAGGAGCACTGGGTCCATTGTAGCAGGCCTCTCGTTTGGCTAAATAGCTAAACTGCAACCAGCTCAACGGCTATCCCCAATTCAACAGGGTATCGTCACCGACCTAATAGAGTATGATCATGCAACCGGCACCAAAGCCCCTTTTGCCCGGTCCGCCTCGGTAAATAGTTCGGGATAGGGTTCGCAGCATCGCCAGGCTTCGGGGGAGATGTCGCGGCCCGCAGCCCAGCGTTCGTGAGCGAGGTCGCGGATGGCTTTGGCGAGAGCCCGGTTGCGGCGGGCGTCGAGACCTACCATGCGGGGGGGGGGGCGGTGGATGAAGAAGGCTTTGAGGACCATTTGATTCCAGGCGGCTTCGGGGAAATGGGCGGCGGGGAAGGGATTGTCGAGGGCAATGGAGTCGTAGATGTCGATGATGTTGGAGCGGAGTCCGTCGATGGCGGCCTCGACGAGATCGGGGGCTTCAGGAAGGAGGGAAAGGGAGGCAAAGATGGCGGCTTGCTCGCGGATGTCGGCGGTGTTGAGGAGCTGGGCGAGAGCGTCGAGGTAGGTGGCGCGGTCTTGCTCAGCGAGGACGAGCAGGAGGATGACCCGGGCGAGGCGGAATTCATCCCAGGCGGTGAGGCCGAGTCCGGGGGCGAGACGGTCAAGTTCGGCGAGTTGGTCGGCGGCGGGGCTGAGGCCGCGATGTTTGTCGAAATGGCGGGAAACGCCGCTGAAGTCGTAGTAAAAAGTCCGCTGGTGGAAGGATGTCGCATGGCGATCCACGGAGGCAGCAAGCCAAGCGAGCGCTTCGGGGGCGGCGGCGCGGGTGAGGATGCGGGAGAAGAGGTCGCGGATCATGGGAGAGGCTACGCTGGAAGAGAAAGGGGGATTCGTCAATCTCTGCAATGTAGCCGGCGGACCAAAGTGGGCAGGGGGAACCGGTGGCCCGACAGATTCTCGGCCGAATGGATTTCCAGGCATATCGTTTGCCATCGCGCAGGTCAAAGGTAGCCGGCGGTCGGCTTGAGATCCCTGGCGTTTCGAACCGCATTTGACTTGAGAGTTGGGCCGGCAGCGACAAAAGTGCGTCGATGCCACCTCGAATTTGCCTGAGTCTGTCGCTCGTTGCCTTTGCCCTGCTGTTGGGGGGATGCAACTCGTCTGACGACAGCGACGGCTCGCCGCAAACGTTGGTCGTCGGTATGGAAATGGCTTACCCACCTTTTGAAATGCGCGGGGCGGACAATGAGCCGGACGGCATCAGCGTGCGGATGGCGGAGGATCTCGGGAAGTTCCTAGGTCGTCCCGTCGAGCTGCGCGATGTGGAGTGGAGCGGCATCATCCCGGCCCTTACTTCCGGGAAAATCGATCTGATCATTTCGTCGATGACCCGCACGGCGGAACGGGAGAAGACGATCGCTTTTTCGGACAACTACGTGACCAACGGCCTCTGTATGCTCGTCGGGGTGGATTCACCGATCCAGTCGGTAGCGGATCTGAAGGCGGGTCAGCACAAGGTCGCGGTAAAGCTGGCTACCACGGGCCAGCAATGGGCTAAAGACAATTTGCCCGGCGTCGATCTCATCCTGCTGGACGACGCCGGAGCCTGCGCGATCGAGGTTGTCCAGGGTAAGGTTGACGCTTTCATCTACGATCAGATTTCCATTTACCAATATTGGAAAGCCCACGTCGCCGAGACCCGGCCGATTCTCCAGCCCATTCGTGAGGAATCCTGGGCTGTTGGGATGCGTCATGGGGAGGATGCGCTTAAGAACGAAGTGAATCGTTTTCTTGCTTTCTACCGCGAGTCAGGCGGATTTGAGGTGCTCGCTGAGCGCTATATGGCGGAGCCCAAGGAGGCGTTTGAGGGGCTGGGGGTGCCGTTTATTTTTCATTGACCGAAAGCGGACCCTTTGGAGGGGGGCGGCAGAAGTATTCCTTCAAACGCCGAGGATGCAGCGGAGTTGGTGATTTTTGCATGGTTGCAGAAAGTTTCTGCATGAGTGGGAATGGCCGGTCGTCATTCCTTCAGAACCGCAACGAACGACTCGAAGCGGATCGAACCTCAGCAACCACTTCAACACATCCGCTTTTATGAAAACTTCACTCATCGCTCTCTGCAGCCTCGCTCTTCTCGGAACCGCCTTTGCTCAAGAAGGTGGCGACAATTCACAAAGCTCCGGGAATTCCCGCCCGGTCTTCCAGGGCATCAACCGCAATCCTGCGGAGTCCACCGCGGATCCAGCTCCCGTAAATCAGGGATTCAATCGCGAACCCGCTGAATCCACCGCACCTTCAAACAGCTTCCGCCGCGACAACAGCAATCCAGCGGAGAGTGCCCCTGTTTCCAGCCCGGTGAACAACACGCCTCGCTTCGAACCCAGCCCGGTGAACAACACGCCTCGCTTCGAACCCAGCCCGGTGAACAACACGCCTCGGTTTGAGCAGCAGTCACTGCCGACCCCTACTCCTGCTCCTCGCGGTGTTCCTGCTGCGATCAGCGCGGTAAGCGAAGCAGTCACCTCCGCGGTTACGCAAATTTTGCCACAACCTCCGGTCCTCAACCAGGCTCCGATTGCCAACCAGGCTCCGATTGCCAACCAAGCTCCGATCGCCAACCAGGCTCCGATTGCCAACCAAGCTCCCATTGCGGACCAGGCTGCCTTGATCGCTGGTGATTCCGCCCCCGTTCAATCCGCTGTCTCCTACGAGCAGACCCCTTGCTACCAGACACGTGCCGCTTCTTGCCAGCCAGCTCCTCAGCACCAGTCCTACAGCACCAACTGCCAGTCTGCTCCGCGATACCAGTCCTACACCACCACCAGCCAGCCCTACGTGGTGAATGTCTGCGTGATCGGCAGCAATCAGGAGTGCCGGGTGGGTTATGACCACTGTGGTCGCCCGTTCCAATACAACATCACTCTGGTGACCTTCCAGGAGACCCTCTCCGACGGCACCACCCGCACCTACTCACGCGAAGCCTGATCCTTGAGTTCTCCTGAACCACCTGTTCCTGCAAAAGGGGCGACCGAGATGGTCGCCCCTTTTTCGTGCCGTGACAGATCGGCGCTTGTGGGACGAAATGGCGCATATTTTTCACGGAATTGAGTCATTCTGTCGCCGAGTGGGACTCATGCTGCTGCTGCGATAGGTTCGTAACTTATTTATAACGAGTTAGTTAAGTATTAGATTAACGTCCCGGCACAGCATTTGCGAAGTGAAAAGTGAGACATTTCACCCCCTTTTACTTAGAACCCCACCCCAATTTCTAACACGATGAGCAAAATTCTTGGAATCGATCTCGGTACCACCAACTCCTGTATGGCCGTCATGGAGGGCGGACAACCCCTCGTTCTCGAAAACGCCGAAGGTGCCCGCACCACTCCGTCCGTCGTCGCCTTTGCCAAAGACAGTGAGCGTCTCGTCGGTCAGGCTGCCAAGCGCCAAGCAATCACGAATCCCCGCAACACGATCTTCTCCGCCAAGCGTCTCATCGGTCGCAAGTTCTCCGAGCTTTCCGAGGACGAGAA
>Ga0105044_10003502_pt1 | contig 21577 bp, 12 predicted proteins | sample MAT01_FD_78092 | JGI IMG/M metagenome (GOLD analysis project Ga0105044, IMG submission 78092) | Freshwater microbial communities from Lake Fryxell liftoff mats and glacier meltwater in Antarctica - MAT-01 | ecosystem: Environmental > Aquatic > Freshwater > Ice > Liftoff microbial mat | place...
CCTCGTTCGCGTAAAATCGCTCGAAAATGAGCCGGGCGACCCATTTCGTCGTCGCCGGTCACCCACGAATGCGGCAGCGAATCCCCGAGTTCGTCGAGCATCTCCAAAGCCAGTTCGTGACGCTAACCGTCAACGATGTTTATCGCACGATTCGCAGTGCGTCGCCGATCTTTGGCGTCAGCGATCGCGGAACACCGGATGGGGAGACTCCCGAGCCGATGAGGCAGGCGGCGGCACCGGCGACTAAGCCCGATGCGGAGATTGGGTTTGCCACGCCGGGGACGACGACATCGGGCTTGGGCCGCAATGTGATGCCTGGCCCTGCCCCGGAAACCCCATCGGGCAGACCGACCGTGACGACTGTTGCGGCATCGGAAGGAATCGCGACGCCGACGAGCTTCGGTGCATAGGTCTGGAACGCAATGGTACCTTTGCCGGCCCCGTTGGCATCGACTGCTGTCACATAGATTCGCGGTTGAATCTCGAACGATCTCGCGGCGGCTTCGATGCGTCCGACGATCTGAATTGCGTATCGCCCCGCCTCGGTAACGGTCACTTCCAGCGATTGTTCGTACGTCGCAGAACCGGTCGTTCGCGACAACCGGACCGGTGCGGCAAACGATCTGGCGACGAGAACGAGGTCGTCGGTTGCGATCGTCTTGCCGGTGGGGTCGCGTTGACGCAACAACTGGAACGAGAGCATCGCAGCGGCATCGATGTTCACTTCGCTGAGGTCGTCTCGTGGTTCGCGCCACTGCATACTGAAGCGCAATTTCGTGCCGGCGGGTATCGTTTGGGTGGCCGCGCCATCGCTGCCGATCGACCCGAGGAAGTTGATCTCCGGCGTCCACGAACCGTTCGGCACTTTGGTACCTTCGGTCGCGAACTCCATGATCCCGTTACCGTCCGCATCGAGGAACGAACCCGACCAGACGCTGCCCACCGATGGGCTTGCGGCCTGCACCCACGTGGGACGTGACCGGGCGTTCGAAGGTAATCGTCGCGATGATGTCGATGCACCGGCAATCCGCGCGTCGAGTAGCAAGCTCAGATCGCTCATCCCATCGAGCGCGTAACCATCTTCCCAGACGAGCGTGTTGAGAATAACTCGGCAGGTTTTCAGCTCCAGTAGATCGGTCCTCAACTTCGCGAGCCGATCGTATTTCGCCTTGAACGCAGCTTCGTCGTCTTTCAATTTTAGGAACGCCTTCTGTGCGTTTTCGCGGCGCACTCTCGGTTTGTCTTCGTCGCTGAGGTCGCCGAACGCTTTGCGATATTCTTCGACGGCTACATCGCGACGGATGCCGAGGATTTCCGATTCGGCGATCAGTTCTTCCGACCGCGTTTGCACCGCAATCGACGAACTCGGCAGACCATAAATCGCCTGAGCGAGCGATTGAATTTGGTGAATCGCAGCAGGATCGACGCGAATCAGCAGGAGTTCGGCTTCGGGTGCGGCAATGCGCACATTCGTTGCGGCGAGTTGTCCCGATGGCGATTGCACGGACTGCGGTAACGGCGAGATCGTGGCGGAGATTTCGGCGGTGAGGTCGATGAGCCGGGCGTTCTTTGGCAGTGGTCCCGTGAAGTCGGTGCCGATAATCGCGACCCGCGAACCAGCACCGCGAAAGCCGCTCGCATGAAGGTTCGCAAGCCCCGACGATACGAGAAACTGCGCCGCATCGAACGGCTTCGCCGCCATTTTCGGCGAATCAACTGCCCAACGCGGCAAGCGAATTGTGTGGAAATCCGGCAACTCTGCAAGCTTTAGAAGGTCGGCGGCATTCGACGCGGTGAGCGTCAAAAGCGGGCCGACTGCACCTTCAATCGATGCGGTGGGAACGCGGGTTTTAATCTTCAATCGCATGTCGCGCCCGCCATCGGGAATCGGTGCATACGCGATAAACTCGACGCGAATCGGCTGGTTCTGCCTCTCGGCGTCTGCCAACAGCATTCGCACATCGGGCGCGTACTTCGGCGATGTGCCAGGCGGCACGGTTGTCAAGGCAGGCGGGGCAGAAAGTTCCGGCAGCACTTCGATAATTCGCAACGGCAACAGCGAGCGAAACGGCTGGTTGAGTTGATCGCGCGGGATGTCGTTGAAGAACCAGCCCGTCGGTAGATCGCGTAGATCCGTCAGCAGGTTCGCAACGCGCCCGGCAGGGATTGCGCCGCGAACCCGCGAATAGCCTGCGTGGTCGTAGCCGACGTTTTCGCGGAAGCCGAGCCGCGTGAGTTGGGCCGCCACTTGATCGTGGAACAGATGCTGTTCGGGTTGGTCCAGACCTGAGGTGATCTGTGCCTGAATTTCCACGAGTTTCGTGGTGTCTTCGGGCAACTTGACATCGACGCCACGAGTGATGACTGTCTGGATTCGCGGGTCGGTGATGAGCGAGTTCACCGCCTTCGTTGGCAACGTTCCGTACAATCGCTCTGCCGTCGGATCGAGGATATCGAGGTCCGCATCGGGCTTGTCATCGGCTACAAAACCGAGTTTCGCAAGGAACTCCGACATCGTGCGAAACTGACGCACCCGCTCATCGCGACCCGCTTGAATCCGGTAACGCAGATCGACGTGAACCGACTCCGGTTTTGCGGGAGAAACCACCTGTGCGGAGGCCGCATTCGTAGCGCCGACAATCGCACTCGCCGCGAGCATCCATCGAGCGAGACCGGAACAACGTAAGCGCATAGCATCCTCGCGGTGGCGAGCCGACAAAAAGCGTAACCTAATACAGTCTGTCGTCCGCGAGCATTCGTGCCAAGTACGGAATTCCAAATATCGTTCGGCAAATCGCTCAAGTCGCAACACCGAACCGCCCAAGCGTCAAAATTGGGTACAAACGAAGCCGATCTCGAAACGTATGCCCTTCGACATCTGTGTAAATTATACATTCGATTAAACGGCCGTGGAGCGACCATGAAAATACTTGCTCGCTTGTTGTCTGCGGTGATTGTTGTCGCTTTGCTCACCGAAGTTGGCATCGCGCAAGTTCCGAAGGCACCGGTGACTCCTGCGAAAACTTTTGCCGAGTGGATCGCGGCGCTGAAGGGCAACGACGGTAATCTTTGCAGAGAAGCGCGAGATGCATTGCGGCCCGATGGTCCATACAAAGACGTTGCGATTGCGGGCCTTATTGAGGCTCTCGACGATGAGGCAAATTACAACTGTTTCGTCGAGACCCTTTCCGATTATCAGGCGGCAGCGGTGCCGAGCCTGATTGCCGCGCTGAAACGGCGTGAGGCGGGCGTTCGCGCCGGTGCGGCGATGTGTTTGGGCCTGATACGGCCGCGGCCGATCGAGACGGTTCCCCTGTTGCTCATTGTGATGAAAGATGCGAATGCGAATGTTCGCGGGTCCGCAGCCGGTAGTCTCGGCAGTTTGCGAATCGCGACGGACGAGGTGATTGCGGCACTCATTTTGGGATTGAACGATCCTGTCATCGGTGTTCGCGAAAATAGCGCAATTTCGCTCGGCGAATTGGTCCGCAAGCCGGGGCCAGCGATCCTGGCACTCACAGAGTTACTGATAGTAAAAGACAATGGCGTAGAGTGGCTGGACGGAGTGCGAACGAGTACTGCCGACGCAATCGCATCAATCGGGCCCGCGGCTGCGGTCGCCGTTCCGGTGTTGATCGCTGCACTTCGAAATAAACAACAACGCCACAACGGGAGGAATTTCGCGCTCGCGCTCGCACGGATCGGGCCAGCCGCCAAGGAAGCGGTACCAACACTCATCGTAGTCTTGAAAGAGACCGACGATTCGTTTTACCGCTGTGTCGCGCTGGTTTTCGGAACGGGTCGCAACCTTCGACCGGTGATGGTTTTCGTCAAGGGATGCTTTGGAAGTCGCCCTCATGAGTTCATGATAGAACAGCTTGAAGACGTTCATTGGGCTCGTAGAGAATTGCGTAAAGCAATCATTCACACACTCGGTGCGATTGGCCCCGATGCCGCGATCGCCGTACCGACGCTGATCGATTTTGTGAAAGACCGGATGAGCCTCGAGAATGAGAACGCAATTGCTGCGTTGGGTGCAATTGGACCGGCAGCCAGAGCAGTTGTCCCGCTATTGATCCAACTGCTGGCAGTGAATCCTAACGATGGTGAAGTTGTAGAAACCCTCGGTAAAATCGGGCCGGACGCGAAGGCTGCCATTCCGGCGCTCATGGCCACCGTCCGCAATCGCGAACGCGATTCTTCGCATCGAAAAGCGACCGCAGAAGCCATCGCTAAAATCGATCCGGCTTTGGCCGCCAAAGAGCGTTTGGACATCGCGCACCTCGATGTTCGACTCGGTAAAATTCCCGCCGTGAGTTTGCTTCCCCGTGCCCCGGTGACCGTGGAGCAAAAGGCGCGTATCGTGGCGTGGATTGCTGCGCTTGCAGATACGCAAAGCCCGGATTTAGGCTTCTCTGGTACTGAGACGGGGCAGAACTTCGCGCCAATTCCCGGTCAGCGACGGCGGCAAGTGATTTTATTCGACGGCAAAAAACATCGCACTTCTGAGGCATTCCGGAAATTGGTCGAAGCTGGTCCCATCGCACTGCCGTTCCTGTTGGCAGCAGTCGACGACCCAAAACCCACTCAGTTACGAGTCAGTGATTCCTTCGGCACGCTGATCGTTGGCGGCGGTTACATCGTTGGCAATCCGGTCAATCCTCTTGAAACACGAGCGATTGGCAAACTGGAACTCGGTAAAAAAGAAGAAAGTGCGGATCCGGATTTCGATAGCGGATTCCAGAAAACGTACACCGTAAAAGTCGGCGACATTTGTTACGTAGCCATCGGTCAGATAACCGGTCGTTCGTACGAAGCGGTAAAGTACGTTCCAACCGGGATCGTCGTGGTGAACAGTACGTCGGCGTTCCCAAAAGCACCGAAGCAACTGCGAGCAATTTGGGCGGGTAACGACCACACGAAATCGCTCCTCGATTCGTTGTTTGTCGACTACGCTACCGAAGGCATTTTCAACGGCAGTTCGTTAAACGGTTGGTCGGAAGGTAGCCGCTTTCAAATCGAGGCAACGATCCGCCTGCTGTACTACTTCCCCGAAGAGACAGCCACACTCATCGCCGCCCGGTTGAAATCGCTGGATGTATCGGTCGCGACTGTGGAACAATCGATCCAGCGCGACGTGAAAAACCGCGTCGCAACTGTCGCTTTCATCCAGTCGGTGACGTGGTGTCAAGCGGCACCGATTCGCGAGGCACTGGCCGACATCGCCAAACGCACTGACGATCCACAAATCAAAAAAGCGTGCCTCAACAGCCCATAAATTTCTCGTCACGTTCCGATTTCGCGGATGCCGTCGTCGGCGGCTGTCGGTGCGATGACGGGTTGCATCAGGAATGGGCCTTTCCAGGTGATGCCGAACAGCGTGCCGTCGATCTGCCACGTTCCCTGAATGCTGCCTTCTCCGTCGGGGCCGCCGTCGTAGGTGACGGCGTGTTTGTTGAGGTACTGCTTGACCATGACGACGTGGCCATTCGCCGGGTTGCATTCGCCGCGAACGGTGAACGGCCCGACGATGTCCGTGCCGGAGCCGACGATTCGTTCGCCCTTAAAACGCAACTCGAACTCGCGCATCGTTTGTCGGCCGAAGCCTTCCTGTTGCCAAAACCCGCGCCAAACACCCGAAGGATACATGCCACGCCCTCGCTTGCGAAATCCATACGCTATGCCCCATGATACGCACCCGAGGTATGCGGCCGAACCGGTTTTTCGTATCGTTTGGGAATGAAACCAGTGGGTATCAAACCGTACGTCTGGATGCTCTGCGGTTGCGGGTGGTTTTCGATCATGGCGCTCACCGCGCGTTCGCTGGCCGACACGTGCGACTGGCAAGTTGTCGCCGTGTTTCGCAGCGGGCTGGCTTGCCTAATCGCGTACGTCGTCGCGAAAATCACAAGAACGCCGCTGGTGTTTCTTCGCCCACGAATGCTGTGGGTGCGAAGTGTCGCGGGCAGTTGCAGCATGGTTGCGGGGTTCTTTGCCTTCGCGAAGATGGATACTTCGACCGTACTGACATTCACGAACACCTTCCCCGTGTGGGTGGCGTTACTGTCGTGGCCGTTGCTCCACGAGAAGCCGACATCGGGCGTGTGGCTCGCCGTCCTGTGCGCGGTGCTCGGCGTCGGCGTGACACTACGGCCATTCGACGGGGCGGTGCCGTTCCTGCCCGCCGCATCGGCGGTGTTCGCATCACTGACGACGGCGATTGCGATGCTCGGGCTGAACCGCCTGAAGGGCGTCAAACCGCTCGCCGTGATCCTGCATTTTTCCTTCGTATCGACAATATTTTCCGCCGTGGCGTTGTTGTTGTTTCCATGTACGCACGGCATCGAACAACTTTACGCACCGATCACGTTGGTCAAGCTCGGCGTCGTCGGGCTGACGGGGACCATTGGGCAACTGTTCCTCACGTGGGCATTCTCGAGCGGTTCGGCCACGAAAGTCTCGGTGGTCGGGCTGTCGCAAGTGGCGCTGGTGATGTTCCTCGAAGCGATGCTGGGCTGGAAAACCATCGACCTGCTCAACGTCGTCGGCACAATGCTCGTGCTCGGCCCTACCGGCTGGCTGATGGCCCGCGAACGCAAACCGCCGATAAAACCCGACGAAACCGACCTCGCTGAAGCCGCGATCGAGTGATTCGCCGTTGACGGAATTGCGCGAAGAGCTAATCTAATATTAGGCTGAGTGGCGGAATGGCAGACGCAGTCGACTCAAAATCGACCGCCGAAAGGCGTGTGGGTTCAAGTCCCTCCTTAGCCAAATCCTTTGCAATGAGCGGACGGAAATGTCCGCTCATTGCATTTTGCGACGAGGTTATTGCGACAAGCACGTTCATACCGTTACACTGTCGTTCCCACCAAAACTTGGAGTGAACGTCGTGCGGCACTCGATCTCGTTCGTTCTGCTGTTCGTGTTGGAACCGAACATCGTTGCTGCGCCGGTTGCCGATTTTACGACTGGCGTGAAGCCAATTCTTGCGAAGCACTGCCTCGCGTGTCATGGCGAAGCGAAGTCTCGCGGCGGTTTGCGCCTCGATTGGAAGGCCGATGCGCTGAAAGGCGGCGACAACGGCAAGCTGTTTGCTGCGGGGAAACCGCGTGAGAGTGCGATCTGGCACCGCGTGACGGCAACCGATGACACCCGGATGCCACCGAAGGGCGAGCGGCTTTCCGCGACCGAAATCGGCATCCTCGAAGTGTGGATCGCAGGTGGTGCGATTTGGCCCGACGATGGTTCGACGGCCACGAACCCGAACGACTGGTGGAGCTTTCAGCCGATCCGCAAGCCGACAACCGTTGCGGGCGAAAACCCGATTGATGCTTTAATACAAGCGAAACGGAAAGCGAAGTCGCTCGCCCCTTCGCCGCCTGCGGATCGCCGCACGCTCATTCGCCGGCTGCATTTCGATCTCGTCGGCTTGCCCCCATCGCAGCAAGAAGTCGATGCGTTCGTGGCGGATCGATCCCCCGATGCCTACGAGAAACTCGTCGATCGACTGCTCGCATCGCCGCACTATGGCGAGCGTTGGGCGCGGCATTGGCTCGATGTCGTTCACTTCGGCGAAACGCACGGCTACGACAAAGATAAGCCGCGAACGAACGCATGGCCGTACCGCGACTACGTGATTCGTGCCCTGAATTCCGACAAGCCATACGGGCGATTCGTGCAAGAACAGATCGCGGGGGACGTGCTGTTTCCCGGCACCGTCGATGGCATCGAGGCACTCGGTTTCCTGTCGGCCGGCCCGTGGGATTTCATCGGCCATGCCGAGTTGCCCGAGTCGAAAATCGACGGCAAAATCGCCCGGCACCTCGATCGCGATGATTTCGTCGCCAACACGATGAGTACCTTCATCGGGTTGACCGTTCACTGTGCGCAATGCCACAATCACAAGTTCGATCCGATCAGCCACGAAGACTATTACCGCCTGCAAGCGGTGTTCGCAGCGATCGACCGGACCGACAGAGTGTACGATATCGACCCCGCGATCGCTGCGAAGCGTGCGACACTGGAATCGCGCAAAGCCGATGCCAACTCAAAGGCAAAATTGTTGCGGAACCAAGCGGGTGCGGAACTCGTTGCCATCGAGAAACAGATTGCCGACGCCACAACATCGGCCATAGGGCCGAAGCCCCCCGAACACGGCTACCATTCGACACTTTCTACAAAACAAAACGAGACGAAGTGGGTGCAGATCGATCTCGGTACCAGCTTGAAACTCGAGCGAATCGTGCTTCGGCCATGTCACGACGACTTCAACAATATCGGTGCGGGGTTCGGTTTCCCCGTGCGCTTCCGGATCGAGCTTTCGGATGATGCGGAGTTTCAAAAGGGTGTAGACATCCTCGCGGACGAAACCACGAAGGACTACGCGAATTCCGGTTTGACTGCGTACGCAGCGATGGCAGGCGGAAAAAGCGGGCGATACCTGCGGGTGATTGCAACGAAACTCACGCCGCGACAGGATGATTTCATCTTCGCGCTCGCCGAGTGCGAAGCATTCGATGCGAGCGGCAAAAACGTCGCGGCTGGCAAACCGGTGTCGGCACGCGATAGCATCGAAGCGCCGATCCGCTGGCGAAAATCGAACCTGACCGATGGCATCTACCCAGCCGCGCCGAAATTCATTGCCGACGATTTGGCAAAACGGAAACAGTCGCGCGACGAGTACCTCCGCAAAATGCTCGGCGATGGCGGTGTGAAGGAACTGGCGGTACACGAGGCGATATCTCGCGAGGTCGATGCGAAACTTCTCGCGTTATCCGGCTCGAGGCGCGTGGCGTTTATCGGTGCGGTTCACACGGGTGGTGGGAACTTCATCGGAACGGGGGCGAGTGGCGGCAAGCCGCGGCCGATTGCGATACTCCCGCGTGGCGATGTCACCAAACCCGGCAAGGAAGTCGCACCGGGCGTGCTACCGATACCTGGAGTCGCCGCACTTTCGCTCCCCGCGAATCACACCGAAGGCGATCGCCGTGCGGCACTCGCGAAGTGGCTCAGCGATGCGAATCACCCGCTCACGTGGCGCGTGATGGCGAATCGCGTGTGGCAGTATCACTTCGGTCGCGGCCTCGTCGACACGCCGAACGATTACGGCAAAATGGGTCAACTGCCATCCCACCCGGAGTTGCTCGATTTCCTTGCCAATGAGCTACGCGAGCATCAGTCGCTCAAGAAGTTGCACAAGTCGATCGTCGCCAGTGATACGTATCGATTGTCTTCGGAATCGAACCCGGCGAATGAAACGATCGACTCGGAAAATCGCTATCTCTGGCGGCAGAACCGGCGGAAACTCGAAGCCGAGGCGATACGCGATTCGATCTTGCTCGCGGCGGGGAAACTCGACCGGAAAATGGGCGGCCCGAGCTTTCAGGATTTCGTCGTCGAGAAACCGGAGCATTCGCCGCATTACCTGTATCACCTCCACGATCCCGACGATGTGCGTTCGCATCGCCGCACGATTTACCGCTTCGTGGTGAGGTCGCAGCAGCAGCCGTTCCTCGCATCGCTCGATTGTGCGGACCCGTCGCTTTCCGTCGATAAACGCAACCAGACGTTGACCCCACAGCAGGCGCTGGCACTCCTCAACAACAACTTGAGCGTGGCGATGGCGAAGCATTTCGCCACCCGCGTCGAAGCACTCGCCACCGATGACGCGGGCCGGATCAGCGCCGCGTTCCAGTTGGCCATCGGGCGGGAACCCTCCGCACAGGAACGCGACACGCTTGTCGAGTACGTGCAAAAACATGGCCTCGCCAACGGTTGCCGCGTGATAATGAACCTTAACGAGTTTGCCTTCGTGGATTAAATCATGGACCGTCGTCAGTTTCTGTCGCTGTCGTCTGCGAGCCTCGGTGGGATTGCTTTGGCGAGCATGACGGCCGGTGCGGTGCCACACCATAAACCGCGTGCGAAGCGCGTCGTGCAATTGTTCATGGCGGGTGCGGCGAGCCACGTCGATTTGTTCGATTACAAGCCCGAGTTAATCAAACGACACGGGCAGGCGGCCGACTTCGGCGAGCCGGTCGAGGTATTCCAGAATGGCCTCGGGCCGTGGCTGAAACCGGTCTGGGACTTCAAACCTTACGGCAAAAGTGGCAAGCACCTCAGCGAGGTCGTCTCCCCGCTCGGCGACGTCGTCGACGACATGGCATTCGTACACAACGTCGTCGGTAAAACCGGCGTTCACTCGCAAGGCACGCTGTTGCAAACGACGGGGTTCAACCGCCCCGGTTTCCCCGGCATGGGTTGCTGGATCAGCTACGGTCTCGGGAGCCTGAACGACAATCTGCCGACGTTCGTCGTGCTTCCGGACCATCGCGGGCTGGCCTCGAATGGCACCAAGAACTGGGACTCCGCATTCCTGCCCGCACACCATCAGGGCTGTGCAATCTACCCCGGCACGAAGAACCCGATCGAAGACCTCTTCCCCGATGAACGCGCGAAGTTCATCACGCGGGCAGCGGATGCGTCCGCAATCGATGTCCTCGCGAAAATGAACCGCGAACACGCGGCTACACGCGGCGGTGACGACCGACTCGATGCCCGTATCCGCAGTTACGAACTCGCCGCGAAAATGCAGCTCGCCGCACCGGAGGCGCTCGATATTACTAAGGAAACGAAGGATACGCTGGCGCTCTACGGCCTCGATCATGGCCAGACGAAGTTCGATGCCGAAATCAACCCGATCGAGGAGATCGACGCCTTCGGCAGAAAGTGTCTCGTGGCGCGACGGCTACTCGAACGCGGCGTGCGTTTCGTGCAGATTTTCAGCGGAAACGACAACGGCTTCCCGAGGCGGAACTGGGATAGCCACGAAGATGTCAAACGCGATCACGGTCCGCTCGCCATCGGTATGGCACGCGGTGCGGCGGCACTGATTCGCGATCTCAAGCGGCTCGGAATGCTCGACGACACGATTATCTTGTGGACGACTGAGTTCGGCCGAATGCCGAGTTCGCAAGGTGGCAAAGGCCGCGATCACAACCCGTACTGTTTCACGAACTGGCTGGCCGGCGGCGGCATTCGCGGTGGCACGACTTACGGCGCTTCCGACGACTTCGGCTACAAGCCCGCCGACCGCAAACACCCGACCGAAGTCTACGACATTCACGCGACGATCTTGCACCTGCTCGGCATCGATCACACGAAACTGACCGTCCGCAACAACGGCATCGATCGCCGCTTAACCGACGTTCACGGCCACGTGATACAACCGTTACTCGCGTAACGCCTTTTCGTTCTGCTCCCGCACGTACTCTTTGAACGCGCCAATGTTGTAGCTGATGAACAAGAACGCACGATCCAATGCGATGAACGTGACATCCTCCGGGTCGTCGGCGTAATCCTTGCGCAAGGCGTACAGTTTCGCAAGCAGTTGGTCGGTATTCGGTTGCATGTCGGCACTCTCGTCGTGTTCGGGGCACCGGTATTCTAGCCATATTGACATTTTCGCGCACCCATGGCTAAAAGATCGGTTTGTGATGTACCCGCAGGTTCCCCTACGGACGGGCGATATGATTCCGCGAAGTAGCGAACCGCTCCGAGCGTGGTTTTGGGTTTGGGATCTCCTCGCCACGTCGTGTGCGTGGCTCCTCGCCGATATCGTGCGATTGCGCTCGGGTCTGGTGCCGATTCTCGCGCCGGACATGCCGCCATTTTCACTGTGCGTCGGCCAGCTTCCACTCGTCCTCATACTGGCGGTCGTCGCGTATCGCATGGCCCAAATGTACGATGTCAATCGGCTGTCGCGGTTCCGTGAAGAACTCGCACATGCCATTAAGGGCGTCGGCTTTCTGGCACTGCTCACCGTTGCGATTACCTTCGCGATGCAGTCGCCGTACCGCCCTCGTGGTGTCTTCGCGTTGTTCCCCATATTCGCCGTTGCGGGTATCGTTTTGTGTCGGAGGCTATCGTGGTTCGCGCTCGGGCGACTGCGAAGCCAGGGCTTCAATCAAAGTCATGCGCTCATCGTCGGGACGGGTCGCCTCGCGCGGCAGACGGCGAAATCGCTCGAAGCGTCGTCGTGGATGGGCATTCAAACCGTCGCTTACGTCGAAGATGAAAAAGCCAAACGTCAGAACGATCTGAACATCGTCGGACCGATCCGCGACTTGGCGAAACTCGTTGCGGACCACCACATCGAGCACGTGTTTATCGCGCTGCCCATGAACCGCTACGGCGATGCGCGCCGCGTCTTCGATATTCTCTCGCAAACGCTCGTCGAAGTCCGCCTCGTGGCCGATGCTCCCGCGATGTCGGGGTTATCGCTGACGACGACGAACCTTCAGGGCATGACGGTCATCGGCCTACGCGAGAGCAACCACTACGGCGTCAACGTCGTCGTGAAACGGATCATGGACGTCGCGTTTTCACTGCTGGGAATCTGTATTCTGTCGCCGTTACTGGCGCTGATCGTGGTACTCGTCAAACTCACGAGTCCGGGGCCGATCCTCTACCGACAAGAACGTTGCTCGGTGAACGGCGACCGTTTCATGATGCTGAAATTCCGCACGATGCGAATCGATTCCGAAACGTTCGGCCCGCAGATGACAGCACACAACGACACGCGGGTTACCCGGCTCGGTGCGTTCTTGCGAACGAGCAATCTCGATGAACTTCCGCAGCTTCTGAACGTGTTACTCGGGCAGATGAGCCTCGTCGGGCCGCGACCGGAACGTCCGTACTTCGTCGATCAATTCAAGAGGACGATTCCGAACTACATGGCACGCCACGCGGTGAAGGCGGGGCTGACCGGTTGGGCGCAAGTCAACGGTTGGCGCGGCAATTCGTCGCTACGCCGCCGCGTGCAATTCGACCTCTATTACATCACGCACTGGAACCCGCTCTTCGATCTGCGAATCATGGTGCTAACTGTGCTGACAATGCTGTTCAAGAAGCAGAAGCACGCGTATTAATCGTGGATCACTAACTCGTGTCATACGATCCGGAGGTCGCGGCACGCTTGCTCGTAGCTCAGTTCCAGATTCAGCGGAATCACTCGCTCGTCGCACAGCCATAGTGGTAACGTCGGCAACGGCTCGCCAACGATCATGGAGTGCGACCACGCTTCCAACCGTGCCCGCGTACCGCGAGTCACCCACCGGCACGATGTTGCATAAATGGGTGGCCCATCGGCCGACATCGTCCGATCCGGATGCCCAATGAACCCCATTAATTGGGCGTACAAATTAAACCGGCGTGTCGTCACGAGATCCACGACGCAGACGGACACTCCCTTACGAAGCAGGGCGGCGCACTTGGCGACGAAGGCTAACCGCGTCTCGGGGCGATCTTTGTTAGCCGGGCTGACGAGTTCAATAGCCGCAACCAATTGTCGTTCGCGTTCCATGTCGTAAATGCGGATTTCATACTCGTAATCGTCGGGGGGATCGGTATCGACCGCGACGACGGGAAATGTTTGAGTCCACGTGGCGGTTACTGTGGCTGTGGCAGTACCGCCTACTCCTTGATCACTCGATTCCCCGAACGTTGGCACATCGTCGATTTCCAATGCTCCAACGTCGATTTCCATCGTAGTCCCCAAGTGGACGCGCGGCTCAGCGACATATTCTGGCGGTAGCAGCTTCGACAACTGTTGCACGATGCACCCCGGCCACATGGCGTGGAAACCTTCCCACGACGATCGTTTGCTCACGGGGAGTCGAAAATGATCGCGTAGCGGCATGAGGAACCTCTTTCGACACCCGGTTATTCTCAACTCAGCGAGAGCGGCATCGGTTCCCAGGAATAATCGAACGGGGCATCGACGGTCTCTTCGCTTTCGCCGCGATCGCGGAATATGTGCAGCACGCGGAAGCGGCTAACATCGTCGAACTTTGGCTCGGGATAAGTGTCCGATTCGAACTGGTTGCCGGGCGAGTAATCGTGGATCATCACGCGGACTTTCGGCACCCCGTGGAAATGATGTTCCTCTGCGCGTTTACGCCCGCCATGCACATCGTAAAGTTCGAGCACCGAGCGCAGAACTTGTTCGAGGCGTTTGTGCCCGACGCCTTGTTCGAGGTAGATGAGATCGATGTGCAATGTGCGTAACACCTGATGCATATGCTGTCGAACGCGGGCACCGAACAGCCGGTGATACGGTGGGCCGATCGGGCGAAGTGCCTCCGCGCCGTCGGAGTTTTTGCCAGTGGTCGGGTCTTCCCACAGTAGCGTTTCGATAAACCACCAGTGCGGGGCAATCCAGAATCCGCCGCCATCGGGGCCGCCGCTCGGTCGCTTGTCGTTCCGCTGATGTTCCTTCACCATAATCGTGGCTTGTTTGATCAGCTTCGTAACACCGCGAATGAACCGGCGTCGCAAGCGAATGTCGCCACGGCGTGCCAGTCGTTCGCGCAGCGTCATATCCAGCGTACTCGTGACGCTCGACGCGGGGCCATCGAGGTCTTGCAAGCTCACTTTTAACGGCCACCGCGGGTCGAAGTCGCGTGCCTGCGATTGCTCGGCGTGAACGAGCCGGATCGAAACACTCTCCGTGTCGGCAGGCATTTTTCGCGTGAGAAACCCCCAGCGTTTTAGTTGCGATTTCGCTAACTTCAAATCGGCCGGTAATGCAGAGCCTTCGACATTCACCGTCAGGGGCAAGCGGCGTGTGGGGTCGGTGCGGCGAAACAGAATCACCTGATACACTCCCAAAACGAGGATGCCGGGGACCAACCACGCGGACAGCGCCCCGAGAAAGCCCGTCACGGGCATTGCCGCATCGAGTGCCGGGGCATTCAGTAATCGCCCGCCACATGCGGTAAGAATGAGATCGCAAATGATGAGGCCAACGAAGGTGACACCGAGCGTGATAATTCGCCAGATCGGTACGCCGAAGATCGGTTTACCCACACCCGAACGCCACAGCACGACGGCATCGTCGTTGCGGTTCATACGGCTCGCAACGAGCGAAAGACAGGCCACCAACGCGCAGAGTGAAAGGCCGTAGATCGGTGGAGTGATCCACGTGACGAGCGTCGCAAGAATCAGGTAGCCGAGCAACACGACGCCATCGGCCCCGCGGGGATCGCTCTCGCCGGCTGCGAGACGCAGCTTTTGATCGAAGATCGACACGGGCAGGTAGATACCCGCCGCAATGCACGCTGCGAGTGCCGTCCACAAGCTCATGAGGACGATGAGGTACAGCACGTACGATGTCCGCATTCCGAGTTCGCGCCAGCCGTTAGGGAACGCCCACCACGCGAGCGCCGCCAGTACGCCCCACACGACGAGTACAGCGAATGCAAGGAATGCGAGTCGGGGTATCCGTTGCGGCATCGGCGGCGTGCCGCGGAAGTCGATACCGACGTCGTACTTCAACTGATCGAAGCGATTCGCGCGAACGGCTAGGAATGTGCCCACCCACTGAACCCACGCGATCGGCTGCGTGCGGTGCCATGCTAGCACGCACAAGATGCCGAGAACGAGTGCGGCCCCCGCGAGCGCATCTTGCCACTCAGTACTCGCCATGCGGCCGACGATTTCGAGGCCGATCAGGAACGCAACGACCACGAGCGCCATGCCGCGTTCGGACGAAGGAATCAGACGCTGCACCCGCGGCAATACGGCAGACAGGAGTTTCATAACGCTATTTCATCACGATTGACCAATTTCGCCAACCGCATTCTGGAGAATGACGCAAAATTACAGCGGTCTTGAACTATTGGTGATTGACTCCAGCCACTTTCCACCCACCCATCCGTGGACTCATTCCCGAATTTCGGAACCAACCTAACCCACCAACGACTTACGTCCGATTTCGATCGATTGGATTCACGCCGGAACCAAAGTTTCGGTGGTCCGTTTCGCTAAACCATGCCATTTTCCTTGTCTCCGACACATTCAATCGAGAATCCCGATGCCGAAGTCGGAGGTGTCGTCGGCGTTGGTGACGGGTTCGAGTTCGTTAACGGTTGCGGCTTTGGCGTTCTCTTCGCCTGCGACCACGTCGGCGACGGCGTGGGCTTTTTTGATCGTCTCTTCAGTACTCGTCGGGTCGACGGTTCGACACGTTTCGGTCAGGATTTCTGCGATCGTTTTCAGTTCAGTTTGCCACGCGATCGGATCGACGCCCGCAGGTGTGAGTTGCTGGAATTCTTCCAGCAACAGGATGAACCGCAGTAGGTGCCGGAAGATGATGCCTTCCTGTTTCGTCAGGTCTTTCGACGTGATGTACGTGTTGAAATTCCCGTTGAATTCGAGCACCTCGGCGGCGGCCCAGACGGGTTGCGTTATCACATCGGTAATGTCCGGGTGCGTTGCATCGAACAGCAATCGCAGTTTCTCGGCAAACACCGGCGGGCGTTCGTCCCACGGCACATAATCGTCGTCGGTGTTTTCTTCGCCTTCGGCGGGTGGCACTTTGGCGATCATCAATCCGCGCGCGATCAGTTCGGGGTCGAGCGTCTCGGTGGCGTGTGGGCCGGGCGTGAGTTGATGGGGTACGCGCGCAAATTTTAACAGTGGCCGCGGCAGTTCGAGGACCGATTCAAATGCCTGTATCCGCTCCTCGCGGCTCGCGTTCCCCAAGTGGTCGATGAGGTACGCACCGTACAGCGGATGGCACGCACGGAAGACGAGCAGTTTGTCCATCGCCTCGGTCGGCACCGCGAGCAGTGGCTCGTACGGTTCGGCGGCAACCGGCGCGACTGACGGCGGGCCGTCCGTCTTCACTTCGGGTTCGGGTGGCGTCGGTTCTAGCTTCACGTAGCCCTTGTGGTGCAGGGCTAACAGCATCCGGTTCAACTGCTTCATCCCCGCTTCGATCCGTGGCTGATCGAGCAATCGCTTGCGGATGACGGTGCGAATCTTGTCGATGTCCGGCGAGATTTTCAGCAAGTACGCCAGCAGTCGCCACGGCAGCGGACCCTTGCTGTAGAGGCGGGCGGGCGGCGACGATTTCAGCTTCTCGAAGTCCGCTTCGTTCCAGTATCGCTTGTTGTTATTCCGCGTCGGCTTCTTGCGGAGCATCTCTTTTCGCTTCTTCATCATCGCCGGATCTTTGGTCGTCTCCGGGATCATGTCGAACTGTTTCTTCCACTTCAGAATCCGCACATCGTCTTCGTGCGGGGCGACGTAGACGTGCCCTTCGGTGTCGAACTGCGGACGCCCTGCCCTGCCGAAAATCTGGTGTGCGCTACTCGGGTCGATGATCTTCTCTTTACCGAATGGCCCCTTCACGAGCGAAGTCAGCACCACCGAACGTGCGGGCAGATTGATCCCCGCGGCTAGCGTTTCGGTACAGAGTGCCACGCTGAGCAACTTCTTTTCGAACAGACTTTCGACGACGCGGCGATACTTCGGTAACAGGCCCGCATGGTGAACGCCGACGCCGCGCCGCAACATTTGTTTCAGCTTCGGCCCGACGCCCTGATGCCATTCGAGCAGATCGACTTCCTTGTTGAGTGCGGTTTTCTGCGTCGAAGTGAGTAAATCGAGGCCCTTGAGTTGCTCGGCAATCGACCAGCATTCATCGCGGTTGAACGCGAACACGAGCGCAGGCGTCTTGCGGGTCGCTTCATCGCCCTTCGCCATATCGACGAGCATGTCGTTCAGATACTGATCGCCCACCCAGTGATACGTGAGCGGGATTTTCCGTTCGCGTCCCTCGGCGAGTTCGAGCTTGCGACCGTGACAGCGATCGAGCCAGTTAAGGAATTCGACCGCGTTGCCGACGGTGGCCGACAGGAGCAACAACCGCACGTGTTTCGGCAACAGCGAGAGCGACAATTCCCAGACTATGCCGCGTTCGGGGTCGGCGAAACTGTGGAATTCATCCATGACGACGGCAGAGACGTTCTCGAACGCGAAGCCTTCGGGGTGCAACAACCGGTTGAGCAAAATTTCGGCCACGACGACGAGAATGCGTGCGCCGGGATTGACCTTGCGGTTCCCCGTGACGAGGCCGATCTCGTCTTTGTCGAAGCCCCAGTGCTGTGCGGCGGCCTGCATTTCCTGAAACTTCTGTTCGCAAAGTGCAATCAGCGGCGTCGTGTAATAGGCGACGGACTTCGTGTGAAGTGCCTCGTAAAGCGCCGCCATTGCGATCAGCGTCTTGCCCGTTCCGGTGGGGGCACAGACGAGCACGCCCTGGTCGGTAGTGAACCACGCGAGCAGCGCTTCTTCCTGCACCGGGTACGGCGGGTACGGCAACTGGTCCAGATATTGCGTGGCGAGGTCTTCGCGGGTCGGTATGCTCATGTCGGAATCTTATCGAGAGGCGCATCGAATCGCGGACTTTCCGGGTCGTCGGGGTCGAGGGAGACACTCGAAACCGAACTGCGGCCCATGACGAGCGCGAAGACGGAAGGGACGACAAACAGCGTAGCGATGGTCGACGCGATCAGCCCGCCGACGACGGCCCGACCGAGTGGGGCTGCCTGCCCGCCGTTCTCGCTGAGGCCGAGCGCCATCGGGATCATCCCGGCAATCATCGCGCAACTCGTCATGACAATCGGGCGTAACCGCGACGCCCCGCCTTCGACTGCGGCGGCTTTTCCCTCCTTCAAACTCAGGCGAAGTCGTTCGGCAAACGTCACCAGCAAGATCGCATTCGCGACCGACACGCCGAGCGCCATGATCGCCCCCATGAACGATTGCAGGTTGAGCGTCGTGTTCGTGAGTACCAGAATCGCAATCGAACCGAGTAGCGTGGCCGGGAGTGCGGAGAGTGTAATCAGCGTGAGACGGATCGACTGATAGTAGGCTGTCAGCAGTAGCAGAATCGAAAGCACGGCCGCACCGAGCCCCTTGATTAAATTTGTCTGAATCTGTTCGAGTGCAATCAGCTGTCCGCGCAAGTCGACTCGCACACCTGTCGGTGGATCGCCGACCGACGCAAGCGCTTCATTGACAGCGCGTGAGACTTTGCCGATGTCGTGCGTGCCGACGTTCGCGGTGATGCCGATGAGCCGCCGCATGTTGTAGCGGTCGATGCGGCCGGGCGTCGTGGTTTCGCGAATCTCGCGCACGACATCGCGCAACAACACCGAACCCGCCACCGCGCCGCCGTTCATCGCGACACCTTGCGAGTAGCCGTTACCGCCCGATTCCGAATGCCACGAGCTTCGCACGGGGACGTTGCCGAGTTCGGCAATCGAGTTCATCTGCGGTGGCGGAATCTGCACTTGCACGATGTACGCCTGCCCGTTGGCTGGGTCGCGCCAATAAATCGGCGACATATACCGGCTCGACGCGGTCGCCGGTATCAACGCCCCGCCAATCAGCTTCGCGGTAATGCCCATCGTCGCGGCTTTCTCGCGGTCGATCTGTATGTCGATCGTCGGGTAATCTTGCATCTGGTTGTACTGCAAGTCGCGCAGTTCCGGAATCGATTTGAGCTTCTCGTAAACCAGTTTCGCGTGCGCCAACGTGTCGACCATTTTGTTCCCGCTGACTTGCACTTCGACGACGGTGGGCGAACCGAAACTCATCACCTCGCTGACGAGGTCGCCCGGCTCGAACGACAATCGCAACGTCCCCGCTCGCTTCGCGATTTGTTCGGAGGGCACGCCTTCGTCTTGCCACGTTTTGGTGAGCCACGCCTTTAACCGGTCGGGTAATCGTTCGCGGAGCCTCGTCTGAAATTCCTCAATGCGGATGCCCGAACCCTCGCGCAGCGACACCTTCAGGAGCATTTCCTCCGGTCCGCTCGTCCATTGGTGGACGGCCTGGATCGGGTAGTTCGTCGGGAACATGCCGACGTAGCCAACGGTCATTTTCACGTTGCCCGCACCGGCTTCGTCTTCGATGGCGGCAATCGCTTCCAGGGCGAGTTCTTCGGTGCGTTCGATCCGCGTGCCGGTCGGTGCCATCATCCGCAACTGGAACTGCCCCGCATCCGACGGTGGAAAAATCGCGGTGCCGAGTTGCGTGTAAAGCAACGTCGCCGCGAACGACACGCCGACCAAGTAAGCGAGCACCAGTGGCCATCGCAGCGCGACTAATCTCGACAGTGTTCCCGCATATATTCGCGCGAATGCTGTCGGCGCGCGTGCGACTTCGTGGTGTTCGCCTTTCAGTAACCAGACGCTGAGAACGGGAACGAATGTGCTGGAAAGAAAGTACGATGCGACCATCGCGAGGCCGACCGACATCGAGAGCGGTACAAACAGTTCGCGGGCCGCACCTTCCATGAAGAACGACGGTACGAACACCGCGAGGATGCACAACATCGCCAGCAGTCGCGGCACCGCGGTTTCCTGGTTACCGCGCCGGACCGCACGTGCGATGCTCGGCGTGTGCAACATTTGCGAATGGATATTCTCGACTTCCACCGTCGCTTCATCGACGAGAATCCCCACGGCGAGCGCCAGCCCGCCGAGAGTCATCAGGTTGATCGTCTGCCCGCCGAGCCAGAGGCCGAGAACGGCAGCGAGCAATGCGAATGGAATGTTTAGCACGACGACGATGACCGAACGCCAGTCGCGCAAAAAGATGAGCACCGTCAACCCGGTGAGTACCGCGCCGATCAACCCTTCGATGCCAACGCCGCGCATGGCATTGACGACGATTGGCGATTGATCGAATGCGAAATCGATGTCGATACCCGGCGCGTTCTTTCGCATGTTGGGTAACGCCGCCTTCAGCAAATTGACGACGTCAATCGTCGAGGCATTGGATCGCTTGGTGACGAGCATGTACACGGATCGCCGCCCGTTGACGAGCACGTAGCCGGTGGTAATGTCCGAACCATCGGTGATGTCGGCCACATCTTTCAGGAACACCGGATTCGGGCCGAGCTTCACGGGAATTTTGCCGAGTTCAACCTGTGGATTTGCACCGACCATGACGTTCGAGTTAACGAGAAAGTTGCGGTCGTCGATCCGAATGTTCCCCGTCGGCGACACGGCATTCCCCGCCCCGACGGCCTCGGTAATCAGTTCGAGCGTGACGCCTTGTTTGAGGACATCTTCGGCTCGCACGCTGACGACGATCGCACGTTGATTGCCGCCGAACGCGGGCGGCGTCGAGATGCCGTCGATGCTCGCGAACATCGGCCGCACTTTCAGCGTGGCGATATCCTGTATGTCCTTGATCGCGAGTTTATCGCTCGAAAGCACGAGGTAGCCGATCGAGGCGCTGCCGACATCGTGCCGCGTGACGAACGGCGGAACCGTACCCGGCGGCATCATGAATCGCGAGCGATTGACCGAGGCAACGACCTCAGCCATCGCCTGCGCCATGTCGGTGCCGGGGTGGAACACGACTTTGATCAGCGTCATGCTCTGGATGTTTTTCGATTCGACGTGCTCGATACCCGACACGTATAGCAGGTGAAATTCGTAATAATTCGTCAGCAATCCTTCCATCTGCTGCGGACTCATCCCGCCGTATGGCTGACAGATGTAAATCACCGGTTGATTCAGATTCGGAAAGATGTCCACCTTCGCGCGCGACATCGCGAGGAAGCTGCCGACGACGACAGCGAGGACGCCAACCATGACGGTGTACGGGTGACGCAAAGCGAAGATGATGGGGTTCATACGAATAATATAAGCGACGCACGGCGAACGAACCAGAATCGACCTTGCCCGATACGCTCTTGATACTTGTCCGC
>Ga0105044_10003505_pt1 | contig 21554 bp, 20 predicted proteins | sample MAT01_FD_78092 | JGI IMG/M metagenome (GOLD analysis project Ga0105044, IMG submission 78092) | Freshwater microbial communities from Lake Fryxell liftoff mats and glacier meltwater in Antarctica - MAT-01 | ecosystem: Environmental > Aquatic > Freshwater > Ice > Liftoff microbial mat | place...
CACCCTTGACGTCTGCACTCCGCCACTAGAGTGCCCACCTCGCTGCGCTGGTAGCTCAATTGGATAGAGCAACAGACTACGGATCTGTAGGTTGGAGGTTCGAGTCCTCCCCGGCGCGCCAAGAGATAACCCCCTGGGAAACCAGGGGGTTATCTCTTTTTATAGCCCTAAGCACAATAGCCCGAAAATTGCCACCGGGGAAACAATGGGGAAACAATGGTGCAGAATACGACCTCTTGGCCAGTGTTTTGGGTGCTGGCGGATGGTGTGGTGGAGCCAGCGGAATCATGGCCAGACACTGGCGGCGTCCGACCATTGGGGTACCCACCGCACAGCGTCGACAGGGGCCCGAACCTAGTCCGGCATCGGCTCCAGCAGCCCCGGCTCGTCGCGCCTGTTGTTCGAGACCCCGAACCCCACCCGCCATCGACGCCAGGCCGTTGCCGGTGACGGGACGATCAGCGGCGCGACTTCGTCCCAGGGAGTGCTGCCTGCCAGCCAGGCGTCGAGCTGGTCATCGGCAATGGTCAGCGGCATGCGGTCATGGACCGGCGCCACCGTCTGGTTGGCGGGCACGGTCATGAGGATCACCTGAGCGGCGTCCCCATCGTTCTGCCATAGGGCGCCGATGGCCACCAGACCGCCGGAAACCGGTGCGAAAGCGAAGGGCGTGGCCTTGTCGCCCTTGGCCTGGGCTGGCTGCCACTCGTAGAATGCGGTGGCTGGGATGCAGCAGCGCTGTTGGCGGACCACCTGCTGGAACAGGCGCTTCCCGGCCGCCTCCTCGCCGCGGCAGTTCACCAGCAGGCGGCCGCGCAGTGCAGGCGGATTCCAGCCCCAGCGCATGAGACCGAGCCGGCGGCCACGATCGCCCCCAAGCAGCACCGGGACCTGCCGGGTCGGGCAGACGTTCCACGATGGCTGCCACTCGACCTCGGGGCCACCAGCTGCCCAGCGCTGGCGCATGGCAGGGATGGTCTCGTTGTTCACGAAGCGTCCGCACATGGGGCGGAGCTTCGACTCCTGCTGCCCCTTGCCACCGGCGATCTGGGGGCGGGACTCATTTGTCCGCTTAGGCACCCGCCATCATGATGTGCTCGTCCTCCGCTCGCTGGTGCAGCCCGGAAGCGGCGGCAGACCAAGGATCAGGTGGATCTGAGGTAGCGGATGAGCCGGTGGAGGTGGTGACACCGGCGCTAGGACTCACCCGCAGTCATTCAGACTACCAGAGCCTGTCGCCCCTAGTCGTTTCAAGCTGGGCCCGCAACGGCTCCGCATCGCCAGCAAAGGCGTCAAGACCGGTATCCTGCTCGATTCGCTGGATCGAGACCAAGTACCTGTCGAGCGGCCCACGTGGGTTGCCCTCATTCGGGATCTCGAATGCCAGGGCTCGTTGAGTCGACGAATGGCGGCCAATGATTATCGAGAAGCAAGTCGCTGGGATAGCGACGCCGGCCTTGAAATACCCCGGAGACGTCGATTAAACCGGGCCATTGATGACGATCACCGGACCTACCCGCTCGGCCCATCCACCTCCATGCCCTGACCGACCTGCGATCGCAACTTCCAGAGCCTCCCAAATGCCGGCGTTCAAAGCATGGGGCTGTGGAATGATGTTCGAGCAGGCAAAGGTCGCCAGGAAGCCCTCAGCACCGTACCGGCTGAATATGGCATAGGCCGGGGCCAAGTGGCCGCGATCGAAGCCGGAGGACGTGTAGTCACGATGGGCGACGTGGGCGCTGGTCCGGAAGTCAGTCTGGAATGTTGATGGTCTAGTCGGCTCTTGGCCGGGATGTTGGCTTATACCTACGCACTCTGCGCACTACCGGATCTGACGAGGAACCAGACATCAGGCAGGTGCGGGCTTCATGCTCAGGACTTCTCGTGCAAGGCCTTGAAGTAGGCGATGGTCCGCTGCAGGCCGTCATCCAGGGCCACGCTAGGCTGCCAACCGAGACGGCTCTTGGCCAAGCTGATGTCCGGCTTGCGTTGGCGGGGATCGTCGGACGGCAGTGGGAGATGGATCAGTTTGCTGTGGCTGCCGGTAAGGCGGATGACGTTCTCTGCCAGTTGGCGGATGGTGAACTCGCTTGGATTGCCGAGGTTCACCGGTCCGGGCAGGTCGGCAGGGGTCTCCATCATGCGCAGCAGGCCCTCCACCAGATCGTCGACGTAGCAGAACGAGCGGGTTTGGGCCCCATCGCCGTAAAGGGTGATGTGCTCGCCTCTCAGGGCCTGCATGATGAAGTTGCTCACCACCCGACCGTCATTGGGATGCATGCGCGGCCCATAGGTGTTGAAGATGCGCACCACCTTGATGTCGAGCTTGTGCTGGCGATGGTAGTCGAAGAAGAGGGTCTCGGCGCAGCGCTTGCCCTCGTCATAGCAGGAGCGGATGCCGATGGGGTTGACATTGCCCCAGTAGCTTTCGGTCTGCGGATGCTGGTGGGGATCGCCATACACCTCGCTGGTCGAAGCCTGAAGGATCCGCGCCTTCACCCGCTTGGCCAAGCCCAACATGTTGATCGCGCCATGTACGCTGGTCTTGGTGGTCTGCACAGGATCGTGCTGGTAGTGGACGGGCGAGGCCGGACAGGCCAGATTGAAAATCCAGTCGATTTCGAGGTAAAGTGGGAAGCAGACGTCGTGGCGGATGACCTCGAAATGGGGGTCCGACAACAGGTGGGCGATGTTGTCCCGGGTTCCGGTGAAGAAATTATCGACGCAAATAACGTCGCACTGCTGACCCAGCAGGCGCTCACACAGATGCGAGCCGATGAAACCGGCGCCGCCGGTGACCAGGACGCGGGTGCGAAGGGGATTCTTCATGGTTGGCCTTCAAAACAAAAGAAGTTAGACTGGCAAGTTGGCGGTGACTGCAACAAAGCAAGGGCAGGAAATCCTGGGCCTAGCTCGCTTGCGCCTGCCTCACTTGCGGCTGGACACCTGTGCCAACCCGGCGCCCTCGGCAGGCCGGGATCAGTGCGCGGTTGGCGGGGGCGTGAGCTCAATGGCCCTCGGTTAAGGGCCGGAACACCGGAGCAGCCTGCTGAGGCGGGCTGCTTTTCACCTGCCGAGTGCAACTCGGCGCGCCCAGGCGGCCCTTATCCGAGGGCCGCCTGGGCGTGAGCTGGCACGGCGGGAGAACACCAATCCCTGGACAAGACTGGCTTTGCCTTCTCTGATTGACCCGCACCATGCCCATGGTCTATGTTGCAACCCTGCGAGGCAGACTGAACCATGAGCACCACGGCAGATACCCTGTCCATAAGTGAACCGCACGGCGTTGCACCATTGACCTTGGCCGACGTTCAAGAGGTGGTGACGCGCCGCTGGCTGGTCGCCGTGGTATGCGCCGTCGTCGTCGCGGCCCTCGTCATCCTGGTGACCAGATCGATCACCCCGTTGTACGAAGCCAAAGCGGTCCTGACCATCGACTACGGGACGCGCACCCTGGAATTCCAACGCGACAACGACGCCCAGCGTCTGGAGATCAGCGGCCTTAATACCGTCCGCGACCAGCTCATAGCCGTGCCGGTGCTCCGCGCCGTCATCGACAGCCAGAAGCTGATGCAGCAGCCGGCCTATGCCAGGGTCGCTGATCCGGTCAGCCTCCTGCGCGACCGGGTCAAGGCGACAACCTCCAAGGATAGTCTGAGCATCTTGCTGTCGCTGCGTGACGAGGATCCCGAGCGTGCCACCGCAGCACTGGTGGCACTGATCGAGGCCTACCAGGGCACCCTGGCGGCAAGCAAGAACGACAAATCACAGAACGCAGTGCTCTTCTTGCGTGACCAGGCGGCATCCGAACTGGTCAAGCTTGAGCTCGCCCGCAAGGCCGAGACTGATTTCATCAACGCCAACAATATCGTCAGCGCAAACCTGGAGACCAATCCGCTGTCGCAGCGGTTGGCGAGCCTCACTGTTCAACTGGTGCAGATCGACGGGCAGATCGCTGCCAGCACCTCGACCTGGCGCCTGCTTGATTCGCTTGAGAAGCTCAGTGCCGAGGAGCGTCTCAATGGGTTGCTGACCATTGAGGACATCGCCCGCCAGCCGGCCGTCGCGGATCAGGTCAGGGCGAACGCAGCGCTTGCTGCGCAGGTGGCGGTGCTGGGCTCGAAGTATGGTCCAAACCACATCCGACTCGTCGAAGCCAAGAACGCCCAAGCCGACCATCAGCAACTGCTGGCCGTGACGGTCATGAACGCCGCCGCCGTCATCCGCAGGAACCAACAGTCCGCCACTGAACAGACGAACATCCTGCGCAGCCTGATCGCCGAGCAGGAGCTCAAGCTTCAGGAATACCGCACCCGCCTGCTCGCCCTCGGTTCGCTGTCCGAGATCACCGAAAGCCGCAACCGACTCTATCAGGTCATCCTGGGAAGACTCAACGAGATGGAGGTGTCTAGCGCGCTTGACGAGAAGCGGACCAAGGTCATCGATCCGCCGAACGCCGGCCTGAAGCCGGTGAACATCAAGAGGGGACTCTTTCTCGGCCTGGCCGCAGTGGCCGCCTTGGTCGCCGCCGTGGGCGGAGCGCTGGCCGTTGAAACCTTCGACGTCCGCCTGCAAGGGGCGAAGCAGATCCAGGACTTGGTACGCGCCCCACTGCTCGGCGCCATACCGATGACCCGGACTTTAGGGCCCCTGGGCCGGCACGGCGATCCCGAATCACCGCACGACACCGCCGAGGCGTTCCGGCACCTGCGCGCGGCTGTCCGCCTCGCCCGGCGCAATGCCAAAGGCTGCGAACGGCTGGCGATCCTCTCCTGCACCAGTGGCGAGGGGAAATCGACAGTTTCGGCTCGCTTATCCATCAGTCTGGCCGCGATGGGCGCGCGCGTATTGCTGATCGATGCAGACCTGCGCAAGCCGACCCAGGACGACCAGATGGGCGAGCACACCGAACGCGGACTCAGCCTGCTCTTGGCCGACGAAAAGGGCATCGCGCCGATTCCCAGCAGCCGTCCCAATCTGGACTACCTCGGGGTGGGCATCATCCCTCCCAATCCGGGAGAACTCCTGCTCAGCCCGCGCCTGTCCGAGGCCCTCGCCGAGTACAGCTCGGCATACGACTACATCATCATCGACACGCCGCCGTTGAGCCTGGTGGCCGACTCGCTGGCCATCGCCGAGCACATGGACGGACTCATCCTGGTGGTGCGTGATGGCCATACCGACAAGGACATGCTGCGGCTCACCCTGTCCCGCGTCGCGCCGGTTGCCGACCGTCTGCTTGGCTTCGTCCTTAATGGCGATCGCTCGAAGGCGTCCTCTTACTACGGGAAAACATACCAGCATGGGTACGGTGCCAAGGGACCGGGTTCCGAAGTCCCCGCCCAACCGGTCGCTATCAGCAGCCCCGCAGCCGAACCAAGCCAGCCTAGCCCCAAGGTCGAGACGGTGGCGGCTTCCTCCGCGCCGGTTGGCGACGAACCGGCACCGCTGGTTACGCCCTGGAATGACAAGCTGCCACCCACCTCAGCCAGCACTGACAGCGCCTCGCGATTGCAGGGCTGAGGGGGTAGATGCTCGACATTCATACCCACATCCTGCCCGGCATCGATGACGGGGCAGATTCGCTCGCCACCTCGCTTGACCTCTGTCGCACCCTGCATGCGCAGGGCATCCGCGAGGTCGTGGCCACGCCGCACTGGTGCAGTCCCCGTTTCGAGATCAGCTCGACTGACATCATGCAGGCCTGGGCGAAACTCTCCGAAGCCATCACCGGCGCTGTGCCCGGCCTGCGGCTCCACCTCGGCGCCGAGCACCATCTGTCCGGCCTTCAGCAAGCGTCCTCATTCGTCGCCAGCCTGCGTCCGCTCGGTAGCAGCCGCAGCGTGCTGATCGAATTCCCCGACGATCACCTGCCTGACAATGCCTGGAGCTGCCTCCATGCCGTCATCACCGCCGGCCTCAGGCCGATCATCGCGCACCCGGAACGATGTCGCGGGCTGCGGGGTCAGCACCGGGCCATCCAATCGTTCCTCGAGCAAGGCGGCCGACTGCAGTTCGATCTCGGCAACCTGCTCGGGCACCATGGCCTGATGATGCGCTGGCGGTCGCGCAGCCAGTTTGCTCGCTACCGCGCCGGCGCGATCATCGCCAGCGACTCGCACAATCTTAAGGTGCGTCGGCCGCGCTGGGACGAATTGCCCCCTGCATGGCGATCCGCTGTGCCAACCTCGCTGTCCGAGCTTGCCCGGAACTAAACCGATCCATGCGTCGCATCCTGACCTACCGTTGGCAGCGCTCCATGCGCCCGGAAGAGCCTGCTCACCGTTGGCGGGTGATCGCCTGGCTGGTCGTGTTCACGGCCATGATTGGATGGTGGGTCTTCAGTTGGGTCGAGCATCTGCTTGTAAAACGGTTGACCGATAACATCCAAGCCCGACTCGGCTGCACCGATGACAAGCCCAACTGGTGGCAGCACGGGGACGCGCCACTGCATATTCTCACCATCCTTGCCGCCGTGCTGGTCCTGCATGCCGGACGGCGCCTGTTCCGCCCCGCCTGGCCGTGGTGGTCCTCCTTCGCCATCATCAGCGCCATCGCCTTGGCAGACGAGGCCATGCAGGCACGCTCCATAGAACGCTACTTCGAGTGGCATGACCTCGCCTGCGATGCCATCGGCCTGGTCCTTTCGCTGGCGTTGTTGTGGCTGCTGGGGCAATTGCCGAAGCGGAGCCAGGCTGGGGAAGGTAAGGACAGCACCGGGATGAATCGTGCGGTCTGAACGAGGTCTCATCGTGGTGGCCATGCTCGGCTGTACCGCGGCCATCGCGGCAGTCGAACCGGCTGAGATCCCCGTGACCATCGGCAACGTTGATCTGGTTTCGCCGGGGGGGGCGCAGCTTCTTGACGGCGCGCTGACACTCCATCCCAAGGCCCTGGCCGGTGCCGGCTGGGACTCGAACCCGGAATTCACCAACACCTCAAACGGCTCTCCGTTCCTACGCCTGGGCGCGGGCCTGGACGCCGGCCTGAAGCTTGACGCGCTGCGTCAGATCACCCTGCGCAGCGAGTACCTGCGCCAGGATTACGACCCATCGATCCAAGCGCCCACGGTAACCTACCTGGCGGAACTGCGCGCCGCGCAGGACGGCCGGGATCTTGATGCTGACCTGGGCCTGTCGGTCCGCCGTATTGACGACAGGTTGCCCGACCTCAACGAGCGCATCTCCCGTGTCGTCGCGAGCGGCGATGCTGGTGCGACCCGCCACTGGTCCAGCGTGCAGGGTGGCCTCCGCCTTGGCTACGAACGGACGTCCTATCTCGAGGACTCCAGCACGTTCACCGCCGCCGATCGGGACAACCGCCTAGCCACGGTTACCGGAAGCCTCCGCTATCCTGACCGCGACGATCCCGCAGGAATCCTGCTGGTCGACGTCGACCAGCGGCATTTCGACACCAATATTGCCTACAACGACGCCACCGGCACGTCGCTTCTGGTCGGTATCGCCGGGTCCAGCAGCGACCGATTGCGCTACCAGATCCTGGCCGGTCCGCAGTTGCACAACTACAGCGACAATTTTCGCGGCGACCCGGCCTACAATGATAGCCGCGTAGCTACCGTGCGGATCGACGGCAATGCCACCTGGCAATGGAGCAACGCCAGCTCGCTCCGCCTTGGGCTCGTCAATAAACTCGACGACGGTACACAAGCCAACGCCGTGCGCGCCCTGCACACGACCGCCGAACTCCGGACCCGTCTGGCCGCACGGTTGCGCACCGCCGCCACGGCAAACTGGGATCGCTCGGTGGCTTCTGGAGCACCTGCCGGAGCGCAGCTCGACCGGCGATGGACCACCGCGCTGCGTTTAACCCTGACCTGGGAAGTGCAGCGCAATCTCGTCATCGAAGCCGCGGTGCAGACCACCCGATCCCGGAGTGACACCACCCCTTCAGCAGATTACGACCGTCTCACGGCCGGCGTGGTGATGGCGGTGGCCTTGTGATCCATCAGCGGATCAAAGCAGCCAAGCACTGGATGCGACGTCAGGCGAACCGCATCGCCAACTGCATCGAGGCACCACGTCTCATCCTTACCTGGCACCGGGTGTGCCACGACGGGTTTCCCGATCCGGATCGCCTGAGCGTCGAGCCAGGTCGGTTTGCCGAGCAGCTTGCCGTGCTGCGGCGGTTCATGCCTGTCATCCCCCTCGCGGAGGTCATGACGTCACGCGGGCTGGCCGCCGCCATCACCTTCGACGACGGTTACGCCGACAATCTGCACCACGCGGCGCCCGCATTGGCCACCGCCGGCCTGCCTGCAACCGTATTCGTCACCGCGGGTGCGATTGGCAGTCGGCGTGAGTTTTGGTGGGATGAGCTCGCCGAACTGCTGTTGGGCGATGACCGGCTACCACCCGTCTTTCCCGAACCGGGCGGGGCTTGGTCGACCGGCAGCCCGCAGGGGCGTCGCGAGCTGTTCGACCACCTCGCCAGCCGCTGCCTGGCCTTGCCGCCGGACGAGATCGCAGCGCAGCTCGCAGCGGTCGGGACGTGGGCAGAGCGGACTCCAATCGGCCGCGCCCGACGTCTGCCGCTGGACGCCGACGGTCTGCGCGCCCTGGCCCGCATGCCGGGCATCACCATTGGCGCCCACACCGTCACCCATGCCAGCCTCGCGCGCCTGCCCCCCGACCTGCGCAACACTGAACTGACCAGCGGCAAGCGCCTGCTCGAGGACCTGATCGGCACGCCTGTCGACCTGCTCGCCTACCCGTACGGCACGCGCGATGACGTCGACCCTGCCACCATCGCTGCGGCCCGCCGCTGCGGCTATCGCTTGGCGGTGACCACCGATCCGGGTCAGGTCCATCGCTGGAGTAATCCGCTGCGCCTGCGCCGCCACACCGTCCGCGACTGGACGCCGGACGAATTTGCCCGCCGGCTCAGGCATTTCCTGGTCGACGCCGATCATGGCGAGGACGCATGAGAATCCTCTTCCTCTGCGAGGCCGAGCACGGTGGCGGCGCGATGCGTTCAGCCTATCGGCAGATGACGGCGTTGCGCGTGCTCGGTCACGAAGTCGCCATGCTCGCGCGCCAACCGATGACTGACGATCCGCAGGTGTTCGGTCCGCGCTCGCTGCCTGGCCGGACCTGGGCTCGCGTGCGTCGGCACCTGGACGCCCTGCCGGTGCGGTTCTATCCACGACGCGAAGCCGGCTTCTTCTCGCCAGCGTGGCTGCCCGATAGGATCGGACGACTAATCGCCAATTGGCGCCCCGACGTCGTGCATGTGCAGTGGATCAACAACGGCTTCATCTCGGTCGAGACCCTGGGACGCATCCGGACGCCGCAGGTCTGGTCCCTGCACGATTCCTGGGCCTTCACCGGCGGATGCCACTACCGGGAGTGCTCCCGTTTCGCCATCGCCTGCGGCGCCTGCCCGGCGCTTGGATCGGATACCGAAGCCGACCTCTCGCGGCGGGTACACGTGCGCAAGCAGCGGGCCTGGGCCGGCATCTCCCCCCTGCTGATCGCACCTGGCCGATGGATGGCCGAGCGGGCCAGGCGCAGTTCCCTGTGCCAGAGTTGGCCAGTCGTGGTCATCCCCAACCCGATCGACCACGCGGTCTACGCCCCGGCAGTGCGCCACGACGCGCGCCGCCGGCTTGGTTTGCCGCTGGACCGCCGGCTCGTCCTGTTTTCCGCGCTGTTCGCCGACGACCGCAACAAGGGCTTCGATCTGCTGCTGCCGGCGCTGCGCCGACTGGCTGCAACCATCCCCGCGACCACGCTGGTGACGATCGGGCACCCTCCGACCGCCGGCTATGGTGACACCGGGCTGCCGGTGATCACGCTTGGGCCCCAGGTGGCGGAATCGGCCGTCGCGGCGATCACCGGCGCCGTCGACGCGGTCGCCATCCCGTCGCGCAGCGAAAACTTTCCGTTTGCCGTGCTCGAAGCCCAGGCCTGCGGCGCGGTTCCCGTCGCCTTCCGTATCGGCGGCATTCCCGACCTCATTGATCACCGCCACACCGGCTGGCTCGCCGAGCCGTATTCCAGCGATGACCTGGCCGCCGGTTTGGCCTGGGCCCTGTCCGCGCAGGCGCCTCCGCCAGAGCGTCTTGCGCAATCAACCGAACGCTGTGCTGCGCAACAGGTTGCCGAGCAGCATTTGGCGGTGTACAGGCAGGCTGTCACGGCCGTTGACGGTCTGCCGCGGGTGGTGCCATGAACCCCGAAAACCCATTCCTCGCACCACGTCCGAAGTCGGCAGCACGTCGCGGCGGCCGGGCCGGCTTCCAGCCCTCTTTGGCCGCCGAGGTGGTCTTCGCCATCACCGTCGCCGTGTGCGGGGTAAGCCTGGTCCTGAGCAAGTACTCAGAGATCTGGCCCGGGCCTGATCTCCGCCTGGGAACCAGCGAGTCGCTGCCCATGCGTTTGCTGGCGGTTGCCGGACTTGGCCTGTCCGCCTTGCTCTTCGCCGTCGCCGATGGGCATCCCTTCCGCCGTCCGCTCGGACGGCTGCTGCCCCTACCGCTCGTCTGCCTCATCGCCCTCACGATACTCGTCTTGTTCGGTTCCATCCAATCGCGCATGGCGGGAAACACCGAGTCATTCTTCACCTTGGGCATGGGCTTGCTCGCCGCTCCATTGGCCTACTGGTGCTTCGAACTGGCCAAGGACCGCGACCGTCTGGTCGTCGCCATGCTCATCGGTCTGGGGATCGGCACGGTGCCGATCCTGGCCTCGTCGGTGGCCAGATTTCTCGGAACCGATGGGGCCTTTTGCGAGTACTTTCCCGTGCCTTTCGCATGCGCAGCCATGATCTGGTTCCGTTGGCCAGTACTTGCTGTGCGCATCCCTGTTGCGGTGCTTATGGTTGGCATGTGTGTACTGAGCCTCAAAAAGACGGGGGTGATCGCGTGCGGAGCCTTGGCTTTGCCCGTGCTGGTCGATGCGGTGATCGTCCGCTTCGGACCGACACGGCGGGCGGGTATGATCATCACCGGACTCGCGCTGCTCCTCATAGCCGGTACCGCGGGCATATTCACGGTGATGTCCGATTCCTACCGCTCTGGGGCCATGGGATTCAGGCAGTACTCCTTCGAATTTGCTTGGCACCAGTTTCTGCGTTCGCCGCTCTGGGGTGAATGCTACCAGGGCAGCAGCACAATCATCAATCCGTACCTGACCGGCAATCGCGTCGCCGTACACAACGACCTCCTCGACATCATGCGCCAGGGCGGCCTCATCGCGCTGATCGCCTTCGTCATCGGGACGCTGTGGCCGCTGTGGATAATGGCCCGCCACCTGCGCCACTGGGCCCTGGTGCCGCCGGCCCTGAAGGCCATGGCGACAGCAATGATCGGCTCCTATGCCATCATGCTGTTCAATCCGGTCCTGCTGACGCCGGACGTTGCGGTGGTGGTCTGGGTCGTCGCCGCCGCCGGCATCTGGCACTGCCACCAGTTCAAGCAGGGCATCACCGCCCAGGAGACCGCCACGTGGCGCACACGCTGACACCGCCTGGGGGCTGGCCACGCATCACCATCGTGACCCCATCCTTCAACCAGGGATGGGCGCTAGAGCGCTGTCTGCGCAGCGTTCTCGCCCAGGGGTATCCCAACCTGCAGTACATCGTCATGGATGGCGGCTCGACCGACGAATCGGTCGGGATCATCCACCGCTATGCCGATCGCCTGGCGCATTGGCGCAGTGGGCCCGACGGTGGGCAAAGCGCGGCCATTGCCGATGGCATGGCCCTGGCCGACGGCAGCGTCGTTGGATACCTCAATTCCGACGACGTCCTTGAACCCGGAAGTCTGGACACCGTAGGTCGGGCATTCGCCGAGGGCGCTGCCTGGGTGATCGGATGGTCCCGGCTTGTCGACGAGCATGACGGCGAACTTATGCGTCGCTCGACCTTGCCGGTGAAACTTCCCGACCTTGTGCGGCATCGCTACGTCATCCCGCAAGAGGCCACCTTCATCTCGCGCGCGTTGTACGACGCGTCGGGCGGCATTGATCGTGGTTATCGCTATGCCATGGACGCCCACCTGTGGATGCGCTTGATGAGCCTGGCGGAACCCACGTGGGTGCAGCGTTATCTCGGCTGCTTTCGCGTCCATTCAGACCAGAAGACCATGCACATGGACCGTTATTGGGCCGAGTTCAACCGTGCTATCAACGAACTCCATACCTGGCGGTCCGCCCGCGCCCTGCCCCGGCTGGGCAGCGGCTGTCCTGCTGCCTGGTTCACCCTCCGAAAGTTCTTGCACTACCTACGACATACCGGAGCGTCCAACCTGTATATGATCCGACGTTTCCGCATCCAATTCCGGACCTGAGCCTCGTGCCGATTGACTCTACCCATCTTTCCTCTCGCGTCCTTGGCATGCGCGTCGATGCCACTGACTACGCCCGTGCCACCAGCCGCATCATCGAGCTCGCCCGGGCAGGATGCGGCGCGTATGTTTGTGCCGCAAACGTCCACATGTGCATGGAGGCCTACGATGACCCGGCCTTTCGCGCCGTGGTCGAGGGCGCCGCTCTGGTCACGCCTGATGGCATGCCGCTCGTATACATGCTGCGTCGACTCGGTTTCCCCGCCCAGACCCGCGTGTACGGGCCGGACCTGACCCTCCACGTGCTGGCAGCGGCAGCAGCGGCACGAATCGCCGTCGGCCTGTATGGCGGGGAACAGACCACCCTCGACAGCCTGCAGCGCATCTACCGCGAACGCTTCCCCGGCTTGAACATTACCTACGCCTACTCGCCGCCGTTCCGTCGGTTGAGCGAGGCTGAGGATGCCGGCATTGTCGACAGCATCCGCGCTGCCGGAGTCGGCCTCCTGCTGGTCGGCCTCGGCTGCCCCAAGCAAGAGCGCTGGGTCGCCGCTCACCGGGACCGCCTGCCCTGCGCCCAGCTTGCAATCGGTGCTGCTTTCGCCTTCCACGCCGGCGAGGTCTCCCAGGCCCCGTCGTGGATGCAGCGCTTGTCATTGGAATGGCTCTACCGCCTGTGCGCCGAGCCGCGCCGGCTGTGGCGGCGCTATCTCTATAATAATCCGCGATTCCTCGCACTCGCGGGGTGGCAGTTGGCACGTGGGGCACGATGACCCGGCCCCTGCGCGTCCTGGCTGCCGTGCAGCTTCGTCCCATCGAAAGCGGCCAGGTGGTGATGAACCGGCTCATCACCTCACTGCCATTCAACGGTGTCGAACTGCGGGTGCTTGATGCCAGCTTGTGCGACGAGATGTCCCAGATGGGTGGATTGTCGCTGCGTAAACTGGTGCGGCTGGCGGGATTGCCGTGGCGCGTGCTATGGGCTAGGCTGCGCGGAGCCGACGCCCTCTATTATACGCCGTCGGGCCCCACCCGCGCTGGCTGCATCAAGGACGCCCTGGTCCTGCTGCCTGCCCGGATCGTCTACCGGGCCACCATCCTGCATGTGCATGCCAGCGGCATCGGTGAATTCCTCCATGGTCGCAGCGGCCTGTGGGCCTGGGCGGCGCGACGTGCGCTCGGCCGTTGCACCCTGCTGGTACGTCTGTCGCCATCGACTCCAGCGGATCAGGTCACGCTTGAAGCACGCAGCGATGCCTGCATCGCCAATGCGCTGCCAGACGAGTCGGCGCTCCTCTCCATCAACAGGTCCGCACCGCCGGACGATGCACCGCTCCGCTTGCTCTTCGTCGGCCTGCACATCCCCGCCAAGGGCCTGACCACAATCCTCGATGCGGTCGAGCGCCTGCGGGCCACGGGGCAGCGGTGCGAGCTGGAAACCCTCGGCAGTTTCAACAATCCCACCTATCGCAGTGAGGTCGCCAACCGCCTGCTGGGGACGCACCTCGCCGGCGCAGTGACCTTGTCTGGATCACGCTTCGGCGCCGACAAGCTGGCGGTTTTCGCACGGGCCGACGTTCTGGTCTTCCCGAGCACCTTCGACAGCGAGACATTGCCCCTGGTCGTCATGGAAGCGATGGCCGCGGGCCTGCCGGTGATTGCCACCCGGTGGCGTGGCATTCCCGACCTGGTCGAGGACGGCGTCACCGGGATCCTGCTCCAGCCGGCCAGCGGGCCGTCCCTGGCAACCGCTGTTGCCGTCGCGATCGACACGCTCGCCGCCGATCCTCAGCTGCGCCAGCGCATGGGCCAGGCAGGACGGGATCGCTTCCGTGCAGGATTTTCGGTGGCTGCCTTTCAGGCTGCGTGGCAGGCCCAGTTTCAGCGCCTGGCCGCATCGCTGCATGGAGCCACCTGAATGCGTATCTTCGTTACCGGCGGATCGGGGTTCATCGGCAAAGCCCTCGTCGCCGACCTGCTTGGACGCGGTGCAGAGGTGCGCAATCTCGACCTTCAGCCGCCGCACCTGCCCGAACAGCGGCCGCATTGGGTCCAGGGCAGCGTGCTGGATCTAGCCTGCGTCCGCGCCGAGCTTGTCCGCTTCGCTCCCACGCACCTGATCCACCTGGCCGCCGAAACCTCAATATCGCCTTCGCCGCGTGGCATCGAAGCCGACTACCCGATCAATTGCGGCGCCGTCCAGGTCCTCGCCGAGGCCGTTGCCGACCTGCCGCTGGAACGGGCCGTGCTGGTCTCAACGCAGTACGTGTGCGGACCTGCGGGCGGACTGCCCCAGGCTGACGACCACTGGTTCCCGCACACCGACTACGGTCAGAGCAAGGTGGTGATGGAACAGGCAGCACGTGCCTTCCTATGGCCGTGGTCCATCGTCCGGCCCACCTACGTCTGGGGCCCCTGGCACCTGAAGTACTTCTTCGACGTCTGCCAGACACTGGCCGCGGGCCGCTATTTGCACCCGGCTGGTGCGCCGGTGGTGCGCAGCTACGGATTTGTCGCATCGACAGCATGGACCATCGCCGAGGCCGCGCTTAATCCGGTCGCTGTCGGCCGCGTAATCTACGCCACCGACGAGCCGGAGGACAGCTACGCCTTCGTCTGCCGCCTAAGCCGTGCTTTGCGCGGGCAGGACATTCGCAAGGTGCCTCGTATGCTGCTGCGTGCCGTCGCCCTGGTCGGCGACCGTTGGCCGCGCATCCCGCTCAACTCCTTCCGCTACCACGCCATGACCACGTCCTACCCGGTGCCGTGGCAGAAGAGCCATGCCCTCATCGGCGCTCCGCAGGTTGATCTTGATGTTGGGGCCGGGGTGACGGCACAGTGGTTCCACGACCGGGCCAGGAGGGGCTGAGGGATGGACAAGACGCTCCCGACTCAACCAAACCGCACATCGGTGAATTGGGAGCGCCAGCGACGGCAATTCCCCAAGACGGTCATGAGCTACCCCGGGAGGCTAGGGGACCAACTCCAGGATCAGCAATGAGGCTCAACCTCCAGGCGGGGGTGGCCCTGTTAGACCAGGCTGTGGTGTCGGGCGCCAATTTCATCTTTCTGATCGCAGCGGCCAAGTGCCTGCCCATCGAGCAATTTGGCACGCTTAGCCTAGCCTGGATAGTCATGAACATCGTCCTGAGCTTTCATATGGCGGGGATCCTCCAACCGCTGGCGATCATGATGCCCGCCAGCAATGACCGGCAGCGCACGTCGCACATCCGACTGCTCAACGCTATCCATTGGTGGGTAATAGCCGTACTAGGCGGATTTGCCGTCGTCGCCTGGTTCCTACCGGCCATGGGTTGCCTCGTCTCTGCCATCATCCTGTGCACCGCCGTCCGCCAGGGATGCGAATTTCGACGCCGGGTTCACTACAACAGCGACAACACGGTCGGTGCGCTGTATGTGGATCTCCTGGTCAACCTGCCCGTCATCCTTGTGGGGCTGTATCTGATTTTTCATCCAACTTCCCTCGCGCTCGAGGTCCTGGTGCTTATCCCCGCAAGCGCAGCAAGCGTTGCCTGGATCGCAACTTCTTTTGGCGCAATTGGCCGAGATACGACGGACCTAGCGAGCCCGATTGAAACCGTAGCCGGCGTGTCCACGAAGGGGATTCCGGATGAAGCCCGACGGATTCGATTGGGACACTGGCAGTATGGAAAGTGGTCAATACTGAACCAAGTCTTGTTCCACGCCGGAGCACAAATGCTGCCGTTCATGGTCGCTGGTATCCTTGGCCTGCGCGAAGCCGCGGCCATGGCGGCAGCGCGCAGCATCATGGGCATCACGAACATCTTTTTCTCGGGAATGGAAGCCTACGCCATCCCGCGTGCCAGGCGGGCGTTCATTGCAGGCGGGTGGATCGCCATAAAACAGGAACTGCTGAGTGTTTCAGGCCTTTTCGCGGTGACCGTCTTCCCTTTCCTAGTTGCGTGCTTGCTCGTCCCGAAGCCGATCATGGCGCTGTTGCTTTCGCACGAGTACTTGGAGTATTCTTGGGTTCTTCAGACCTATGCCATGAGCTATATGTTCCTGACCATTTGGTATATCGCCTCGTTTGGTCTCTTTGCGATGGGGCTGCCGCAGGTCGCTACCGTGGCTACTGCCATCAATGCCGGCATCATGCTGTCTTCTGGCATTGCCGTGGTGCATTGGCGAGGGCTGCCAGGCGCCCTTGCGCTGGTCTGCCTCGCGACGCTGATTTTGGCCGTAACCGGTGTTGTGGGCGTGATGCTCGCGGCGAGGCGGTCACAGCGGGGCCAGGGAGGAATCGCAAGCCAAAGCCTCGAGAAAACATGAGCAACCACTTCTTCCGCATCATCGCAGGTCACGAGCCAAGGCCACGCGATCCCCACTCGCTGGAACCAACATGCTCGGCCTGATCCTGCGCGCGAGCCGGGTTGGTCGTCTGGTCTTGATGGACTGGCTCTGGTCGACATGGTACAATGCTCTCCTCCGCATCCACCCCGGGGTCAGCTGCGCTGGCTGGATCAGGGTCACAGGCCGCATGCACTGGCTCCTCGATGCGCGCTCCACGGTCCGGATCGGCCACGGTGTGCGCATCCATTCGGGGCATGGCCTCAATCCCGTCGGCGGCCACAGGCGCACCATCATCAGCACCGGCCCTGGTGGGCATCTGTCCCTCATGGATGGTTGTGGCCTGAGCAGCAGCACCATCGTCTGCATGGATCAGGTGGAAGTCGGTGCGCGTACCCTGCTGGGGGGCGGCTGCGAAATCTACGACTCTGACTTCCATAGCCTCGACCACCGCCAGCGGCAGCAACCAGGCAATCCTGGTGCCGTCACCCGTCCGATTAGGATTGGTGCTGACTGTTTCATCGGCGCTGGAGCGATGCTTCTCAAAGGAGCTGATGTGGGAGATCGGGCGATCGTTGGTGCGCGTGCCCTGGTCACCGGCATGATCCCCGCGGATTCTATCTGGGCCGGGAATCCTGCCCGGCAGATCTCGCCTAAGGCAGCATCCTGAAAGCCTTGCCGACCAAATTCCCCCCTCGATGTCCCGTCCAACTAGGATTACTGCATGACCTCGATCACCCTGCTCTACGGCCAAGGAAGCCCAAATATCGGCAACTCGTTCTTCCAGCTTGGTGGCACTTGGCTGATCAGGCACTGCTGGCCGCAGGCCGAGCTGAACTTCGTTTCGGACATGGCTGGGCACATGTTGCCATGGCGCACCCAGCGCAAACACGGCAACCCGCTGAATGATGCGAACATCCTGTCACGCCTGCAAACGGATGTTGTGGTGCTGCAGGGTCCGATGCTGAATCGTGGTCTCGCGTCATTGTATGGCCATGCGCTGCGTTCGCTAAAGGCCAATGGAACCAAAATATTCCTGCTGTCCGCTGGCATGAACAAATACGACGCTGAGGAGGAGGACGTCTCCAAGCGGTTCCTGTCCGAGATCAAGCCCGACCTGCTGGTCACCCGGGATCGTCCGACCTACGACATCTTCAAGGATTTTTCCCCAAGATCGCATTGCGGCATCGATTCGGCATTCTATTGCCCCCGGGCCTATAAGACGGCGGCATTCAGGGATAAGTTCATCGCGATGAGCTGCGACCAGACGCTGGAGCCGCTGTTGGAGCAGGCGGGGAAGACCGACACCGACAGCGTTATCGCCGTAACCGACGACCTGCGTATCAAGGTGTCGCCGCGGACCGGACTAGTCGCCCGCCTACGCCGGGGCGGGTGGGCGGGCAAGGCGGCCGCATGGCTGATACCCAAGAAATACCCGACCTCGTTCGGTTCGCTGCCAATCATTAGGCCCTTCCACAAGAGCAACCCGTTCGTAGCCCCGTGGATCTACCAGGCGCCGAACACGCATGCCTCGGATGAGCCGTACACCTACCTGAACATCTACGCCAACACCCAGGTCACCATCACCGACCGCGTCCACGCGGCGATCATCACGCTGGCGTATGGGAAGCCGACCCTGTTCCTTGGCCGGACGCATCGCTCGCACCTCTTCGAGCACGTCTGTCCGGAGGTGAACCAGGGCAAGCTCGCGCGGCTCGACCCCGCAGCCCTGCGCTTGCTGCAAGATACCCAGATCGCCGCAATGAGCACTGTCTCCCTCTCATGACCCGCGGAGCCACCAGCAGCTTCGATACTCTTGCGCGGCAGGGGATAGGCTTGGGTGGCCTGATATGGGCGGTGCTCATCGTCGTCGCGATAACAGCCGTCCTTAGCAAGCCATTCGTGTCCAGTGAGCTGACCAAGGATAGCAGCCTGCGTTGGCTCATCCTCGGCCTAGTGGCGAGCACATGCGTCACCGGCATCGCGTCGATCCGGCGAGGTGGCCTGCGTAGTCCGGTGACGTTGTCGATGGCCATCCTGACCACGATGCTCGGGGCAGGATCCTTGTACCGCACCGCCATCCTCAACGAGGACATCTCGTTCCGCGCCCATTTCGTCGCCAGCCTGGGGTTCTGGGCGGTGCTCGCGCTTACCTACAGCGGTAGATTGTTGTTCTGCCAGCGTTTCCTGACCCGTTGCCTGTCCGTGTCAAGTGTGCTCCTCCTGCCTGCGATCTTGTGGTTCTTCATCGAAGGAGTGGAGCGCATCCACGAAATGGTATACCTATTCGTTCCGATCGGGGTCATCCTCGCCTTCAGGGGCGGGCTCGTGCCCACCCTGGCGGGTGCCGGCTACTTGCTGGTCTGGATCGTCTTTGGCATGAAGAACACCACCGTGATCATTGGTGGTTTTTGCATGCTGGTCCTGGCTTATGGACAGTGGTTGCGGTTGCGCACACACGCGTCCAGCACGACCAGCGCGTTGGCCCTAATCATAGGCTCGGTCGCCATGGCTGGCGCAGCTGGGGTCTACGCCCTGATCCGCAGCGAACTGCCAGTGTCCTCCGGGAATGCCGATTTCCGTATGCATCTGTACGAGAAGGTCTTCAACCTCTTCCTCGACTCCCCCCTCTGGGGAACATGCTTCTCCTCATCCCCGGTCTGGGAGTTCACCCTGTTCGACATGGGTAACGCCGGCGGCGGCGCCGGCAGCCAGGTTTTGCCATCCCACAGCGACATTCTCGACATGCTCGGCCACGGAGGACTGGTTGCCTTCATTCCCGTGCTGGTGATTTTCTTGGCACTGTTGGGCTGGCTGTTCCGCCACCTCCGCTCAGTTGCCATGGGGCTACAGCAGCCCGGCATCCTTCTATTCCCGCTCATCGCTGTGTCGGGGATGATCCAGATGTCGTTCAACCCCGTGCTCCTCGAACTCCCTAACGGCATCTTGCTTTGCACCGCCATCGGCCTCAGCTACGCAACTAGGCCCGATAAAGCGGTCATCGATGCAGAGCCCGACCCATACCAATTCAGCCGGCAACGGCCGCGGCCGTTGCCCATCGCGCGCCACGGTCGAACATTTCACGACTACCCGACACGAGACACCCGTCTGCGGCTAGTCGCCGCAGCCTTCGACCAGGACACCCCGCTGACCCTCGACCGCTTCCATAAGCTCATGGATGACATCGCCGCCCACCCACAGCAGCAAGGATGAACATGCCGTCTCGCGACATGACGAGCGGTCCGGTGCCGCAGACCCCTGCTGCGGAACTGCCGCTGGTGACCGTGGTCACCTGCACGCTGAATGCAGCCAAGTCGCTGCAACGGTGCATCGACTCGGTCCGCTCACAGGACTATCCGCACCTTCAGCACCTGATCATCGACGGGCTGTCGGGCGACGATTCCGTGGCGATAGCGCGGCGGAATGGGCTGGACGTAGTCTGCGAGAAAGATCTCGGGGTCTACGACGCCTTCGCCAAAGGCGTGCGCCTCGCACGTGGCGACATCGTACATATCCTCGGGGCCGACGATTCCTTCGCCGACCCCCACGTCGTGTCCTCGGCCGTTACCCTGCTCACCTCGACCGCGGCGGACGTGTGCCATGCCAGGATCGAGGTTGTCGACGAGAAGGGCACCGTCTTCCGTACGCTTGGCCGCCATCCAGCGACACGCAGCCAGCTGCTGAAGAAGATGGTCGTCGCCCACCCGACGATGTTCGTACGCAAGTCCGTGTACGAGCGTTTCGGTTCGTTTTATCCCTGCTTCCGCATCGCCGGAGACTACGATTTTTGCCTGCGCATCTGGGACAAGACACGCATAGTTTATTCCGAAGCAGTGTGGGTGCGTTGGGAGATGGGTGGCTTGAGCACCAAGAATCCCCGCAAGGCCTTCGCTGAATGTGTCGCCGTCGTGGCGCTGCATGGCGGCTCGCCGCTGCTTGCCTCGTTGCGTACGACTATCAATTACCTCAAATTTCGTCTGCTGAGCCTACGATGATCCCCAATTCCATCCGACCGATCATCGGATTGCCACGCACCATGACCATGCTGCTGTGGCTCAAGGCGACCCAGCGGGCGACCGGCTGGAAGTACTTCTTCGGTGACTTCGGCTGCCTGCGCTGCGACGGTGGCGCATTGATCCTGGGCGGCGGGAACTGGATCGAAGCCGGAGCGCTCATCCAGAGCTTCGGCGGCACGCTGAGCCTTGGTGCTCGGACCTTCGTCAATCGCGGATCCATCATCACCGCCAAGGAACGTATTGATATCGGACACGATGTCCTGATCGCTGACCACTGCACGATCATCGATCACGACCACGCTTTGTCTCCACCCGACATGAAATGGGGCAGTCGCGAATACGTATCAAAGCCGATCGCCATCGGCGACTTCGCCTGGATAGCCAGCCATGCGGTGGTGCTCAAGGGCGTCACCATCGGTCATCACGCTGTGATCGCCGCCGGCGCCGTCGTCACCCGGGATGTCCCGCCCGGTGAGATATGGGGGGGCGTGCCAGCCCGGCGTATCCGCTCGCTTGATCCGGGCATTGCCACCACGCCGCCGTAGCCTGCCGTGTGCAGGCGCGTCAGCCATTCACAGTTAGTAGCGAATTCAATGCTGCCCAACTAAGGAAGGAAAAAATCCTGCAAATGTACGAAATTCACCAAGCGAAATGCATTTCTTGGCGTGAACCAACTTCCTGGGAGAGCCTGCATGTAAACGAGGCGCAGGTTGCAGAACCCCAGCGCAAGTTCAAACTTGCTCAAGGTGAACAACCTCGCCAAAGTACCCTCACCGCGCGATTTCATCGCCCAGCACTCTACGCAGGAGGCGTGACTAACGTGGATCGTTGCGCGTCGCTGGCCGCATGCCAGGAAGATTATAGTCAACCTAGAGAGCCCTCATGATGGAATCATCCGTCACAGG